>Ga0315907_10000123_pt1 | contig 111688 bp, 90 predicted proteins | sample LakEriMetagenome_3_FD_203525 | JGI IMG/M metagenome (GOLD analysis project Ga0315907, IMG submission 203525) | Freshwater fungal communities from buoy surface, Lake Erie, Ohio, United States - Buoy 12 MA123 | ecosystem: Environmental > Aquatic > Freshwater > Lake > Lake biofilm | place: USA...
AAGTCATTAGTTATACAACAAAGTAAAAACGATTGACGACTTACATTGCTTTTTAGAAAATCATATTTATGCCGTTTGGGATTTTATGTCATTATTAAAAGCATTGCAAAATAAATTGACTTGTACAACTACGCCTTGGTTACCTATTGGAAATCCTGAAATTCGTTATTTAATTAACGAAATTGTAGTTGCAGAAGAAACGGATTTAACATTAGACGGAACGCGTCAAAGTCATTTTGAAATGTATTTAGATGCCATGAAACAAAGTGGTGCTTCGACTTCTCAAATAGCTGCTTTTTTGAAGAATGTAGAAGAAACGAAAAACATATTTGTATCCATAAAACAAAGTGATTTACATCCGAATGTTAAAGCGTTTTTAGATTTTACGTTTCGAGTAATTGAAGAAGGCAAACCACATGAAATTGCGGCTGCTTTTACTTTTGGAAGAGAAGATTTAATCCCGAATATGTTTACCGAAATCTTGAGAAATTTTCAGCAAAACTTTCCAGAAACTGATTTATCCAAACTGATTTATTATTTTGAAAGACATATCGAATTAGATTCCGACGAACACGGACCAATGGCCATGCAAATGATCGCTGAACTTTGTGGAGATTCGGATCAAAAATGGAAGGAAGTAGAAGAAGTTTCCGTTTTAGCTTTAGAAAAAAGAATCGGACTATGGAATGCTATTGAAGCGCAAATGGAACACAAACATGAATTAGTATAAAACAAAAAGCGAGAATTTCTTCTCGCTTTTTTATTGTTCGGGTGCTATTTCAATCTCTAATCCTTCTAAATTTTCTGTAATTGAAATTTGGCAACCTAATCTGGAATTATCTTTTACATGATACGCTTCCCAAAGCATTGCTTCTTCATCAGGATTGCGTTCTAAGGAAATAACATCGTTTAAAATATAGCATTGGCACGAAGCACACATGGCCATTCCACCACAAACACCAACGGTTCCTTCTTCGGCTAATTCATAGGAACGAATCAACTCCATGATGTTCATGTTCATGTCGGTTGGTGCTAACACTTCGTGTTTTACTCCGTTTCTGTCGGTTATGAAAATGGTTACGTCTTGAGGCATATTAATCAATCGATTTTACAACAGCTTTTTCGGCTTCTTTTCTGGTGCCATCAAAACCATCTACTCCAGAAACAGTGGTATACTTCAATACATAACGTTTTCCGGGATTGATTCTGTTGTAAACACTTTGACACATTAAAGTAGCTTCGTGAAAACCACACAAAATTAGCTTTAACTTTCCTGGATAGATATTTACGTCACCTATTGCGTATATTCCGTCGATATTGGTTTGATAATCTAAGGCATTATTTACTTTGATGGCGTTTTTTTCGATATCTAATCCCCAGTTTGCAATAGCTCCAAGTTTTGGTGTTAGACCAAATAAAGGAATAAAATAATCAGTTTTAAAATGCTCTAATACACCGTTTCTTTCTAAGGTAATACTCTCAACATGATTTTCGCCCTGAATTCCGACTACTTCAGCTGGAGTAATTAAATTAATTTTACCTTCTTTTTTTAATTCCTGTACTTTTTCAACCGAATCTAAAGCTCCTCTAAACTCGTTTCTTCTATGTACCAAAGTAACTTTTTTAGCAACATCCGAAAGAAAAATACTCCAATCTAAAGCTGAATCTCCACCTCCTGCAATTACAATTTCTTTATCTCTAAATAATTCTGGGTCTTTTACAAAATATTCCACGCCTTTTTCTTCGTAAAAAGCGATGTTCTCAATAACTGGTTTTCTAGGTTCAAAAGTGCCTAAACCGCCTGCAATTGCGACTGCTTTTGCTTGATGTTTTTTGCCTTTATTTGTAGTTACGATAAATGTTCCATCTTCCAATTTTTCAATGGTTTCAGCGGTTTCCGATAATGTAAAACCTGGTTGAAATTGTTTAATTTGCTCCATTAAATTGGTAACCAAATCACCTGCTAAAACTTCTGGATAGCCAGGAATATCGAAAATGGGTTTTTTAGGATATAATTCGGCTAATTGTCCGCCTGGTTGTGGAAGCGCATCAATAATATGACATTTTAATTGTAAAAGTCCGGCTTCAAAAACAGCAAAAAGCCCCGTAGGACCTGCGCCAATAATTAATATATCCGTTTGAATCATGTTTTAAATTTTAAAATATAAATTAACACTTTTGTCAACAGTTGTAATATGATTTATATCGTGCGATTAAGCAATGTTTTCAACCGTTTCTATTTGTGGTACATACTTTTTAATGGTGGTTTCAACACCGGCTTTCATGGTACTAATACTGAAATTACAACTAGTACAAGCGCCTTCTAATCGAACCTTAACATGCTTATCGTCAATAATTTCAATTAATGAAATGTTTCCTCCATCAGAATTTAAGAAAGGGCGAATTTCATCTAACGCTTTTTCTACGTTTTCTTTAATTTCAATTGTTGTCATATTTTAATGTGTCAATTTTTCAATGTGTCGATGTGTCAATAAGTTTCATTTTTTTAATTGGCTAATTGACATACGGACTAATTGATAATTATTTTTTTACAGCAGAACATCCTGCCATTGTTGTTATTTTGATTGCTTCTGTGGGAGGCAAACTTTCATTACGGTTAACTGTTTCTTGCACAACATTTCGAGTAATAGTTTCAAAAATAGATTCTAATACTGAAGCCGTTTGTAATGCTGCTGGTCGGCCATAATCTCCTGCCTCACGAATACTTTGTACTAGTGGAACTTCTCCTAATAGCGGCACTTGTAAATCAGCAGCTAAATTTTTTGCGCCTTCTTTTCCAAAGATATAATATTTATTTTCAGGCAATTCTTCGGGAGTAAAATAAGCCATATTTTCAATAATTCCCAAAACAGGCACTTTTACTGCATCAGATAAAAACATGGATACTCCTTTTTTAGCATCGGCCAAGGCAACTGCTTGAGGCGTACTAACCACTACTGCACCGGTTATTGGCAACGATTGCATGATTGATAGATGGATGTCACCCGTTCCTGGTGGCAAATCAATTAGCATAAAGTCTAATTCGCCCCAATTTGCATCAAAAATCATTTGGTTTAAAGCTTTAGCAGCCATTGGACCTCTCCAAATTACCGCTTGATCGGGTTTGGTAAAAAATCCGATGGATAAAATTTCAACACCATAACTAGAAATAGGTTGCATTTTTGATTTTCCATCAACTTCTACTGAAATAGGTTTTGCCGACTCCACATCAAACATAATCGGCATCGATGGTCCATAAATATCAGCGTCTAAAACGCCTACTTTGAATCCCATTTTTGCTAACGAAACCGCTAAATTTGCCGTAATAGTTGATTTTCCAACCCCTCCTTTACCAGAAGCTACTGCTATTATATTTGAAATTCCTGGAATGGCTTTCCCTTTAATTAAATTTGGATTTTCTGCTTTTTCAGGCGCTTCAACTTTGATATTGACTTTAACTTTAGCTTTTTCATATACTTTTTCGTGAATGACTTTAATGATATCTACCTCAGCTCGTTTCTTAATATGTAACGCTGGCGTTGCTAATAATACATCTACTACTACCTCATCGCCAAAGGTAATTACATTTTGAATGGCACCACTTTCCACCATATTTTTTCCTTCACCTGCCACAGAAATAGTTTCTAATGCTGTAAGTATCTCTTTTCTATCTAGTTTCATTTTTATTCAGACTGATTTTAGATTGCAAAGATAGTAATATGTTTATGAGTTTAAAAGCATCAACTCTTAAAGTTGTGTTATTTTAGAATAGAAAAAATTGATGATTAAAATGCTTAATTATTTTGGTTTGGATCCCAAAAATGGTTTTCAAAAGCTATGATTTGATTATCTATAACTTGAATGCCTTCGCTTTCCAAGAGTTGTTGCATTAGATTTGTACCTTCAAAATGGTGCTTACCCGAAAGTAATCCTTTTCTGTTTACAACACGATGGGCGGGTACATCTTCTAAATGATGGGAAGCATTCATTGCCCAGCCAACCATTCTTGCTGAACGAGCTGCTCCCAATGCTTTTGCTATTGCTCCATAGGAAGTAACCTTTCCATAAGGAATTTGGCGAACGATAACATAAACACGTTCGAAAAAATTATCAGTATTCGAAGGATTTTTCATTGCTGATAGTAGATTTTATAAACTGACGAAAGGGCAACAATTCCGGTTAAAAAAGCAATAAAAAAATTGATGTTTTGAACTATAAAAGATAATTTATGTTCAATTCTTTTAAAATAAAGCGCATAAAGGTAAAACACAAAATAGGTCCCTAAGGCAGCCGCTGTAGAAAATATAGTAATAGTGGGAACATCATATACAAACCAATCTTTTGATGCCATCATTAAACTTGTAAACGCATACCATGGAATAGCAAACATATTTAAAGAAGACATAATAAAACCATACATAAATCGGTTTTTATTAGTTTCAATAGTTACCTTTTTTCTTTTTTTGCTTTTTGCTTTATATCCCATTATGATAAAAGCAACAGTTAATCCAATAAAAATAAAAGTGCCAATTTTTTTTAATCCTTCACTAAAAAAAGGATGCGCATCTAAATATTTAGCGAAATAAGTCCCTAAAAATGCTTGAAAAAAAACTACTACAACTGCTCCAAAAGCAAAGTTCAAGGCCTGTTGTTGATTCTCTTTAACGCTTATTTTAGCAATAGTCATGTTTAACATCCCCGGAATGATAATTCCGATTATGGAAAGGAAAAGACCTAATACAAGTGCTAAAGCAAACGTCATATAATTGTATTATTTTATTTTGAATTGAATATAGGTAATGGGTTTATTGACTTCTAAATATTGGCTTTCGTAAAATGTTTGAATTTCGGTAACTTCTGCAGGAGCCCCTTCGTTTTTATAAATATTATGATTGGCATAAAGCACTTCATGACCCGCGCCATGTAACAACCCTAAAGTATAACCATGCATGAATTCTGAATCTGTTTTTAAATGCATTAACCCATTTGGTTGGAGAATTTTTTTATAATTTTCGAGAAAAGTAGCATTAGTCATTCGATGCTTGGTTCTTTTGTATTTGATTTGCGGGTCGGGAAAAGTAATCCAAATTTCAGCAACTTCATTTTGGGCAAAACAATGTTCAATTAACTCAATTTGAGTACGAAGAAAAGCTACATTGTGCAATCCGTTTTCAACAGCTGTCTTAGCACCACGCCAAAAACGTGCTCCTTTAATATCGATTCCAATAAAATTTTTATTTAGACTTCGCTCGGCTAAACCTACAGAATATTCTCCTTTTCCACAGCCTAATTCTAAAACAATGGGATTATCATTTTTAAAGAAATCGCTATTCCATTTTCCTTTTAACGGAAATTGATTTGAAACTACTTCTTCTCTTGTTGGTTGAAAAACATTTTGGAATGTTTCGTTCTCTTTGAATCGTTTTAATTTATTTTTACTTCCCACGCTTCTTTTCAATTTTAGGCAAAATTAAGGTAAATAATCATTATTTGAAATAATGTTTTAATAATGTTAAAGTAACTCAAACTAAATCTACTTTTTATTGTTTTGTAAAAACTTATATTTTGAAAAAAAGAAAAGTAGATCTTGTAGTTATCTCTGATGTTCACCTTGGAACTTATGGCTGTCATGCAAAAGAATTATTGGTTTATTTATCTTCCATTAAACCAAAGACATTAATACTAAATGGAGATATTGTTGATATTTGGCAATTTAGAAAATCATATTTTCCAGCAACTCATCTCAATGTAATTAAAAAAATTATTTCCATGAGTTCAAATGGAACTAGAGTATATTATATAACTGGAAATCATGACGAATTTTTACGAAAATTTACCGATCTTAACTTAGGTAATATTAGTCTAGTAGATAAATTAGTTTTAGAACTCAATAAAAAAAAGGCATGGATTTTTCATGGTGATGTATTTGATGCTTCCATCACTCATGCCAAATGGCTTGCAAAATTAGGTGGTTGGGGTTATGATCTATTAATTTTAATTAATAGATTTATAAACTGGGTTCTTGCTAGATTCAACAAAGAACCTTATTCCTTGTCAAAAAAAATAAAAAGTAACGTAAAATCGGCGGTAAAATTTATTTCGAATTTCGAAAATGTATGTACCGAATTAGCCATTGAAAATAAATTTGATTATGTAATTTGTGGTCATATACACGAACCAAAAATTGAAACAATTAAAAACGAAAAAGGCGAAACATTGTATTTAAATTCGGGCGATTGGATAGAAAACTTAACCGCTTTAGAATATCATAAAAAACAATGGAAACTGTATCGCCATGACATAAATGCCATCCCTGTAGTCGAAGAATATGATTTTGAGCGAGAAAATAAGTTAGCCGAAGAATTTATTTCCATTCTTAAATAATCAAAATGAAAAAAAATATACTTGTTGCTCCCTTAAATTGGGGTTTAGGTCACGCTACTCGATGTATTCCAATAATTAAAGCTTTGGAGGAGAATAATTTTAATCCGATCATAGCTTCAGACGGAGTTGCCTTAGCGCTATTAAAAAAAGAATTTCCGCATTTGTCTTCAGTTGAATTACCGCCTTATGATATTTCCTATGCCGAAAAAGGAAAAAATTTCAAATGGAAATTACTAGCACAAATGCCTAAAATGTTTAAGGCTGTTTATAGCGAAAGAAAAATAGTAAATCAAATTATTGTAACCCATGCAATTGATGGCATCATTTCTGACAATAGACTTGGTGTTTATTCTAGAAAAATTCCTTCTATTTTTATGACCCACCAATTAAATGTATTATCGGGTAAAACATCTTGGTTGACTACTAAAGTACACTCAAAATTCATTTCAAAATTTGATCAATGCTGGGTTCCAGATAACAATTCTGAATCTAATTTAACAGGAAAATTAGGTCATTTAAAAAACCCATTGAAGAATCTTGTTTATATTGGGCCATTAAGTAGGTTTGAAAAAAGAAGAAGAAAAAAAGTATTTGATTTAATGGTTATTTTATCAGGGCCTGAACCTCAAAGAACATTTTTAGAGCAAAAAATAATACAAGAACTTGAATCTTATGAAGGAAACGTGGTTTTTATAAAAGGCATCGTTCAAGAAAAACAAATCAGCCATACAGAAAATCATATTACCTATTACAATTTTATGAATTCTGAACAATTAGAAAATACTTTTAACCAAAGTGAAAAAGTGCTTTGCCGTTCTGGATATACTACAGTAATGGATTTGGCTAAATTAGGTAAAAAAGCGTTTTTTATTCCTACTCCAGGTCAATACGAGCAAGAATATTTAGCAGAAAAATATAAAAAAGAAGGAATTGCACCGTGTTGTAATCAAGAAGAATTTACAATTGATCAACTGATGACTATTGACAACTATAAAGGATTACAAAATTTTTCAACTGAAATAAACTGGAATTACTTATTCCGCCTTTTCTAATGTAAATGAAAATTCAGAACCTTTTCCAAACTCACTTTCTACATTTATTTTTTCATTGTGGCGTTCAATAATGTGTTTTACAATGGCGAGTCCAAGTCCTGAGCCTCCTTCACTTCTTGCTCCGCTTTTGTCAACGCGATAAAAACGTTCAAATAATCTTGGAATGTGTTGCTTTTCAATTCCTTCACCGTTATCAATCACTTTAATGATGACTTTATTATTGACAAAATCTTCAATACTCACTTCGGTTGTGCCATTTTCTTTACCATATTTGATGGAATTTTCTACCAAATTGGTGACAACTTGCTGAATTTTTTCTAAATCGGCTATTACATTAATTGGTCGAACATATTTCATGTCAAAGGTGAGCAAAATATTCTTTTTGGAAGCCCTCATTTCAAGCAAATCCAATACATTTTGAATGACATCAACTATATTAAATTTTGAAGTTTCTATACCCAATGTATCCAATTCTAATTTGGTAATCATGTCTAAATCGTTCACGATATATACCAAACGTTCTACTCCTTTTTCGGCTCTTTGAAGGTATTTTTTTCGGATATTTTTATCGTCCATCGCACCATCTAAAAGCGTTAGAAGATATCCTTGAACCGTGAAAAGTGGCGTTTTTAATTCATGAGAGACATTACCTAGAAATTCTCTTCTATATTCTTCTCTCACTTTTAATGATTCGATTTCCATTTTTTTATCCCGAGCAAATTTTTGTACTTCACTAGTTAGTGTAGCCATATCGGTGGTAATGGGTTGATTTCTAAAATCTGTATTATCTAATAATGAAACATCGTCATATATTTTCTTTACCCCTTTATAAATGAAATTTTCAACCCTATATTGTAATACAAAGAAAGAAAAAACAGAAAGTGAAAAAACAAATAATACAATATAATATAGCGGTAAATGCAAAAAGAAGTAATTAACTATGGCTAATAAGCCAAAAGAAAATAAAGCAATATAAAAGGATGATTTTATTGCAAATTTGTATGATTTTTTAAATTTTAGGGTCATTAAAATTCTATTTTATAACCAACTCCTTTAATGGTTTTAAAGAAATCATCGCCCATTTTTTCACGTAATTTTCTAATGTGAACATCAATGGTTCTTCCACCCACAACCACTTCATTACCCCAAACTTTATCTAAGATTTCTTCTCTGGTGAAAACTTTACCTGGTTTAGTGGCTAATAAATAGAATAATTCAAATTCTTTACGCGGTAAAATTATTTCTTTTCCGTTATTGATAATTTTATATTCTTCGCGATTGATTTCAATGTTTCCAACGGTTAAAGTGCTGCTCGATTTAGAATCATCTTTCAACCTTCTCAATAAAGCCTTCACCTTACTTACTAATACTTTCGGCTTAATTGGCTTTGCAATGTAGTCATCGGCACCTGCATCAAAACCAGCTACTTGAGAATAATCTTCTGATCGTGCCGTTAAAAAAGTAATAATTGTATCCTGAAGTTCAGGGATTTTTCTGATATTTTCACACGCTTCAATTCCGTCCATTTCGGGCATCATCACATCTAAAATGATCAATTGAGGCAACTCTTTTTTGGCTTTAGCTATTGCTTCTCTTCCATTTGAAGCCGTTGAAATTTGATACCCTTCCTGCGATAGGTTATACCCTACGATTTCAAGGATATCCTTTTCATCATCAACCAATAAGATCTTAATATCTTTCTTTTTCATAATATGATTTAGTTGCATTTCTGATGGTAAAGATAACGATAAATTAAAACGATTATGCTGCTTAACAATAATTTAATCTGTTAACAATTTAATAACAAACTATAAACCTATTAATAATAAATAAATAACATAAAAAACAATTAACTAAACTTTCTTTGCACAAATAAATTATGTAACATCATGAAGATTAAATTTCTATTTTTTGCCCTACTTTTTTCAGCTATTTCATTTGCTCAGAACGCAACCGTGAGCGGACAAATTTTGGACAAAGAAATGAACAACGAACCGCTTCCATTTGCAACGGTTCTTATCAAAGAAACCAAACAAAATACTGCTACCGATGAAAATGGTAAATATTCATTTTCAATACAACCTGGTAATTACACATTAGTTATCTCTTATTTAGGCTATGCAACAAAAGAAATTCTTTTTGCAGTTAATGCTGGCGAAGTTAAAACCATCAACCACACCTTATCGTCTACTGGCGGTGAAGAGTTAAAAGAGGTGGTTATTGAAGTCCAAGTAAATAAAGAGAAAGAAAGTGCTTTGTTACAAGAACAACAAAAAGCGGTAGAAATTAAACAAAGTATTGGATCGCAAGAATTATCTAGAAAAGGAGTTAGTGATGTGGCAACGGCTGTGACTAAAACAACCGGAATTACAAAACAAGAAGGCTCAGGAAATATTTTTGTAAGAGGATTGGGTGACCGATATAATTCTACAACAATGAATGGATTACCTGTTCCTTCGAATGATCCAGAAAAGAAAAATTTAGCATTAGATATTTTTTCAACAGATATTGTAGAATATGTATCTATTGATAAGGTGTATGGAAGTAAATTATTTGGCGATTTTGCTGGAGGAAATGTTGACATCGCTTCTAAAGATTACAAAGGGAAAGGATTTTTAAAAGCTGAATTAGGCGCAAAATTAAACACGAATGCAATGAATAATGAATTTACTCTTGTGAAAGGGTATTCAAATTTTGGATTCGGAACTTCAGCAATACCTTCAAATTCATTAACTACTTATAATTTTAATTCTCTTTCGCTTGAAAAAAGAAATCCATTAGCAACTAGTTTTGGTATTTCTGGAGGTAATTCTTTCTCCGTAGGTAATAGCGGAAAAATAAATGTTTTCTTTACCTTAGGACATGGAAACGACTACAGTGCTATTAGTAATGGAACGGCTAAAGGAAATGTAAATGGAAATGGGGTAATTTTCAAAAACTTTGACAAATATACTTCCAACAGCTTTTCTACAAATACAACTGGGATGGCTAACTTAAATTACAAAATTAATTCTAATAATAAAATAAATTTCAACAGCGTATTTATTAATACTTCAACTTTATCTAAAGAAGAATATAGAGGATTTATTGTAGATATTGCAAATGATGGCAATGGACTTGTTAGAAGAAATCAATATGATAGAAATAATTTACTTATCAATCAATTATTAGGGGATCATAAATTTAATGATCGTATGAAATTTAATTGGGGGGTATCTTATAACGTAATTAAAGGTGATCAACCTGATAGAAATCAAAATACGTTCAGAAAAGAAAATGCAGGTTATGTGTTGTCAAGTATCTCTGCTGCTGATAATCATAGATATTTTCAAAATTTAACTGAAAATGAAATTGCCTTCAATTCATCTTTAGATTATAAATTTAGTGGAAATGAAGATGGTGATTATAGAGGGAAAATTACCATTGGTTATGCCTTAAGATCAAAATCAAGAGATTTTGAAGCTACACAATTTAATTTAAAAGCAAATAATGCATTCACAAATACAATTGTAGATCCAAATAATCTAGATTTGTTCTATAATCAAACAAACTATGCCAATGATTATTTTGAAATAACTACTTTTAGAGGTGGGTCTCAATTATCAAATGCGTTAGATCCTCAAACCTACAATGGAGATTTATTGATTAGTGGCGGTTATGTAAACTCCGAATATAAATTCAAAAAACTAACAGCAGTTGTTGGCTTACGATCTGAATTTATTTCTCAGAAAATTAGCTGGAACACTTCATTAGATCCAATAGGTGGAAGTGATGAGCTAACCAAATTAGCTTTTTTACCAAGTATGATTTTAAAATATGAATTGAACGATCGTCAAAATTTACGATTTGGCGCAAGTAAGACCTATACTTTACCTCAATTTATTGAAAGAGCACTATTCATTTATGAAAAAGTTAATGAATCAAAAATTGGTAATCCAAATTTATATGAATCAGACGATTATAATTTTGATTTAAAATGGGAGTTTTTTCCTAAAAACGAAGAGTTAATTTCGGTAACTGCATTCGGTAAATACATTCAAAACCCAATGAATGAAATTACAATTGCTTCTTCTACCAATGATATTTCTTATGTTAACACAGGAGATACTGGATATGTTGCAGGAGCTGAAGTTGAATATAGAAAATTACTTTTTAACTTTGATTCTGCTAATACAAAAAAAATATCAGGAGGTATTAATGCTTCCTATTTATACAGTCAACAAGATTTAAGTTCAAATAAAGTTATTAAAGAAACTGATTACAATGTAGCATTTACAAACAAAACAAGTAAATTTACTGGAGCATCAGATTTATTATTAAATGCAGATATTTCCTTTTTAAACGAATGGAATGATAAGAAAAATAGTTTAACTACTACTCTTGCATATTCTCATTTTTCTGATAGAATTTATGCAATAGGTACTAACGATCGTGGAAACCTAATTGACAAAGGTTTTGGGACTTTAGATTTCATTGCAAAATCAAAATTAAATAACAAATGGAATTTAGGATTAGTTTTCAAAAATATTTTAAATCCTTCTATAGAAAGAGTACAAGAAAACACTAATGAAACAATTAATGTTTTATCCTACAAAAAAGGAATAAACTTTAGTTTAAATGTAAGTTATCAATTTTAATAAATAATTGAAAATCAGTAAAAAAGCACACATAGGTGTGCTTTTTTTATTTATTAACATTAAAAACATTTTAATAATATTGCCTACAAAAATCTTTATATTAAATTAACATATACCCATTTACACCAATGTATTTTTGTATCAAATAATTATAACTATTAATTTAAAAAACAACTATGAAAAATTCTATTTTAAAATTCTTCGGAATCTTAACTATTGCTTCAAGTCTATTAATTGGATGTAGTACTTCTGAAGACGACAAACCATCTTCATCTTTTGTTGTAGATGCTAATAATCTACAAGGTATGATTAACGACGGTGAAGTAATTTTAAATGCTACTACTGTATATAGATTAACAGGTAGATTACAAGTAAATAATGGAGCTGTATTAACTATTCCAGCAGGTACAAGAATTGAAGCTACAGGTGGTACTGCAGCATACATTGCAGTTGCACAAGGTGGAAAAATAAACGTGAACGGAACAAGCACAAACCCTGTTGTAATGACTAGTGGTCTTGCTGTTAAAGCACCAGGTGACTGGGGTGGTTTAGTAATTTGTGGTAAAGCACCAATTAATACAGTGAGCGGTGGAACTCAAACAGCTCAATCTGAAGTTGCTGACTTAACTTATGGTGGAACTATTGCAAATGACAATTCAGGTTCTATACGTTATTTAAGATTAGAATATACAGGTGCTGCTTTTAGTGCTGTAAAAGAATTTAATGGAGTATCTTTATTTGGAGTAGGTTCTGGGACTGTTTTTGAATATGTACAATGTTATGCAGGTTCAGACGACGGATTTGAATTTTTCGGAGGAACAGTTAATACTTCATATTTAGTATCTTTAGGAAACGAAGATGATCAATTTGACTGGACTGAAGGATGGAATGGTACTAATACAAACTGGTATGGTAAAATTTTCTTTGGAAAAGGAAACAGAGGAATTGAAGCAGACAACTATGAATTTGGTTTTGCTAACACTCCTATTTCAAACCCAACAATCACTGGTCTTTCATTAGTAGGTCCTGGAAGTACTGCAAGTACTACAACATATCCTGAAAATGACGCTTTAAAATTAAGAAGAGGAACTAAAGGTATTTTTGCTAATTTACATTTATCAGGTTTTGCTGATGCATTTGATGTTGAACATGATGAAACAATTGCTGCCGTAACCGCTGGAACTCTTGACGCAACTAACGTTTCATTTGCGGATGTTACTCGTAAATCGACAGGAAGAGCAACACCTGTTCCCCCAGCAACTACTGGTGCAACAGTAGATGTAACAGCTGTATTTACTGAAACTTCTACTGCTACAGGAGCTGGAGCTGGAGCTTCTTCACCTACATGGGCAACTGGATGGACAAGAATGCAATAATCATTATTGAAAATAGTAAAAATCCCTCAATATGAGGGATTTTTTTTTGGCATTGTATTTGTATTCTATTTTTTAGTATCTTTACATTATATATTTAGTTGCGAATGAAAAAAAATTACACTTTTATTCTTTTATTGTTGTTGGTTCTAGGCTCTTTTAGTGCACAAGCACAAGAAAGCAAATCAACAGCTTCTTCTAAAACTCAAGAGCCCATCATTGAGGGGCTTACTATTTACCCTAACCCTACCAACAGCGGAAAAATATATATTTCAACTAAATTATCATTAGATAAAAAAGTAGAAATATTTAATGTGTTAGGGAAAAAAGTACTAGAAACTGTAATTACCTCAAAAGAAGTAAACGTAAGTAACCTTACCGCAGGCGTTTACATCATTAAAATCAAAGAAGGGGAAGCAACTGCCACCCGAAAACTGATTATAAATTAGTTGTTCTTTTAAACAACAATTTGTTAACACATAATAACGAAAAAACTATCTTATAATAAATACTTTTGTCTTATAATTTAATCTTATTCATATGAAAAAACTTTACTTTTTATTTACATTATTAGGATCTTTATTATCTTTTTCACAAGGTTCTATAAATTTTGATGATGCTACTAAATGGACTCAAGGAGCAGCTGCTTTTACAAGCTATTCTAATCACACATATGTTGACGGAACATTTTCTTTAGCATGTATAGATGTTATTAGAAATGGAACCGCTGCCCAAGATGTTTTTCCGGGAGCTTTAGGCACCTATTCTTTGAGATTACAAAATGATGCATCAACTGAAGCTGTTTTTACAATTGCATCTGGTGGAGTTGGCAATTTTACATTTAAGGCGAGAAGATGGGATGCAGACCCAGCTACGAATTTTACTGTTGAATATTCAACAGATGGCGGAACCAATTGGACAACTTCTTCCACAATAAATGCATCAGTAACTACAGATTCTGATTGGAAAAATATTAATGGTATTGTTAATAGTTCGAATGCAAATGTAAAAATTAGAATAAAATCTAATGGAACAACTGAGAGAATCATGGTAGATGATTTCACTTGGACGGCACCTACTACAGACCCAACTTTAGTAATTTCATCACCATCTAATGGTAGTATGTACTCACCAATTACAACCAGTGCAAATATCTCTTTATCAATAAGTAATTTTGTTGTTGGAAATCCAGGATCTGGAATTAATGGACACATACACTATACAGTAAATGGTGTTATGCAACCAATGAAATACGACACAGCTCCTATAGCTTTGACAAGTTTAACTCCAGGAACATATGTAGTTGTTGTTACTTTAGTAGATAACAATCATACGGCAATTGTTCCTGCAGTAAATGCAACGGTAACTTTTACCATTGCAGCCTATAATGTTGTTGCAGATTTAGCCGCATTGAGAGCTGATGTAGTGGCAAACGGCGCTGGGAAATACTATCAAGTATCAAGTAGTCCTGTTGTTACATATACACGTGTTATTCGTAATCAAAAATATGTTCAAGACACCTCTGGAGGTATCTTAATTGATGACAATGTAACTGCGCCAGGTGTAATTTCAACTACAGTAACTGCAGGAGATGCAATTGCGGGATTAAAAGGACAAGCATCTTTGTTTAACGGTTTTTTACAGCTTTTGCCATTAGAGAATGTAACTGTTGCATCATCTGGAAATACAATAACCCCACAAGTAGTTACAATTGCACAATTAAATAGCGCTGTTACAGCGGCTACTTATGAAAGTGAATTGGTACAAATAAACGGTGTAACATTTGATATAACTACAGCTAACTTCCCTTTAAGCACGGATGCTGCAGCGAATATAAATTTAACTGTTGGTTCTGATGCATTAACTTTTAGAACTGCTTTCTCCGAAGCAAATTATATGGGAACAGCTAAACCAACAAGTGCAACAAATATCATTGCTCTAGTCGGAAGATTTAATGCAACAGCTCAAGTTACTTCTAGAAACTTAACTGATTTAAACGCTCCTTTATCATCATCTTCATTTGACAACATCAACGGTTTAACGATGTATCCAAATCCATTATCTGGAAACACATTGTATTTAACTTCTAATGCAAATGCAGCGATGTCTGTTCAAATTTTTGACTTATTAGGAAAAGAAGTTATGAAAGCTAATGTAGTGAACAACGCTGTAAACGTTTCTGGCTTAAATGCTGGTGTTTATATGGTAAAAGTTACCGAAGAAGGTAAAACAGCTACAAGAAAATTAGTGATTCAATAATTTAGATACTGAACCAAGTTCAGCATGACAAATAAAGAAAAGCATCAACGAAAGTTGGTGCTTTTTTAATTAAGACCAATTTGTTTGCTATTTTTGCACCATGGTTTCACAAGAGGATATTTTCCAAATTAGTTCTAAAAAAGAATTTGAAAAAATTACTTTAAAAGTGTTTCGTCATCAGTACGATAACAATTTGGTGTACCAACAATTTTGCAACTTCTTGAATAAAGATAAAACCAATGTAAAATCGTTATCTGAAATTCCCTTTTTACCCATTCAATTTTTTAAAAGTCACGCTGTCATCAGTTCTAACGAATCCGTTCAACAAACGTTTACGAGTAGTGGCACAACAAGCCCCCTAACCCCCGAAGGGGGAACTTCAAACGATCCTATAAGAAGTAAGCATTTGGTTACTGATATCAATTGGTACGAAATGAGTTACCGTCTTGGCTTTTCTACTTTTTATGGAAATATTGAAGATTATTGTATATTGGCCTTGCTTCCTTCCTATTTAGAGCGCGAAGGTTCTTCGTTAATTTATATGGTAGAAGATTTAATTGAAAGCAGTAATCATGAGGACTCTGGATTTTATTTGAATAATTACAGCGAACTGTTGCAAAAAATCGAAAAACTAAACAAAGAAGGACAAAACGTAATTCTTATTGGAGTTACCTATGCTTTGTTAGATTTAATCGAATTTGCACAAGCTACATCATTTCCGCTTCGGGAATTAGGAAGCAACCTCATCATCATGGAAACAGGTGGTATGAAAGGCAAACGAAAGGAATTAATTCGCGAAGAATTACATACTATTTTATGCAACGGTTTTGGAGTTTCTAAAATTCATTCCGAATATGGGATGACTGAATTACTTTCGCAAGCCTATTCACTAGGCGATGGGGTTTTTGAATGTCCTCCTTGGATGCAAGTACTCATTCGCGATACGGAAGATGCTTTAACTTATGTTGCTGATGGTAAAACAGGTGGAATTAACGTAATTGATTTGGCAAACATTAATTCGTGTTCGTTTATTGCAACGCAAGATTTAGGCAAAAAATATCCCAACCATTCATTTGAAGTGTTGGGACGTTTTGATCATTCTGATATTCGAGGTTGTAACTTAATGGTTATTTAACCTTAATCACATAATAATTTTTCTTTCCTTTTTGTAGCAACAAGAACTGATTGTTGATTAAATCTGCTGATGTAATTTTATAATCTTCAGCCACTTTCTCTTTATTCAAAGAAATAGCATTCTGTTTTAATTCTCTTCGTGCATCGCTATTTGAAGCCAAAAAATTAGTCTTTGCAGAAAGTGCAGCAATCATATCCAAACCTTCACCTAACTCGTCTTTTGAAATTTCAGCTTGTGGCACACCATCAAATACTTCTAAAAACGTTTTTTCATCCAACTTTTTCAATTCATCCATTGACGGACTGAAGAATGCATTTGAAGCAGCAATTGCGTTTTCTAAATCAGCTTGTGAATGCACCATAACCGTAATTTCTTCAGCCAAACGTTTTTGCAACACTCTTAAATGAGGTGCTTCGCTGTGTTCAGCAATAAGTTTTTCAATAGTTTCTTTGTCTAAGAACGTGAAAATTTTAATGTATTTTTCGGCATCAACATCTGAAGTGTTCAGCCAATATTGATAAAATTTGTAAGGCGAAGTACGTTCCGCATCCAACCAAATATTTCCGCCTTCTGATTTTCCGAATTTCGTTCCATCGGCTTTGGTAATTAATGGACATGTTAATGCATAAGCCTTTCCAGATTCAATTCTTCGCACTAGTTCTGTTCCTGTGGTGATGTTTCCCCATTGATCACTTCCGCCCATTTGCAACGTACATTTTTTAGCTCGGTACAAATGTAAAAAGTCGTAACCTTGAACCAATTGGTATGTAAATTCAGTGAACGACATTCCTTCTGAAGTTTCTCCTGTCAAACGCTTTTTAACCGAATCTTTTGCCATCATGTAGTTTACGGTAATGTGTTTTCCTACATCACGAATGAAATCAAGGAATGAAAATTCTTTCATCCAATCGTAGTTGTTTACCAATTCGGCCGCATTGGCTTCAGCTGAAGTAAAATCTAAAAAACGAGCCAGTTGTCCTTTAATTGCTTCCTGATTGTGGCGCAACGTAGCTTCGTCTAACAAATTTCTTTCATTAGACTTCCCAGACGGATCACCAATCATTCCTGTTGCACCACCCACAAGCGCTAAGGGTTTATGGCCACTCAATTGAAAATGTTTTAACAACATAACTCCAACTAAATGTCCTATGTGTAAAGAATCGGCAGTTGGATCAATACCCACATATGCCACACGCATTTGTTCCATCAAATGTTCTTCTGTGCCGGGCATAACATCGTGGAGCATTCCTCTCCAAGTCACTTCTTCAATAAAATTCTTCATGATTCAATAATAATTTAAGCAAAGATAGTTTTTAGTCTTAAAGTTTAAAAGTTTTATTCAAAATTCAAAAACAATTCTTCTAACATTCAGCTTCCAGCTTTCATCAAAAATAGTATCTTTACCACATGATTTTAGTTACAGGAGCAACAGGATTAGTCGGTTCACACTTATTAGTGCAACTTCTTCAAGAAAAAGAGGAAGTAAAAGCTATGTTCCGTTCAGAAAAGCAAATTGAAAAAGTAAAAAAAATATTTGAACATAAAAACCAAATTACTTTATTTGAAAAAATCAATTGGGTAAAAGGTGATATAACCGATATTCCATCTCTTGAAAAAGCGTTTGAACAAGTAACTCATGTTTATCATTGTGCAGCTGTGGTTTCTTTTGAACCCAATGAACAAGAGCTTATTAAAAAAGTAAACATTGAAGGCACCGCAAACATTGTAAATTGTTGTATTGATTTTAAGGTAAAAAAGTTGTGTCATGTGAGTTCCATTGCTGCACTGGGCGACAAGAAAGCTTATGAATCTGATAGTACTGAAGAAACCGAATGGAATTTTGAAAAGTCACATAGTGATTATGCCTTATCAAAATATGGTGCAGAAATGGAAGTTTGGCGCGGATTTCAGGAAGGACTTGAGGTAGTAATTGTGAATCCTGGAGTGATTTTTGGCTTTGGTTTTTCAAACCTTGGGAGTGATTTATTCATTCAATGGGTAAAAAATAGAATTCCGTTTTATACTAATGGAACTATTGGAATTGTAGGGGTTACTGACGTAGTAACAGTAATGCATACGTTGATGAAAAGTACTATTTCAGGGGAACGGTTTATTGTTGTGGGAGAAAACTGTAGTTACAAAGAGTTATTCTATTATTTAGCAACATTATTGAACACAAAGCCTCCGTATATTTGTGCCTCAAAAACATTTACAGCCATTGCTTGGCGCTTGGACTGGTTGTGGTCAACTGTAACTAATAGCAAAAGAAAATTAACAAAATCAACTGCAGCATCATCACACGCAAACGACAGCTATTCTTCAGAAAAAATAGAAAAAGCTATACACATAACGCTTCAAAAGAAAGAAGTTTTCTTAAAGGAAGTTATTTGATTTTTTCTTTGCCTGGAGGCATAGTTGAATTAGCTGCGGCTTTTTCTTCATCTAATCGGTCTAGCACTTCTTGATACATTTTTTTGTATTGCTTAACATCTGCAGCATAATAACGCTGATTTTGATAAAAAGTAAGACTATCAATAGCATATTTTTTGTAAATGTAGGTATTGCTATTTATGTGCTCTTCCGATAATCTTAAAGGCATTGAACCTTCAGCGGCTTGCAAAATTGCAATATCAAACAATATATTGGTCATTACTTCCTCGTCTAATAAATTATCAGGCTTAGGCACCGGATTATTAGAACAAGCTAGCAACCAAATTGCGCAAAAAACTATAACTAACTTTTTCATTTATACCGTTCTTTCAAATAATAAACGTTGGCCCGCTTTTTCGTCTTTAACTTTTCCATTAGCATATACTAATTTTCCGTTAACGAAGGTATGCGTTACACGTGATTTAAAATTATATCCTTCAAAAGGCGACCAACCACATTTTGCTAAAATATTTTCTTTTTTAACGTTCCAAGGTAAATAAGCATTTACAATGGCAATATCTGCAAAATAACCTTCTTTAATAAATCCACGTTTTTCAATTTTGAATATTTTTGCTGGATTATGACAAAATTTTTCTACAATTTTTTCTACCGAAATTTTTCCTTGGTGATGTGCTTCAAACAGTGCTACAAGAGCATGCTGCACTAATGGACCGCCCGAAGGACAAGTAGTATATGGATTTGATTTTTCTTCTAATGTGTGCGGTGCATGATCGGTTGCAATTACATCAATTCTGTCGTCTAATAATGCTTTCCAAAGCGCCTCTTTATCTTCTTGTGTTTTTACGGCAGGATTCCATTTAATAAGCGAACCTTTTGTTTTATAATCGGCATCGGTAAACCACAAGTGATGAATACAAACTTCAGCCGTAATTTGCTTTTTTTCTAATGGAATTTTATTGGTGAATAAATCCAGTTCTTTAGCGGTAGACAAATGAAAAACATGTAAACGTGCACCTGTTTTTTTTGCCAATGCTATAACTCTCTCTGTAGATTTATAACACGCTTCAACAGTTCTAATTTCGGGATGTTTTTCAACCGGAATATCATCGCCATAAATTTCCTTGAATTTAGCTAAGTTATCCTTTACAATTTGTTCGTCTTCACTATGAACCGCGATCAATAACTTAGTATTTGAAAATATTTTTTCTAATGACGCTGAGCTATCTACCAACATATCTCCTGTTGATGAACCTAAAAACAATTTTAAACCAGCAACATTTCGTGGATTTGTTTTTAAAATTTCTTCTAAATTATCATTCGTTCCGCCCATCATAAAGGAATAATTAGCGTAAGATGATTGCGAAGCAATTTGATATTTATCTTCTAAAAGTTCTTGAGTAACCGCATTTGGAACCGTATTAGGTTGTTCAATAAAGGATGTAATTCCACCCGCCACTGCTGCTCTACTTTCGGTTTCAATGGTGCCTTTATGGGTAAGCCCTGGCTCTCTAAAATGTACTTGATCATCAATAGCTCCAGGAATAACATAACTTCCTTCGGCATCAATAATTACGCAACTCGAGGATTTAGGGCTAATTTTTTGGGCAATTTCTGTAATCAATTCATTTTCAATTAATATATCCCCTTCAAAAACGACACCTTCATTTACAATTTTGGCATTTCTAATTAAATATGTACTCATTATAATCTATTAAATATTTTTCTTATTCTTAACATTATCACTCCTAATACTGCTTCGCGAATAATTCCGCCACTCATTTTTGATTGTCCTTTGGTTCTATCGGTAAAAATAATTGGAACTTCTTCAATAATGAATTGATTGATAAAAGCTCTATATTTCATTTCTATTTGGAACGCATAACCGACAAATTTAATTCGGTCGAGCTTAATTTTTTCTAAAACTATTCGTTTATAACATTTGAATCCTGCTGTAGCATCTGCAATTTTCATTCCGGTTATCATTCGCACATATACCGATGCAAAATATGAAAGTAATACTCTACTCAAAGGCCAGTTGACCACATTAACACCATTAGAATATCGCGATCCAATGGCTACATCAGCACCGTTTTCACAAGCAAATAATAGCTTTTCTAAATCGTTTGGATTGTGAGAAAAATCGGCATCCATTTCAAAAATATAGTCATACCCTTTAGTAAGTGCCCATTTAAAACCATGTACATAAGCCGTTCCTAATCCTGCTTTCTTAGTACGAACTTCCAAAAATAATTGGTCTTTAAATAATTCTTGAAGTTTGGTAACTTTTTGAGCCGTTCCATCTGGTGAATTATCATCAACAATTAACACATGAAAAGCAGTAGGCAATGCAAAAACCGCCGTAATTATTGCTTCAATGTTTTCAATTTCATTATAAGTAGGAATGATGACAATACCTTTGGTCATTTCAAGTATACTATTTTGGTGCAAAAATAAGCTATTTTCAGTGGATATTTCTTAATAATTTTATAATAATCAATTTGATACTATTTTTTGTAATTTTGCACTATTATGTTAGGAATAGAATTACACGAACGAATTGTTGAAAGCAAAGATTGGGCTACCCTTTTATTTGTTTTATGTCTTGGTATTGTTACCGTGAATAAATCTATTTCATGGGTTCGTTTTTCAGAGTTTATTCGATTGGCTGTTTCTTCAAAATACAATAAAATCTATCGCGATAGTGGCAACTTACTTGATGGCTTTACGGTTTCCATGTTTGTTTTACAATTGATTTCGTTTTCATTTTTTATCTTACTAGTAATACAGCAATTTGAAGCGCAAGAAAAAGACCCACTTATTCTTTATATTCAAGTTTTTACTCTTTTAAGTGTGTTTGTACTTTCTAAGTATTTAATTGAAAAAATTATTGCTACAGCCTTTAAAATTGAAGAATTTACCGAACATTTTAATTTGCTAAAAGTGAATTACAGAACCTATCTGAGTTTGCTTCTTTTGCCAATAAACATCATCCTTTTTTACAACCCCATTAAATCAAGTCTGTTTTTCTGGGTATTAATTAGTTTACTTTTTGCAATAAATGTGATTACATACGTTATTGCACTTAAATTATATCAAAATTTACTGATACGCAAAATATTTTATTTTATTTTGTATCTTTGCACCCTTGAAATAGCCCCTTACTATTTCATTTATAATTGGTTTACAAAAAATTAGAGAGAAATTATGTCAAATTTGAAAGTGAAAACAATTTTAGTTTCTCAACCAGAGCCTAAAGTAGAAAATTCTCCATATTTTGAGCTGCAGAATAAACTTAAAGTGAAAGTTGATTTTAGACCCTTCATACACGTTGAAGGTGTTTCTGCTAAAGAGGTAAGAGCTCAGAAAATCGATTTAAACAATTTTACTGCGATTATTTTAACGAGTAGGAATTCGGTTGACCACTTTTTTAGAGTGGCAGAAGAAATGCGTTATAAAGTTCCCGAAGATTTGAAATATTTTTGTCAGTCTGAAGCGGTTGCTTTTTATTTACAACGATATGTGGTGTACAGAAAAAGAAAAATTTATGTAGGCCAAAAAGATTTCGCTGATTTATCTCCACTGATAAAAAAATATAAAGACGAGAAATTTTTATTACCTTCTTCTGATCAATTGAATGCTGACGTACCACCTACACTTGATGCATTGAAAGTAGATTGGACTAAAGGAACTTTTTATAAAACAGTAATGAGTGATTTGTCAGATTTGAAAGACGTTTATTATGATATTTTAGCCTTTTTTAGTCCAACAGGAATAAAATCTTTGTTTAAAAACTTTCCAGATTTTAAACAAAATAATACTCGAATCGCTGTTTTTGGAAGTACTACTCAAAAAGAAGCATTAGAACACGGATTGCGAATAGATATTATGGCGCCAAGCCCTGGAACACCTTCTATGACAGGCGCACTTGAAAAATATGTAGCCGAAGTCAATAAAGGAAAATAACCACTGTTATATATAAACAAAAAAGTCCCGAAAATTTCGGGACTTTTTTATGAAATACTATTTCGACTATCCTAATTGCGGACCAGCAGCAACCAATTTTTTACCTTCTTCGTTATCAGTATATTGAACAAAGTTTTTAATAAATCTTGACGCCAAGTCTTCGGCTTTGGTTTGCCATTCTGACGCATCAGTATATGTATCTCTTGGGTCTAAAATAGCAGGATTTACATCATGTAAAGCAGTTGGCACTTCAAAGTTGAATACTGGAACTACTTTTGTTTCAGTTTTTTCGATAGAACCATCTAAAATAGCATCAATAATAGCACGTGTATCTTTAATAGAAATGCGTTTTCCTGTTCCGTTCCAGCCTGTGTTGACCATGTAGGCAGTAGCCTTGTGTTGCTCCATTTTTTTAACCAATTCCTCACCATATTTCGTAGGATGCAAAGATAAAAATGCTTTTCCAAAACAAGCTGAAAAAGTGGGCTCCGGTTGTGTTACTCCTCTTTCGGTACCAGCTAATTTAGCAGTAAATCCAGATAAAAAGTAATATTTTGTTTGTTCTGGTGTTAACTTAGAAACTGGTGGCATTACCCCAAAAGCATCTGCTGTTAAGAAAATAACCTTGGTAGCATGTCCTGCTTTAGAAACTGGTCGAACAATATTATCAATATGATAAATAGGATAAGAAACTCGTGTGTTTTGCGTAACCGAACCATCTTTAAAATCAATTTTACCAGAAGCATCTAACGTTACATTTTCTAAAAGGGCGTCTTTTTTAATGGCACCAAAAATATCTGGCTCGTTTTCGGCACTCAAATCAATGGTTTTAGCATAACAGCCCCCTTCAAAATTAAATACTCCCGAATCATCCCATCCGTGTTCATCGTCTCCAATTAATTCTCGTTTTGGATCTGTTGAAAGGGTAGTTTTTCCTGTTCCTGATAACCCAAAGAACACCGCTACATCGCCATCTTTTCCTTTATTTGCAGAACAATGCATAGAAGCCATACCTTGTAATGGTAAATAATAGTTCATCATGGAAAACAAACCTTTTTTCATTTCGCCACCGTACCAAGTTCCTCCAATCAGCTGAATTTTTTCTGTTAAATTAAACGCAACATATACTTCCGAATTTAATCCGTGTGCGGCATACTCTTTAAAACTTGTTTTAGAGCCATTCATTACCACAAAATCTGGTTCGCCAAAACTTTCTAATTCAGCTTCTGTAGGACGAATAAACATATTTTTTACAAAATGCGCTTGCCATGCCACTTCCATAATAAAACGTACTTTTAAGCGCGTATCTTCATTTGCGCCACAAAACGCATCGATAACAAACAATCGTTTACCTGAAAGTTGTTGAACGGTATTTTCTTTTAAGGCTTCCCAAGTAGATTGAGAAATGGGCTTGTTATCATTTGCTGCTTTGTCAGAATTCCACCAAACTGTGTTTTCGGTTACAGCATCCTTTACAATATATTTATCTTTTGGAGACCTCCCGGTAAATTCTCCTGTCATAACATTTACTGCCCCAAGTTCCGATAATTGACCTCTTTCATAACCTTCTAAAGTAGGGCTTAACTCTTCATTATATAAAAAATCATAAGAAGGATTGTAGATTATTTCGGTTACATTATTTATTCCATATTTTTCTAACGCAATCGATTTCGTAATTTGGGCATTCGAATCCATAAAATGTTTGTTATGTTGTGTTTTTAAATAAAGTGCAAAATTATAAATTTAATTTTAGATAGCGTTTTAAATAATTGTTTTTTTACTTAAAACCGAGTAAAATAAGTAGCTCCAAGCTGCAATCAACAACACTCCTCCCAGAGGTGTTATGGGGCCTAACCATTTTGTTTTAAAATGAGTTAATCCATTTGTGGCTAATAAATAAATGGATCCTGAAAAAAGTAATACACCTGATAAGGTTAACCAAAAAATAACCAAGCGTTCTTTATCACTTAAAAAAGAGAAAACTCCTATGAATAATAAAAATAAAGCATGGTACATTTGGTATCGCACCCCTACTTCAAAAGATTGCAATTGAGCCTCAGTTAGTACTTTCTTTAGGGCATGTGCTCCAAAAGCACCTAAAATTATTGCCGTAAGACCCAAAAATATAGCAGTTAAAATTATCTTTTTATCCATTATTCTAAATTTAGTCCAAAGATACTAAAAGTTAATGGCTTAAATTCTGATATTAATGAGAAAAAAACTTTTATAAATATAACATTTTACTATCTTCGTGTTATATTTTTATTATTCATCAGATGAGACATATATTAGTTATTGGAGCAGGTAGATCGGCATCATCCCTCATAAAATACCTATTAGACCATTCAGAAAAAGAGCAACTTCATATTACCATTGGTGACTTATCTATAGAATTGGCACAACAAAAAACAAACAATCATAAAAATGCGCGGGCTATTTCTTTTGATGTTTGTAATGACGAACAGCGTAAAAAAGAAATTCAACAAGCGGATATTGTGATTTCAATGCTACCAGCTCATCTTCATATTGAGGTAGCTAAAGACTGTGTTTTCTATAAAAAAAATATGATTACTGCATCGTACATTAGTGAAGAAATGAAAAGTTTGGATTTTCAAGCTAAAGAAAACCAAATTGTATTGATGAACGAAATTGGTTTAGATCCAGGAATAGACCACATGAGTGCCATGAAAATAATGGACGAAATTAGAGCTAAAGGCGGAAAAATTATTCTTTTCGAATCTTTTTGTGGCGGATTAGTGGCTCCTGAAAGCGATACCAATTTGTGGAATTATAAATTCACATGGAATCCAAGAAATGTCGTTTTAGCGGGTCAAGGCGGAGCGGCAAAATTCATACAAGAAGGCACTTATAAATACATTCCTTATCATAAATTATTTAGAAGAACCGAATTTTTAGAAGTAGAAGGATTTGGACGATTTGAAGCCTACGCCAACAGAGATTCCTTAAAATACAGAGAGGTTTATGGATTAGAGGCAGTAGATACTTGTTATCGTGGAACCATTAGAAGAGTAGGTTTTTCAAAAGCTTGGGACGTTTTTGTGCAATTAGGAATGACAGATGACACCTATATTATTGATGATTCTGAAAACATGAGTAACCGAGATTTTGTGAATTTATTTTTGCCTTATCACCCAACGGACTCTGTGGAAATTAAATTCAGACATCAATTAAAAATTGATCAAGACGATGTAATTTGGGACAAACTTATGGAGTTAGATTTATTTAGTAAATCGGTAGTTACGGGTTTAAAAAACGCGACTCCAGCTCAAATGTTAGAAAAAATTCTGTCGTATAAATGGACCTTACAGCCTGAAGATAAAGACATGATTGTGATGTATCATAAAATTGGTTACGAAATTAATGGTGAGCAAAAACAAATAGATGCCACAATGGTTTGCTTGGGCGACGACCAGATTTATACCGCTATGGCAAAAACAGTAGGGTTACCAGTCGCTATTGCCACTTTGAAAATATTAAATGGCGAAATCACAACCTCGGGCGTACAATTACCAACAGCAAAAGAAGTTTATCTTCCTATTTTAGAAGAATTAGAACAATATGGCGTAGTTTTTAAAGAATTTGACGTGCCTTATTTTGGATACGATTACTATATTTAAATAAAAAAATCCAAATTCCGAGATTGTTTCGAAATTTGGATTTACTATTTTGAAATTTGAAGAATTAATCTCGCGAACCTAAAATTCTAACGGCCCAGTATAACAAAGAGGCCAATGCGCCTAATGCGGCAACAACATAAGTTCTTGCAGCCCATTTTAAAGAATCTTCAGCTCCAGCATATTCTTCTTGACTCAACATATTTTTATTTTTTAACCAAGCCAATGCTCTGTTACTGGCATCATATTCTACTGGAAGCGTAATAAAACTGAAAGTAGTTGCAATGGCCATTAAAACCAAACCTGCCACCGCTACATAAAATCCAATTCCTGTTTTTGAGGCAAATCCTAAAATTAAACCTCCCATAATTAACCATTGTGACATGCTTGATGAAACGTTTACCATGGGCACCATTTTAGAACGCATGGTGAGCCATTCGTAGGCTTGCGCATGTTGTACCGCGTGACCACATTCGTGAGCAGCAACAGCCGCAGCGGCAGCATTTCGTTGATTATAAACTGCTTCAGATAAGTTAACTGTTTTATCTACTGGATTGTAGTGATCTGTTAATTGTCCAGGTGTAGAAATAACTTGAACACCTCTAATACCGTGATCTGCCAACATTTTTTCGGCAATTTCAGCACCAGACATGCCATTACGAAGGGTTACTTTTGAATAATGAGCAAACTTGCTTTTCAATCGGTTACTTACTAACCAACTCGCTAGCGCAATCGCGCCAATCATTATATAATATCCTAACATAGTTTTTAAAATTTGATTTAAAATTACTAAAAATACATCAAATTACACGCCAAATTTAAAAAATGACAAGTTGGCATTTATTTACAAATGGTTACAAATGCAATCAATTCTTGTGCTTCAAAATAAGTAAACGACACATTAATGACTTCATAACCTGCTGCCGATTTTTTATTTAAAAATAACTCTACTTGTTTTGCTAACTCATCTTTAGTGCTTCCAAAACCCGTACTTTTTTTCAAGATGTGAACTTCGTGTTGTTTCATTTTTATATATTTTTTTATTATACGTAAAAAATGAAAAATGTTACAAAAAAATCCCAAATTTTTTAAGTTTGGGATTTTAAGAATTGGCACATTGACCAATTGACATTTTGTCTAATTATTACCCCACCAAATTAATAATTTTACCTGGCACAATAATCACTTTATTAGGTGTTCTGCCTTGTAATTGTGCTTGTGTACGTTCGTCTGCCATTACAATTTCTTCAATTTGAGCCGCTGTTAAGTCTAATGGTAACTTAATCGTAAATCGCATTTTTCCATTGAATGAAACAGGATATTCTTTTTCAGATTCAACCAAATATTTTTCTTCAAATTTTGGAAATGCAACTGTTGCAATTGAACCTTCGTGACCTAAACCACTCCATAATTCTTCTGCAATATGTGGCGCATACGGCGAAACTAAAATAGCTAAAGGCTCTAATATAGCACGATGATTACATTTTAATTGTTGCAATTCGTTGACGCAAATCATAAATTGAGAAACCGAGGTGTTGAAGGAGAAATTCTCGATGTCTTCGGTTACTTTTTTAATGGTTTTATGTAACGATTTGTAAGCCTCCCCTAACCCCTCCGAAGGAGGGGAATCAGAAACATAAAAAGAGTCATTTTCTCCAGAATGATATAATTTCCAAAGCTTCTTTAAGAAACCAGAAACACCTGTAATTCCTGCCGTGTTCCAAGGTTTTGATTGCTCTAAAGGTCCTAAAAACATTTCGTATAAACGCAGTGTATCGGCACCATATTCATTACAAATATCATCTGGCGAAACCACATTGTATTTTGATTTCGACATTTTTTCGACTTCACGACCTACAATATAAGCCCCACCCGACCTCCCCGAAGGGGAGGAGTTAGCATCGTATAATTCTCCAGCTTCAACGATAAATTTAGCTTTCTCAAATTCTTTTCTCCAAGATTTTAATTTTTCTATATTTAATTCGTTCGTAATATCATTTATACAAGATAAATCAACATGGATTGGTAAAAATTGAAAGGATAATTTATAATCATCTGGATTCTCAATAAAATCATCAAGGCGTGGTTTCATTACAGGATTACTTTCTAAATAATTCTTTAAATAGTTTTTTCGGTAATCCTCTGTTTTAATTTTATTTTCTAATTCTTGATTTAAATAAAATTGATTTTTATAATCATAATCATCATCATTGACAAAATGTTTTAAATATAATTCCTTAGTAATATATACATTTTGGTTCCCAAATAAATAGTTGTCAATAAACGAACCGCCTCCATCTCCATTCAAACTATTTTTCTTAATAATTTGTGTTGAAATCCTATATATAAACGCACTCATCCCCAAAATCATTCCCTGATTGATCAGTTTTTTAAATGGTTCTTCGGTTGGTGCGTAGCCTCTGTCTTTTAAGAATTTGTTCCAAAAACGGGAGTACAATAAATGTCCTGTAGCGTGTTCGCTTCCACCAATGTATAAATCAACGCTTTCCCAGTATTTTAAGGCATTTTCGTCAGCAAATGTTTCGGTGTTATGCGCATCCATATAACGCATCCAATACCAAGAAGAGCCTGCCCAACCTGGCATAGTGTTCAATTCTAATGGGAAAACTTTTACATTATCTATCAACTCACAACTCACAACTTGCGACTTTTCAATGTCCCAAGCCCAAACGGTTGCGTTTCCTAATGGCGGTTGCCCGTCTTCTGTGGGTAAGTATTTTTCTACTTCTGGTAATACAATTGGCAAGTATTTTTTGTCAATCATTTGTGGTAAGCCATTCACATAATATACTGGAAAAGGCTCGCCCCAATAACGTTGACGAGAGAAAACAGCATCGCGTAAACGGTAATTTACTTTAGCATTTCCTGCACCTATTTTTTCTAAAGCTTCGATGGCTTTTTTCGTTCCGTTTTTGTAATCTAATCCGTTTAGGAAATCAGAATTTACCAATTCGAATCCGCCTTTTTCACCATAAGCCGCTTCTGAAATATCTTGGTTGAAAATATTTTTTATTTCTGGCATTCCGTGCGTTCCTTTAAAGAAATTCGCGAAAGCATAATCACGCTCATCGCCACAAGGAACCGCCATAACAGCACCTGTTCCATAACCCGCCAACACATAATCGCCAATCCAAATTGGAATAGGTTCTTTAGTAAACGGATGTTCGGCATATGCACCTGTAAATACACCTGAAATGGTTTTTACATCGGCCATTCTTTCTCTTTCTGAACGTTTTGCTGTGGCTTCTACATAAGCTTCCACCGCTGCTTTTTGTTCTGGCGTGGTAATTTGCGCCACCAATTCGTGTTCGGGTGCTAATGTCATAAATGTTACTCCGAAGATGGTATCGGGGCGAGTTGTGAATACAGGAATTCTGAATTCTGAATTCTGAATTCTGAATTCTACGTGAGCTCCAACAGATTTTCCAATCCAATTTCGTTGTGATTCTTTGATGGATTCACTCCAATCGATATCGTTTAAACCTTGTAATAAGCGTTCCGCGTAAGCAGAAATTCGCATCGACCATTGTGTCATTTTCTTACGAACTACGGGATGTCCACCACGTTCTGAAACGCCGTTTACAATTTCGTCATTCGCTAAAACGGTTCCTAATGCAGCACACCAGTTTACTTCGGTTTCGGCTAAATAGGTTAATCTATATTGTAATAAGATTTTTTGTTGTTGTTCGGATGAAAATGAGTTCCATTCTGCTGCTGAAAACGACACGATATTTTCATCGCAAACGGCATTAACTTGCGTATTTCCGTTTTTCTCAAATTCTTGCATTAAGGTGCAAATGCTTTCCGCTTTATCGGTTGTTTTATTGTACCAAGATTCAAATAATTGTATGAAAATCCACTGTGTATGCTTGTAATAGTCTGCATTTGACGTACGAACTTCTCTGCTCCAATCGAAAGAAAACCCAATTCTGTCTAATTGATTTCTATATCCTTGAATTACATTTCCTGATTTATCGACACCACCCTCAATATTCATACGCGTCGTATCTGCAGGATGTTGACCTGTTTGAATAGCATATTGTTCTGCAGGTAAACCAAATGAATCGTACCCTTGCGGATGCAATACATTAAAACCTTGATGTCTTTTATAACGCGCTACAATATCAGAAGCAATATACCCCAGCGGATGCCCAACGTGTAAACCAGCTCCCGATGGATAAGGGAACATATCTAATACATAGTATTTAGGTTTTTCCGAAGTGTTACTTGCTGCAAAAGTGTTATTTTCTGCCCAATATTGTTGCCATTTGGCTTCGATTTTTTCGTGGAAATATTTCATTTCTATTTTCTATAGTCTATTTTCAGATTTACATTATCGGTTTTAACCGAAAAATAAGGTGCAAATTTACGTTTAAAATCTTAAAGTTGAAAGTGATTAAATTTTAGATCATAATTCGACCTTCATTCAAATATATCAGTAACTTTTTTGAAAAATAGTATTTCTGTTTGAAAAGTAATTTGATTATTCTCTACTTTTGTGAAACTAAATCTCATAAAAATGAAAGTAGCCGTAGTGGGTGCTACCGGAATGGTAGGCGAAATAATGCTTCAAGTATTAGCAGAACGTAATTTTCCAGTAACCGAATTAATTCCAGTTGCTTCAGAAAAATCAGTTGGAAAAACAATTGAATGGAAAGGCAAAACCTTTACCGTTGTTGGTTTACAAACAGCAGTTGATCTAAAACCTGAAATTGCCTTATTTTCAGCTGGTGGCGAAACTTCTTTAGAGTGGGCACCAAAATTTGCTGCAGCCGGAACCACCGTTATTGACAATTCTTCGGCATGGCGAATGGACACAACCAAGAAACTTATTGTTCCAGAGATTAATGCTTCGATATTATCAAAAGACGATAAAATTATTGCCAATCCGAATTGTTCAACGATTCAAATGGTAATGGCTTTAGCGCCTTTGCATGCAAAATATGACATTAAACGTATTGTAGTTTCTACCTATCAATCCATTACAGGAACAGGAGTTAAAGCAGTGCAACAATTGGAAAATGAATATGCAGGAATTCAAGGTGATATGGCTTATAAATACCCGATTCACAGAAATGCCATTCCACAATGCGATAGCTTTGAAGCAAACGGTTACACTAAAGAAGAAATGAAATTAGTGCGTGAAACGCAAAAAATATTAAATGATAATTCTATTGCAGTTACTGCAACCGCGATTCGAATTCCTGTTGTTGGCGGGCATAGTGAAGCCGTGAATATTGAATTTGAAAACGATTTTGATGTGAACGAAATCCGTCAAATTTTACACAATACGCCTGGCGTAACCGTTCAAGATAATTTAGACACCTTTACTTATCCAATGCCTATTTATGCACAAGGAAAAGATGATGTTTTCGTAGGAAGAATCCGAAGAGATGAAAGCCAACCGAATACTATTAATATGTGGATTGTTTCCGATAACTTAAGAAAAGGCGCAGCTACCAATACGATTCAAATCGCAGAATATTTGGTTGCAAATGAGCTAGTATAGTTTTCTATTAAAGTATCTTTGCGGTTGTGAAAAAGAAATTACTACATATTAACATTGGTCTAATACTCGCTATATTATTTGCAGCGTGTTATCAATCAGTGCATGCTTTTTCGCACGAGCATCATCTCAAAACAGAATGTTGTGATGACGCACATCATTTGACTTTTAAATCTTCTGAAAAAACAATTACCGAAAGTGAAGATTGTCCAGTTTGTGATTTCAAATTTGCAGCTTTCCTCTCTCCAGAAGTATTCCATTTTGAATTTATTTCTTCTTTTTACGAAATTCCCTATCAATTCAACAGTACTGAAACTTGTATTGCATTTGAAGGAAATTCGTTCCAACTAAGGGGTCCCCCTGCTGTTATTTCATAAGTATAATAGCTTTATTTTATAAGGCTAAAACTGTTTTATGTCACCCCGATGTAAAGCAAATTTTTGTATTATTTATCAAATAAAAACTTAAAAATGAAACAGCAATTCAACATATTACTGCTATTATTTTCAATAGCGGGCTTTTCTCAATTTAAAATTAGCGGATACGTTACCAACAGCAACCAACAGAAATTATCAGGTGTTATTGTTCACGTTATTGAAAGCAATACTGAAACAACAACCGATGAAAACGGGTATTTTCAATTGGCATCAGTACCCAAAGGAACTACTGAAGTTGTTTTTCAACGATCAGGGTTTCAAACAAAAACAGAGATCATAAAAAATAATGGCGATGACATCGTCTTAAATGTGATGCTTTCAGAAAAAGAAATACATTTAGAAGAAGTAATTATTTCTACTTTATACAATAAAATACAATCGCAAAATGTAATGAAAGTAGAACATGCTTCGGTAAAAACACTAAAAGAAAATGGAGCAGTTTCACTTATAGACGGAATTGCAACAATTCCTGGAGTTTCTCAAATTTCTACTGGTAATGCCATTGGTAAACCTGTGATTCGAGGATTGAGCGGCAATCGTGTTTTGGTATATTCACAAGGAGTTCGCATGGAAAATCAGCAGTTTGGAGAAGAACACGGACTGGGTTTAAATGCTTCAGGAATAGAGAGCGTTGAAGTAATTAAAGGTCCCGCCTCGTTATTATATGGTTCTGATGCTTTGGGCGGAGTGTTGTATTTTAATCCTGAAAAATATGCACCGTACAAAGAAAAATCAGTCGATTTTGAACAAAGTTATTTTACAAATACACAAGGAACTTCCACCACATTAGGAGTGAAAGTCAGTCCGTCAAATTTCAAATTTTTAATGCGAGGAAATTATACGTCACATGCCGATTATGAAGTTCCGAATGGAAATCGAATAATCAATACGCGTTTCATTGAAAAAGATTTTAAATCGGGAATTGGCTATTCAAATTCAAAAATTTCTACTGATTTTAGATACAATTACAACAATTTAAATTTGGGTTTACCCGAAGAAGATATAGAAAATTCAGGTTTCCGAAATCCGCTTTTCCCAAAACAAGAAGTAGCGAATCATTTGTTGAGTTTGAACCAAAAAGTATACTTTAAAAACTCTAAAATAGAAGCAGATTTTGGTTATTCGTTAAACGACCGAAAAGAATTGGAAGCGCCCGATGAAATTGCATTATCTATGAAATTAAAAACTGCCAGTTATACTATAAAATATTTTATCCCAAAAATGAATCGTTGGGAAACCATCATTGGGATTCAAGGAATGGATCAAACGAATACTAATTTTGGGGAAGAATTACTTATTCCTGATGCAAAAGTTGCCGATTTTGGTACATTTGCAACTACAAATTACAGTTGGAATTCCAATATTTTACAAGCCGGAATTCGTTACGATACTAGAAAAATAAACACTTCCACTCACGGAATTGAAGGTGAAGAAGGTTATTTTGAAGCCATCAACAAACAATTCAATAGTTTTAATGCCTCATTAGGATACAAAACAAATCTGTCAAGCTCCATTTCAACACGAATTAACATTGCTTCTGGATTTAGAGCTCCGAATTTATCTGAACTAACCTCAAACGGAGTTCACGAAGGAAGTAATCGTTATGAAATAGGCAATAACGAATTGAAAAATGAGCAAAACTTTCAAGTTGATGTTAACTTAGAATACAAAAGCGAGCACTTGGAGTGGTTTGCAAACGGTTTTTACAATTCAGTTTCAAATTACATTTACATAACTCCTTCTGGTACCGAAATTAATGGAAATGTCGTATACAATTACGTTCAAAACAACAGCTATTTATTTGGTGGAGAAGCCGGAATTCACTTTCATCCGCATCCCTTTGATTGGTTGCATTTTACCAGCAGTTTTGAAAGTGTAACCGGAATTCAAGGAACTAATAATTTGCCATTAATTCCAGCCAACCAATGGAAAAACAACATAAGAGCAGAGCTGAATTCGAGCCAGTGGATAAAAAATAGTTATGTTTCTTGCTTTTTAAATTACACCTTTAAACAAGATAAATTAAGCGAATTTGAAACGCCAACTCCCGATTATTTATTGGTTAATTTAGCCCTTGGCGGAACAATCACCATTGGTAAAAAAATCGTTCAATTAAATCTTACGGGAACAAATCTGTTGAATAAAACCTATGTCAATCATTTATCGCGCTTAAAAGCAGACGGAATTAATAATATGGGTAGAAATATTATGTTGCGCTTAAATTTTGATTTATAATTAACATTTTCATTCCGTTCAATTGAATATCTTTGTTACTCAATCAATATCATTTTTATGAAAAAAACAATAACAATAACCGCTATTGTTTGTACACTTTTTATGAACGCACAAACAAAAATTACCTATCCTGAAACGAAAAAAATCGACCACGTTGACACTTATTTTGGCGAAAAAATCAACGACCCTTATCGTTGGTTAGAAGACGACCGAAGTGCAGAAACCGAAGCTTGGGTAAAAGCTCAAAATGTAGTAACCTATGATTATTTAGCTCAAATTCCTTATAGAAATCAGCTAAAAACGAGAATGGAGCAATTGTGGAATTACGAAAAAATTTCGGCGCCATTTAAAGAAGGTGATTATACATATTATTATAAAAATAACGGACTTCAAAATCAATCAGTGTTGTATCGAAAAGATAAAAATGGAAAAGAAGAACTCTTTTTAGACCCCAATACCTTTTCAAAAGACGGAACAACCTCATTAGGCGGAATTAATTTCAGTAAAGATGGTAGTCTGGTTGCCTATTCTATTTCAGAAGGAGGCAGCGATTGGCGTAAAGTAATAGTAATGGAAGCAAAAACTAAGAAAATTATTGGCGATACGATTGTTGATGTTAAGTTTAGTGGTGTTTCTTGGTACAAAAACGAAGGCTTTTACTATTCAAGTTATGACAAACCTGTAGGAAGTGAATTATCGGCAAAAACCGACCAACACAAATTGTATTATCACAAATTAAACACTTCGCAAAAAACAGATAAATTAATTTATGGCGGCGATGTAAAAAGAAGGTATGTTGGCGGTGGTGTTTCGGAAGACGAAAACTATTTATTCATTACCGCTGCAAATTCAACCTCTGGAAACGAATTGTATTACTTAGATTTATCAAAACCAAACAGCAAAATCGTAACCTTAATTGATAATTATGAAAACGATAATGATGTTTTAGATAATAAAGGTTCCAAGATTTATTTGGTTACCAATTACAAAGCACCTAACAAGCGTGTGGTAACTTTTGATTTATCAAATCCAGCAAAAGAAAACTGGAAAGATTGTATTGCTGAAACCGAAAATGTATTGTCGCCTAACACAGGCAGCGGATCTATTTTTGCGAGTTATATGAAAGATGCGGTTTCATTCATCAAACAATATGATTACAACGGAAAATTAGTTCGTGATATTCAATTACCTGGCGTAGGTACAGCAGGAGGCTTTGGAGGAAAAGAAAAAGAAACCACTCTTTATTTTTCATTCACAAATTATGTAACTCCTGGAACTATTTACACATTTGATCCAAAAACTGGAAAATCTGAAGTATATCAAAAACCAAAAGTAGATTTCAATTCGGCAAATTACGAATCGAAACAAGTGTTTTATACTTCAAAAGATGGTACAAAAATTCCGATGATTATTACCTATAAAAAAGGAACTGTTTTGAACGGAAAAAACCCAACTATTTTATATGGTTATGGTGGATTTAATGTAAGTTTAACCCCTTCATTTAGTATTTCTAACGCAGTTTGGTTAGAAAACGGAGGAGTTTACGCTGTGGCGAATTTGCGCGGAGGTGGCGAATATGGTAAAGTTTGGCACGATGCGGGAACCCAATTAAAAAAACAAAACGTTTTTGATGATTTCATTGCAGCTGCCGAATATTTAATCTCTGAAAATTTTACTTCATCAGATTATTTAGCGATCAAAGGGGGTTCAAATGGTGGTCTATTAGTAGGTGCCGTAATGACACAACGACCAGATTTAATAAAAGTAGCTTTGCCTGCTGTAGGTGTTTTAGATATGTTGCGATACCACACATTTACCGCTGGTGCTGGTTGGGCTTACGACTATGGAACAGCGGACCAAAGTGCCGAAATGTTTGAATACATTAAAGGGTATTCGCCTGTACATAATGTAAAAGCGGGAACAAAATATCCTGCTACTTTAGTGACTACTGGCGACCATGACGACCGCGTAGTGCCAGCGCACAGTTTCAAGTTTGCTGCTGAATTACAAGACAAACAAGTTGGGTCTAACCCTGTGTTAATTCGAATTGATGTCAACGCCGGTCATGGAGCTGGAAAATCGGTGGCAGCAACCATTCAGGAAAACGTGGACATGCAAGTCTTTACCTTGTACAACATGGGAATCAAAAACTTAAAGTAATCCTTTAAAAAAAAGAGGCTGTCTTAAAAGTAAAGAATCAAAGTCTAATTTGTCATTCCGACGTCAGGAGGAATCTCATAATCAGCGTTATGTGATTTCTCCCTATGGTCGAAATGACAAACTTTCGACTTTTTAGACAGCTTTTTTTTATTAAAATCGGTTATCGCCATCGAGCATCCTACCGAGTCCGCCAAGAAGACTACCTTCTTCTCTACTGCTTCCACCTGCTTTTGGTGCCGATGCAATAATTCTATCTGCTAATCGGGTAAATGGTAACGATTGAATATAAACAATACCTGGCCCACGAAGGGTTGCAAAGAAAATTCCTTCGCCACCAAATAAAGTATTTTTGATTCCTCCAACAAATTCGATATCATAATCTACGTCTTTCGTAAATCCTACTAAACAACCTGTATCTACTCGTAAAACTTCTCCTGCTTGCAATTCTTTTCGTGCTAGTGTTCCGCCAGAGTGAACAAATGCCATGCCATCACCTTCAATTTTTTGCATGATGAAGCCTTCGCCACCAAATAAACCTGTTCCCAATTTTTTAGTAAATTCAATCCCTACTGCTACACCTTTGGCAGCACATAAAAACGAATCTTTTTGGCAGATAAACTTACCTCCAAATTGCTGTAAATCAATAGGAACGATTTTCCCTGGATAAGGCGATGCAAAAGATACTTTTCGTTTATTAAAATCATTATTCTGATAAGCAGTCATGAACAAACTTTCGCCAGTTAAAACACGCTTTCCTGCTGATAATAATTTTCCGAAAATACCACCTTCTTGCTGGCTACCATCACCGAAAATAGTTTGCATGGAAATTCCATTTTCCATCATCATAAAACTACCTGCTTCTGCCACCACCACTTCTTGCGGATCAAGTTCTATTTCAACATATTGCATTTCTTCACCATAAATCTGGTAATCAATTTCGTGTGCTTTCATTTCTTATTTTTTCTAATTAGACGATTCCAAAAAAGAAACGTTACTAAAAATAAGAAAATTATTTTAAGGTAAATCTTCGAATAATGCTGTTAAACAAACGATAGCCTAAAACTCTGCGTAAAATGCTCATCAAATTGGCATCAAAACCTATGGTATAACGTCTAAATTTTCGATTCGGATACTCTGCAATTTCATATAACTTTTGTGTGATAAGCGGAGTAAGATTGGTGTTTTTATTTGATTTTTTTAGTAATAAATTCGACACCTTTTGCATTAAATGATTATATGAAGGGATTCCTGTTTTGGGACATTTGGTTACATTTTTTTGAAAAGCTGTAGGTGCGTTTCCAAATTGAACGGTGCATACTTTTATATTCAAATCATATAATTCATAGGCCATGCATTCTGAAAAACTTTCAACCGCTTGCTTTGTGGAATGGTAAAAACTGCCCAGTGGTAAATTTACCAATCCTGCAATAGAGGTGATGTTGATGAATAAACCGCTTTTTTGGGCTCTAAAAACAGGTATAAAAGCTCTACAAACTTTAACTACTCCGAGCCAATTAATCGATACAATGTCGTTAATTTTATCATCTTCAGAAAGTTCTACAAAACTTCGATAACCAATCCCAGCGTTATTGATGATGACATCAATTCTGTGGTGCACATCCATAATTTGTTGTTGAGCACGAGTAATACTTTCAGTACTTGTTACGTCTAATTCGTAGCAAAAAATCGTAGGGTCATTCAATAATTCTTCTGCTTCTGTTAAAGAAAGCATTGTGGCTATTACCGTCCAATTTTTACTTGCAAAAAACAAGGCTGTTTGTTTGCCAATGCCGCTTGCTGCTCCTGTAATTAATACTGTTTTTCTCAATAGACTTGTTTTAATAATCCAGATTAATCATAGGAATATAGCGTGAAATTTTTGCTTTTCTTCGGTTGATATATGATGAGGAATTGGATGCTTTATATTTTCTCGGATTGGGTAAAATAGCCGCGATACCTGCTGCTTCATATCGGGTTAAACTAGCAGCATCTTTTCGATACCAATGCTTTGCTGCTGCTTCGGCACCATAAACACCATCACCCATTTCAATGCTGTTTAAATATACTTCCATGATGCGTTCTTTACCCCAAACCAATTCAATTAAAACGGTATAATATGCTTCTAGGGCTTTGCGCACATAACTTCTGCCCTGCCATAAAAACACATTTTTTGCTGTTTGTTGCGAAATGGTGCTTCCGCCTTTTATTTTTTTACCTTTTTGATTGCTTTTAAACGCTTTTTGCATGGCTTCAAAATCAAATCCCCAATGATCTAAAAAACGTCCGTCCTCACTGGCAATTACTGCTTTTTGTAGGTTTAGAGAAATTTCGTCAATAGGCACCCATTCATGGCTGCACGTCATTGCTCTTCCTTCTTTTTTGTGCTCCATGGCACGAATACCCATTAATGGTGTAAAAGGCACTGGTACAAACTTGAACAACAAAACTATTAAAAAGTTAATGCCGTTGAACCATAAAAAGGCCAACCACAAGAAGCGCTTTATTTTTTGACCGGTAGTTCGTTTTACTGCGGGTTTTGACGCTCTATTTGGTGTTGATTTTTTTGCCATATTTTAAATTAAATCTGCTACTTCTTGACCTATTATACTTCCTATTGCAACGCCCATGCCGCCCATTCTCACCCCACAATAAACATGATTTGATAGTTGTTCAACAATAGGTTTTTTATGTGCTCCTATGCCCATAGTGCCACTCCATCGATGGTCAATTTCAAATTGTGTTTGTGGTAAAATTACATTTTTTAATAATTCCTCCAAATGATTTTGTATCAATTCTGTCGTATCGTGTGAAGTTGTAGTTTCACCTTCAAAATCTAAATTTCTTCCGCCACCTAATAAAATTCTATCGTTGATGTTTCTAAAATAATAATATCCTTCATCTACATGAAAGGTGCCTTTTAGGTCTAAATTTGGAATGGGTTTTGTAATCAACACCTGAGCACGAGCCGGTTGCACTTGATTATTGGTCAATTGTGCTGCAAAACCATTTGTGGTAAATATTAATTTGTTTGTCTTGAATGTAAAACCATTAGTTACCACCTCAACACCGTCGTTCAATTCTTGATGATGGGTTACAGTCTGATTGTTCAAAATTAAAATATCGTTTTGATGCGCTTTTTTGAGTAGCGCCTGCATCATGTTTCCAGTATCAATTTGGGCTTCGAATGGATTGAAAATTAAGTGTTCAAATATTCCTTCGAATTGAAAACGATCGACTTGTTTTATAAATACTTCCGTTTTAAAAAGAGGTTTCAACAGGTCGTTAATAAAAGGGATTTTCTGCAAACACTCGTTATAAAACGATTCGTCTTCTTTTAAAAACAGCTCATAACCGCCGAAAGGTTTTAAATCTAGAGCAGCATCTCCGAGATTTTTTCGCAATAATTGCAACCCGGTATATCTTTTTTGAATCAGTTGAATGACTTCTTCTTCGGTATGGGTTTTTAAATCGTGAATGATTTCAGAAATACTGCCAAAACAAGCAAAACCAGCATTTTTTGTACTAGCACCTTGTGGTAAAATACCTTTTTCTAAGATTATAATTTTAGCCGTTGGGTATTTTTCACGCAATGCGAGTGCCGCATGCAAACCTACAATGCCGCTACCTACGATGGTAAAATCGACATTGGTAAACCAATTTTTTATTTCCCAATAGCTGAGTTGCATACGTTAACTTTTCTTAAAAAAGTAAATGTAGTAAAATGTTTTAGATTGCAAAGGCATTCTTTTTTGATTTCCTTTTTTTAAAAAAAATTATTGCCTTAGAAAATTTAAAGTCAATTTAAAGCTTATTATTAAAAACATCATTTAAAAACAAAAAATCCTATTAAATTAAAAAATAGTGATAATGAATTGTGATTCTTTGTTATTTTTAATATTTTTGATAAAAGATAATTAAACTATATACAACAAGCCAAATGAAAAAAATGCTATTCTTAACCTTTGTTACTTTGTCAATGCTATCTTGTAGAATTCAAGGGTTAACTAATGACTATAATAAATTAAATCCAGAACAAAAAAAGCTAATTGTAGCATTGGAAAATTTTAGTGATACAAAACCAAATTTAATTTATAAAATTAGCGGCAAACAATTACAGCAAGAATTATCAAAACATCCGAAATCGTTAGTATATATTTTTAAAAACGGCTGTACTTCTAAATTGTGTAAACCCTTAATGATCTATGAAAATTATGCAAAAGAACATGGTTTAAAACTATTTTTAGTTATGAATGGTTATGCTAATTTAAATGAAACTTTAGAACAGCCCTATTCTAGCACTTTATATTCTATAGACAATGATTACTATAATAGTAATATGAGAAATACATACATCAGATACTTTGAAAATGAAATTTCTAATAAACCACTAAAAGAGAAAAGCAAAGAATATCTTGGTAATTTATTCTTTTTTGAAAGAGACCAATTACTTAAAATTGAGCATGATTTGCCTTAAATTCCCAACCAATGGAGACATTGTGAAACCACGAGAAGGGATTCGCACGGTAGCTGGGGGTGCCTCTAATTGAAAATAAAACAAATAATCTTCAATTGCACTTAAATTAATTATGGATGATAGTATTTGGAAAATAATATTTTTTTTTCAATCAATAATAATGATTGTTATTGGTTGTATCGGCTATAGAAATCATCGTTTAAAAAAACTCGGATTTTCCTCAGAAAATTCAAGAATGAAAAATTATTTTATTTTGATTTCAAAACAATTTTCAATAATTTTTATTGTTATGGGTTTTTTATGTTTAATTATGCTCGCTTTAAGTATTTTTTAAAAACTCGCTGTGCAAAGTCTTCTGACTTTGAGTCAAAATAAATAAAACAAAAAACCAGCATCTCGTGCTGGTTTTTTGTTTCTTTATAAGTAATGCTACATTAGTCTTTATTCATTATTCAATTTATTTCTCCTCGCCTTAATTGCTTTCATAATCAAAGGAAATGAAGTAATGGCAATTAAAATTAAAATAATGGTTTCAATATGTTTCTTTAAGTCGATACCAAATTCCTCATTGAAAAAGGCGTATAAATAATGCCCCGCAAAAACTAAGATAAAAGACCACAACAACGAACTCAGCACATTAAAAAGCATGAACTTACTTTTAGGCATGTGTACAATTCCAGCAATAATAGGAACGAATGTTCGCACTACTGGTAAAAATCGGGCAAATATGATTGCTTTTCCTCCGTGTTTTTCAAAAAACTCTTGGGATTGATACAGGTATTTTTTCTTGAATAATAATCCGTCTTTTCTATTATACAACCCTCTGCCGCTAGTAGCACCAAACCAATACCCAAAAACATTTCCAATAATTCCTGCCAATGAAATTGCTAAGGCTACTACCGTAACATCAGAATACGTTTCAGGTATAAATCGCAATGGAGCCGCTAGTTTTTCGGCATAAATTCCTGATAAAAACAACAAACTATCTCCTGGTAAAAAGAATCCAGCAAACAAACCTGTTTCGGCAAATACAATGAACAACACGACGTAAATTCCAATAGGAATACCTCCGACTTCCATCGAAATATAGAATTCAGGATTAAATAATTGGGTCCAATGGAAATCGTTCATTATACTTCTGGTTTAGTTTCCCATTTATCAATAGCGGCTGTTGCTAAGGCGTTTCCTAACACATTAGTCATACTACGCGCCATATCACAAAAATGGTCAATCGGTAAAATTAAAGCAATGCCTTCTGGCGGAATACCAAACATAGCACAAGTAGCTACTACGACAATTAAAGACGCTCTTGGTACACCGGCAACCCCTTTACTGGTTAACATTAATACTAATAACATGGTCAATTGTTCCCCTAAAGACATTTCAATACCATATACTTGCGCAATAAAAATACTGGCAAAAGTCATGTACATCATACTACCGTCAAGGTTAAAAGAATAACCCAGTGGCAACGTGAAGGAAACAATTTTTGGCTGACAGCCAAAGCGTTCTAATTCTTCTACCATTTTAGGAAAAACGGCTTCGCTACTCGTAGTTGAAAAGGCAATCAGTAGCGGACTTTTAATTCTTTGAAGCAGTACAAAAAGTCGTTTGCCTAAAATAAGATAACCCACAGCTAATAACAACACCCAAAGGGCAACTATACCCACAATAAAAGCGCCTAAATATTTTGCATAGAGTGTAAAAACTTCAAATCCGTGTTTTGCAATAGCACTTGCTACCGCTCCAAGAACTCCAAGTGGTGCGGTCCACATGATGAACGTAACCATTTTTAATATTACATGCGAAACCGAATCTAATAATTTAAGAATAGGCTTAGCTTCTTTTTTGCTAAAGGCTGCTAATGCGACTCCAAATAAGATTGAAAAAATTACAATTTGCAAAATTTCGTTAGTTGCCAAAGCTTCAAATAAACTTTTTGGAATAACATGTTTTACAAATTCTTCCAATGAAAATCCTTTTGAATTTTCTAATAATTCTGAAGCGCTCGAAGTATCTTCTAATTTGATTGAAGTACCTTTTCCGGGTTCGAAAAAATTAACTAAAACCATTCCCAATACTAAAGAAATCAACGAAGCCGAAATAAACCAAGCCATCGCTTTTCCGCCAACTCTACCCACCATTTTCATGTCGCCCATTTTTGCGATTCCGACCACTAAAGTGGAAAAAACTAACGGAGCAATAATCATTTGAACCAATCGTATGAAAATGGTTCCAAGTAGTTTTATATTTTTTGAAAAAGCATCAATAGCTTCAGGAAATTGATAATGTACCACACCGCCTAAAGCAACGCCAATAATGAGCGAAATAATGATTAATATAAACAGTTTATTGTTCTTCACTTTATTAATATTTTAGATTGTGAAAATAGGTAAAAAAAATTAAAAACGTACAACATTTAGCATCGTTTTAGAATATATTTATATAAAAAAAGCGATTCCATTTGAAATCGCTTTTTACTTTAATTCTTTTTATTCTTGAGGATCTTTCATTACAAAAGATTCCATGAATTTTGTAGTGTAATTTCCAGCCACATAATCTGGTTCATCCATTAATTGTCTGTGGAATGGAATTGTAGTTTTGATTCCTTCAATTACAAACTCATCTAAAGCACGTTTCATTTTATTGATTGCTTCTTCTCTCGATTGCGCTGTTGTTATCAACTTAGCAATCATAGAATCATAATTTGGCGGAATGGTATATCCTGCATAAACGTGCGTATCTAAACGCACTCCGTGTCCGCCTGGCGCATGTAAAACGGTAATTTTACCTGGCGAAGGGCGGAAGTCATTATAAGGATCTTCGGCGTTAATACGACATTCTATAGAGTGTAATTGAGGATAGTAGTTTTTTCCTGAAATTGGAATTCCAGCCGCTACCATTATTTGCTCACGAATTAAGTCATAATCAACCACTTGTTCAGTAATTGGGTGTTCTACTTGAATACGAGTATTCATTTCCATGAAATAGAAATTTCGGTGTTTGTCCACCAAAAATTCTACCGTTCCGGCGCCTTCATATTTAATGTATTCTGCAGCTTTAACCGCGGCAGTTCCCATTTTTTCACGCAATTCATCGGTCATGAAAGGTGAAGGGGTTTCTTCAGTTAATTTTTGATGACGACGTTGAACCGAACAATCTCTTTCAGAAAGGTGACACGCTTTACCGTAAGAATCGCCTACTACTTGAATTTCGATGTGACGCGGTTCTTCGATTAACTTTTCTAAGTACATCCCGTCATTACCAAAAGCTGCGGCTGACTCTTGACGAGCTCCTTCCCATGCTTTTAATAAATCCTCTTTTTTCCAAACGGCACGCATTCCTTTTCCACCACCACCAGCAGTTGCTTTCAACATTACTGGATAACCAAATTCATCGGCTAATTTTTCGGCTTCTTCATACGATTCTAAAATTCCAACAGAACCAGGAACACAAGGCACACCTGCTTCAATCATTGTTGATTTTGCAGAAGCTTTGTCTCCCATACGATCAATCATTTCAGGCGAAGCTCCAATGAATTTGATGCCGTGTTCTTGACAAATTTTAGAAAACTTAGCATTTTCAGATAAAAATCCGTATCCTGGGTGAATAGCATCTGCATTAGTAATTTCTGCAGCCGCTATAATGTTTGACATTTTTAAGTACGATAAATTACTTGGAGGCGGACCAATACAAACGGCTTCGTCTGCAAATTTTACGTGTAAACTATCTGCATCTGCTGTAGAATAAACGGCAACTGTTTTGATTCCCATTTCTCTACAGGTTCTAATAACACGTAGTGCAATTTCCCCTCTATTGGCAATTAATATTTTTTTAAACATCTTTTAAAAATTAGAAGTTAGAAGTTAGAAGTTAGAAGTCAAGACTGCAATTGATTTTTATCTTAATTATAAGATAAAATCTACAATCTAAAATCTGCAATCTAAAATCTTAAATTTATGATGGATCTACTAAGAATAATGGTTGATCGAATTCAACTGGTGAAGAATCGTCTACTAAAATTTTTACGATTTTTCCTGAAACTTCCGATTCGATTTCGTTGAATAATTTCATTGCTTCAATTACACATAATACATCACCTTTTCCAATAGTTGAACCTACTTCTACAAACATTGGTTTGTCTGGAGCTGGTTTTCTGTAAAAAGTACCAATAATTGGCGATTTCACTGTAATGTATTTTGAATGATCATCTGAAGCAGGTGCAGCAATTGCATCAGAAACTACTGGAGCAGCCGCTTGAGGAGCAACCATTTGTGGAGCAGCCGCCATTGGCATTTGTTGCACATAAGTCGTGGTGCTTTCTGTTCCTTCTGTCGTTGTTTTTATGGTGATTTTAAAATCGTCCATTTCTAATTTAACTTCCGTAGCACCTGATTTAGCTACAAATTTGATTAGGTTTTGAATCTCTCTAATATCCATAATATTTGATTTAGTTTAGTTTATTTTTATTTAGTATAAGCCCATTTTAAGTAAATTGCACCCCATGTAAATCCGCCACCAAAAGCAGCAAAAATAATATTGTCTCCTTTTTTCAATTGGTTTTCAAAATCAGACAACAACAAAGGTAAGGTAGCCGAAGTTGTATTGCCATATTTTTGAATGTTAATTAACACCTTTGAGTCTTCAAGCCCCATTCTATTTGAAGTGGCATCGATGATTCTTCTGTTTGCTTGATGCGCCACTAACCAATTCACATCGTCGTGTGTTAGGTTGTTGCGTTGCATTATTTTTTCACTTACATCTGCCATGCCCGAAACGGCATATTTAAAAACAGTTTTTCCGTCTTGAAAAACGAAATGTTGTTTGTTTTTTACAGTTTCTTCCGTTGGAGGTAAAATAGATCCTCCAGCTTCAATTTTTAAGAATTCTCTTCCAATTCCGTCACTTTTAAGGATTTCGTCTTGCAATCCTAAGCCTTCTGTATTGGGTTCAAATAAAACAGCTCCGGCACCATCTCCAAAAATGATACAAGTAGCTCTGTCTGTATAATCTATGATTGAAGACATTTTATCGGCGCCAATTAAAAGTACTTTTTTATATTTTCCTGAGGCAATATAGGCTGAGGCTGTTGACATTCCGTAAAGGAAACTTGAACAAGCTGCTTGTAAATCAAATGCAAAAGCGTTTGTAGCACCAATTTCAGTTGCCACATATACCCCTGTAGAAGCTACGGGCATATCAGGAGTTGCAGTTGCCATAATCACTAAATCAATTTCTTTAGGATCTAAATTGGCTTTCTCTAATAAGTTTTGAGCTGCTTTAATGGCAAGGTATGACGTTCCTTTGCCTTCTTCTTTTAATAATCTTCTTTCTTTAATTCCTGTACGAGTGGTAATCCATTCGTCATTGGTATCTACCAATGTTTCCAGTACTTGATTTGATAAAACAAAGTCTGGAACATACGAACCAATAGCGGTAATTGCTGCTGTTATTTTATTCATAAAGGTTAATTTTTCTCTTCAAATTGTTTAGATTCGAAAAGTGGTGGAAATTACAAAAAAAAATTTAAACCTATCCTATTCATTATTAGAAATCTATAACAAATGGGTATTTAACAAAAAAACTCTCACAATGTGAGAGTTTTCTCTATTTTTTTGATGCAATTAAGCTACAGCTTCTGCTTTATCAATTACAACTTGACCTCTGTAATACATTTTACCTTCATGCCAATAAGCTCTGTGGTATAAATGTGCTTCACCAGTTACCGGACATGTAGCAATTTGCGCAACTGTCGCTTTGTAATGTGTTCTTCTTTTATCTCTTCTTGTTGACGACTGTCTTCTCTTAGGATGTGCCATTTTTCTGTATTATTTATCCGTTAATAGTTTTTTTAAATTTTCCCATCTAGGGTCTATATCATCTTTTTGTTCACTAATTTTGTTTTCTTTTGGAGCTAAAGATTCTAATTTTTCAATTACTTCTTTAAGCGAACCGTCTTTTACGCCGGGGTGAATTCTTCTTAAAGGCACCGACAACACAATAGATTCGTACATGTATTGGGCAACGTTAATTTGAAATTCTCCATGAGGCAAAATAAGCAATTCTTCATTTTCATCATTAAAAGTATCACCAAACTTTACTAAAAGTTGCAGCTTCCCTTTAATGGCTAAATCAAACTCTTCTCCAGAAACATCACAAGGAACATTAACCGTGCCTTTGTGTTTAAAATTGAGTTCGAGCATTGTGCTTTTTTTCTCCAAAACAATACTTACTTTAACCGATGCTTCATTGAATTCATCGTAGTCAAAGTTTGAAAAGAACGTATTATCTAATTGATAATCAAACTGATGTTTCCCTATTTTTAATCCTATAAAAGGAATCAAATATTCTTTTAAATTGTTCATAACAACAGTTTTACCTTTTTAAAAGGTGTGCAAAGATATAAAATTATTATAAATTCAAACGAGTTACAAACATTTTTTTGTTTATAACTGCTTTTCTTTTGTTTTTAAACGGTTTTTTGTCAGTTCATGATAGTCATTTCGTCTGTGAAAAATATCAATTGCTAAATAAACTGCTTCTTTAAATGATTCGTTATTGGCTATTCCTTTTCCTGCAATTTCATAAGCAGTTCCATGATCTGGCGAAGTGCGAATTTTATCTAAACCCGCCGTATAATTTACCCCATTCCCAAAAGAAAGTGTTTTAAACGGAATTAAACCTTGATCGTGATACATGGCTAAAACCGCATCATATTTTTCATACTGCCCAGACCCAAAAAAACCATCGGCTGGAAATGGACCGAAAACCATTTTTCCTGCTTCAAATAATTTTTTCAATGTGGGCTTGATTATTTTTTCTTCTTCATTGCCAATGACTCCGTTATCGCCCGAATGTGGGTTTAGTCCTAAAACAGCAACTTTTGGTTTTTCAATTTCAAAATCTTGTTTTAAGGTATGGATAATAGTCTCTAATTTTTCAGAAATTAATTTTTCGGTTAATTGTTGCGCTACTTCATTAACTGGAACATGATCGGTTAATAATCCTACTCGTAAATCATCGTGCACCATGAGCATTAAAGCATCGCCTTGTAATTCTTTGTCTAAATAATCGGTATGCCCAGGAAATTTAAATTCTTCCGATTGAATGTTGTATTTATTAATGGGTGCAGTTACTAAAACATCGACAAAACCTTCTTTTAACGCTTTTGTTGCCGCAACAAATGATTTTATAGCATAACTTCCTACCGTTGCATCATTTTTTCCAAATTCTAAATCAACGCTTTCTCGCCATACGTTTAACACATTTATTTTTCCTACAACGAGTTGATCTAATTTATCGATTCCGTGAATGGCAGCAGTTAAATTCAATTCTTTCTTTAGAAAAGAGATGATTTTAACATTGGCAAAAATTATGGGCGTACACAATTCTAACATTCGAGTATCTTCAAATGTTTTTAATATGACTTCGCTTCCAATACCATTTAAATCTCCTACCGAAATTCCAACAATTATATTTTCTGCCTTATTAACCATAACTAATGTGATTTATTGCTTACTTTTGAACTGCAAATTTAGTAAAATTAAATCAGTTATGTTTACCGGAATTATAGAAACACTTGGAATTATAAAAGAAATTGAAAAAGCACAAGGTAATTTGCACGTTACAGTGGCTTCGGAAATTACACACGAATTAAAAATTGATCAAAGTGTGGCTCATAATGGCATTTGTTTGACAGTAGTAAAAATCAACCAAAACGAATATACCGTAACAGCTATTCAAGAAACGATAAACAAAACCGCTATTGGCACTTGGCAGGTGGGCGACGTACTTAATTTAGAACGCGCCATGAAATTGGGCGACCGATTAGACGGACACATTGTGCAAGGACATGTGGATCAAACGGGAGTTTGTTGTGGGATTAAAGAAACCGATGGTAGTTGGGAATTTACGTTTGAATATGATGCTTTGCTCAATAATATTACTATTGAAAAAGGGTCAATTACAGTAAATGGCACCAGTTTAACTGTTGTAAATTCTGAACGCAACCGCTTTAGTGTAGCGATTATTCCTTATACCTATGAACACACTAATTTTCACACCTATAAAGTAGGCACCCGTGTAAATTTAGAATTTGATGTGATTGGGAAGTATGTAGCACGATTGACGGCTTTAGGAAAATAAAAAAAGCCCTACATTGCTGTAAGGCTTTGATTGTTTATGTTCCATTTATTCTAATATTATCTTTTTAATATCTAAAACTTCACCTTGTTCATTTAAAATCTGAACAAAATATAAACCAGAACCTCCCCAATTTTTGGTAGTAATTTCTTCGTTTGAATTTCTAACCATTATTTGATCAATTACTTGTCCTAAGGCATTTACGATTTTTAACTTCAATTCTTGAAAATCTAAATAACTATTACCTATCGATAAATAAAGAATCCCTTTTGTAGGATTAGGGTATAAAGTAACTGTGTTTTTTGTGTATTCAGGAGTTGATAATTGAGTTACAAATTCGGTTTCAAACGTATTTGTTATGACCGCAGGGTTTGTATCAAAGTAAATTGCAGCAGTATTTGGAATTATATCTCCAATTGCATAACCTGCTTTTGGTTTTATTTTATACATGATGTAACCTTTGCCAACGTTGCTATTTGGATCACTTGGGGGTAATTGAATGTTATTAAATTTCCAATTAACCGTATTTGTAATTCTATCCATAATGGAATTATGACTACTTGATACCATTTCTAAAGTTGATTCATCTAATTTACTATCAATTAAATTATCAATACTTATATTTATGGCATTTGCATTTCCAGTATTTTCAAATCTTATAGTATAGTATAGATAATCTTCCGAACTAAAGCTAGAATGTAAAATATCTCTTCCATGTGATTCCATAATATCATTAGGGTCATAAGAACCTCCTACAAATTGAAAAGAACTACTATTGTTGTTACTTGGTATTAAATCTACCCCTGAACTAGAGTTTATAGAAGCCGATGAAATTAATAATTGCCCAAGACTAACATTTGGCAAAACAGGAACATACATAGTTGCTATAATTGATCTGTTTTGAAATGGTTGAAGATTTGTAAAATTATAGGTAAATCCATTCGAATTAACAACAGCAGATGGCTCACTAACACTTACCATACTCACTGCTGTATCCTTTATAAAATTTATATTACCAGACGCGCTTAAAAGCCCATTATTAGAATATAATAGCATGTGCTGGTATGTGAATCCCGGGATAGGCGGACTTATTGGAATATTTGTTATTGATAAATCTGTAAATGAACTCAATGTAACCGCAAAATTAATATTAGTAATACCTCCTTGCGTACTTATACGCACATTAGTATATGTTAAAGGATTAACTATAAAAAAATTTGAAAAGGCAGAATTTATTGTATATGCAAAAGAATACGATGTGCTTGGATTATTCTCAGCAATATCAAACATTCCAGAAAATGAAAAAATATTATGGACTACATTATTTACTTGATAATGAAATTGTCCAAAAGGGATATTTACCTCACCTAAATCTTGTATGCCATTGTTATTACTATCAAAGAATGCATTTAAATGAAACCCTGAATTAGGAATACATGAACTAACTGATACTAAAACTGGATTTCCTAAATTTTGAGTACATGTTGTGTTGCCAGAAGTAACGCTCACCAAACTAAACAAGGTATTTGTAGTTAATGGTGCAGATGTATAAACCGCAAATCCTGAATCATCTAAAATTATGGATTGATTATTACCGTTATTGACATTAAAAATAACTGTAGCGTTTGGTGATCCATTAAAAAATAAATTGGCCGTTGCACCTGTACAAATATTATTTGTGCTAGATATCACAACCGCAGGCATAGGATCAATCGTTATTACTGCAGGATTTGAGTAACAATCAGAAAATAAATTACGAACAATTATATAATGATCACCCGGTGTTAAAGAGTTAAAGTTTGGCGAAGTTTGAAAATTATTCCAATCCAAGCTATACTCATATTGTGAACCTAGTGGTGAGATTATTTGAACTTGACCCGTCGACATATTACAACTTGGTTGAATCACATTTACTGTAGGTGTAACATTTGGTTCAACTGTAACTGTTATTTGTTGAGGAATACCCACACAGCCATTTGCTACTGGGGTTACTTCATACACTACATTTCCTTGAGCATTGCTTGTAGTGGTTAGTGTTTGATAGATGCCGTATCCAGTTTCATTGAATGCACCATTAACTCCTATACTACTTATTACATTCCAGTTAAAAACAGTATTCGGAATATTCCCAAATAACCAAATATCTGTAGAATTTCCTGAACAAATGTTATGATTAGGTGTAAATACAACATTGGGTATCGGATTTACAATTACATCAACGTTTACTGGTACTCCTATACAACCATTAGCCTCTGCAACAATAGAATAGGTTACTTGACCTGCATCTACTTGATTGGCATTCAAAATTAATGTCTGATTGATGCTTGTAGCTCCTGAACCTATGACAGAACTAGATTGTCCATTCACACTTGTACTAGAAGCAGTCCAATTAAATACTGCGCCTGGAAGATTAGATACCAAATTAATATTAGTTGTACCACCCGAACAAAAACTCTGAGTTGTACTGCTAGGTGAAACTATTGGCAACGGATGAACTACAATAGTCATCGTGGTATTTAAAGCACATTGGCCTTGCCATGGCATAAACTCATAAGTAACATCATTGGGCGTGCTTGAAATCAAGATCCAATCACCAAATATTGGTGGTGTGTTTAATGAACCATTAGGTATGTTAATCGTTGTTCCTTGACAAACTGGTTCAACTTGTACAAAGATTGGTAAAATACCGTTTTCAACTATTATAGTGCCTGTTGCGTTCATAATTCCACAACCTCCTGTTAAAGGGATGTTATAATTAAAAATACCGACAACACTTGGAATCCCACTTATTGTAATGTTATTTGCAAACCAAGAAGCAGTAACCCCTGAAGGTAAACCAGTTGCAGTTCCAATGCCAGTTGCACCAGTAGTTGTATGTGTAATAGTAGCTAAAGTTGTATTAATACATAATGTTTGTGGTCCAGATGATGGCGTTACAGTGTTGTTAGGATTAACTATAATGATACCTGTAGCAACTACTGAATTGCACCCTCCTGTTAAAGGGATGCTGTAATTAAATGCACCTGAAACAACTGGAGTTCCACTTATAGTAATGGTATTTGCTGCCCAAGTAGCCGTTACGCCTGCCGGAAGTCCTGTTACTGTTCCTATGCCGGTTGCTCCTGTAGTAGTATGTGTAATCGGTATTAAAAAAGAATTAATACATAAAGTTGGAGTGGTTGAAGGTGCTGTTACAGTTATTTCAGGATTAACGTTAATTGTTCTCGTTAATGGTGTGTTATCAATAGCAGTACCTAATTGAATTTGATAAACCGATAATACAACATTAGTAGTTGGATTAGTAATCGTAATTATTCCTGCACCCACTGCATCTAATACTAAAGTCTGATTTGGACCATTATTTATCGTATATGTTACCGTTGTATTTGCAGAACCTATTACATTAAAAATAGCATCAGCCCCTAAACAAATTGCATTATTTGAAATACTTGTAATATAAGGGTAGGTAGGAGGTGAAACTTGAATTGTTGCGGGTAAATTTAATGGCGTATCACAACCTGGCCTGTTAAATGTATAAGAGATCCCATCAACATATATGGTTCCTACATTATGAGTAATTGTTATTACATCTGTAGATCTTCCCATTGTAAATTGGATACGCTGTAGCGTAGAATTACTTGTCCCGGAATTGAATGTAGTTATATTTACTCCATCAGAAATTTGAGCACTACCTACAACACTAGTTCTTGCAATACTTATTGTAACAACTGTTCCGATAGGTAATTGATCCGCAAGCTTTAAAGATATTGTTGAATTAGTACTATTAATAGTAGTACAATTTGCAGTATTTGCCACGGTGCCCACTGGAGAAATTGGCCCTGTAGAATTAGTTGGATTTACTCCCCCTGTAGTCAAAATAGCATTTCCAGAAGTGGGTATTGGCTGTTCTGCTATACCTGTAACTGTTAATGTAGTATTTACCATTAAAGAGCTTACATTGACAATTGCTGTTCCATTTGCATTTAAAAATACTGTTTGATTTGCACCACCATTAATGTTATAGGTTACTACAGCTAAAGGTGTTCCTCCAGAAAAAGTAAAAGTACCATCTTGTCCTACAAATACAGATAATGGACTTGCAGTATTTGTAGATAGTGAAGCTCCAGGTGTTGTTTCTATACAAACTTCATGAGAATATGTACATCCGAAATTATCCACCACATTATAAGTATAACAATTGGTTCCTAAAACAGTTGGTGTTACCGTTATGTTTTGACCCGAAGTACTAACAATACTTGGATCTGGAGACCAGTATGAACTAGCGATTGTTGGTGTAAATGTATGATTCGAATTTATTAATGAATTATCAAAATCAATAGTCCAATTAAATATATAACCATTATCAACTGCTAAATTATCGGTTACTACCAAAGTCCAGTTCCCATTTAATTGACTACCAATTAAATTTGTAAAGGGTTGAACTGGCATATAATTCCCAGCATTTACCGAAGCAGAACTTGGATTACCACATGCGCTAGTTTGTCCATTAACTAATAATGTAGTTGCTGTTGGTGTAAAACAATAGTTTCTTCCTGTTCCTGGTACTGTTGATGGATCGTCATTTGGACATCCTAAATAAGTTCCAGCACCACCTGGATAGGCTTTCAAAATTATTGATTGACCAGAAGGACTTATAAGTCTAAAATCTAAATCCCCTAAATAGGAGTGTTCCATATTTATACACACAGAAGTAATTTGGTTAGCCGAAGTTAAAGTAGTCCCTGGTGTAAAACAATCTATAGGAAGAGATGTTTGATAGGAAACACCACTACCATCAGGTAATGAACTAGTTCCACTTACAGGTGGAATACACTCTCCGTTAAAAGTTGTAGGAGTAACAATACCTGTAATTGTAGTTGATTGTCCTAAACAAATTTCATCGTCAGCAGCAGTAGTCCCAATAAAACTTGGATCTGTTGACACATATACTAATTGGTTTAATCGATTAACACTTCTACATCCATTTACATCTTCAGTATATAAATTAATTGAATAAATCCCTGGATTTGAGTAGGAATGAGTTATGTTTTGTCCAACCGCGGTTGTATTATCTCCAAAATTCCAATGATACGTGGCACCTGAACCGTTGGTCCCAAAAGTTGCTGCTCCATTGAGTGAAATCACTTGATCTTGACAAACTCTTATTACAGTATCTGCTGCAGGAGCTGGAGTTGAACTTGCAATGGATGAAGTTATTGACTGACAGGGTGATCCACAAACAATTGAGGCGTCCCAACCAGAGGCATTTGCTGTAGCATTTGATGTGAATACAAAAATCAAACACCCATTACCCGAAGGGTTATTTGCCGTATAGGATGGAATAATACTTGTTCCAGAATAAGTTCCAACTAACAAAGCTGTGGCTAAATTATCTCCATCATAAATTGACAAAGTATCATTAATAACATCAAAAGAATTGAAAAACACAGAAACAGTCTGACCTGCATCTGGACATATTTTAGTATACCCTCTTGCGGAAGATAAATTATTAGGATAATTTCCCGAAGGTCCACCAAGATCATAAAAATGATCCCCTGCACAATAATTAGGCCGTGGAGCACACGTTACATTGGATGTCCATCCAGATCTAACACCTATATTATCACTTCTAAAAACAAAGGTTAAAGCACCAGTTGGATGAGAAGAGGTAAATGTTCCTGGATTTGTTGTTCCCCAAAACCCTCCAGCTACACCACCAGGTACACTTCCTGCACCATTACCACTAGATAACAAAGGAGAACTGGTGTTAGGCCCATCATATACATAAAGCGCATCAAAGTTAGTTTCTATATTAAAAGAAGTAAAAGTTACTGTAACCGCTTCTCCTGAAACAGATGGCACAATTGTTACGTTTCTATTTTCATTTGTTGAATAATTGGCCGTTCCTCCTCCGCTATCAAAAAAGCTTTGTCCACACAATTGAATAGGTATACATTGACGAACTTCAATAGTCATTGTGGTGTTTAAAACACATTGACCAGAATTAGGCGTAAATTGATAAGTAACATCATTAGCTGTAGTTGAAATCAAGTTCCAAACACCAACTATTGCTGGTGAATTTAAAGAACTATTTGGTAAATTAATCGTATCGCCTTGACAAACTGAAGCAATTTGAGCAAAAGTTGGTAAAATACCGTTCGTTACTTCTATAACACCAGATAACGATGGGCTGCCGCATGAATTCCCAATTGCTGTAACTGTATAATTAAATAGTGCAGCAGTGGTAGTTGGTGTTCCGCTGATAGTTACAATGTTACCATTTAGGGTATAATTAACTCCTGCTGGCAAACCAGTTACTGTTACACCTGTTGCTCCAGTATCAAAAGTATATTGAATAGGAACAATTGGTGAGTTTGCACATATGGTTTGGTTTGTTGTTGTTGCTGCTGAACTCAAAATTAAGATAGGAGTTGGATTGACATCTACGGTAATCGGAAAATCAGATCCAACACATGTGCCAGAAGTTGGAGTTACGGTGTAAAATAAAGTAGCTGGTGACGATGTAGTATTGGTTAGGGTTTGACTAATAGTAGCCATGCCTGTTGCTTGAGCAGTTCCACCTGTAATGACTCCTCCCGGATTGCTTATTGGTGTAGTCCACGTATAAGTTGTTCCACTTGGTACATTGTTTCCACCACTATTTGTTGGAGTTAATGAAAATGCAGTTCCCGAACAAATAACAGAAGGTGTTATATTCGCGATTACTGGTATTGGGTTGACAACTACAGTGACAGTAAAAGGAGCTCCAACACAAGTGCTAGAAGTTGGAGTTACAGTGTATATTATTGTTTGAGTCGTATTAGACATATTAATTAACACTTGACCAATGGTGCTAATACCTGAAGCAGAAGAAACACTTGCTCCTGTGATATTTGTATTTGAACTGATAGTCCAAGTATAAGTTGTTCCACTTGGTACAATATCAGCACTTCCATTTGTTGGTGTTACTGAAAATGCAGTTCCCGAACAAATAACAGAAGGTGTTATATTCGCGATTACAGGTATTGGGTTAACATCTACAGTGACAATAAAAGGAGCTCCAACACAAGTACCAGAATTTGGAGTTACTGTATAAGTAATAGTTTGAGTAGTATTTGATGTATTGATTAGTGTTTGACTAATGGCGCTATTTCCCGTAGCAGAAGATGCACTTGCTCCAGTGATATTTGTGTTTGAACTAGTTGTCCACGTATAAGTTGTTCCACTTGGTACAATATTTCCACCACCATTTGTTGGAATTACTGAAAAGGCAGTCCCAGAACAAATAGCTGGTAGGGTTACACTCGCAATTACAGGTATTGGATTTACTGTAATTGTTCTCGTTAATGGAGTAGTATCAAAATTATTACCTAATTGAATTCTAGAAACCAATAGATTAACATTATTTGTGGGATTAGTAACAGTAATAACTCCCGCACCGGAAGCATTTAACTGCAAGGTCTGATTTGGACCCCCGTTAATTGAATATGTTACAATTGTATTAGGAGAGCCTATTACGTTAAAAACTGCATTAGACCCAGAACAAATAGGATTATTTGAGATACTTGTAATAAAAAGTGTGGGAGGATTTGCAACGGTAATTGTCCCAGTTGATGTTGCGTTTCCACAGGTTCCTGTTGCCGTTACGGTATAATTGAATGTTCCAATGTTTGATGGTGTTCCACTAATTGTAACTGAATTACCAATTATTGTGGAAGTAACCCCTGGCGGCAAACCTGTAACTGTTGTACCCGTTGAACCCGAACCAATAGTATATTGTATAGGTGTTATAGTTGTATTATTATTTACCGATTGATTTGATGTGCCTGAAGGAGAACTTAGAGCAATAGTTGGGGGTGAACAAGCAGTATATAATTGTTGAATTTCTGATTGAGTCAAAGCACGATTCCAAATACCAACATCGTCAATTTTACCTTTGAAACCTTGGCCAATAGTAATTTGTGTTGAATTAGTACACCTTCCTGGCGAACCTATCCATATTTGTTGAGAAACTTGCTGGCCATTAACATATAAAACTCCACCATTTGCATCAATTCTAAAAACTAAATGATGCCAATTTCGATTATTTAAATTCCCAACATGGTTCATTCCAGTTGGGTTATTACAAATGGCATAACCTTCAATAACTCCGTTACATGGACTAGCAGATCGAAGATATGAGGGTATAATCCTTGCTGAATTGTTATTGATAATTTCGAGATTTAATTCCCATCCATTCCAGCTTGCAGTAATATATTTACTAATTATATCTCCACCTCCCGCTGTAAAACCAGCATCTGTTTGTATCCATGCTGATAGTGTTAGTGGATAGGAATTAAATACATTATTATGAGGTATTCTAATTGAGGTAGTACCATTAAATGAATAGGCACTATTGTTATTGCTATATCTATCCGTTGTTGAGATTGCGCCGTTTACAACTCCGTTAAAAGCATTTACGCTTTGATCATTAGCATTCCCATTAAATGGCCAATAACTTTGTAACCCATTTGATGGGACATAAGAAGGAACTTGGGCATAACTCATTTGGAAACTCATTATGATTCCAAAAAACAAAATAAGTAATTTATTTTTCATTTATATAATTTATATTTATCTGCAAATTAGTATATTATGACTCAAATGTAGTTAAAAAAATTCATTTAATTTTAATTACTGGTTTTAAACAAACCGCAACAAAGCAAACGATTGTAGTGAGACCGCTTGATTGCTTTAACGTTTTAGATAATTAGCAAGTACATTTTATTAATTATGAAAATATATGTTATCTATGAACAAATTTGAACCATCACCACCTTCAAGAATAATTTGAGCTAGGTGGGATCTACTTACTAAACCTGGCATAGCAGAAAATGGTATCTCTATAGATATCCAATTTTGAGATACTATAGGAGTAGAAGTTGATGCTGTAAATGTTGTAGAATGTTGGGTATCATCTCCGCCTCCAAAAACTCCATTTGCTCCAAAATCTCTAACTTGTACTATTAATTGTCTTCCAGGAGCAATTGGACCCGGAATAAAAGCATCAAGATGAATGTGCGTCATACTATTAGCATTTACAGTTGGATTACTAAATTCTATACCCACAAAATTGAAATTTGTATAATTCAAAACATTATCTCCCAAAACAGCAAAATTATTAGATTCCGTGGTTTGCCAAGGAGCCCAATAACCGTTATAGTAAATCACAGGAACATTTGTATAAGCATCTGAAAAAATTGAAATAACATTACTTTGATTTATAGAAGGTATAGGGGCATTAATAAAAGGATATGAATAGGTAAATGACATTCCATAACCCGTTCCCACTGTATTTGTAGCATAAGCTCTGTAATAGTATGAAGTTCCTGGTAATAAATTATTTAAAACACTTTGAAATGTACTTGCTCCTGAACCGTTATTTGTGAAATTATCATTTATAGTAGGGTTTGGAGAAGTACTCCAAGCCACACCCTTGGAAATAATACTAAAACCACCATCTCCTATAATTGTTCCTCCGCTAGTTGCTTCAAAAGGTGTAATTCCGGTTGCTAAAGTTGTAGTCAATTGAGGTAATTGCGTAGTGGTATTTGCCGAGGTTACCACCCAATTTGTTCCGTTCCAAGTTAAATTATCTCCTACGTTAGTTCCGTTAGGTATTTTTGAATCAACATATTGTTTTGTAACAGCATCCTGCGCATCTGTTGGGTTAGCTAAATTGGTAATTTTTGTATTGTTAGCACTATTATTAACCGCTAAAACTGAAGCTAAATTAGGTGTTGGAGTTTGAGCATTCCCTGAACTATTGGCATACAAAGCATACGGCACACTTAATAATTGCGTAGTCCCCATAGCAACATAACCAGCACCTGTGTTCAACTCAATACCTAAATAGTAGTTTCCAGTTCCCCAGTTTATGGTTGAGAAAGTGCCAGTTGTGGCTGTTCCTTGCCCAATAACCAAATTTACTTGTCCTAAATCATCGGTAGGCACATAATGCGTTTCTGTAAAAACAGGCACACTAGTAGCAGAGTTCAACATAACATTGAACTTAAAATAAACGTTTTGGTTTACTATTAAAGCTCCTGCGCTATTACGAACTGTTGCTTGATAGTTAAAGCCTTGTGGGGCTTGGGCGAAAATTACTGTTGTAGCAATTAATGCTAGTAAGGTATATAGTTTTTTCATGGTTTGTTTTATACTACTATAAACGTATTTTTAGATATTATGTAACTTCATTTCTCAAAAATAGACCGCCTTAGGCGGGGTTAAATTATCTAATAATCAAATTTTAAAATGAATCAAATAAATTAATCCCTAAGGCAACGCACTGACATACCGTAGTTCAAAAAAATGAATTGCCTGTTTACAATGCTGTAATTGTAATACAGATAGCGGTTGAAAGCACTATTTGAGTTGGACTCTGAAGAACTCCACCAAAAACCGTTAAGGCCAATGTTGCTGAATGATCCATAATCGTCGCGACCACCCGCAGGAAGACCTGTAAATCCAGATTCGTTGGTTGCTGCTGTGTTTGGGGATTGCCAAAGTGATGTGCCTGTTGATTTCATTTTTCCTCCAGCTATCGATTCACCACCTAAAAATGTGGTTAAAGTAGTCCATTCAATATCGCTAGGAATATGCCATCCCAATGGTGCTAATATTTTGTTTGGAGTGTTAGGGTCATTATCGTGTATTCCTGCAACAGCATACCAATTGTATAATTTGCCATAAGTTGTGCCATTTACAGAGTTATTATTATAATAACACCATGCTCCCGTTGTTAAGTTTGACCATGCTGTAGGGTCAGTAACTTGAGGTATTGGAGTGCCATCTCTGTAGGTGGTAACATCCAAGTTAGTGCTGCTCCATATTTGTGTACCAATAGTTACGTTCGGTAATGGTGCAACTATGCTAGGATTTATGGTTAAAGTAATAGTAAAAGCATCTCCATTACATCCAGATGATGATGGTACAACTAAAATTTGAGAAACCATAGGAGTTGTACCATTATTGGAAGGAGTAAATATAAGATCAGTACCAGTTCCACCAGCAGCTAATCCAATACTTGGATTATTATTTGCCCATGAATAAATAGTATTTGATGGCACAATATCAGAATTGTTAATTCCACCACCATTTGTTGGTGTAAGATTAATTGTCTCTCCACTATTTATATTTACATTAATGTCATCAATAGAAGGCAAAGGTCTTACAGTAAATTCAAAGGTTCCACCATTATATAAATCACAATTATTTAATCTTACAATACAACAATAAGTTGTTGTGCCTGGGTTGTTTGTAGGAGGCATATATGTGGAATTTGTAGCTCCAGGAATTAGAATTCCCAAATAAGAATTTCCAACGTACCATTGATAATTAGTTCCTGGATTTGGATTACCCACAGTTAATGGGGTAGGTGTTTGATTCTGACAAGCGCCAGAACTATAAAGGGGTAATGTGGTGACTAATTCTGTACCATTTACTGTGACATCTACATTTACAGATTGTCCAGTTATTGTTCCGAGATATGGAGTAATAATGTATCTTACAATACCTGCAGAGGAACCTAAATTAGTTAAAACTTGATTTATCTGAGAAATATTTGATTGAGCCTGATTATAAAAGCCAATTATTTGCCCAGAAATACATGTAGCTGTCCAAGAATAAGTAATGTTTGGATTATTAATTGAACTCGTTAAATTAATGGAAATATTAGTACCAGTACAAATTGAAGCTTGATAGGGTTCAGGAATAACATTAATAATTGAGTTTTGTAATACCTCAATTTGTGCTTGTAATTGTGAAACTTGTGCTTGTAGTTGTGCTTCAGAATAAGCTTTAGTAACCGCATCTTGAGCATCAGTTGGGTCTGCTAAATTTTTTATTTGCAAGTTATTGGCACCATTATTAACTGCTAATACACTCGCTAAGTTAGGTGTTGGAGTTTGAGCATTCCCGGAACTATTTGCATACAACGCATAAGGCACACTTAATAACTGAGTTGTCCCCATAGCGACATAACCTGAACCTGTGTTTAACTCAATACCTAAGTAATAATTTCCACTTCCCCAGTTTATAGTTGAGAAAGTACCAGTTGTGGCTGTTCCTTGCCCAATAACTAAGTTTACTTGTCCTAAATCGTCTGTAGGCACATAATGCGTTTCTGTAAAAACAGGCACACTAGTTTGCGAGTTCAACATAACATTGAACTTAAAGTATACATTTTGGTTCACAATTAAAGCCCCAGCGCTATTACGAACGGTTGCTTGATAATTGAAGCCTTGTGGGGCTTGGGCAAAAGTAATTGTCGTAATTACTAATGTTAATAAGGTGTATAGTTTTTTCATAAATTTTTAGTTAATCCATTACACAGCGCACTGAAAAACCGTCTTGTTTATCTGTACTTATTTTTTGAATATTAACTAGATCATAATTCAAATAATGAAAGAAGGAATTAGTAGAATTAATTTCTGAAGCACTCCAAAAAAAGCTATCCAAACTAATACCTTGGAATGGTCCATTGATATTGCGCCCACCTGCCGGAAGAGATGTAAAACCGCTTTCGTTAGTTGCTCCAGTATTCGGACTTTGCCAAAGTGAAGTTCCTGTTGATTTCATTTTTCCACCAGCAATGCTCATCCCACCGAGAAAAGTAGTTAATGTTGTCCATTCTGAATCTGTAGGAATATGCCAACCTGTCGGAGCTAATATTTTGTTTGGTGTATTTGGGTCATTATCATGAACACCAGCCACAGCATACCAATTGTATAATTTGCCATATGTTGTCCCATTTGCTGGGTCATTATTATAATAACACCAAGCACCTGTCGTTAAGTTTGCCCATTGAGCGGGGTCAGTAACTTGAGGTATTGGGGTCCCATCCCTGTATGTTGTAACATCTAAATTGATGACACTCCAAATCTGTGTACCAATATTTCCATTAGATAATGGAAGTGTTGTAAATGTTAACTCTTGTCCATATGCAGTACCAACAGAATTTGTTGCATATGCTCTAATGTAATATGTTGTTACAGGTGATAATCCAGAAATTGTACTTGAAAAATTTGATGAATCAGAGCCATCATTAGTTTTTGTAGTTAATGCAATTGTTGGATTTGGACTTGTACTCCAGCAAACACCTTTTGCAGTTATTGTAGCACCTCCATTACTTACAATAGTACCGCCCGAATTACCTGAATTACCTGATATCTGAGAAAAAGTTACAGTAGTTATATTTGGAATTATTGGAAGTGAACTAAATGTAATCTGATTTCCATAAGCAGTACCTGAACTATTGGTTGCGTATGCTCGAACATAATATAGTGTTCCTGGTGTCAATTGATTTATTGTACTTGTAAATGAGCCTAAACCTGTTCCGTCAGATGTTAGTCCTTGATTTGTTAAAATAGTTGGATTTGAAATTGAGCTCCAGACTATTCCTCTATCGGTTATTGGTGCTCCACCATCACTTGAAATAGTACCTCCTGAACTAGCAGTTGTATTTGTAATTGAACTTGCTGCAGTTGTAGTTAATGATGGTAATGCTGACAAAGTTGTAAAAACTTCTTCTTGTCCGTAGGCTGTACCAAATGAATTTGTTGCATATGCTCTTACATAGTATGTAGTAATAGGTAACAATCCTGTAATATTACTAGTAAAAGTTGCTGTTCCTAAACCATTATTTGTCTTGGTTGATAATGCAATAGTTGGATTAGGACTTGTACTCCAACAAACACCTTTTGCCGATATTGTATCACCTCCAGTACTTGAAATTACACCACCAGAACTTGCAGTTGAACTTGTAATAGCAGAAATTAATGTTGTTGTAATTTGGGGAATTAATGCGGATGAAGGTGTAGGAATCCAAGCTGTACCATTCCAAATCCAATTAAGTCTTTCCCCTATATTCGTTCCGTTTGGTAAATTAGAATTAGTGCTACCAGAACTATTCGCATACAAAGCATAAGGCACACTTAATAATTGCGTTGTCCCCATAGCGACATAACCAGAACCTGTATTCAGTTCAATTCCTAAAAAGTAGTTTCCACTTCCCCAGTTTATGGTTGAGAAAGTTCCAGTTGTGGCTGTTCCTTGACCGATTACCAAGTTTACTTGTCCTACATCATCTGTAGGTGTCAAATGTGTTTCGCTAAAAATAGGTAAACTTGTGGCTGAATTCAACATAATGTTAAACTTAAAGTTTACATTTTGATTTACAATCAATGCACCAGCACTGTTTCTAACGGTTGCTTGATAATTGAAGCCTTGTGGGGCTTGAGCAAAAGTAATTAGTGTAATTACTAATGTTAATAGGGTGTATAGTTTTTTCATTTTATTTATTTATTAATCTCTAACACATCGTACCGAGAAACCCTCTTTTTTCGAAACATAATTTCTAAAAGACATTTCAGAATTATAATTCAAATTGCGATTCCATGCATCTGTACTATTTAACTCAGATGAACTCCACCAATAACCATTAGCGTTAATGTATCCAAATGCGCCATTGAATTGCCTAACTCCACCTGGAAAACCATTAAAACCACTTAAGTTAGTTGCCGCCGTATTTGGAGTTTGCCATAAAGTTGTTCCTGTAGATTTCATTTTACCACCTGCTACGTTTTCCCCTCCTAAATAAGTGGTTAGAGTAGACCATTCAGCATCAGTTGCTATATGCCATCCTGTAGGCGCTAAAATCTTGTTTGGTGTGTTGGGATCATTGTCGTGTATTCCTGCCACCGCATACCAATTGTATAATCTGCCATAAGTAGTTCCTATATTTGTAATGTTTGTATAATAACACCAAGCCCCAGTCGTTAAGTTTGCCCAAGCTGTTGGATCAGTAACTTGTGGTATGGAAGTGCCATCTCTATAAGTAGTTACATCTAAGTTGGTATTTGACCAAATTTGATTACCAATGGTTACACTCGGAATGGTGTTTTGTGGAACAAAACTTAATTCATTTCCATAGGCTGTTCCAGCACTATTTGTTGCAAATGCTCTTACATAATAAGTGCTTCCAGGTATTAAATTATATATAGTTCTTGACCATTCACCTGTACCATATCCATCATAACTCGACCCTTGATTTATATCGAGAGATGGATTTGTAAAAGTGCTCCAAACTAATCCTCGAGCAGCAATTATTCCACCTCCATCATTTGTTATATTTCCACCACTAACAGCGTATGTACTTGTAATTGACGTTGCCGCTGAAGTGGTTAAAGTAGGTAATGTAATAGGTAATGTAGTAAAGCTCCTTTCGTTTCCATAAGCAGTTCCTGCACTATTCGTAGCATAGGCTCTAACATAATAGGTGGTTCCAGCATTTAAACCAGTTAAATTACTTGTAAAGGAACTATTTGTTGAATAATCACTTAAAACTCCATTAGCTGTGGTTGGATTGGTAGTAGTAGCCCAAACTACACCACCACTCTGGATTGTTCCACCGCCATCATTAGTTATTGTTCCACCACTAGTAGCAGTAGTTCTGGTTATCGCGGTAACTGCTGCCGTTGTTACTGTAGGGAGAAAACCGTCTGTTACAACTTGATTACCCGCAGTAATTAAAGTTTGTTTGTCTACTAACCCTTGACCTGTAGGTGGCGCTGGTGGGGTTTGTCCTTCTAAATTAATATTTTTACCTGAGGCAGGCAAAACAGTAAGAAATTTATTTAATATCGAATTTACTGAATTTGAAGTAAGCGCGTTACCACTTAAATTAATATTTGAATTATTGGTTAATGAAGGAAATGACAAAGAAGTAATTGATGTACTATTAATTGAAATATCACTACAACTGGCTAAAGAAGATAAATTCAAGCTTGTAGCACCAGATATAGATATAGAATTACAAGAAGCAAGCGACGATAAATTAATTGAAGCTTGGGCATTGTTTATAATAGAAATATAACCTTGCGTATAACTATTATTACTTGATGGCATTGAATTATGATAAAAACCTGTACAACTTGTTAATGCTGGAAAACTTAAATTAGTAATGTTAATAGTACCATTGTATGCTGGTTGTATTGAGATACTTCCATTTAAGGTACTTAACATTGGAAATGTTAAAGTTGTTAATGAATTTAATCCAGATAAATTAAAACTTCCGCCGATAGTTTGCACTGCTGGAAAGTTTAAGCTTGTAAGATTTGAATTAGTTCCTGTCCATTCGGAAATGCTAAATGAATTAATATAACTAAGTACTGGCAAATTTAGCGAAGTAAAAGCGCCTCCTGGATTCATTTGAAAATCTGAACAGTTTAATAAAGCTGGAAACGAAAGCGAACTTAATGATGCATTATCACGAAAATAAAATTCATCTTCAATTGAGCTAAGATTGCTAAGATTAATATTAGCTAAATTAGAATTGTTTGCTATTGTAATATTGCTAATTGTTACCAATGCACTCAAATCTACCGTGGTTAATTGAGTGGTATTTCTTATATAAATATTTTCGGTATAAGGTCCTAGTTCAGCGGTAATTTTAGCTGCGGCTTGAGCGTCCGTAATATTTCCTGTTAAATAAATTGAGGTTTTCCCTTGAGATGAAATTTGAACAGTAGCAATCTGATTATCTACATAATTCTTAGAAGCAGCATCCTGCGCATTTGTAGGATCGGCAACATTAATTAATTTTTTTGTACCTAAGTCAACATCTGCAGTAGCTGCGCCAAAACCACTTATTGGAATATTTGGTTTGTCTAATTTTGCATTTGTAACGTTTACATCTGCAATTTTTGAGGTAGTTACGGCATTATCTGTAATTGTAGCTACCCCAGTATTTGAAATAGTTACATCACCACTAAGGACAACAGCTGTTGCAACGTTTGAAGCATTTCCTACGAAAACACTTCCATCGGTAAGTGTTGTATTAGTAGAAGTTGCATTGTCTACATAATTCTTGGTTGCCGCATCTTGATTGTCTGTTGGATCAGCCAAATTTTTAATTTGCAAGTTATTGGCACCATTATTAACTGCTAATACATCAGCTAAATTTGGTGTAGCTGCTTGAGCATTTCCAGCACTATTGGCATACAACGCATAAGGCACACTTAATAATTGTGTAGTCCCCATTGCTACATAACCATTTCCGGTGTTCAACTCAATACCTAAATAGTAGTTTCCAGTTCCCCAGTTTATGGTTGAGAAATTGCCAGTTGTTGCAGTGCCTGTTCCAATAACTAAATTCACTTGTCCTAAATCATCTGTTGGTACATAATGTGTTTCTGTAAAAACAGGCACACTAGTAGCAGAGTTCAACATAACATTGAACTTAAAGTATACATTTTGGTTCACAATTAAAGCCCCAGCGCTATTTCTAACTGTTGCTTGGTAATTGAAGCCTTGTGGGGCTTGAGCGAATGTAGTTAGTGTAATTACTAATGTTAATAGGGTGTATAGTTTTTTCATTATTTCTTGATGATTTTATAAGTGTTCTTTTTATTTGATTCTTTGTTTTCAACAGTAATCAAATACACTCCTTGGGTATAGCTAGACACATCTAATGGAACTTCTTTTTCAATAGTTCCAACATATACTTGCTTTCCATTTATATCAGCAATATGTATTGAAAATGAACTATATTCTGGGTGTGACACATATAATGATTGTGAGGTTGGGTTAGGATATACCTTAATTTCTACATTTAAAGCTAAATCATCAATGCTCAATGCTTGTATATCCATTGCAGGATAATACCCATTACCTAATTGATTGCCACCAGCCGTCATTAATCCTACAACTGGCTCACCTGTGGTCCAAGATACTTTAAGATTGGAATTAGTTTGCGTTTTTCCAGCTGTGCCTATTACTTGCTTAGAAATGGTTTGTGAGAAGCACGTGGTGCTTGCTAATAAAATGAAGATTAGTTGTTTCATAGTAAAATAAATTAAGTTATAAATTTAATTTTTTTAATTATTAATAACTAATAATGTGGCATATATGTAAAAAAGAGGCGATATATTTAAATTTTAAATATTTAAAAATGAAATTTTATTAAAAAGAATCTCTTTTAAAAACTTTTAACATAAATAGTTTAAATTTAATTAAAATGATAATCGTTAATTAAAAATTAAACTTATTAAAAGATCTAATTTAGGATAAAACCCTCACAAAATTAATGTATAAAAAAAGTTGAGCATTTGGTTTTGCTCAACTTTTTGCTCAACTTTTTAATAAGAAACCCTTGTAAATACTGATACTTACAAGGGTTTTGTTGTGGTCCCACTTGGGCTCGAACCAAGGACCACCTGATTATGAGTCAGGTGCTCTAACCAACTGAGCTATAGGACCGGTTAGAAGTGTGCAATATTACAGCTAATTTATATTTACTGCAAATTTTTTTACTACTTCTCTACTATTTTCTAGTAAACAATTGCTATTCAATAATTTCCTGACACAATTCTATCAATATTCCATTAGTGCTTTTAGGGTGTAAAAAAGCTACTAATTTGTTATCGGCGCCTTTTTTGGGTATTTCATTAAGGACGATAAAACCCTCTTTTTTTAATCGGGCAATTTCTACGACAATATCTTCCACATCAAAAGCAATATGATGAATACCTTCTCCTTTTTTTTCAATAAATTTTGCAATTGGACTATCTGGGTTGGTTGCTTCTAATAGTTCTATTTTATTAGGCCCGTTCTTAAAAAAGGAGGTTTTTACTCCTTCACTCGCTACCGTTTCTTCTTTATATGGAGGCTGACCCAATAATTGTTCGAAAAGTGTATTCGAAGCCGCTAAATTTTTAACCGCTATACCTATATGTTCGATTTTTCTCATGCTGCTATTTTCCGTAAAATTATAAAATAAATAACAAACCTAAAATTCAAAAATCCAAAATCGTTAATCTTCAATCAAAAATCTTATTGTATTTTTGCCAAATGGAAACAAATAGACAAAAAAAAATAGGAGCCCTTTTACAAAACGATTTGGTGTCCATTTTACAAGGCGAAATTCGTAAAAACAACATCAATAATTTGGTAATTTCGGTTTCAAAAGTAAATGTTACTTCTGATTTATCCATTGCTAAAGTGCATTTGAGTGTTTTTCCTACCGAAAAAGCAGGGGAAATTTTAGCCGCTGTAAAAAGCAATGCGCCTTTAATTAAACACGATTTAGCCCAACGTGTAAAAAATCAATTGCGAAAAGTGCCTAATTTGATTTTCTATATTGACGATAGTTTAGATTACATCGAAAAAATTGACAAAGCCTTAACAGGAGAAGAAAACCCTATTGAAAATCCAGATTTATTAGAAAAAAGAAAGAAATCATAATTTGAACCTTTCCTTATATATCGCCAAACGTTATGCTATTAGTTTCAGCAAGAACAAAGCCATAAATATTATCACTGGCATAGCTTCTGTTGGAATAATTGCCAGTACTATGGCGCTATTTGTTTTTTTATCTGTTTTTAGCGGCTTAAAAGAGTTCACCCTTAATTTTGCCAATGCTACCGATCCTGATTTCAAAGTAGAAACGACCTCAGGAAAGCATTTTTCGCTAACTAAAAATCAAGAAAAAGAATTAAAAGCATGCAAATCTATTGCTGCTTATAGTAAAGTTGTAAACGAGCGCGTTTACTTTATTTATGATGAAAAAGAAATTGTTGCCGAAATTAAAGGGGTGGACCAAAGTTATGCAGCTGTTACCAATTTTAATGCCCATTTATATTTGGGTGAATGGCTTTCGCCGAATACTGAAAAAGTGGTTGTGGGTGCCGAAATCAGTCGGAAATTAGCCCTAGGATTGTTTGATTTCAACCATCAGTTACAAGTATATGCCCCAAAACCTGGCAAAGGAGCTATTGAAAACCCAATGGACGCATTTAATACTGCAACTCTTTTTCCTTCGGGTGTTTATTCGGTTAATGAAGAACTAGATGGTCGATATGTGTTTTGTGACATCTCATTAGCCCAAAATTTATTAGGATTAGCTTCTAATCAATATACTTCATTGGAACTAAAAGCTGCGCCAAACAGCACCGAAGAAGAAATTAGAGGCGCCTTGGAAGAAATTTTTGGATCCTCTGTAAAAATAAAAAATAGAGCCCAATTAAATGATTCGCTTTATAAAATGCTTCAGTCTGAAAACGTTTTTATTTATTTATTCAGCACATTAGTAGTAATTCTAACGCTATTTTGTTTAGCCGGAGCAATTGTTATGATTATTATCGACAAAAGAGAAAATTTGAAGACTCTTTTTAATGTTGGTTTAACCAAAAGCGCTATCCGAAATATCTTTTTTACCCAAGGAATCCTCATTACTGTTTTTGGACTAGCCATTGGATTGGCGCTTGCAACCCTAATTATTGTAGCACAACAACAATTTACATTTATTATGATCACTGAATCGATGCCCTATCCTGTTTTATTTGAATGGGAGAATGTATTTATTGTAGTTTCAACTATCTTTTTATTGGGAATTATTTCTTCGTGGATTGCCTCAGGAACAGTTACAAAAAGTGTGTTAAAATAAGTAAAAAAGCTAATTTTCTTCATAAAATGTTTAAGCTTGTTGAATGTTTTCCAATGTATAAAACCTAATAAATAGTGCTTTACTAATTCCTTAATTAGTTTCTCAATTCAAAGAAATACACGATATTTGGCCACGCAATCATCAAAAACAATTTAGAGAAAGTTAAATGTTTTTCAATTCCTTGTCTTTTGCCCTATTTTTACCCATCGTATTTTTACTGTATTGGGTTGTTTTTAATAAAAATAAAACTACTCAAAATGCGGTATTGATTGTGGCGAGTTATTATTTTTATTCCTGTTGGGATTGGCGTTTTTTGTTTTTGTTAGTATTTTCTACTTTGCTAGATTACTTTAGTGCCATCATGATGGAAAACAGCACGACCAATAAAAAACGAAAGTTGTGGTTGTGGTTGACTATTGGAATTAACTTAGGTTTTTTAGGTGTTTTCAAATATTACAATTTCTTTGCACAATCTTTTACTGATTTGTTAACCGGTTTCGGATTTCAAACAAATCCTGTTTTATTGAAATTGATTCTGCCAGTTGGTATTTCCTTTTATACTTTTCATGGTTTGTCCTATGTTATAGATATTTACTATAAAAGAATCACCGCCGAACGCAATTTTATTGACTATTCGTTATTTGTGAGTTATTTTCCGCTTTTAGTGGCGGGTCCAATTGAAAGAGCTACCCATTTATTACCGCAAGTAAAAATCAAACGCCAATTTAATTTTGAAAAAGCCAAAGAAGGCGTGTATCAAATCATTTGGGGATTGGTTAAAAAGGTAGTGATTGCAGATAGTTGTGCCACCTATGCAAATGCTGTTTTTGACCATTATGAGTCTATGAATTCCTTGTCATTAATTTTAGGAGCCATATACTTTGCCTTCCAAATTTATGGCGATTTTTCAGGGTATTCTGATATTGCTTTAGGAACTTCCAAATTATTTGGAATCGATTTATTAAAAAATTTCAATTACCCTTATTTTTCGAGAGATATCGCCGAGTTTTGGCGTCGTTGGCACATTTCCTTATCGTCATGGTTTCGCGATTATTTGTATATCCCGTTAGGCGGAAGTCAAGGAAGTCTGTGGATGAAAGTGAGAAACACATTCGTCATCTTCTTAGTCAGTGGGTTTTGGCACGGAGCCAACTGGACGTTTATTATTTGGGGATTATTAAATGCGATTTACTTCTTGCCTTTATTATTACAAAACAAGAATCGCTCCAATATGGGCGAAATTGAAATGAATTGGAACATAAGTAGCGTAAAAACCATTTTAAATATTTTAGGCACATTTGCATTGACCACTGTGGCTTGGATTTTCTTTAGAGCCAAATCCATTTCAGAAGCAATGGGGTATATTCAAAAAATGGTGACCGATTGGCATTTTAATTCGCAGTATTTGAGTAATCAAAGATACAACTTTGAACTACTACTTTTAGTACTGATATTTGTCTTAGTAGAATGGTTCAATCGCTCAAAAGTTGAACCTTTGTCAGGGAAAGCAAGTTGGGTAAAAGTTACTATAGCCCTTTTAGCGTTATTGGCTCTAGGAGTGTATTCCGATTATAAAGAATTTATTTATTTCCAATTTTAATGAAACAGTTTGTTGTCTTTATGGGTAAAATTTTGTTGGTGCTTTTGCTTTCCGCTTTTGCATTGGATTTTATTTACACCACTGTTTTTAGTCAATCTGAAACTCGAAATAAGATTGAAAATGTCATCCATTTGAAACCACAAAATTATGATGTAATTATTTTAGGAACATCAAGAGCCAATAATCATTTTGTATCGGAATTATTTGAAAAAGAAGGACTAAAAACCTTTAATTATGGAATGAGCGGTTCGCATTTATTTGAAACGTCATTACTATTGAAATTAATGGTTGAACGCGGATGGAAAATTAAAAACGTTATTGTGGAAACCGATTTAAATTTGTCAAATGAAAAACGCGACGATGGTACTTTTGGGCGTTTTATGCCGTTCATGCACCAATCTAAAACCATTACAACTCATTTTAAAAACGAAGCTGATTTTATGGAATTGTACTATGTGCCATTTTATCGTTACCTCAAATTTGATGAGAAAATTGGATTTAGAGCTTGGTATAAAACGTTAATTAACGAACCGACGAATTTGATGCAGCATCAAGGTTATTATCCTTTAGGGAAAAATCCAAAGGCGAATATGAAAAATAATATTGAAAATTTAAAGCCTTTGCGTAATCGTTATTTCGAAGAAATCAAACAAATTTGTAAAGCTAACTCTATTAATTTGATTGCGGTAACAACACCTATGTGTTCCAATGTAAAAGGAATGGAGTACTTTAAAAAGGTTAAAGCGTTGTATCCCGAAATAAAAGAATACGAACATTTAGTTGAGGGTGATCAATACTTTTCTTCTTGTGGACATTTGAATGATAAAGGCGCAAGGTTATTTACTACTAAAATTATTGATGATTTATTTAAAAAATCATTGCAATCCAATAAAAATTAAAACAGCCATTTATTTTCATACCTAATAAATTCTTTATCGCTTCAGGAATAAAAAAAATGTTTTCAAACAAAAAAAACCTCCCAATTTTCATGAGAGGTTTTGTACATATAACAAGTGAAATATCTAACAACCTGCATGAAGAGTTAAATGAAATTGCATCATTATTTTTACAAAAAAACCTCTAAAGAAATTTAGAGGTCTTTTGGTTCTAGTCAGTACCCGGAGTGGGAATCGAACCCACACACCTAAGTACACGAGTTTGAGTCGTGCGCGTCTACCAATTCCGCCATCCGGGCAATGGAAAATGATGATTTCATCAATAAGTGGGTGCAAATGTAAAAAATATTTCTGCAATTCGTAAAAAAATAGTTAAAAATATCCTTTCAGAGTTCGATTTTATTTCTAAATTTGCACCTCGTTAACACAACACAACACTAACTAACTACTAAACAATAAATTAACATGCTGTATCAAGAACCAGAAGCAAAAATTTTTGCATGTTCTCAAAGTGTGTATCTAGCGGAGCAAATTGCTGAAAAGTATGGCGCTCAGCTGGGTAAAGTTACGTTCTCAATATATAGTGATGGCGAGTTTCAGCCTTCTTTTGAAGAATCAATAAGAGGATTGCGCGTGTTCCTAGTTTGTTCAACTTTTCCAAGTGCCGACAATTTAATGGAATTATTATTAATGATTGATGCAGCGAAAAGAGCATCGGCCAGACATATTACCGCGGTTATTCCTTACTTTGGTTGGGCAAGACAAGACCGAAAAGACAAGCCAAGAGTGCCAATTGGAGCAAAATTAGTTGCAAAACTATTGGAAACCGCAGGAGCAACACGAATTATGACCATGGATTTACATGCCGATCAAATTCAAGGTTTCTTTGAAAAACCGGTAGACCATTTGTTTGCTTCAACCATCTTTTTGCCTTATGTGAGAAGTTTAAATTTAGAAAATTTAACGATCGCATCACCAGATATGGGAGGTTCAAAAAGAGCGTATGCTTATTCTAAATTTTTAGAATCAGACGTGGTGGTTTGTTACAAACAAAGAAAAAAAGCGAATGTAATTGACACTATGGAGTTGATTGGAGACGTAAAAGGCAGAAATGTTATTTTAGTTGACGACATGATTGACACCGGAGGAACCTTGGCAAAAGCTGCCGATGTAATGATGGAAAAAGGAGCTTTGAGTGTGAGAGCGATTTGTACGCATCCTATTTTATCAGGAGAAGCCTACGAAAAAATAGAAAATTCTAAATTACTAGAATTAATTGTTACCGATTCTATTCCGTTAAAGAAAGAATCAAAAAAAATAAAAGTGGTAAGTTGTGCCCCATTATTTGCAGAAGTTATGCATATGGTGCAGAATAATACCTCAATTAGTGGGAAATTTTTGATGTAATCAAGAGCCACCACTCAAATACGTATTTATTAATTATATATATTTTACAATGAAATCAATTACGATTAAAGGATCAGAAAGAGAAAGCGTAGGTAAAAAGGCAACTAAAGCCGTACGTGATGCTGGAATGGTTCCTTGCGTTATCTACGGAGGAAATCAGCCAGTTCATTTTGTTGCAGACGAAAGAGCATTTAAAGATTTAGTTTACACTCCAAACGCACACACAGTTGTAGTTGAGTTAAACGGAACGTCTTATAATGTAATCATGCAAGACATTCAGTTTCACCCAGTTTCTGACAAAATTTTACACATTGACTTCTTCCAATTAAGTGACGATAAAGAAATCGTTATGGAAGTACCAGTTAAGATTACAGGAACTTCTCCAGGGGTATTATTAGGAGGTGTTTTACGTTTAAACCAACGTCGTTTAAAAGTAAAAGCATTACCTAAAAACTTACCTGACTTTGTAGAAGCAAGTATTTCTGAATTACAAATGGGTAACAAATTGTATGTAACTAAATTAGAAACAAACAATTTCAAATTAATGCACCCAGATAATACTGTGGTTTGTCAAGTGAGAATTTCTCGTGCGGCAATGAAAGCAGCTCAAGAAGCAGCAAAAGCAGAAAAAGGAGCAAAAAAGAAAAAATAATTTCTTTTCAATCTATACTAAAAAGCATCAGTTTACTGGTGCTTTTTTTATGCTTTAAAGTTTCTAAACTTTATACTACTTTTACAACATGAATTGGTTTAAAAACATATTTACAAAAAATACAACTGAAGAAAACATTCCTATGAAGAAATTCCTAATTGTTGGGCTTGGAAACATTGGCTCAGAATATGCAAATACCAGACACAATATTGGTTTTAAAATATTAGATTATGTTGCTAATGCAGAAGGGATTTCTTTTCAAACCCAGAAGTTAGGTGATGTTGCAGAACTCAAAATAAAAGGCAGAACACTTATTTTACTTAAGCCAAACACCTATATGAACTTGAGCGGTAAAGCGATAAAATACTGGTTAGAAAAAGAAAAGATTGAAAAAGAAAACCTATTAGTTATTACCGACGATTTGAATTTAGCATTTGGCACCATTCGTATCAAAACAAAAGGAAGTGATGGTGGACATAACGGATTAAAAAACATTCAATTACTACTGAACTCAACTGAATATCCACGATTTCGATTTGGGATTAGCGACGCCTTTAAAAAAGGAAAACAAGTGGACTATGTCCTTGGCGAATGGGACGAAACTGAAAAAGAACAACTGAAAGAACGATTAACTTTAAGTGCCGAAATTATAAAATCATTTGCATTAGCTGGGTTAAATACTACTATGAATACTTATAATGGAAAATAACTATTGTTATTTGAATAAGGGAAAAATAACTATTTAATAATAAACATTAAACAAATCGAGATATTAATTTTGAAATATTAATTTTTAATTTAAATTTGTAAATAATATACTAATTAATTGAAAAAATATGAAAAAAATTACCTTCTTATTAATAACTTTCATTTCCATATTTACCTATGGACAAAATATTAAAGGAGGGAGAGTGGTTTTTGGTAAAACTATTGCCCCAGAAAATATTACCCCTGAAGGCTACATTAGATGTGCTTCAAATGAATATGAAGAATATTTAAGGTTACAAAATCCAAAACTTGAAAGTAGAGAACAATTTGAAAACTGGATGGCTTCAAAAATAAGGGAGGCTAATGCAATTCAAAATGTAAGCTCACAAAGTGGCGGTATAATTTATATCCCTGTTGTAGTTCATGTTATTCATAATGGTGATGCGTATGGAGTTAGTGAAAACATTACAGACGAGCAAGTGCAATCACAAATTACAGTAATGACTCAAGATTTTAGAAAAATGGTTGGCACTAGAGGTTTTAACACAAATGCAGTAGGAGCTGATGTTCAAATTGAATTTGTTTTAGCAAAAGAAGATCCAAATGGTAACCCGACTAATGGAATTAATAGAGTAAATTTATGTCAAGCATCATGGTCAACTACTGACATAAACGGTATCGTAAAACCTCAGACTATTTGGGACCCTACACAATACATGAATATGTGGTGTGTTAATTTTAGCGACAATCAATTACTAGGATATGCTCAATTTCCAAGTAGCTCAACTTTAAATGGTTTGAATACAAATGGTGGGGCGGCGAATACTGACGGTGTAGTTGCAGGATTTCGTTTCTTTGGAAGTTCAGACATTACAACTGGCGCCTTCAGTTCTCCTTATGATAAAGGAAGAACAATGACTCATGAAGTGGGACATTTTTTAGGTCTAAGGCACATTTGGGGAGATAATAATACATGTCCTACTTCAAACACTGATCAAGATAAAGATTTTTGTGCTGACACTCCTGCTGCTAGTGCCGCAAATTCTGGATGTCCTACAAATGCAAATAGCTGTCCTTCAACTCCAGGTAATGATATGGTTCAAAATTATATGGATTATACAAATGATGCTTGTATGAACATATTTACAAATGATCAAAAATTGAGAATAACTACAGTAATGAATAATTCCCCAAGAAGATTGTCATTAAAAACTTCCACAAAAGATGTAGCAATTCCGTTGTTTGCAAATGATGCTGAAGTAAAAATTGAAAATACTTGTGGTACGGTTGAACCTTCATGTACGACCCCAAATCCAACTGCTCCAGCAAAAATAATTTCATTATATAATAGAGGAACATCTAACTTGACATCGGCTGTAATTAGCTATAACATGAATGGGGGTGCTAATCAAACTCAAAACTGGTCAGGAAACCTTGCTCCTAATAAATATGCTTTAGTAACTTTAACCAACTCAACAGTTAATGGTACTTTAAATGTTTCTGTAAGTTCTGCAAATGGAGTTGCAGATCAAAGAGCTACAAATAACACAGCCTCGAAGGTGTTTGGAAATGCTGCTGGATCACTTGCTTATGCTAATTCAACTTCCTTTACTTTTAATTTAACTGGAGATAGATGGGGTAGTGAAATTAATTGGGAATTAACAAATCAAGCGGGTACAATTATAGATAGTGGAGGTCCTTATAGCGACGGTACTGCCAATGGAACGCAAGCTTTAGTTTCAAATCGAGTTTGGAATTTACCTGCTAATGGATGTTATACTTTAACTGTAAATGACTCTTGGGGTGATGGCTTATTTGACGGAACAGCTCAGGGTTTCTTCACTGTAACCTCTGGAAGCACGATTCTAGTAAATGTAACAGACTTTGTTGAAGCTGGAAATCCAGACAATACTCTAATTTCTAGAGTAAATTATTTTACTAACAATGCAGCACTTTCCTCAGATGAATTTAATTTACTTGAAGACGTGATTTTATATCCAAATCCTTCAAATGATTTTTTCAATATCTTCTTACCTCAAGGGATACAAAGATCGGGTAAACTTGAAATTTATAACAATTTGGGACAACAAATTGCAGTGAAAAAAATTGAATCTGAGTCAGATTTAAAAATTAATGTTTCTAATTATTCTAATGGTGTTTATTTCTTGAATTTAAACATTGGTGACCATTCAAAAACATTGAAATTTATTAAGAATTAATTTTTTTAACTATTATAATAAAAAAGGGTTGAACAAGTTCAATCCTTTTTTATTTTTGTAAAAAAATAAACTTTGAAAGTCAGCCATTCTATTAGCTCCTTTAATGCTACAAAAAAAACAATCATTACCCTTGGTACATTTGACGGAGTACATTTGGGTCACCAGGCTATATTCAAAAAATTAGTTAGCGCAACAGAAAACGGCACCTATGAAAGCTTTGTGTTGACTTTTTATCCTCATCCTAGAATGGTTTTAAATCAGGAAGGTGCTATGCATCTTTTAAACACTATTGAAGAAAAAACCATTTTACTTGAAAAATTTGGTATCGATCATTTGATTGTGCATCCATTTGATGATGCATTTTCAAAATTAAGCGCTGAAGCATTTGTTAAAAATATTTTGGTTGATCAATTAAACATTCATAAAATTATCATTGGATATGATCATCGCTTTGGCGAAAACCGTTCGGCAAACATTACCGATTTGATTCATTTTGGCAAACAATATAATTTTGAAGTGGAGCAAATTAATGCCGAAGAAATTAATGAAATTACGGTAAGTTCAACTAAAATTAGAACGGCACTTTTAGACGGAGCAATTGAACTCGCCAACCAATATTTAGGCTATGATTACTTTTTTTCTGGAACAGTAATGAAAGGTAAACAACTGGGAAGAACAATTGGTTTTCCTACGGCGAATATTAAATTATCCGAGACTTATAAACTAATCCCAAAAAATGGGGTCTATATTGTTTATAGTACATTAAATAATAAACGTGTTTATGGAATGATGAACATAGGTCATAATCCTACAGTGGGCGAAAATAACAAAACCATTGAAGTTCATTATTTTGACGTAAACGAGGATTTATATGATAAAATCATAACTGTTGCTTTTTTAAAATTCATCAGAACTGAAGAAAAATTTGATTCGATAGACGCCCTTAAAATTCAATTGAATAAAGACCAAGAATTTTCAAAAAACTATATAGAAACACTAACCGAAGGTTATTAAATAAAAAATCCCGATAAAAATCGGGATTCAATTTATTTACTCATTTCTGTAAAGTACTTATAAAACAAAGGGATGGTTTCAATACCTTTTAAGTAATTAAATACCCCAAAATGTTCGTTTGGCGAATGAATAGCATCGCTATCTAATCCAAATCCCATCAATATCGTTTTACTTTTTAATTCTTTCTCAAATAGCGCTACAATTGGAATACTTCCTCCCGAACGAACAGGTATTGCTGGCACTCCAAAAGTTTCGGTATAGGCTTTATTGGCTGCTCTATACCCAATGCTATCAATTGGAGTAACATAACCTTGTCCTCCATGATGAGGTTTTACAACAACTTTAACCGATTTTGGCGCAATACTTTCAAAATGCTTTTTAAATAATTCGGTAATTTCTTCCCAATCTTGATTTGGCACCAATCGCATTGAAATTTTAGCAAATGCCTTACTTGCAATAACGGTTTTAGCTCCTTCTCCTGTATATCCGCCCCAAATTCCGTTGACGTCTAATGTTGGACGAATGGAATTTCGTTCATTGGTCACATAACCCGTTTCGCCATAAACCTCTTCAATGTCTAAAGCTTTTTTATAGTTGTCTAGTGAAAAAGGTGCTTTTGCCATTTCAGCGCGTTCTTCTGTTGAAAGTTCTTCAACTTTATCATAAAACCCTGGAATGGTTATGTGATTGTTTTCATCATGTAAAGAAGCAATCATTTTTGTCAGTACATTGATTGGGTTTGCCACTGCGCCACCATATAATCCTGAATGTAAATCTCTATTAGGACCTGTAACTTCAACCTCAACATAGCTTAAACCTCTTAAACCAGTTGTAATCGATGGTTGCTGGTTAGAAATCATTCCTGTATCCGAAATCAAAATCACATCGTTTACTAGTTTTTCTTGATTTCTTTCTACAAACCAACCCAAACTTTTTGACCCAACTTCTTCTTCGCCTTCAATCATGAATTTAACATTACAAGGCAGACAATTATTTTGAATCATGTATTCAAAAGCTTTTACATGCATGTACATTTGTCCTTTATCATCACAAGCTCCTCGGGCAAAAATAGCTCCTTCAGGATGAATTTCAGTGGTTTTAATAACAGGCTCAAAAGGAGGCGATGTCCATAACTCCATTGGATCTGGTGGTTGCACATCATAATGACCATAGACCAATACAGTAGGTAAATTTTTGTCGATGATTTTTTCACCATAAACAATTGGATAACCTGGAGTTTCACATAACTCCACAAAATCACAACCGGCTTTTTCAAGACTTAATTTTACAGCTTCTGCTGTTAAAACCACATCGTGTGCATAGGCACTGTCGGCGCTCACCGAAGGAATTTTTAGTAATTCAATTAATTCATTTATAAAACGTTCTTTATTAGCTTGAACGTATTGCTTTATATTTTCCATTGTAATTATTTGATAATGCTCAAAAATACAAAAAATGTTAAATCAAATTGATAAATTTGTTGTTCAATATAAAGATCGTAAAAAAACAAAACCGTTGAAAGCAGAAAAAAACAATTTTTCAAAAAAAGAAATCCAATCCAAATTGGAATACTATTGTGCTTATCAAGAACGGTGCTATAAGGAAGTAGAAGAAAAATTATACTCTTTTGCTGCTAATTCAACTGAAAAAGAAGAAATCCTCACTTATCTCATTGAAAATAATTTCATCAATGAAGAACGATTTGCTCAAAGTTTTGTTCGCGGAAAACACAATTATAAATTTTGGGGTAAAAATCGCATCATTAATGAATTAAAATACCGAAACATTTCTTCAAAAATCATTGAAATTGCCTTAAAAGAAATTCCAGAAACAACTTATTTATCAAATTTTCATGCACTAGCCGAAAAAAACTGGGAAAACATTACCGAACGGGAAGGTCAAAAAAAGAACAAAAAATTTGTAGATTTTTTACTTCGAAAAGGATATGAAACGGGCTTAATTTATGAGAAGTTAAGAGAGCTGGAAGCTGGGAGTTAGAATCTAGGAGTTATTACACAGAGATTCACAAAATAATGCAGAGATTCACAAAGTTTTTAAATTTACATTATTATAGTTTCAACCTGATATTTTTAAAAATTAACTTCGTTATTCTTTGTATTTAATTTTGCGAAACTTTGTGTTACAATAAAATTGTACTTTTGCAAAAAATTATCCATGTTAGAAAATAAAGACCAATCTAGAACCAGTTTAGCTCAATTAGGAGAGTTTGGATTAATTGATCACTTGACAAAATTGTTTACCGTTCAAAAAGAATCAACGATAAAAGGAATTGGCGATGATGGAGCCGTACTCGATTTTGGAACTAAAAAAGCGGTTATTTCAACCGATTTATTAATTGAAGGTGTTCACTTTGATTTGGCTTATATGCCCTTACGCCATTTAGGATATAAGGCTGTAGTTGCAAATGTTTCTGATATTTGCGCGATGAATGCCACTCCTACTCAAATTACGGTTTCTATTGCGGTTTCAAATAGATTCCCATTAGAAGCTCTAGAAGAGTTATTTGACGGAATTACTATGGCTTCAAAAGTATATAATGTAGAAGTGATAGGTGGCGATACTACTTCTTCACAAAAAGGTCTAATCATCAGTATTACAGCTGTTGGCGAAGCAAATTTAGACGATATTGTTTACCGAAATGGCGCTAATGCAACCGATTTATTAGTGGTTTCAGGCGACATTGGTGCGGCATATATGGGATTGCAAATTTTAGAACGTGAAAAGCAGGTGTTTCAAGTAAACCCAAATAACCAACCCGATTTAGAACCTTATACTTATTTAATTGAACGCCAACTAAAACCTGAAGCACGTAAAGATTTAAAAGAATTATTTGAAAAATTAGAATTCAAACCAACCGCTATGATTGATATTTCAGATGGATTGTCTTCGGAAATTATGCATTTGTGCAAACAAAGTGGTGTGGGTTGCAATTTATATGAAGAAAAAATACCGGTTGACCCACAATTAATTAATGTTTGTGAGGAATTTAATTTAGACATCACCACGGTTGCCTTGAATGGCGGAGAAGATTATGAATTATTGTTTACTATTAAAATGGAAGACTATGATAAAATTAAGGCCAATCCAAACTTTACGGTTATTGGCCACATGACCCAAGCTAGCGAAGGCATGCATTTAGTTACCCGTGCTAATACTAAAATAGAATTGAAAGCAAGAGGCTGGAATGCTTTGAGTGAGTAGTTTACAGTCGCAGTATTCAGTCGCAGTTAAAATAGCTTTAGATATAAAAAATCCCAAACTTCAATTGAAATTTGGGGTTTTTTTTGGAATTTTTTCAATTACATTTTCATCAACCAGTTACGCATCGAAACTTCATTGTTGATGATATTTCGTAATTCCGAAATTTTCACACGATCTTGTTGCATTGAATCTCTGTGACGAATGGTTACGGTTTCATCTTCTAATGTCTGATGGTCCACCGTAATACAAAATGGTGTTCCTAATGCGTCTTGTCTTCTATAACGTCTTCCTACGGCGTCTTTTTCATCATAAGCTACATTGAAATCCCATTTTAAATCTTCGATAATCTTATTGGCAACTTCTGGTAAACCATCTTTTTTAACTAAAGGTAAAACGGCAGCTTTTGTTGGCGCTAAAACACTTGGTAAACGTAAAACTGTTCTAGTTGAACCATCTTCTAACGTTTCTTCACAAAGTGAATTACTAAAAACCGCTAAGAACATTCGGTCTAAACCAACCGAAGTTTCTACTACGTAAGGTGTATAGTTTGAATTGGTTTCGTTATCAAAATATTGTAATTTTTTACCCGAAAATTGTTCATGCGCTTTCAAATCGAAATCGGTTCTTGAATGAATTCCTTCTAATTCTTTGAATCCGAATGGGAAGTTGAATTCGATATCAGCCGCAGCATTAGCATAATGAGCTAATTTTTCATGGTCGTGAAAACGGTAATTTTGACTGCCCAATCCAAGTGATAAATGCCAATTTAATCGAGTCGTTTTCCAATATTCATACCATTTCATTTCTTCCCCTGGCTTCACAAAAAACTGCATTTCCATTTGTTCAAATTCGCGCATGCGGAAAATAAATTGTCTCGCTACGATTTCATTTCTAAATGCTTTACCCGTTTGAGCAATTCCAAAAGGAATTTTCATGCGGCCTGTTTTTTGAACGTTTAAGAAGTTGACAAAAATACCTTGAGCTGTTTCTGGACGCAAGTATAAATCCATCGCGTTTTCTGCAGAAGCCCCTAATTTTGTTCCGAACATAAGATTGAATTGCTTTACATCGGTCCAGTTTTTTGAACCACTTTCTGGACAAGCAATTTCTAGTTCTTCAATTAACGCTTTTACATCAGCTAAGTTTTCGGTTTCTAAAGAACGTGCCATTCTTTCCAGAATTTCCTTCTTTTTAGCCAAATATTCCATCACTCGCGGATTGGTCGTTTTGTATTGTTCTTCATCAAATGAAGCGCCAAAACGTTCGCGTGCTTTATCAATTTCTTTTTGTGCTTTTTGGTTTAATTTTTCGGCATAATCCTCAATTAAAACATCGGCACGGTATCTTTTTTTAGAATCTTTATTATCAATTAATGGATCGTTAAATGCATCTACGTGACCTGAAGCTTTCCAAGTGGTAGGATGCATTAATATTGCAGCGTCTAAACCCACAATGTTTTCGTGCATTTGCACCATTGCTTTCCACCAATATTCGCGGATGTTCTTTTTTAACTCCACACCATTTTGTGCATAATCGTACACTGCACTTAGTCCGTCGTAAATTTCGCTTGACGGAAATATAAATCCGTATTCTTTAGCGTGCGAAACTACATTTTTAAAAATATCATCTTGTTTTGCCATACTGCAAAAGTAAAAATAGGATTGGAATAAAGAAAAGTTTTTGGGTATTTAAATAATAAATTATTTATAATCAAATGTTGATGAGCCAATTTTTGTAAACTCATTGTAAATATTGATGATGTATTTCCCCTTAGGTGTCTTGTTTTGCACTAAATCAACGTAGGCACAAACATCGGTATCGGTTCTATTATAGTTTACTTCTGAAAGTGCACTATATTGAAGTTTTACACCCGATTCATTTTCGACAAATAAATTATCTTTTGAAATAATTTGATTTTTAGGATTTACAACTTGAATATACAATATTTTATCACCCGATTTTACAATTTCATTCTTTTGTAACGTATAACAAACACGCAATTGTTGAATTTGGGAATTGTTTGGTTTGTATAAATTGGAATAAATTTTTACTCCTTTTGCATTAATATTTACTGCCACTAAACGATTAACATTAGCAGTTTCTGAAGTTTTAGTGTTATTTGACTCGTTTAAAATAGCTTGATTTTTAGCGGCAATTTTTGCATTTATTGCTTGTGCTTTTCTAGCATAATAAACAACGGAATCATTAACTAGATTCGAATTTACTTGGTTTACCGAGTCAACAGCAAGAGAAAGTAATTGTTGATTTTTTTCAACAAGACTTAATGAATCATATTTATGTAAAATTTCGCCTAATTGACTTTCTAACACCTGAATTTCAAGCTCAGAATGTTTTTTAAAAGCGGCGTATTCCAACTTAACTTTAAAATAATTTACACTAAAAAACAACAATAACAACATCAAAATAATGATGCTAATTTTTGTAATTTTGTTTTTCTTAATCGCCATACCCTACATTTATACTGCAAAAGTATTTAAAATTATTAATTCTATTTTAATTTACCGACAAAATGCTGAAAAATCTGATAAACTTGCTTTTTCCAAAATTATGTGCTGGATGTAATTCCCTTTTACTACAAAATGAAGTGATAATTTGTGCAAATTGCCGCCATGAACTGCCGCTTACCCAACATCATTTAATACACAATAACTACATCGCGAAAAAATTTTATGGAATTATTCCTATTGAATTTTGCAGCGCAATGCTTTATTTTCATAAAGACGGAATTGTTCAAAATATGATTCATCATCTTAAATATAAAAATCGGCCAGAAATTGGAACTTTTTTAGGAAATTGGTACGCAAATGACCTCCAATTAATTGCTAAAGATCAAAAATTCACTACTATTATTCCGGTGCCTTTGCATAAAAAAAGATATCGAGAACGAGGCTATAACCAAGTAACGACTTTTTGTGAAGCGTTATCGCAAAACTTAGGTATCGAAATAAACGATCAACTTTTGTATCGAAAAATATATTCGAAAACACAAACTAAAAAAAGTAAAGAAGCCCGATCTGAAATTAAAAACAGCCTCTTTGATGTGACTTTTTCTCCATCGGATTGCGGAAAACACTTCCTTTTAGTTGACGATGTAATAACTTCTGGTGCAACTTTAGAAGCTTGCGCAAAGGCTATCTTAAAAATTCCGGATGCAAAAATTAGTATCATTACAATTGCTTATACTGATTCTTAAAATTTCTTAAAATTTGTATGTTTACATAAATTATAGTTGTTATTTTGTAACTTCTTTATTTTATCATGATGACAAAATTAAAATATATTGTAGCGTTACTTGTTGTGGCTGTGTTTTTTACAAATTGTGCCAAAAGAGGAACGATTACTGGCGGCCCAAAAGATACCATTGCCCCTAAAATTGTAGGAAGTTTACCAGAAAACTTTAGTACAAATTTTAAAGGAAGCGAAATAAAAATTAATTTCAACGAATTAATCAAAGTGAAAGACATTACCAAGCAATTGATCATTTCACCACCTTTAAAAAAACAACCCATCATTGTTCCGCAAGGAAGTGCTAGTAAATTTATTTCCATAAAATTATTAGACACCTTACAAGAGAATACTACTTACAGTTTTAATTTTGGTCAAAGTATATCGGATAACAATGAAAACAATCCGTATTCGCAATTTAAATATGTATTTTCAACAGGAAATTATATTGATTCTTTAACCGTTATAGGAAAAATAAAAGACGCATACAATCAAAAACCAGATAATTTTGTAAGCGTTCTTTTGTATGATGCTAAAACGTTTACCGATTCAACTGTTTATAAAGAAACACCTTTATATGTAACTAATACTTTGGATAGTTTAAAAGTTTTTTCACTAGAAAATTTAAAGGAAGGTTCGTATCAGATTATTGCATTAAAAGACAAATCTGGGAATAATAAATTTGACCCAAAAAGCGATAAAATTGGTTTTTTAAACGAACCGATTACATTGCCTACCTCAACAGCCTATGAATTAGAATTGTTTGCCGAAAAACCTGTTTTTAAAGTTTTTAAACCTACGCAGGAGAGTAACAACAAACTATTTATGGGGTATGAAGGCAATCCAAAGAACTTGAAAGTTTCGGCAAAAAAAGGAACAGAAAATATTCCGATCAAAATGACGAAATATCCAGAGAAAGACAAAGATTCTGTTCAATTATTTTTTCCAAAAATGGAATTAGATTCGCTCGAAATAACAGTTGAAAATGGTTCTTTTACAAAATCATTTACGTCAAAACTAAAAAACTTAAAAGAAAGTGATAGTTTAAAAATCGCTAATAAATCACAAGGCACCTTGTCTTTTAGAGATTTATTTACCTTAAGTAGCTGTACGCCAATAAAGACGATTGATAATTCTAAGATCATTCTTAGAAATAAAGATTCGGTTGCAGTTAATTTTACATCTAGCTATGACGATTTTAATCAAGAAATTAAATTTGATTTCAAAAAAGAAGAAGAACAGAAATATACATTAGAAATTTTACCCGAAGCGTTTACCGATTTTTATGAAACTAAAAATGATTCCTTACAATTTGAAGTAAACACAAGACTTATTTCAGATTATGGTAATTTAAAAGTTAATCTTTCGGGAGTTAAACGATATCCTCTTATTCTGGAAGTATTGGATGATAATGGTGCTGTTTTTTATAGTAAAATAGCCAATAATAAAGAAACTCTCATGATTTTTGAGACCATTGAACCTAAACAATATACTTTACGGGTAATTTATGATGATAATGCCAATGGCTTTTGGGACACTGGAGATTATTTGGCAAAAAAACAAGCTGAAGAAATTATTTATTATCCGAAAAAAATTGACGTAAGAGCCAATTGGGATGTAGAACAGGATTTTGGTTTAGAGTAATCAAAATTATATTTATCACACTACTTGTCGGATTTTTACAAGCTAATTTGATTAAAACTAAAAAAACGCATACAAATAAATGTATGCGTTTTTATTATTTTGAAGTTGCTATGAATTATTTCACAGAAGCTTTTAAAAATTCTCTGTTCATACGAGCAATGTTTTCTAACGAAATACCTTTTGGACATTCGATTTCACATGCTCCAGTATTGGTACAATTTCCGAATCCTTCTTCGTCCATTTGACGCACCATGTTTAAAACACGATTTGTAGCTTCAACTTTTCCTTGTGGTAATAATGCATATTGAGATACTTTTGCCCCTACGAATAACATAGCAGAACCATTTTTACAAGTAGCTACACAAGCGCCACAACCAATACAAGCAGCCGCCATAAACGCTTTATCTGCATCATCTTTAGGAACAGGAATTGAGTTTGCATCAATAGTATTTCCAGAAGTATTTACCGATACAAAACCACCCGCTTGTTGAATTCTATCGAAAGCACTTCTATCTACTACTAAATCTTTGATTACTGGAAATGCTTTACTTCTCCATGGCTCAATGTAAATAGTATCACCATCGTTGAACATTCTCATGTGCAACTGACAGGTTGTAATTCCAGTATCTGGTCCGTGAGCACGTCCATTGATGTATAAAGAACACATTCCGCAAATTCCTTCACGACAATCGTGATCAAAAGCTACTGGTTCTACATTTTCGTTAATTAATTGTTCGTTTAATTGGTCTAACATTTCCAAAAACGAACTTGCAGTAGAAACATTATCTAATTTATAAGTTTCCATGCTCCCTTTTGAATTAGCATTTTTTTGACGCCAAATTTTAAGGTTTATATTGATGTTTTTTGCTGCACTCATACTATTTTATTTGTAATTTCTAGCTGCTATTTTGATAAACTCGTATTTCAATTCTTCTTTGTGAAGTTCTTCTTTTGTAATATCGTCTCCTTTGTATTCCCAAGCTCCAACGAATGAGAAATTCTCATCATCACGAAGTGTTTCACCTTCAGCATCTTGATATTCTTCACGGAAATGACCTCCACAAGATTCTTTTCGTTGTAATGCATCCATTGCCATTAATTGACCTAAATCAATTAAATCAGCAACACGTAAAGCTTTTTCAAGTTGAGGATTCAACTCGTCATTGCTTCCTGGAACATTTACCTCTTTGTAGAAATCTTCTTTTAATTGAGCTATTTCAGCTATAGCTTCATTTAAACCTTTTTCATTTCGTCCCATTCCTACTTTATTCCACATAATCAAACCTAATTTTTTATGGAAATAATCTACAGATTTAGAACCTTTATTGTTTAAAAATTTACTGATTGAGTCTTTTACTCTAGCTTCAGCTTCAGCAAATTCTGGAGCATCTGTAGTGATTTTTCCAGTTCTGATTTCGTCTGCTAAATAGTTAGAAATCGTATAAGGTAAAACGAAATAACCGTCGGCCAAACCTTGCATTAAAGCAGAAGCTCCTAAACGATTTGCTCCGTGGTCTGAGAAATTTGCCTCACCTGCAACAAAACATCCAGGAATTGTAGATTGTAAGTTATAATCAACCCAAACACCTCCCATAGTGTAATGCACTGCTGGATAAATTTTCATCGGGGTTTCATAAGGATTTTCATCCGTGATTTTTTGATACATGGTAAACAAGTTTCCATATTTCTCTTTTAACCATTGTTTCCCTAAAGCTGTAATTTCTTCAGGAGTTGGATTATGATTTCCTTTTGCAAAAGCTGCTTGTTTCCCTTTAGTTTGTATTTCGGTTGAAAAATCTAAAAATACGCCTTCATTAGTATCATTTGACTCGATTCCTCTGCCTTCATCACAAACTTCTTTTGCTGCTCTAGAAGAAATATCACGTGGTGCTAAATTTCCAAAAGAAGGATATTTTCTTTCTAAGTAGTAATCTCTTGCTTCTTCTGGTATATCTGATGCTTTTAATCTACCTTCTCTAACAGCAGCTGCGTCTTCTTTTGTTTTTGGTACCCAAATACGTCCTGAATTTCTCAAAGACTCAGACATCAAAGTTAATTTTGCCTGATTGGTTCCATGAACTGGAATACAAGTTGGGTGAATTTGAACATAACAAGGATTTGCAAATAAAGCCCCTTGTTTGTGCACTTTCCAAGCTGCTGTAACATTACTTCCCATCGCATTAGTAGAAAGGAAATACACATTTCCATAACCTCCAGAAGCAATAACAACTGCATGAGCCGAATGTCTTTCGATTTCTCCAGTTACTAAATTACGAGCGATAATTCCTCGTGCTTTGCCGTCAATTTTTACTAAATCTAACATTTCATGACGGTTGTACATTTTTACACGGCCTAATCCGATTTGTCTTGATAGAGCTGAATATGCTCCTAATAATAATTGTTGGCCTGTTTGTCCGGCAGCGTAAAAAGTACGTTGTACTTGCGTTCCACCAAACGAACGGTTGTCTAACATTCCTCCATATTCACGTGCAAAAGGAACTCCTTGTGCCACACATTGGTCGATAATATTTCCTGAAACTTCAGCTAAACGATGAACGTTTGCTTCACGCGCACGGTAGTCTCCTCCTTTAATAGTGTCATAAAACAAACGGTAAACACTATCACCATCATTTTGATAATTTTTTGCTGCATTGATTCCTCCTTGAGCTGCGATTGAATGCGCACGACGCGGAGAATCTTGAAAACAGAATGCTTTTACATTATAACCCATTTCTCCAAGAGAAGCAGCAGCAGAAGCACCTGCTAATCCAGTTCCAACCACAATAATATCGATTTTTGGTCTATTATTTGGAGCAACTAATTTCAAGTTATTTTTATGATCGGTCCATTTGTCTTTTAATGGACCCGCTGGTATTTTAGAATCTAACTTCATAATATATACTGATGTTGATTATTTTTTAAAGTGTAAAATAACTGGTATGATGGCAAACAATAGCGGAACTATAATTGCAAAAGCTTTTCCGAAAAATTGAATTACCGGTGTTAGTTTTGAACTATTAACTCCTAACGATTGAAAAGCACTTTGAAAACCATGCCATAAGTGAAATGCTAAAGCAAGCATTGCTAAAACATATCCAATTGTAAAATACAAACCGTATTTAGCATCTTTAAAAAAGTCTAAAGTAATTTTGTATAAATCTTTATATAAATCGGCTGTTTTTACATCCACTTGATTGTAATACAATTCTGTTCTATTTTTGATCACAAATTGCTTTGGCATCATGGCTTGTTCTGCCTTTTCACCTTCTTTTGCAACTTGATCCACTGGAAAATATTGCCCCGTTTGCGTTCCTACATAAAACACTTGTTTTTGACCTTGCACTTCAATGGTTTTTGTCATTATAGGCATGTTTTTGTCAAAATGCATTTTTGCCCAAAAATTCACCATGTGCGTCGCTATAAAAACTAAAATAATAGTTCCTAAAACCGCCATGTTTCGAGAGGCAAAGCTGCTCGAAGAACCATCTGTTTTTGCATAACCAACTGGTCTTGCTTTTTTGTTTTGAATCGTTAACAATATTCCATCAATAGTGTGGAATAAAATAGAAATATACGTTAAATAAGATAATAATTTTACTGCCGGATTGGTAGTCATGAACAAAGCATATTGATTAAAATTCAATGCGTTGTTTGGAACAAGCAATTGAAGATTTCCTGCTAAGTGACCTGCCAAAAACAAGCATAAAAATAAACCTGTAAGAGCCATCCAATATTTTTTTGCGATAGATGACTTTAAAAGTGCCGATTTTGCCATAATTTATTTGATTGTAATAGTTTTATAAAAATCAAAACAAAAATACAGCTATTTGAAATTAACTACAACCTTTTAGCACTAATTTATAATGAATTTAAAATAATTTAACTTCTGTTGAATATCAGTAAGTTATAGGTTGTAATATTACTTGTATATATCATTTTAGCGAAAAAAATATTTTTTTGCCTACTCAATTAAGCCATAAAAAGGGTCTTCTCATAAATTTTACTCCTTCGAAATATTCTATTAGATATTTGATACCTAATTTATTGGAACAAAAATAATTTAGTTACTTTTTCTTTGGAGCTGTTATTTCAAACGTACTATTTTCTGACGTTTTATCTTTTGAAATTACCAATTTGTATTTTCCTACGGGCAAATAAAACTTATTATTATCAGCGGCTTTAATGTTGATGTTTTTATCTTTTTTATTCCACTTTTCGGCAACTTCTTTTGCAAGCGAATAATCAAAAGTAATCGAATTCAATCCTTTGGTTACTGATACTTTTTGAGTATGAACCATCAATCCTGATTCATTTATAATGATAAGATTCACCATTCCGTCTTCGTTTGAATATAACCAAATTTCCGTTGAAGGTTCGCTCGGTTTTTCCCATGCATAACTTTGACTTCCCCAACGCTCCGATTTTGTTCTATCGTTTACTTTATACAAATGAATGCTTTTCGCTAAAATTTCATTAGTCAACTCTTGCACTTTTGAACTGTCCATTTTATAAATCGATCGCCCATGGGTGCCAATTATTACTTCTTTTGCTTTGCTTTGAACTACAACATCATGAACGGCAACTTTTGGCATTTCATTTGAAAAATCTTGCCAAGTTATCCCTTTGTCTAATGAAATGAACAAGCCATTATCTGTTCCTACATATAAAATATTCTCGTTTGCAGAATCTTCTACAATTACATTTACGGCCTGCGATAATCCATTGGAAATAGAAGTCCACGTGTTTCCGAAATCTTCCGAAACAAACACATAACTATTAAAATTGTCGTTTCTATAACCGTTTAAAGTGGCATATACTCTTTCTTTTTTATGTTGAGACGCAACAACTCTTGAAACCCATAAATTTTGAGGCAAATTATCAGAAATCAATTGCCATGAAACGCCGCCATCTTTAGAAACATGAATTTTTCCATCATCAGAACCCGTATATAATAACCCGAATTGAAATTTACTTTCCGAAATAGTTGTCAATGTTCCAAAAGCTACATTTCCCTCTTTTGCTCCACTCGTTAAATCCTCTGAAATTCTTTCCCAAGTTTTACCTTGATTCATGGAACGATGTAAAAACTCTGAACCCATATACAAAATATCTTGGTTGTGCGATGATAATAAAATCGGGGTTTGCCAATTGAAGCGATATGGTTTTTCTCCTTTTGGAGCTTTTGGCGTAATGTAATCAAACTGACCTTCTTTTTGATTGATGCGATAATAATTACCAAATTGATACCCTGTAAAAACTACATTTGGATTGCGACTATCGATTTGGATTTGCATTCCATCGCCACCAATTAATTCTTTGTACGGATAATTTCCTTCTTGATGCCAAGCAACATTTTGTTCAAAATCATTAGGACCAAACCAAACGCCATTATCCTGCAAACCGCCATACACATTATAATTTTCTTGATTATCCACATTCACTGCATACAATTGCCCAACGGCTTCATTATTACATTTAATCCAATGCGCACCGTTGTCATAGGAAATATTAATTCCGCCATCGTTTCCGTTAATAATATGATTTGGATTTTCAGGATTGATCCAAGTTACATGATGATCGGCATGCACATTTTCTTTTGAAATTGATGTAAAAGTTTTTCCGCCATCTTCTGAAAATAATAATGGCACTCCGCCAATATACAATCGATTTTGATTGGTTACATCCACTGAAATATTCGCAAAATAATACCCATAGGTATAATACATATCATCGATATAATTTAAATTCGTTTTCTTCCAAGATATTCCACCATCTTCCGATTTGTATACTTCGCAACCAATAACTTCGGTTTCAAACAAAGCTTTGTTAGCATCTAAAAGTTGGGCTAATACTGAAGAAGCATTGTTGTTTTCAACCCAATTTTTAATATTTTCGGCACGGTATTTTTCACTAAAACCACTTTCTTTTAAAGCAATATTAAGTTGCTTATTATCTATATTCTGAAAATCTTCTCCTGGAGAAGAAAGCATTAATTGTAATTTATTTTTTGAAGCGGCTTTTGGTCGCTTATTCTGATTGTCAACAACGGCATAAATCACCTTTTCATTAAATAAAGCCAACCCAATTCTTCCCACACCTTCATTAGCTGGAAATCCACTTTCTTTTGTAGTAACTAATTTCCAAGAAGTGCCGCCATCTTCACTTTTATAAATCCCCGATTTTTCGCCATCACCATCAAAATGCCACGCTTTTCTATCTTTTTGCCAAGACGCCGCAAACATAATTTTTGGATTATCTTTTGAAACCGCTAAATCAATAATTCCAGTATCTTCCGCAACGAACAAAGTTTGTTTCCACGATTTTCCTCCATCATTTGATTTGTAAATACCTCGTTCTGTATTGGTTGAATATAAATGTCCAACAGCCGAAACTACAATTTCGTTAGTATTAGTTGGGTTAACCCAAATTCGGCTAATATGATGTGAATCGTTCAGTCCTAAATTTTGCCAAGTTTTGCCTTTGTCAGAAGATTTTAAAACCCCAACTCCAGCATAAGATGAACGCGAAGCATTTACTTCACCTGTTCCTACCCAAATGGTTCCCGAAGTCCAATCTATTGTAACTGAACCACAATTTATCGTTTCTGCTGAATCCATAACAGGTGAAAAAGACGTTCCGTTGTTGTTCGTGTACCAAAGTCCGCCTGAAGCATACGCCACATAAAATTCGGTTGGATTTTTTGGATTAACAGCAACATCAACTACACGACCGCTCATAATTGTTGGGCCAATATTTGCTGCCTTCACTTGAGTAAACATTGAATTTTGAGCCATTGCTGATTGCAAAATCAACAAAAACAATAAGGTAATTTGCTTCATCTTAAAAAATTTTGTTGAAAATTAACCAAAACATTACACTTCTACAAAATTTCTATTGGTTTTAACATCTTTTCATTTTTATCTTTATAATTTTGTAGCTGAAAATTCTCCATACTATGAAATACCATCAAATTGACCGCGAATTGTACATTAAAAATAGAGCAAAATTCACGGCTCAAATGAAACCAAACAGTGTTGCGGTTTTTAATTCTAACGACATTTATCCGGTGAGTGCCGATAGTACTTTACCTTTTGCTCAACACAGAGATATTTTATATTTATCGGGTGTAGACCAAGAAGAAAGTATTTTATTGCTCTTTCCTGACGCACCATACGAACATTTGAAAGAAATTTTATTCTTAAAAGAAACGAATGAACATATTGCCATTTGGGAAGGCGAAAAACTCACTAAAGAACGTGCGTTTGAAGTTTCTGGAATTAAATCAGTGATTTGGTTACAAGATTTTCACAAGACGTTGAAAGAAATTATGGCTTATGCCGATACGATTTATATCAATACTAATGAACATTATAGAGCGGTTATTGAAACTGAAACTCGTGAAGCGCGTTTTATCAAATGGTGGAAGGAAAATTATCCGGCACACAAAGTAGAAAAATCGAATCCTATTTTACAAAGATTACGTTCGGTAAAAGAAAGTGAAGAATTGGATTTAATCCAAAAAGCATGCGATATTACTGAAAAAGGATTTCGTCGCGTATTGCAATTCATAAAACCAAACGTAATGGAATATGAAATTGAAGCTGAATTTTCGCATGAATTTTTAAGAAATCGTTCAAAAGGTTTTGCTTACACGCCCATTATCGCTTCGGGAAACAATGCGAACGTATTGCATTACATCGAAAACAACCAACAGTGTAAAGCAGGCGATTTGATTTTATTAGACGTTGGTGCAGAATATGCTAATTATTCTAGTGATATGACGCGTATGGTTCCTGTTTCGGGTCGTTTTACCGATCGACAAAAAGCGGTTTACAATGCGGTTTTAAATGTGAAAAACGAAGCTACAAAACTATTGGTTCCAGGAACTTTATGGAAACAATATCATGTAGAAGTGGGTAAAATCATGACTTCTGAATTGTTAGGTTTAGGATTAATCGACAAAGCCGATGTGCAAAACGAAAATCCAGATTGGCCAGCGTATAAAAAATATTTCATGCACGGCACTTCGCACCACATGGGATTAGACACTCACGATTATGGATTATTACACGAACCAATGCAAGCCAATATGGTATTCACTGTTGAACCTGGAATTTACATTCCGAAAGAAGGTTTTGGTATTCGTTTAGAAGACGACATGGTGATTCAAAAAACAGGTGCTGCGTTTAATTTAATGCGCAATATTCCGATAGAAATTGAGGAAATTGAAGCGATAATGAATGCTTAATTTAGATATTCAGATTTTTAGATTGAACGGTTTGCGAAAGTGAGCCGTTTTTTTGTGTTCAAATTTAGCTCAACGCAAACTTGTCATGCTGTAAAGCATCTCTTGATGAGATTCCTTCGGAATGACAAAATTACGCACATATCATTCCTTACGCACACTTTGCGAAAAAACTTTGCGCCCTTTGCGTATAAAACCTAACTTTGCCCCATGAAAACCACCAACTTCAAAAACACGAAAATCAGTTACACCGACCAAGGGAAAGGAACGGCTGTGGTTTTGTTGCATGGTTTTTTGGAAAATCAATCGATGTGGAAGACATTTATTCCTGAATTATCAAAAAAACACCGCATCATTACAATCGATTTATTGGGTCATGGTGCAACGGCCTGTTTGGGTTATGTTCACACGATGGAAGATCAAGCCGATATGGTGCATCACGTTTTACACGAATTAAAAATCAGAAAAGCGATTTTGATTGGTCATTCAATGGGTGGATATGTGGCGTTGGCTTTCGCCGAATTGTATCCTGATAACGTAAAAGGAATTGTATTGGTTAATTCAACCTCTAGAGCCGATAGCGACGATCGAAAAACAAATCGTGACCGAGCTATTGTGGCGGTGAAGCAAAATTATTCGGCATTCATTCGAATGAGTATTGCTAATTTATTCAGTGAAGACAATCGAGAACGTTTAACGGATACTATCGAGGAGGTGAAATTAGAAGCGTTAAAAACACCGCTTCAAGGAATTGTTGCGGCGTTAGAAGGTATGAAAATAAGAAAAGACCGCGAAGTGATTTTGCATTTTGCACCTTACCCAATTCAACTTATTTTAGGTAAAAAAGACCCTGTTTTAAATTATGATGAAACTATTGATCAAATAGAAGGAACAAACGTAAAACTTCACACGTTTCCTGATGGACATATGAGTCATATTGAAAATGAAGCGGAATTGTTAGTGGTTTTGAGTGGTTTTTTGAAAAGGACTTAACCACTATGAACACTAAGAAGGCGCAATGAACACAAAACTTTGAGAACTTCTTATAATTGACCTTCCCTTTATAGTTAAATTATATTTTTTCTTTAAATGGAATTTCTGGATTAAAAATTTCTAAAATTAATAATTTCATAATTACTTTAAAATCTTCAAGCATCTCATTGGTAATACTTGTATTCGCCTCTTTTCCGCTGCCAATTCCAAAAGGTAAAAACCCGTTTTTCATGTTTTTAAACGAAATGATTCCGGCAGTTATATCCCGATTTTTGCGCAACTCATGATTTTCAAACATCATCGCATAGCACAACAACTGAATTATTTTTTCGTTTTCAATTTCAGGAGTTAAAGCCAAAACATCAGATAATTTCAAACTATTGGCATCCACTTTGCCTGTTTTATAATCTACAATTCTAATGACGCCATTTCGTTCTTCGATTCGATCCACTTTCCCAGCAATTTTTATAGGAAAATCAATGGATTCCAATTGTATTTCGCAACTTAAAGGTGCTTCTAAAAGCAGTACTTTTATCACCGCATTTTCCTCTACAATAGCTTTCTTTTCTAATTGTAAAAAATTATAGACATTTCGTTTTGCTACTTCAAAGGCTAATAAATTTTTCCCTTTGGTAATTTCGCCTTCTTTATATTCTTGTTTGAAATATTTTAAAATAACAGCATCAATTAGAGTTTCCATCGCTTCAATATGATGCAACGCTAAAAACTGATTCAAATAAGGTTTATATAATTCTTCTAAAGCATTATGAATAATTGTTCCTAAAGTATTGGCTGCAATATTTTCTTCTACATCTTCGGTTTCATTTATTCTAAGAATACGTTGCATATAAAACTGCATTGGATTCCGAATATAATTGGTCAATGAAGAAGGTGAAAATCCTTTATCTGTAGCAATTTCGTGCAAACGTGCTATAATTTTATCGGTTTTTGGAATGGTTATCGGTTCGTATGCTTTCTCTGGCAAAACAGCATTATAAATAGCGCTAGTGATGTTATGATTGGGTTGTTTTTCAATTTCTAATTGAGTAATGAAACGGCTTTTTTCGCCCGCATCTATTCCTTCATTATCCGTATTGTAAAGCAACCAAACATTTTTTGCTCGCAATAACAAATGATAAAAGTGATAGCAATAAATAGCATCTTTTTCTTTGTAAGTGGGCAACCCTAATTCTTTCTTTACATCATAAGGAATAAAGGAATTCTGTGATTTTCCTGCTGGAAATTTCCCTTCATTAACCGAAGTAATAATCACATTTTCAAAATCTAACACACGGCTTTCTAGAACTCCCATAACCTGAAGCCCTGATAAAGGCTCTCCTTCAAAAGAGACTTCGGCAAGATCAACTATTTGTTTATAAATAGCATGCAAAGCATTCAAATTATCAATTTGGTGATACTTTTCGTGATAATTAGTTAATTTAACGATGATCTTATAAATTGAATACAAAAAAGTTTTTGCGATTTTTTCTTCCGAATTATCATTGCTTAATTGAGACTTAATATGAAGTAAAACAGCATTTAGATTGGCCAGTATTTCTGAAATATCATCCCATCGTTCAAACAATAGTTCAAATAAAATATTAGAAGAATTGGGGTATTTTTCGGCATACAAACTGAATAATTTTTCTCTTGAAAAGAAGGTAAAATTATTACTATTAATAACATCTACAACAGCTTCTACTTTACAAAATGGTTCAATTAAAGGATGATTTAAAATAGCCAATACTTCCTTGTAATAAAAAGTGTAGCTCTTCTCGTTCCGTTGCTTGGCATTGGAATGAAGCTTAAATAGCTTACTAATTAATAATTGAGCCGGATTATTTTTACTTGGATAACCCATAGTAATATTTAATGCCTCAACCGAAGCGGGTAATCCAAACAAAACGGGCAACAATAAGTTTTCATCTCCTAAAACAACAGCTGTATTTTCTAAATTTGGGCTCTTAGATTGAATTTTTTCAATAATAGTTCCTACAATTTTTGCTTGACCAATACTCTTTGGTGTTCCAATGATATCGATATTCTTTGCTTCACTAAAGTGGCTGACAACCCATTCAAAGTCTTGATTTACAAATGGTTTCCATTCTTTTTTAAACTTCCTAATAAACAAACCTGCATCATGATATGAATCGTTTAGAAATACCTCATCAATATCCCAGTAGATTTTTGCTTTGTTTTCGTTAGCTAAATGTTTGACTATTTTTACTTCGGCTTGGTTTAAAGCGTTAAAACCTGCAAAATAAATCTGGTTTGAAATGGTATTTGTAAATGGAATTATTTTTTTTTCTGCTTCTCTATATAACAATCCTTGATATCCAATTCCTTTATTTAGCAAATGGTTGTAAAAAGATTCATAATACAAGGGTAATTTTGCCCAAAATTCTAAATGCGAATCTATTAATTTAGTAGTGTTTAAGGGTTCTAAATTCCATCGTTTTAAGGCTTCAATATCTTTTAAGTAAGAAAACACATGATAAGGATCTAATAAATACCGATCAATTTCATTAAAATCTTGAAGAGCAGTTTTTGCCCAAGTGGCAAATTCATCAAAAGTTTGTTGTTTAGATTTTTCGGTAACTGAAAGATATACTTCATAAAATTCAAAAAGTAACTCAATAGGATCTATAGAACGTAATCCTGAAATTTCTTGAATGAAATCTTCAATACTAATTATTGTAGGAGCAAAAGCAGTTCCTACAAGTTCCTTTTTTATACTTTCTAATAAAAATACTTTTGCTCGCTTATTGGGTAAAACAATGGTACAGCTTGAAAGTTCATTTTCAGGCTGAGCTAAAAGTACTGTGCTTAGTTTGTCTAAAAAAGTAATTGATTTCATGTTATAAAAATAAAAAAACGTCCCGATATATCGGGACGTTTCTTAGTATATTTTAGAAAAAAATTATTTAACTAATTTTACTTCTACTCTTCTGTTATTCGCTTTTCCTTTAGCAGTTTTGTTTGAATCAACTGGCATAGACTCACCAAAACCTTTAGAAGATAATCTTGAAGCATCAATTCCGTTTTCAACTAAGAAGTTTTTAACAGCAGCTGCTCTTTCTTCTGATAGTGTTTGATTTAAAGCATCCGAACCTGTATTATCAGTGTGACCCTCTAATGAGAATTTAGCTGTTGGATACTCTTTTAAGATAGCAGTTATTGCTTGTAATACTGGTATTGTTTGTTTTTGGAATGAAGATTTTCCAGAGTTAAACAAAATAGTTTTACCATAGTCATTTAACTTTTTCATTGTATCGTCAGAAACTTCTGGACAACCATTATTAGCTACAGTTCCAGCTACAGTTGGACATTTGTCATCTTTATCTAAAACTTTATCACCATCTGTATCAGGCCATGGACATCCGCCATTAGCTTTATCTCCTTTAACTGAAGGACAGTTGTCATCTTTATCAGCTACACCATCGCCATCAGCATCAGGACAACCTTTCATCATTTTGGTACCTTTAACATCAACACAAGCATCTTCTGAATCGATGATTCCGTCTCCGTCTGTATCAGGGCAACCATTAAATTCTGCTAAACCAGCAACATCCGGACAAGAATCTGCTGAATCTTGAATTCCATCTTTATCAGTATCAGGACATCCTTTAAATTCTGCTATACCAGCAACTTCTGGACAAGCATCGTCTTTATCATATATTCCGTCATTATCAGTGTCTTTACCTCCAAATTTGAAAGTAAGTCCTGCAAAATGTTGTAAATGACTTGGAACATCTGCATTTGCAACTCTTGCATCATCAAACGAATGTTTATAAGTTGACTGAAATTGTAAACCTACTTGCTCAGAAAACCAAAATGTTAAACCTAAACCTCCGTTAAAAGTCCCTGAAGAAGCATCCCCAAAATAAGTATATCCACCACCTACATGTGCAGTTGGCTCAAACCATTTTGATTTCAGCATTTCCATAAAACTATATCTAATTGTAGCATCAACTCCATAATAGGATAAATCTCCTGGATTTAAAACTAAGTCGGTTGATTCAGTACCAGAAACTCTGTATACCATTTTATCGATTTTATTAACTGATCCAGTTAACCCAAACGAAAAACCATCTCCAACATATTTAGAAAGAGATAAATAAGATACTGAAGGAATAAAATTCCAATTTTCTCTGACATTTTCTAGTTGAATCCACTTTGGGCTATCATTCCCAACAGCGCTAACTTTGGTGTCTACTCCGTTAGCCCCAAAAGAGATTGACCACGGATTGTTGCTATCTTGTGCTTGAGAGTTTATGCCTACAAGGATTAAAGTAGCAACCAATAATTTTTTTAAATGTTTCATACTTGATTTATTTAATTACAATGCGTTATAATTGAAGCAAAAGTAATGTTTTTTTTTTTATTTTAAAAGTTTTGTTTAAAAAAAACGCTCTTTTGTGTAATTTTACTTAAATTATTCCTAAATCTTTGCCTACTTCTGTAAAAGCTTTTATGGCTTTATCCAAGTGTTCCTGGGTGTGAGCGGCAGATAATTGTACTCTAATACGTGCTTTGTCCTTTGGAACCACCGGAAAGAAAAAGCCAATCACATAAATGCCTTTTTCTAAAAGTTTTTCAGCCATTACTTGTGATAATTTAGCCTCATACAACATTACCGGAACTATTGCAGAATCTCCGTCGATGAAATCAATTCCTGCTTTTCTTAATCCAGCCTTAAAATAATTGGTATTCCATTCTAGTTGATCTCTAAGCGATGTGTCTTTTTCTAATAATTCAAAAACTTTTAAAGAAGCTCCCACTATTGAAGGAGCTAACGAATTTGAAAATAAATAAGGGCGTGAACGTTGACGTAATATTTCAATAATTTCTTTTTTAGCTGTTGTGTAACCTCCCATTGCGCCTCCAAGAGCTTTTCCAAGTGTTCCTGTAATGATATCTACTCGACCCATTACTACTTTAGCTTCTAATGTTCCTTTGCCTGTTGCCCCTATAAATCCTGCAGCGTGGCACTCGTCTACCATTACTAAAGCATCGTATTGATCCGCTAAATCGCAAATTTTATCTAATGGAGCTACTAATCCGTCCATAGAAAAAACACCATCGGTTACAATTAACTTGAATCGATGACCTGCTTCTGTAGCTTTGATTAATTGTTGCTCTAAATCAGACATATTATTGTTTTCATAACGATAACGAGTTGCTTTACATAAACGAACACCATCAATAATTGAGGCATGATTTAAACTGTCTGAAATGATACAATCTTCTTCTCCTAATAACGGTTCAAAAACACCTCCATTAGCATCAAAAGCTGCTGCATAAAGTATTGTATCCTCTGTCCCGTAGAAATTAGCGATTTTTTGTTCTAATTCTTTATGAATATCTTGTGTTCCACAAATAAAACGTACCGATGACATTCCGAAACCATGAGAATCTAAGGCGTCTTTTGCTGCTTGTACTACTTCTGGATGTGAAGAAAGTCCTAAATAATTATTGGCACAAAAATTTAAAACAGTCTCTCCTGTTGAAATAGTAATCTCGGCACCTTGAGGCGAAGTAATAATGCGTTCTTTCTTAAACAAACCATTTTCTATAATCGAATTTAATTCGCTTTGCAAGTGGTGTTGAATTTTTCCGTACATAATTTTATTATTATTTGTGTTTATTTTTGGGATTACAAAGTTACTATTTCTATGCTTTCGCCTATATAAATAAGTGCTTTTTTTGCAACCAAATAGTTCATTTCGCGCAACGCTAATTCATATTCTTCTATTTGCACTTTGTGTTTGTGGTGTTTTTCACCCGTTTTATAATCTAACAAATAAGCACTATTACCTTTTAAAACCACTCGATCAGGTTTTATTGCTTTTGTTGCTTTTTTAATGATGGTTTGTTCATTAATTATTGTACCATCAGCGGCAAAAAAATCGTTTAATTCTGAATGATTGACAATTTTTTGAATGGTTTCTTTAAAAATTTCACGTTGTGACATCCTAATTAATCCAAGTTCTATAGCTTTATTTAAAGCTAATTCAACCTCCTCTTTTGTGTGAATAAATGCCATAATTTCATGCAAAATAGTTCCAAAAGCAATTGCATCTTGTTGTATCGTTCCCCACATAAGTGCTTCGCGTTGTGCAATGTTAATTTTTGAAGATTTTAATTTGTCTGCAACTATTCCAATGCTTTCATGAATGCCTTTATGAATTTCAATTTCAGATTTTCGGTCAGCGGTTCCAAACTCATACGTAAATTTTGTTGGTTCATACACTCCGTTTTTTTCTAAAAAATCTAAAAAGTAAAAGGATAAATTTGACGTAACAAAAGCTCCTTTTTTAGTTAATTTTTTATTTGAAATGACAAATAATTGATCTTTGGCTCGGGTTAATGCCACATAGAGTACATTAATAGTGTCTAGTATTTCTTCTTGGTTTTTAGTTTGAAAAATGGTTTTTGCTTCGTTTCCATAATTTTCAACTTCCTTTTTGTTATTGATTAATGCTTTTGGTAGATCAATAGAGGAATCTTCTAGAGGAATCCAAAGTTTATCCTTTATTTTTTTTGTAAAATCTTCTTCGGCAAAAGGAAAAATAACCACGGGAAACTCCAATCCTTTTGATTTATGAATGGTCATGATTCGAACGGCATTTGTTCCTTCTGGTGAGGGAATACTTTTTTGAAAGCCTATTTTATCCCAATACTCTAAGAAATCTGCAATACTTGATTGCACTTTCACGTCTTTTTCCAGCACTAAATCAAGAAAATATTGCAAATAAGAAGTGTTTACTTTGTCCTTTAAAAATACCGAAATTAGCGTTTCAACCGTTTCATAAAGTGATTTTTTCTTGCAATCTGTAAACGAAATTTCGATTCCAATTGTCTTTAAATAAACTTCTAATTCGGCAGTGTTTTTATCTTTCGTTGCCAAGATAAAATCGTGAATATCTAGTTCAGATTGTAAGTATCTACCTATGTAGTATAGGAAATAAATTTTCGCCTCATCTTCTTTAGAATTTTTTAAATACCGAAGTAACGCAATGATCAATTTAACTTCAATAGCATTTTGAATCAACAACGTTTCCGATGATAAAATTGGGATTTTGTTTTCGGTTAAAAAATTAGCCAATTTTATTCCTGGAGCTTTTGTTCGTGTAAGCAATACAATGTCTTTATATTCAAACTTATTGGCAAGACACTGTTGGATTGTTTGTAGTGTTTTGCTCAAATAAAGCTTGTCTTTTAAAGTAACGGTGTCGTTTTCGTTATCAAATCCTTCAATCAAGGTTTCGTCTTCAGGCTCTTCAATAAAAGATAAATTTACATAACCGCCTTGTTTTGAATTTGTTTCTTGATACGAAAGCTTTTCATACAAATTTTTATAATCTTCATTATCAAATTGATGCGCTAATTGTTTGAAAAAAGCATTATTAAACTGAATGACTTCGCTATAACTTCTATAATTTGTCTTTAATCGCTCTGTTTTTTTATCTTTATTAGAAAATGGATTGGTTGAAGCTGAATCTTTTGCTAAATCAATAAATTGTTCGGCTTTTCCGCCACGCCATCTATAAATAGCCTGTTTTGGATCGCCTACCAGCATTAAAGTCCCTTTGTTTCCAGACACATCTTCTCCTGCCAAAGCATTATCAATTAACGGTATCAAATTTTGCCATTGCATTACAGAGGTGTCTTGAAATTCATCAATAAAATAATGACGGTATTTTTCTCCCAAGCGCTCATAGATAAAAGGAGCGGGTTGGTTTTGAATTTCGTTATGAATGATCGTATTAAAATCAGAAATTGAAACGATATTTTGCTCTTCTTGAATTTTCTTGAATTCCTGATAAATCGTGTTTAATAACGAAAGTGGATTTAAATTTTGAAGAAAAGCTTCATACAACGCAATTTTTTCAGCTTTTTCATTTATTGCTTGTACCGAAATTAATATTTCGGAAGCATTTGCATCAATAAAATCCTTGTCAAATTGAGGAACGGCTTTTGAATAGGGCGCATTAGTTCCGTTTAAATAATTTATAATTGTATCGTTTCGGGCAATGCGTTTAGCGGCAACTTTCTCTAAATGATTGGTTACATAACTCGAATAAAACGATTTTCTAGAAACACCCTTTTTGTCGATATTTTCTAAAATTTGTTGAGCAATTGTGCTACATTCTTGTTTTAAATGTGCACTTGCAGCTTGTAATTTGTTTTTAATGATTCCAAAATCTGTTACGCTTTTTTCAGACATTTCTTTGATTTCTTCCGAATTGTTTTCGTTAGTAATCAATTGGGCAACCTTTAATAATTCGGCAGAAATATCCCAGTTTTTATCGTCATCGGTGCGCTCTTTTGAAAATTCAATTAAGAGTTGAGTTAAGTTTTGATCTTCTCCCGCTTTGGAAATCACTAAATCAATGGCTTCTTGCAACAATACATCGGTATCTAAAGACACTTCAAAATTGGGTGGTAAATTTAAATCTTGCGCAAAAGTACGAATGACTTTGTGGGTAAATTTATCAATCGTTGAAATATCAAATGCTGCATAATTATGAATGATGTTTTTTATAATTGCTTTCGATTTATCTTTAATAGTTGCAATGCTTAAATTTGTATCATTCGCCACATCTTTTAGCAAATCCATAGCTTTTTCAGAAGTAGTATCAATGGAAAATTCATACAAACTTGATACGATTCTGTTTTTCATTTCGGCAACCGCTTTATTGGTAAACGTAATGGCCAAAATTTTCCTGTAGGCATCGTCGTTACTTGCTAAAAAGAGAATTTTTAAATATTCTTTCGTTAACGTGTAGGTTTTTCCTGATCCTGCAGAAGCGTCATAAATGGTAAAAGCTGTTGTGTTCAAATGTTATATTTGTCTTAATTATGGTGCTATAGAAACGTTCTATTTTATATTCCAAAGTTTAATTTGTAAATTTGGTGAAAATATTATTAATCTAAAAATAAAATATCATGGCTTTTGAATTACCAAAATTACCTTATGCATATGATGCATTAGAACCACATATTGATGCTAGAACAATGGAAATTCATCATTCTAAACATCATAATGCCTATGTAACAAATTTAAATGCAGCTATTGCTGGAACTGAATTAGAAGGAAAATCAATTGAAGAGTTGATGAAAAATCTTGACATGAACAACATGCCGGTTAGAAATAACGGTGGAGGTCATTACAACCATACCTTATTTTGGGAAATCATGTCGCCAAACGGTGGAGGCTTACCAACAGGTGCATTAGCTGCTGCTATTGATGCTGCTTTTGGTTCGTTTGATGCTTTCAAAGCTGAATTTGCAAAAGCAGGTGCAACCCGTTTTGGTTCAGGATGGGCTTGGTTGTGTGTAAAAGACGGAAAATTAGAAGTATGTTCTACTCCTAATCAAGATAATCCTTTGATGCCAGGTGTGGCTTGTGGCGGACAACCTATTTTAGGTATGGATGTTTGGGAACACGCTTATTACTTACATTATCAAAATCGTCGTCCAGATTATATGGAAGCGTTTTTTAATGTAATTCATTGGGAAGAAGTAGCAAAACGTTATCAAGCGGCACTATAATATCTTAACATAATTAACTAAAAAAGCCGAGAAGTAAGAGACTTCTCGGCTTTTTTGTATTGTACCAATTTTACTTGAAAATAAAAAAGGTGAAATTGCTTTCACCCTTTTTGCCCCAAATTTACCATAAAACTTAACCTACTAATTTTTTGGTGATACTAAAGTAGTACATGAAATTACTTAAGGGTAAAAAAATTGTTAAATAGCACAAAAACTCGATGAACTGCACTTTTTAATACGCTCGAGCGTCTTTTCCTTCATAAAAATTCATAAAAGCGCGGTTTACTACACGATTCCCTCCTGCAGTTGGATAATCTCCTGTAAAATACCAATCGCCTAAATTTTTAGGACATGCTTTATGCAAATCAGCTACCGTTTGATAAATAATTTTTACTTCGGCATTAGTGTTTTCGGGTGTCAACATTTCTGCAATTTTATCAGAAATTTCCTGATCCGTAAAAGGCGCATAAATTTCTTTGACATAATTTACCACATCTGCATCTGTAAAATCTTCTTGTGCCTTTGATTTTTGATACACCTCTTCAACAATATGATATAAATTGCGTTCTTTCAACAAAGCTAAAGCAGCTCTAAAAGCAACTAATCCCTCTAATTTTGCCATATCTATTCCGTAACAATCTGGATAACGAATTTGAGGTGCTGAGGATACTACCACAATTTTCTTGGGAAGTAAACGATCCATCATTTTAATGATACTTTGTTTTAACGTAGTTCCTCTGACAATACTATCATCAATAATTACCAAATTATCCGTTGGTTTTACCACGCCATAGGTTACATCATATACGTGCGCCACTAAATCGTCGCGACTGCTGTCTTCGGTAATAAACGTTCGCAATTTTGCGTCTTTAATAGCTATTTTTTCGGTCCTAATTTTAACCGAAAGTAGTTTTCTCAACGTATCTTCGGTTAACGTATCTTTTTGCTCAATAATTGCTTTTGCCTTGCGCTGATTTAAGAAATCCTGAGCCGCTTCAGACATTCCATAAAAAGAAGTTTCAGCCGTATTTGGAATAAATGAAAAAACGGTATTATCGGTATCGTTATCAATGGCTTTTAATACACTCGGAAAAATTAATTTCCCTAATTCTTTACGCTCATTGTAAATTTCGGCATCGCTTCCGCGCGAAAAATAAATACGTTCAAACGAACATGCTTTTTTAACTAACGGAGTTCTTACTTCCTGAATAGAAACATTTCCATTTTTTTTAATGATGATTGCGCTTCCTGGATCTAATTCTTTTACTTTATCAAAGGCAACGTTAAAAACAGTTTGAATCACCGGTCGTTCTGAAGCCACTACTACAATTTCGTCGTCTTCATAAAAATACGCTGGACGAATTCCGGCTGGATCACGCAAAACAAATGAATCTCCATGACCTAACAATCCTGCCATCGCATAACCTCCGTCAAAATTTCGAGAAGCGCGTTCTAAAATGCGTTGAATATTCAATCGTTCCCCAATAACTGGCGATGCTTCTTGTTTTGAATAGCCTTCTTGTTTGCATTGTTTGTATAATTCGGTAACCTCATCGTCTAAGAAATGACCTATTTTTTCCATTACGGTAACCGTATCAGCCATTTGTTTTGGATGTTGTCCTAAGTCAATTAAATTTTGGAACAACTCTTTTACATTGGTCATATTGAAATTACCCGCCACAATTAAATTTCGGTGCATCCAATTGTTTTGACGTAAAAATGGGTGTACACTTTCAATACTGTTTTTACCGAAAGTTCCATAACGCACGTGCCCTAAAAATAACTCTCCTAAATAAGGGATTTTTTGTTTTTGAAGCGCTACACTATTTTGATATTCGGGATGCTCTTCTAATTCGCGACTGATTCTGTCGTTAATTTGAGCGAAGATATCCTTAATAGGTTGCGGGTCGTTTGAACGAATACGACTGATGTATCGTTCCCCTGGATTTACATCCAATTTAATACTGGCTAATCCGGCACCATCTTGACCGCGGTTGTGTTGCTTTTCCATGAGTAAGTACATTTTTTGTACTCCATAGAAAGCCGTTCCGTATTTTTCTTTGTAAAATTCTAACGGTTTTTTTAATCGAAGTAAGGCAATTCCACATTCGTGTTGTATAGCATCACTCATAAGTTGTAGTGTGTTGTAAGTTGTTGTAATTTTATTTATTCTGAAACAAAAAATGCCCCGAAATTTCGAGGCACGTTGTTATTCTTCTAATTCGATTTCAAATTGTGTTAACGCTTTGAATTGTTTCAAGCGAGCAGTTACTTCTTTTTTATCTAAACTTACCATGCGTTCTGTTCCAAATTTCTCCACACAAAAAGAAGCTAAATTTGAACCCTGAATGATTGCTGTTTTCATAGTGTTGAAAGAAACATCTCCTTGTTGTGCAATAAATCCTGAGAAACCCCCTGCAAAAGTATCTCCAGCGCCTGTTGGATCAAAAACATCTGCTAAAGGCAATGCTGGAGCAAAGAAAATGTGTTCGTTATGGAAAATTAACGCCCCATGTTCTCCTTTTTTGATTACGACATATTTTGGACCCAAGGTATGAATTTTAGCCGCGGCTTTTACTAAAGAATATTCTCCAGATAACTGACGTGCTTCTTCATCATTGATAGTAATTACATCTACACGTTTAATAACATCTAGTAATTCGGGTAAGGCACAATCCATCCAAAAATTCATGGTATCAAGAACCACTAATTTAGGTGTTGTGGTCATTTGATTTAAAACACCGGTTTGAACTAGTGGGTGCAAGTTTCCGAGCATTACTACTTCGGCATTTTTAAAATCTTGTGGAACTACCGGATTAAAATCGGCCAAAACATTTAATTCTGTGGCTAATGTATCTCTTGAGTTCATATCATTGTGGTAACGACCGCTCCAAAAGAAGGTTTTTCCTCCTTTTACGATTTCGATTCCTGAAATATCAATGTTTCTTTCGATCAATAAATCTAGGTATTCTTGTGGAAAATCTTCTCCAACTACTGAAACGATTCCAGATTTTACATTAAAATGCGAAGCCGAAAGTCCTATAAAAGTTGCAGCGCCTCCTAAAATTTTATCGGTTTTCCCAAAAGGAGTTTCGATAGCGTCAAAAGCAACTGTTCCTACAATTAATAATTTGTTCATTAAATTGAAATTGAAATAAGAGGCAAAGATAAAACTTTAGTTTCAAAGTTTAAAGTTTTAAAAGTTTAAAAAATGTACTTTACAACAACTCTCCTTCTTCTCTTTCGTAAAACTCGTCAACAGACAATTGTTCTTGTTGAGAAGCCATAACCGCTAATGCATCATAGCGTTCGTTTTGCGAATGATTGTTATGTCCTTTTACCTATTGGGAAAGAAAAAAAACAACCTAATTTTAACTCGTTAAAAAAATAAATGTGTGCCTCAATTGTTTAATTTATTATTTAATCATTAAAATAAATCATGATATATATAATAATTATTAATACAATTCTTAGTGATAGATAACTTGATTATGTAGTATTTTTGATAAACTAATCAATTAAAAGTATGAAAAAAATTATTTTAGTAGTTGTATTCTTAATGAGTGCAAATTTAATTTATTCGCAAGATTATGTAGATATTGTAAAGTTATCTACAAATAATGCAACATTAGGCAATCTTGATAATAATTATGAAACCAGTGTAAACAACCTTAACATGGAAGTTTACTATCCAAAAAAATTATCAGATAAAGCCGTATTATTAACTGGTTTTACCGTTGAAAATACACGATTAAACTTTTCGGCAGGCGCTGACAGAAGTAGCTTAACCATGACGCGTTTGAATTTAGGAATGAAATACCAGCATTCTGAAAAATGGTCTGGAACCTATGTTTTTCTTCCAAAAATTGCCTCAGATTTTGAAAATATTGGATCAAATGATTTTCAATTTGGAGGATTAGCGGTTTTAGATTATCAATACAGCGAATCGTACAAAATTAAATTTGGATTGTATGCTTCTTCTGAAAACCACGGTTCAACAATTACCCCATTAATTGGATTATGGCACCGATCTAAAGACAATAAATTTTATATTAACGCTACTTTACCAATTCGAATGGATGCTAATTATGCCTTATCTAAAAGTTTTAGTGTAGGTTCTGATTTAGCGACTTCTATTAAATCGTATAATCTTTCCGAATTAAATTCTGCTTCATATGTTCAAGAGGAATCAATTCGCTTTGCGCTTTATGCAGCACTTGGTTTAATGGATAATTCCATTATTTTAAGAGGAAAAGTAGGATTTGATACCACAGATTATGGTGTATATAATAGTAATCAAAAAGTAGGCGCACAAGTTTTAACGTTTCCATTGAGTACCGACAAAAGAAACCGACTTAATTCAGAATTTGATTCTTCATTATATGTAGGATTTGATGCGATTTATCGATTTGATTTAACTAAAGAAACAAAATAAAAAAGGGAGCTGAAAAGCTCCTTTTTTTATCTATTTACAACAACTTTTCATCTTCTCTTTCATAATACTCGTCAATAGACAATTTTTCTTGTTGAGAAGCCATAACTGCTAATGCATCACAGCGTTCGTTTTGGGGGTGATTGTTGTGTCCTTTAACCCATTGAAAATCAACTTGATGTTGGCGATAAATTTTTAAGAATCGCATCCACAAATCGGGATTTTTCTTGGCTTTGAAGTTGATTTTTTCCCATTGAAATACCCATCGTTTTTCAACCGCATCCACTACATATTTAGAATCTGAAACGACTAAGACTTTCGTTTTTAGGTTTTTTAATTTTTCTAAACCTACAATTACCGCTAACAACTCCATTCTATTATTAGTAGACAATCGAAAGCCTTCGTAAAATTCTTTTTTATAAGGCGTTCCTACGAGTTCCATGACCACGCCATAGCCCGCCGGACCAGGATTCCCCTTGGCGGCGCCGTCTGTGTATATGTGGACTTCGTGAGGCATAGTTACGAGTTGAAAGTTACAAGTTATGAGTTATTATACTTGCGATAACTTCTGGAAAATATTGATGTTCTAATTCGTGGATTTTGTGTGCAATTTCTTCTGCTGTTTTGCACTCTTCTATAGTAACTGCTTTTTGAAAAATAAATTCGCCTTCATCATAATGTTCGTTTACATAATGAATGGTAATTCCGGTTTCTATTTCTTTATTATCTAAAACGGCTTGATGCACATTCATGCCATACATGCCTTTTCCGCCATATTTAGGTAACAATGACGGGTGAATATTGATCACTTTTGGATAAACCTTTAATAGAGATTCGGGGAACTTTAATAAAAATCCCGCCAAAACAATTAAATCAGGCTGAAACTGTTGCAATTTTTCGAGTACATAACCTTCATTTAATTGCGCTTTTGAAAAAACCACCGATGAGATGTTGTTGTTTTTTGCTCGATCTAAAACTTTGGCATCGGACTTATTAGAAAAAATAGCAACAACTTTTGCGTTTTCACTATTTTTAAAATAATTAATAATTTGCTCGGCGTTTGAACCATTACCAGAAGCGAAAAGCACAATATTCTTCATTTATAAATAATTTCTTCCCACAAAAAAAAGAATAATAATTGGGAAAAAATAAAAAAAAGAAGCCTTTGTGAATTATTTTTTTTAAATTCGTGGTCATATTTAGTAACAAAAAGGTTGTATTAAAATAAGTTTTTTTATTTTTGCCAACAAATTAAATTAAAAATTAAAAGATTATGTCAGACATTGCATCAAGAGTAAAAGCGATTATCGTAGACAAATTAGGTGTTGACGAAAACGAAGTTGTAACAGAAGCAAGCTTCACAAATGATTTAGGAGCTGATTCATTAGACACTGTTGAGCTTATTATGGAGTTCGAAAAAGAATTTGATATTCAAATTCCAGACGACCAAGCGGAAAACATTGCTACTGTAGGTCAAGCTATCTCTTACATTGAGGAAGCTAAAAAATAATATCTAAAGCATCCATAGGAGAATACTTTTGTGGGTGCTATTATTTTTTTCCT
>Ga0315907_10000124_pt1 | contig 110378 bp, 106 predicted proteins | sample LakEriMetagenome_3_FD_203525 | JGI IMG/M metagenome (GOLD analysis project Ga0315907, IMG submission 203525) | Freshwater fungal communities from buoy surface, Lake Erie, Ohio, United States - Buoy 12 MA123 | ecosystem: Environmental > Aquatic > Freshwater > Lake > Lake biofilm | place: USA...
CCAAGCCCGTCCAGTCGCTGCCGGCTGCACGCGCCGGGCCCCAGCCCTGGGCGGCCAGCGCCTGGGTGGTGGCGGCTTCCAGCCAGTCGGCCACGGGGCCGCTGCCGTGCACGGTGACGGTGCGGGCAGTCGCCGGTGCCTCGTGCACCGCCACGGGCAGCGCGGGCACGCCTTCGGGGTAGCGGTAGAAGCCGCGGCCGCTCTTGCGGCCCAGCAGCCCGCCTTCCACCATGTCGCGCTGCACCAGCGAGGGCACGAAGCGCTTGTCCTGAAAATTGGCCTCGTAGACCGAGTTCGTCACCGCGAAGTTGGTGTCGTGGCCGATCAGGTCCATCAGCTCGCACGGGCCCATGCGGAAGCCTGCCGCCTTCAGGCAGGCATCCAGCACCTGCGGCGGTGCCGCCTGCTCCAGCAGCAGGGCCAGGGTCTCGGCGTAGTAGGGCCGGGCGATGCGGTTGACGATGAAGCCGGGCGTGGACTTGGCGTGCACCGGCACCTTGCCCCAGGCCTTGGAGAGATCGAAGATGGCGTCGGCCACGGCCGCATCGGTGTGCAAGCCGGAGACCACCTCCACCAGCTTCATCAGCGGCACGGGGTTGAAGAAGTGCATGCCCACCAGACGCTGCGGGTGTTGCAGGCCGTTGGCCAGCGCCGTGACCGAGATGGACGATGTGTTGGAAGCCAGCACGCAGCGCTCACCGACCAGGCCTTCCAGCTGGCGCAGCAGGCCGCGCTTGACCTCCAGGTTCTCGACGATGGCTTCCACGACCAGCGCCGCACCGGCGGCCTCCTCCAGCGTGCTGATGGGGCTGATGCGCGCCAGCGTGGCCACCGCGGCCTCGGCCGCCAGCTTGCCCTTGGCCACCAGGCCGTCCAGCGTGGCGGCCAGCTTGGCCTTGGCCTGCGCGGCCGCGCCCTCGCGGGCGTCAAAGAGTTGCACGGCATGGCCGGCCTGGGCCGCCACCTGCGCGATGCCCGCGCCCATGATGCCGGCGCCCACCACGAGAACGGGCGCGCCTTGAAGTTGCAGTGTGGTCATGAGGTGCTGCTGACGGCAGAAGATTTACTGCGGAATCCAGTTCGCCGGGCGCTTGGAGAGGAAGGCGTCAAAGCCTTCGCGCGCCTCGTCGGTGCCGCGCACGCGGCTGATGGTCTGGGCCGTGAGTTCGCGCACCTCTTCGGTGATGGGCCCCACCTCCAGCTGGGCAAACAGCGCCTTGATCTCGCGCTGGGCGTTCGGCCCGCCGGCCAGCAGGTCTTTCACAGCCACATCCACCGCGGCGTCCAGGCCGTCCAGCGTCGTCACCTGGTGCACCAGGCCCATGGCCAGGGCCTCGGCTGCGCCAATGCGGCTGGTGGTCAAGGCCAGACGCAGCGCCTGGCGCTTGCCCACGGCGTTGGTGACGTAGGGGCCGATGACGGCGGGCAGGATCCCGAACTTGGCCTCGCTGACCGAAAAGCTGGCGTTGTCAGCCGCCACTGCCACATCGCAGGTGCAGGCCAGGCCCACGCCGCCGCCGAGTGCCGCACCCTGGATGCGCGCCACCACCGGCTTGGGGCTGGAGGCGATGCGCCACAGCATGCCGGCAAAGCGCCGCGCGTCCTGCAGGTTCCACTCGCGCGAGGCGGTGCTGGCGCGCTGCATCCATTGCAGGTCAGCGCCAGCGCTGAAGTGCCGGCCTTCGCCGGCCAGCACGATGACGCGCACGCTGGCGTCGGCAATCACTTGCGCGAAGGCGGCGTCCATCTCGCCGATCATGGCCTCGTCAAAGGCGTTGAAGACCGCCGGACGCGACATGGTGATCTGCGCCACGCCCGGGGTGCGGGTGGTCAGCGACAAGGTCTGGTAAGCGCTCATGGGGTGTGGGGCCTCAATACGTTTCCAGGTGCAGGCGGCCCTCACGCTTGAGTGCCGCGCCCACGGTGTCCCAGTCCAGGCCTGCCTGCTGGGCCACGTCACGCAAGGCCAGCACCACGCCTTCTTCCATGGCCTTCAGGCCGCAGACGTAGAAGAAGGTGTTGGCGTCGGCCAGCAGCGGAGCCAGATCGGCCGCGCGCTGGCGCAGCAGGTCCTGCACGTAGGTCTTGGGCTGGCCTTCCTGGCGCGAGAACGCGAAGGAGGTGTCGATGAAGTCCTTGGGCAGGCTTTGCAGCGGGCCGAAATAGGGCAGCTCTTGCGGCGTGCGGGCGCCAAAGAAGAGCATGAGCTTGCCGCCCTCGAACTTGCCCGCCTTGCGCAGGCGCCGACGCCACTCGGTCATCGCGCGCATGGGCGCGGAGCCGGTACCGGTGCAGATCATCACGATGTTGGAGCGCGGGTGGTTGGGCATGAGGAAGCTCGCGCCGAACGGCCCGATGACCTCCACCTTGTCGCCCACCTGCAAGTCGCACATGAAGTTGCTGCCCACGCCACGCACGGGGTTGCCTTGATGGTCTTCCAGCACGCGCTTGATGGTCAGCGACAGGTTGTTGTAGCCCGTGCGCTCGCCGTTGCGCGGACTGGCGATGGAGTACTGGCGCGGGTGGTGAGGGCGGCCGTTGGCGTCCACTCCAGGTGGCACGATGCCGATGGACTGCCCCTCCAGCACGGGGAAGGGCATGGCGCCGAAGTCCAGCACGATGTGGTGGGTGTCGGAGTCGGTACCCACCTCGGTGACGCGTACGTTGCCGGTGCAGTTGGCGGTGATGGTCTTCTGCGCAGCCTTGGGGCCATAGAGGTTGGTGTAGGCGTGGGCGGCAGACCAAGGCGGGATGGCCGCGCCGTACTGGGCACTGTTGAACGACGCCTGGCCGTCCGCAGCAGCCGGCAGCGCGGGCTGCACCGGCTCCACTGCGGGTGCAGCATCGGCGGCCACGCCGGCCTGCGCCAGCTGCTCGGGGCTCAGCTCGGCGGGCAGCTCGTCCCAGGTCAGCTGGTCGGCCACGCTGTAGGCCACCACCTTGGGCATGTTGCGCCAGTTGTCGATGGAGCCCGTGGGGCACGGCGGTACGCAAGCCATGCAGAAGTTGCACTTCTCGGCATCGACCACGTAGTTGCGCGAATCGTGTGTGATCGCGCCCACGGGGCAGGTGGCCTCGCAGGTGTTGCAGCGGATGCAGATCTCGGGATCGATCAGGTGCTGGCGAATGACGCTGCCTTCGGCCATGTCCATGTTGTTGTCTCCTGGAAATCCTTGGAAGAAGGGGCCCACAAGGGGCCCCGATCTTGTCACGACGGGTGCGCGACTTGCTCAGTTGAAGCGGACGTACTCGAAGTCCACCGGCTGACGGTTGATGCCCATGGCCGGAGGCGCAATCCAGTTGGCGAACTTGCCCGGCTCGGCCACGCGGCCCATCAGGCTGGCCACGAAGGCGCGGTCGGCGCCGCTGGGCAGCCAGTGGTCCGCCTGTGCGTTCCACTCGGCCTCGGACACCACGCGGCCCTCGGGCGACACCTTCACGCCCGCCAGCGCGCCGATGTGGCGGTTGAACGCCTTGTGCGGAGTCTTCAAGCGAAAGGGGATGCCTGCCTTCTCGATGACCTTGTTCCAACGCTCCACGCCGGCGATGCTGTCCTTGATGTAGTCGTCGCGCAGCACTTCATTCAAGGCGTTCAGCATCGGTACTTCCTTGTCCACGAGCTGGCCGTTCTGCACCGCCAGGATCTTGTAGGTCTGGCCGCGCAGCTGGTGGTCGTCGACTCTCTTGCCCTCCTCGTAGCGGCCCTTCAGGCCGGTGGAGTAGAAGGTGGCGGCATTGGACGACTCGTCGGCACCGAACAGATCGATGGTGACGCTGAAATGGAAGTTCAGGTAGCGCTGGATGGTCGGCAGGTCGATCACGCCAGCTTCGCGCAGCTTCTTGACGTCGTCGGTCTTCAGCTCGTTCATCTTCTGGCAGGTGCGCTGGATGACGCGGCTGATGCCGGACTCGCCCACGAACATGTGGTGCGCTTCTTCGGTCAGCATGAACTTGGTGGTGCGGGCCAGCGGGTCAAACGCCGACTCGGCCAGGGCGCACAACTGGAACTTGCCGTCACGGTCCGTGAAGTACGTGAACATGAAGAAGCTCAGCCAGTCGGGCGTCTGCTCGTTGAAGGCCTGCAGGATGCGGGGGTTGTCCTCCTGGCCGCTGCGGCGCTGCAGCAGGGCGTCGGCTTCCTCACGGCCATCGCGGCCGAAGTGCTTGTGCAGCAGGTAGACCATGGCCCACAGGTGGCGGCCCTCTTCCACGTTGATCTGGAACAGGTTGCGCAGGTCGTACATGCTGGGCGCGGTCAGGCCCAGGTGGCGCTGCTGCTCCACCGACGCCGGCTCGGTGTCACCTTGCGTCACGATGATGCGTCGCAGGTTGGCGCGGTACTCACCAGGCACGTCGTTCCAGGCCTTCTCGCCCAGATGGTCACCGAAGTGGATCTTGCGGTCGGCTTCGCCCGGGTTCAGAAAGATGCCCCAACGGTAGTCGCGCATCTTCACGTGGCCGAACTGGGCCCAGCCCTGCGGGTCCACGCTGACGGCAGTGCGCAGGTAGACGTTGGCGTCCGTGGTGCCCTCGGGGCCCATGTCGTCCCACCAGTTGATGAAGTCAGGCTGCCAGCTCTCGAGCGCGCGCTGCAGCGTGCGGTCTTCGCCCAGGTTGACGTTGTTGGGGATCTTCTCGCTGTAATTGATGCCAGACATGGTGTGCTCCGGGGTGAGTTCGGTTCGAGAAAGAGAGTCAGTGAGGGTTAAACGCGGTTCCAATCAAACGCAGCCTTGTCACCCTTGCCGTAGACCTTGAGCGCGCCCTTCTCGCCCACGGCGTTGGGGCGCTGGAAGATCCAGTTCTGCCAGGCGGTGAGGCGGCCGAAGACGCGGGTGACCATGTTCTCCTTGCCGTTGAAGCGCAGGTTGGCTTCCATGCCGGTGAGGGCATCCGGGCTCATGGCCACGCGCTCTTCGATGGCGATGCGGGTCTCGTCGGCCCAGTCGATGTCGTCGGGGTTGCTGGTGTTCAGACCCAGGGCGAAGGCGACGTCGGCGTCCAGGGCCTGCCCGGCCTTGGCGCGCACGGCCTCCATGGCGGGCTGCTCGTCGTAGAAGCGGCGCTGCAGGCGGCTCTGCCCGGTGATCATCGGGTACAAGCCGAAGTTGACCTCACCGACGGTGATGGTGGGCGGGGTGTCGCTGTCGGGCAGCGCCAGGTGGTAGGTGCGGTCGCACGCCAAGGCCAGTTCCAGGAAGGAGCCGGCAAAGCAGGAGCCTTCCTCGACAAAGGCGAACAGGCTGCGCGAGGAGACGTCCAGGCGGCTGAAGGTGCGGCGCAGCAGGCCGATGGTCTCGCGCACGAACCAGTGGTCCTTGTTCGCCATCAGCACGGCGTCCAGCGCCAGCACGGCCGCGGCGTCGCCTTCGGTCTTGATCAGCCAGGTGCCAATGTCGAGCTCGTTGGTGCGCATGGACAGGATGGCGTCTTCCAGCTCACGCGCCATGGCCAGGGCATACCAGGCGGCGCCCGCGGCCTCGATGCCCGCCACGTCGGTGGGCTGAGCGCCCGTGGGCGCCTTGACGGTGAAGGTGGCGGTGCGCTTGGTGCGGTCAATCGCCACGACCACATTCGGGTAGACCAGGCGGTCAGCCTCCACCGTGCAGAGCACTGGCGTCAACTCCACGCCCTTGCCGTTGGCGGGACGGTCGCTCCCGGCGGCCAGGGCCAGGGCGCGCTCCTGCACCTTCTGGGCGAAGACGGCGGGCTTGGCGATGTCGTCCACCAGGCGCCAGTCCTTGGCCTTCTGGCCGCGCACGCCTTCCACGCTGGTGCAGAACAGGTCCGCCAGGTCATGGCGCACCTTGCGCTTGTCGGTCACCCGGGTCAGGCCGCCCGTGCCGGGCAGCACGCCCAACAGCGGCACTTCCGGCAGGCTGACGGCGCTGGAACGGTCGTCCACCAGCAGAATCTCGTCGCAGGCCAGGGCCACTTCGTAGCCGCCGCCGGCGCAGGCGCCGTTCACGGCCGCCAGGAACTTCAGGCCGCTGTACTTCGAGGAATCTTCCAGGCCGTTGCGGGTTTCGTTGGTGAACTTGCAGAAGTTCACCTTCCAGGCGTGGCTGGAGACACCCAGCATGAAGATGTTGGCGCCGGAGCAGAACACCTTGTCCTTGGCGCTGGTCAGCACCACGGTGCGGACTTCGGGGTGCTCGAAGCGGATGCGGTTGATGGCGTCGTTGAGCTCGATGTCCACGCCCAGGTCGTAGCTGTTGAGCTTGAGCTTGTAGCCGGGACGCAGGCCGCCGTTCTCGTCAAAGTCCGCCTTCAGCGTGGCCACGGGGCCGGCGAAGCTGAGCTTCCAGTGCTTGTACTGGGAAGGGTGGGTCTGGTATTGCACGCGTAGGGCTTGGCTCATGGTTGTCTCCGGGCTCTGGTCAATCGGTTGAGGCACTCGAATGCATGCTTTTCGATTCGCGACAACGCATCATAGTGCGTGCAAGATTTTCAAGTCAAGCACTATCGTGCATATTTCGAGTTTCCCCTCAATTTGCCAGGGCCAGGGCCCCGCGGACGGTATGACGCAGTGTGCGGAAGGTCTCCTCCAGAGGCTGCGCACTCGTGTCGATATGGAAATCGGCCTTGGAGTAGAACGCCGCCCGACCCGCCAGGATGCCCTTGAGGTCTTCCATCGCTTCCTTGCTGGCCGCCATGGGGCGCATGTCGCCCTGAGCGATCACACGCTTCATGTGATCTTCGGGCGCCGCCTGCAACCACACGGACGTGCAGTGGGTGAGCAGTTCGTTGAAGGTGGCCGGATCCGACACGAGGCCGCCAGGGGTAGCGATCACGGCCTCGGGGTAGATCTGTATGGTCTCTTCCAGCGCGCGGCGTTCGTAGCGGCGGTAGGCGTTCTGCCCATAAAGCGCCTGGATCTCTGAAGCACGACAGCCGGCGAACTTCTCGATCTCGCCGCTCAACTCCACGAATGGAAAGCCCAGGTCTTCGGCAAGCATGCGACCGAGCGTGGACTTGCCCGCACCGCGCAGACCCACCAGGGCAATGCGCGGGCTGCGCACTCCAGCGGGTTGGCCCGCACCGTGCAGCAACTCACCCACCGCCACGCGCACGCGGCGCAGCGTGGCCTCATCACGCCCCCCCAGCATCTCGCGCAGCATCAGCCACTCCGGCGTGGAGGTGGTGATGTCCCCGGTCAGCTCAGCCAGTGAGCACTGCAGGGCCTGCGCCACCTGAAGCAGCACCAGGATGGAGGCATTGCCCACCCCGTACTCCAGGTTGGCCAGATGCCGCTCGGACACCTCGGCCGCCAGCGCGGTCGCCTTGCGCGTCATACCGCGTCGGGCCCGCAGTTGGCGCACGCGATCTCCCAGCGCCATCAGGAACGGGTTCTTGCCAAGCTCTTCCCCCACAGTGCCTGCGGGCTGCGCCGACTCTTCGGCCTCGGGTCCCTTGCCACGCTGATCGGCGGGTAAAGCGGACTCTGGTGTTTTCCCTAGCGCAGGCAATATAGTGCTTGACATGCTGTTTTGGCGGCTCTAAAGTTCACATAAGCACAATACTGCATCTTGCGTTCGGGCGCAAGCCTGATGCAGATCACACCAAGTCCTGCTGCCGCAAAGTTCGATCGAGCTCACCCCGTGCGAACGCCTGCCGCACCACAAGGATCAGGAGACACGCCCATGGACACCACCACCCCTGCAGTCGCGGCGCCACCGGCCCGCTTCAACTTCGCCCAGCACCTGCTGGAACTCAACGCGGGCCGCGCCAGCAAGGCCGCCTTCATCGACGATGTGGGCACCCTGAGCTTTGGAGAACTCGCCCTTCGCGTGCGCCGCATGGCCGCAGGCCTGCGGGCGCTCGGCCTGAAGCGCGAAGAGCGGGTGCTGCTGCTGATGCAGGACACCAATGACTGGCCCGTGAGCTTTCTGGGGGCGATGTACGCCGGCCTGGTGCCCGTGGCTGTGAACACCCTGCTGACGGCGGACGACTACGCCTACATGCTGGAAAACGCACGCGCCCAGGCGGTGCTGGTCTCGGGCGCGCTGCTGCCGGCCGTGACCGCGGCCATGACCCGGGCCGATCACGAGGTGCAGAAGGTCATCGTCTCGCGCCCCGTGGCACCGCTGCACCCGGCCGAAATCGAACTGGAAGCCTTTGTGCAGGCACATGAGCCCGCTGCGCGACCGGCGGCCACGGGTGCCGACGATCCCGGCTTCTGGCTCTACTCCTCTGGCTCCACAGGCCGGCCCAAAGGCACGGCGCACTCGCACGCCAACCCGTACTGGACGGCTGAGCTGTATGGCCGCGGCGTGCTGCAACTGAACGAAGCCGACGTGTGCTTCTCGGCGGCCAAGCTGTTCTTTGCCTACGGGCTGGGCAACGGTCTGAGCTTCCCCATGACGGTGGGCGCCACCACCATCCTCATGGCCGAGCGGCCCACGCCCCAGGCCACCTTCAAGCGCTGGCTGGGGGGCGTGGGTGGCGTGCAGCCCACCGTCTTCTTCGGTGCGCCTACGGGCTTTGCCGGCATGCTGGCAAACGCACAGTTGCCGGCGCGCGAGCAGGTGGCGCTGCGCCTGGTGTCCTCCGCTGGCGAGGCCTTGCCCGCCGAGCTGGGTGAGCGCTTCAAGCGCCACTTCGGCGTGGACATCGTGGACGGCATCGGTTCCACCGAGATGCTGCACATCTTCCTGAGCAACCGCCCGGACCGCGTGCGCTACGGCACCACGGGCTGGCCGGTGCCCGGCTACGAGATCGAATTGCGAGGAGAGGCCGGCGGCCCGGTGCCGGATGGAGAACCGGGCGACCTGTACATCCACGGCCCCTCGGCCGCGATGATGTACTGGGGCAACCGCGCCAAGACGCGGGAAACCTTCCAGGGGGGCTGGACCAAGAGCGGAGACAAGTACGTTCGCAATGAGGACGGCAGCTACACGTACAGCGGCCGCAGCGACGACATGCTCAAGGTCAGCGGCATCTACGTGAGCCCCTTCGAGGTGGAGGCCACGCTGGTGCAGCACCCCGCGGTGCTGGAGGCGGCGGTGATCGGCAAGGAAGACGCCGACGGCCTGACCAAGACCAAGGCCTTTGTGGTGCTCAAGAGTGGGGAAACCACCGACGAGGCCGCGTTGAAGGCCTTCGTCAAGGACCGGCTGGCCCCCTACAAGTACCCGCGCTTCATCGAGTTCGTACCCGATCTGCCCAAGACAGCCACGGGCAAGATCCAGCGCTTCAAGCTGCGCGAGCTGGAAGCCCGGCGCTGAGGCGCTGCGAGCTCGTCACCTGAACGCCTCCCAAGGCCCCGCCATGTCTGCCCCCGCCACCGCTGCAACACCCCAGTTCGCCGAGATCGACTGGGCAGGCCAGCAAGTGCGCATCGAGCACGCCTGGGTGAACGCCGAACGCCGGGAGGCGCCGCTGATCGTCTTCCTGCACGAAGGCCTGGGCTCGCTGGCGATGTGGCGGGACTTCCCGGCCCGGCTGTGCGAGGCCGCCGGTTGCCGTGGCCTGGTGTATTCGCGCCCCGGTTACGGCCGCTCCACGCCGCGCGCGGCCAGCGAAGCCTGGGCGCCCGATTTCATGCACCGCCAGGCGCTGCAGGTGCTGCCCGCCTTCCTGCAGGCCGTGGGCGTGGACGCACAGACCGACAAGCCCTGGCTCTTCGGCCACAGCGACGGCGGCTCCATCAGCCTGATCCATGCGGCGCACCTGCCGCAGCAGGTGGCCGGGGCCATTGTGCTGGCGCCGCACATCCTGGTGGAAGACTTGTCGGCAACCAGCATCGCGAAGGCCCGCACCGCCTACGAGACCACCGACCTGCGCGCGCGTCTGGCCCGGTACCACGACGACCCGGACTCGGCCTTCCGCGGCTGGAACGACATCTGGCTGCACCCGGACTTCCGCGCCTGGTCCATCGAGAACGAGATCCGCAGCATCACCTGCCCATTGCTGGCCGTGCAAGGACTGGACGACGAGTACGGCACGCTGGAGCAGATCCACGGCATTGCACGGCGCGTGTCGCAGACGGAACTGCTGGAATTGCCCGATTGCGGCCACTCGCCGCACAAAGACCAGCCTGCAGCGCTGATCGCCGCGGTCTGCCGATTCATGAGGCACCATGCGCACCTGCCGCCCGGTCACGACGCGCCTGCGGCCCCCTGACGCGCCACGACGACGCCCCCCTGAAGAGAGCCCGCTCCATGGACCTTGCCATCTTTCTGATCCAGTGCCTGAACTCGCTGCAGTACGGCCTGCTGCTGTTCCTGGTGGCCTCGGGGCTCACGCTGATCTTCGGGATCATGGGCGTCATCAACCTGGCGCACGGCAGCTTCTACATGATCGGCGCGTACATGGCCTTTGCGCTGGCGCCAGTGGTGGGCGCCACCTTCGGCGGCGGCTTCTTCGCCACCATGTTCGTGGGCGTGGTTCTGGCGGTGATCCTGGGCTACGTGCTGGAGTGGGCCTTCTACAGCTATCTGTACGAACGTGAGCACCTGCAGCAGGTGCTGATGACCTACGGCCTGATCCTGGTATTCGAGGAACTGCGCAGCCTGATCGTGGGCGACGACGTGCACGGCGTGAAGGCGCCCGAGATCCTGGCCGGCACCATCGCCCTGGGCGACACCATGACCTACCCGGTCTACCGCCTGTTCATCAGCGGGGTGTGCCTGTTGCTGGCCCTGGGCATGTACATCGTGTTCACCCGCACCCGGCTGGGCATGATGATCCGCGCCGGCAGCACCAACCGCGAGATGGTGCAGTCCCTCGGCATCGACATCCAGTTCCTGTACCGCGTGGTGTTCGCCGCAGGCGTGGCCATCGCGGTGCTGGCCGGCATGGTGGCCGCGCCCGTCTCGTCGGTGTACCCCAACATGGGCGGGCAGGTGCTGATCATCTGCTTCGTGGTGGTGGTGATCGGTGGCATCGGCTCCATCCGCGGGGCGCTGCTGGCCGCGCTGCTGATCGGCTTTGTCGACACCTTCGGCAAGGTGCTGCTGCCGCAGGCCGCTGGCGTGCTGGTGTATGTGCTGATGGCGCTGATCCTGCTCTGGAAGCCGGACGGCCTGTTCAAGGCCGGTTGAGACGAGGGACCCGCAACATGCAATCCGACATCCGATCCAAGGCGACCTTCGTCGCCCTGGCCTTCCTGGCGCTGGCCCTGTACCCGCTCGTGGCCGGCAACTTCGGGGTGGACCTGGTCACCAAGATCATGATCTACGCCATCTTCGCCCTCAGCCTGGAGCTGCTGGTGGGCGGCACCGGCCTGGTGTGCTTCGGCCATGCGGCGTTCTTCGGCATTGGCGCCTACGCCACCGTGCTGCTCTCGCCCGAAAGCGACCCGGGCTCGGTGCTGCTGCTCATCGGCGCCTCGGTACTGGCCGCCGGGCTGTATGCCCTTGCGGTGGGCGCGCTGTCGCTGCGCACCAAGGGCGTGTACTTCATCATGGTGACGCTGGCCTTCGCGCAGATGGCTTACTACGTGGTGCACGACACGCCCCTGGGCGGCGGCACCGACGGCATTTACCTCAACGTCAAACCGGTGGCCGGCCCGCTCGATCTGGACGGCGCGCTGACGATGTACTTCTTCACCCTGGCGCTGCTGGTGGCGGTGTTCGGCTTGCTGGCGCTGATCTCGCGCTCGCGCTTCGGCCGGGCGCTGGCCGGCATCCGTGTGAACGAGCAGCGCATGCGCGCCACGGGATTTGCCACCTACCCCTACAAGCTGGCGGCCTTCACCATTTCCGGCGCGCTGGCCGGTCTGGCGGGCTTTCTGTTCGCGGTGAAAGACGGCTTCGTCAACCCGGAGATGATGAGCTGGCACCTCTCGGGCTCGGTGCTGATCATGATCATCCTGGGCGGCATCGGCCACCTGCGCGGCGCGCTGATCGGCGCCTTCGCCTTCGCATTGCTGCAGGAGTTCTTCAAGTCGGAAGCGATCTTCGGCGCCTTCGCCAAACACTGGCACCTGGGCCTGGGCCTGACCATCATCGCCAGTGTGGCCCTGCTGCCGCGCGGGTTGGTGGGTGTGCCCGGCCAGTGGAAGGAACGCCTGGTGGGTCGCTCGTCGCGCCGCGCCGAAACCTCGGAGGCTCAAGATGGCAACGCCTGACACCACCCCCACTGGCGGCGACGTGCTGCTGCGCGGTCGGGACATCACCCGGCGCTGGGGCGGCCTGGTGGCCGTGAACAAGGTCTCGCTGGACCTGCAACGCGGCCAGGTGCATGCCGTGATCGGCACCAACGGCGCGGGCAAGTCCACGCTGATCAACATCCTGTCCGGTGAGATTCCTCCGTCAGAGGGCCAGGTGGAACTGCTGGGCCAGGACGTCACTGCCTGGACGCAACCGCGGCGCGCCCAGGCCGGCCTGGGCCGCAGCTACCAGCGCACCACGGTCTACCCCAGCTTCACCGTGCTGGAGAACTGCCGCCTCGCGGCGCAGGCCCGCACGCCCAAACCCTGGCACTGGTGGCAGGACGCCAGCCGCTGCGAGACCAGCGTCACGGCTGCCCGCGCTGCGGCGGCCAGCGCCGGCCTGTCGGACTGGCTGGACCGCTCCGCCGGGCTGCTGAGCCACGGCCAGAAGCGGCAGCTGGAGATTGCGATGTGCCTAGCCACCGCGCCGCAGGTGCTGCTGCTGGACGAGCCGCTGGCCGGCATGGGCGCCGAGGAGACCGACCGCATGCTGCAACTGCTGCAAGCGCTCAAGGCCGACCACGCCATCCTGCTGGTGGAGCACGACATGGACGCCGTGTTCCGCGTGGCCGACCGCATCACGGTCATGGTCAATGGCGCGGTCATCGCCTCCGGTACACCTGACGAAGTACGAAGCAGCCCCGAAGTTCAAGCTGCTTACCTGGGGGGACATTGAACATGCCTTCAACCTCCATGCACGACCCCATTCTCGAAGCGCGGGGCATCCACGCCTGGTACGGCTCCAGCCATGTGCTGCACGGCATCGACCTGCAGATCGCGCGCGGCGAGACCATCGGCCTGCTGGGCCGCAACGGCATGGGCAAGAGCACGCTGATCCGCACGCTGCTGGGCCACGTGACGCAGCGCGACGGCCGCATCCACCTCTTCGGCCAAGACGTCTCCAAGGCTCGCCCGCACGAAGTGGCGCGCCGCGGCGTGGCCTACGTGCCCGAGGGCCGCGGCATCTTTCCCAACCTCAGCGTGCGCGAGAACCTGGTGATGGCTGCGCGCCCCGCACCCGCCTCGGGCCGCGGCTGGAGCCTGGAGCGTGTGCTGCAGACCTTCCCGCGCCTGGCCGAGCGCATCGGCAACTTGGGCTCGCAACTGTCGGGCGGCGAGCAGCAGATGCTGTCCATCGGCCGCGCGCTGATGACCCAGCCCGAGCTGATCATCCTGGATGAGGCCACCGAGGGCCTGGCCCCGCTGATCGTGGCCGAGATCTGGCGCGTGATCGGCACCATCCGTGAGGACGGCATCGCCACCCTCATCGTGGACCGCGACTACCGCAAGGTGCTGGCGCAGTCCGACCGCGCGCTGGTGCTGCAGAAGGGCCAGGTGGTGCTGGCCGGCTCCTCGGCCGAGCTGCGTGACAGCCCGCAACTCGCCTCGTACCTCGGGATTTGAGGCGGATAAAGACAAAATAGACAACAGAAAACTGGGCGCCGCAGCTCTGCACGCCCCAACTTGAAGGACGCTATTCGTGACCTACCCCCAGCTCAGCCTCTACATCGACGGTGAATTCATCCAGGGCGGCGGCCGCAAGGAACAGGACATCCTGAACCCGGCCACCAACGAGGTGATCGGCAAGCTGCCGCATGCCACCAAGGAGGACCTGGACCGTGCCCTGGCCGCCGCTGCGCGCGCCTTCGAGAGCTGGAAGAAGAGCTCGCCCATGGAGCGCAGCAAGATCCTGCGCAAGGTGGCCGAGCTCTCGCGTGAGCGCGCCAAGGACATCGGCCGCGGCATCACCCTGGACCAGGGCAAGCCGCTGGCCGAGAGCGTGGGCGAGGTGGTGGCCTGCTCCGAGCATGCCGAATGGCACGCCGAAGAGTGCCGCCGCATCTACGGCCGCGTCATTCCGTCGCGCAACGACGCGGTGCGCCAGACCGTTCTGCGCGAGCCGGTGGGCGTGGTGGCCGCCTTCTCGCCCTGGAACTTCCCCTTCAACCAGGCCATCCGCAAGATCTCGGCCGCCGTGGGCGCGGGCTGCACCATCATCCTGAAGGGCCCGGAGGATGCACCCAGCGCGGTGGTGGCGATCGCCCAGCTGTTCCACGACGCTGGCCTGCCCAAGGGCGTGCTCAACATCGTGTGGGGCGTACCGGGCGAGGTGTCAGACCACCTGATCGCCAGCCCCGTGGTGCGCAAGATCACCTTCACCGGCTCCACCGCCGTGGGCAAGATGCTGGCGGCCAAGGCGGCTTCGCTGATGAAGCGCAGCACCATGGAGCTCGGCGGCCACGCACCGGTGATCGTTTGCGACGATGCTGATGTGGACAACGCCATCAAGCTCATGGTGGCCTTCAAGTTCCGCAACGCCGGGCAGGTGTGCGTGTCGCCCACGCGCTTCTACGTTCAGGAAGGCGTGTACGACCGCTTCGTGGCCGGCTTCGTCGAGAAGACCCAGGCACTGAAGGTGGGCGACGGCCTGGCCGAAGGCACGCAGATGGGCCCGCTGGCCCAGGCGCGCCGCGTGGGCGCGGTGGCCGGCTTCATCGACGACGCGCGCGAGCGCGGCGCCAGCGTGCTGGTGGGCGGCGCGCCCATCCCCGGCTCGGGCAACTTCTTCGCCCCCACCGTCATCGCCGACCTGCCCGACAACGCCCGCCTGCTCAACGAGGAACCCTTCGGCCCCGTGGCCGGGATGATCCGCTTCAAGACCGTGGACGAGGTACTCAAGCGCGCCAACAGCCTGCCCTACGGCCTGGCGTCCTATGCGTTCACGGGCAGCAACCGCAACGCCCACGCCCTGAGCACGGGGCTGGCCGCGGGCATGGTGTCGATCAACCACCTGGGGTTGGCGCTGGCCGAGACGCCGTTTGGCGGCATCAACGACAGCGGCATGGGCAGCGAGGGCGGCATCGAGACCTTCGACGGCTACCTGAACACCAAGTTCGTCACACAGATGAATTGATGGTGGGCCCGCCCGGCGTCATCGGCCGTCGGGCACCGCTGACGAAGCGGACCTGCGCTGGACCGGGGCCCGCAAGCGTGCCTCCAGGCCTTCTTGGGCATCTGGGCCTCACACCTCGACAATCACGCCGTGGATCTCAAACCTCTGGTCACGCTGCTGGCCATCGTCAACCCGCTGGCCTGCGTGCCGTTCTTCATCCATTTCACGCAGGACTTCGGGCCGTCGCAGCGCCGCCGCACGGTCTGGATCGCCTCGGTCACGGTCTTCATCGTCATCGCGGTGAGCGCGCTGCTGGGGCTGCAGATCCTGTCGTTCTTCGGCATCTCGCTGGCCAGCTTCTAGGTGGGCGGCGGGATGCTGCTGCTGACCTCGGCCCTGGCCATGCTGAACGCGCAGCCGGCCGAAGCCCGCGCTACGGCGGGTGAGATGACGGATGCAGAGTCCCGCTCCTCGGTCGGCTCCAGCATCGCCGTGGTCCCGCTGGCCATCCCCTTGCTCACAGGACCGGCCACCATGTCCACGGTGGTGATCTACGCCGACAAGGCCCGTGACCTCTGGCAGATGATGCTGCTGGTGGGCTACGGCCTGGTGATCGCGCTGGCCACGGTGGTGTGCCTGTCGCTGGCCGCGCCCATCGCCCGGGTGCTGGGGCAGACCGGGATCAACGTGATGACGCGCCTCATGGGCCTGATCCTGGCCGCCCTGGCGGTGGAGGTCATGGCGGATGGGCTGCAGAGCCTGTTTCCGCTGCTGGCGGGCAAGGCGGGCAGGTAGGCGCTGCGTCCTTGGGGTCAGCCCGAACCGCTGCCGCGTCGCGATCAGGCCACCTGACGCTCCCGCCCCTTCCAGTGGGGCTCCCGCAGCACGCGCTTGAGAACCTTGCCGGCGCCCGTGGTTGGCAAGGCGGCGACGAACTCCACGCTGCGCGGGCATTTGTAGCCACCAATCAACGGCTTGCAATGCTCGCGGATCTCGTGTGCAGTGGCCTGCTGCCCGGCCTTGAGGACCACCACCGCATGCACTCGCTCGCCCCACTGCTCATCGGGTACGCCGATTACCGCGCAGGCAGCCACGGCCGGGTGCTGGGCGACCACCTGTTCCACCTCGGTGGAGTACACGTTTTCGCCGCCGCTGATGATCATGTCCTTGACACGGTCAACCACGTAGACAAAGCCCTCATGATCCATGCAACCGCCGTCACCGGTGTGCATCCACCCGACGTTGGGCGCTCTCGCGATGGCCTGCGCGGTCTCTTGCGGCTTGCCCCAGTAGCCAAGCATCACACCGGGGCCTTTCACAATGATCTCGCCAACCTCCCCGCGCGGCAGTTCCTGCCCGTCAGTACCGACGATTCGCACCTGCACACCGGCTACCGGCAGCCCGCCGGATCGCAGCTTGCCGCGCGCCAGGCCCTCTGGAGAGTGCAGTTGCGCGGGCAGCACGGTGATGGTCGGGGCCAGCTCTGTCATGCCGTAAACCTGTACGAATCTCACCTGCGGCAGCAGTCTCTGCGCCCGCTCCAGCACCGCCTCGCTGATCGGAGAACCACCATAGGCGAGCGTACGCAGGGCCGAGAGGTCGAAGCCTGCGGCGTCCGGGTGGTCAACCATCATTTGCACCATGGTCGGCACCATCGCTGCGAAGGTGATGCGCTCGCGTTCAAGCGCCTGCAGCACGCCCAATGGTGTGAAGCTCGGCAGCGTGATGTGCGTGCCACCCATGTTCCAGACGGCGTTGGAGCCGCAAAAGTCGGCCACATGAAACATCGGCGCGGCATGCAGCATGCGTTCGTCGGAACGCACTTGGAACTCACCGGCCAGCACGATAGCGTTGAAAACGTAGGCCTCATGTGACTGCATCACGCCCTTGGGAAAGCCGGTGGTGCCGCCGGTGTACATCACGCCGGCCAGGTCTCTGCCCATTCGCCCAGCGTCTGGCACTGGGTAGTGGCCGGCGATCAAAGCTTCGTAAGACACCATGCCTGCGGGGGTAGGCTGGTCGCCCACGTGAATCAGTGTGGACAGGCTGCGGCTGCGGGCCTGCAGATCGGGAACCATGGCGACGAACGGGTCGTCGACCAGCAGCACCCGGGTGTCGCTGTCGTCCAGCGAGTAGGCGATCTCGGCCGCACTCCATCGTGTATTGACGGGATTGAACACGGCGCCCGCCCATGGGATCGCCATGTAGGCCTCAACGTAACGGTCACTGTTGTGGGCGAGGATCCCCACACGGTCTTCGTGGCCCACGCCGCCGGCGCGCAGGCCAGCAGCCAGCCGAGCGACACGGTCGCGGAACTGTGCAAAAGTGTGGCGGCGCCCGCCGCAGACGGTGGCCAGGGCATCTGGCTGAATGGCGACCGCGCGATGCAGGGCCTGAGTCAGTTGCATGAGGTACTCCTTCGGGAGGCACGGTGCCCCAGTGGGCACCGCCAGGTTGACGGTAACGCCATGTTCGCCGCAGCGCTGGCCAGATGTCGCGGTAAGGCGCCGAAATGATTCGAAGACTTCCGAATGTGGCCTAAACTGCCGGCCGTCCTGCCCTGTGCCGGGAGCTCTTGCCCGCCATTTCGATGCGCGTCCTACATTGCCTTGCTGCCCGCGCTCCATGACACGGCACGTTTTCGGGTCCATCGAAATCCGCACGGCTGAACGCAGGGTATGGGTCGGTGGCCAACAGGCCCTGCTGGGTGCGCGCGCCTTCGATCTGCTGTTGGCGCTGGTGGAACGGCGCGAGCGCGTTGTCTGCAAGGACGAGTTGCTGGCGATAGCCTGGCCTGGCATAGTCGTCGAGGAGAGCAACCTGTCCGTGCAGATTGCAACGTTGCGCAAGGCACTGGGCACCGGATCGATCACCACCGTACCCGGTGTGGGCTACCGCTTCACGCCGACCGAGTCCGCCATTCCCGAAGCCTTGCCGACACTTGGCGATGGCCAGAGTGTCCACCCCGCTGCGGAGCCGCCTTCCCTCGCCGTGTTGCCTTTCGCGAACCTGAGCGGCGACCCTGCGCAGGACTACTTCGTCGACGGAGTGGTGGATGACCTGACGGATGCCTTGTCTCGTGTTCGCCGATTCTTCGTCATCGCTCGGAGTTCCAGCTTCACCTTCAAGGGTCGCGCGGTCGATGTGCCGACCGTGGGTCGCGAGCTCGGTGTGCGCTATGTGGTCGAAGGCAGCTTCCGTCAGATGGGCGAACGCATCCGCATTGGCGTGCAGCTTGTCGAGACGGCTGCCGGACGGCAACTGTGGAGCCAGCGCTTCGAGGGTCGACGCGAGGAGATCTTCGAACTTCAGGACCGTATCGTGGACCAGGTTGTGGCCGCGGTGGAGCCCAGTCTCGTGCGTGCCGAGTTGGAACGTGGACGCCAGCGACCGACCGAAAGCCTTGCAGCCTACGAGCTTTGCCTGCGGGCCCTGCCTGCTGTCATGCTCAGCAACGATCCCACAAGCATCGGGCAGGCGCTGAGCCTGTTGCGCCGGGCGATAGCGCTGGACCCTGGCTACACGCTGGCCAAAGCCCTGCTGGCGTGGGCGCATGGCATGGCATGGTCCAACCGGTGGATGTCACACCGCGATGCGATGGCAGCGCTGCCGCTGGCGCAGGAGGCTCAAGCCGAGCACCGCGACAATCCAGTCACCCTGGCCCACGCGGGCCACGCCATCTCGATGATCAGCCGGCGCCACGAGCAGTCACTGCGGGCGCTCGATCTGGCGCTGCAACTGAACCCGAACTCGGTGATGGTGCAGTACTGCGCCGGCTGGGTACGGACCTACGTCGGTGATGCAGACCTTGCCGTCGGGCATTTCGAGCGCGCGCAATTGCTCAATCCGATCGACCCGGACATAGGCTACGCGCTGGCAGGACTGGCCTTCGCGCACCTGGTGGGAGGGCGTGACGATGCCGCCTTGGCGGCAGCACGCCGCGCGATGCTGGAGATTCCGGCATTTGTGCCCGCCAAGCTGGCGCTCGTGCACGCCTTGGTCCGCACCGGGCGCCTTGAAGATGCACGGCCGCTGGTGGTTGAGCTGATGCAGAAGATGCCGAGACTGACCATCAGCCGGTACGCCGCAACCCAGTTGTTCCAGCATGACGGGTACGTGCAGCGCTGCAGCGAGGACCTTCGGGCACTGGGGGTCCCGGAATGAGCCAGTGCCGCGCTCCCGGGCCTGCCCGGCGGCGGCCCGGCAGCAAAACTGGCGGAGGCGTCACGCTCCCCATAGATGATCGGGGAATGTATCCCTTCGGCGAAGGATTCCCACCCGTTCAAGTCGATGACGTCCGTGATGGGGGTACTCGATGACGTCCCGCCGGTCATCGATGGACAGGTACCACGCGCGCTCATGCTCGTAGATGAACCGCACGTCGAAGTCACTGTTCGGCGACTCGAAGCCCCAGGCCCGGCAGCCTGACTCGATCGCCAACAGGAACCGGGCCTGATGCTCGGCCTGCGCGGCGGCGATGCGGCGCAGGATCTCGGTTCGAACAGGCGCCGGGATCATGGCGTCGACACCTTCATTCATCACCTGACTCGCCCACGCACCGAAAGGCCCCCGTCATGCCGGGCTGGGTGGGGCCACCAGCCGGCCGCGCGACAAGACGACGCTCGGGAAGCCGTGTGGCCGCTGGATGCCTGATCCTGGCCGCCCTGGCGGTGGAGGTCATGGCGGATGGGCTGCAGAGCCTGTTTCCGCTGCTGGCGGGCAAGGCAGGAAGCTGAGCCGGCGGGCCGGACGCGCCACGCCTGTTCGGGGTGCGGCTGCGCAGGTCGGATACAGGTCCGGACCTCAAAGCATGAGCCAGGCGTGGCGCACCAGCATCGCCGCCAGCACGAACATCGTCACCCCGATGAGGCCGTCCAGCAGCCGCCACGCCATGGGCCGGGCAAACCACGGGGCCAGCCACCGCGCGCCAAAGCCCAGCATGGAAAACCACAACGCGCTGGCACTGCCGGCCCCCGCGATGAACCAGGCCTGGAGCGGCGCAGGTTGCTGGGCTCCGATGCCGCCTACCAGCAGCACCGTATCCAGGTAGACGTGGGGGTTGAGCAGGGTGAAGGCCGCGGCCTGGGCCAGTGCAGCGTTTCGCCCCAGGCTCGCCTTGCCCTGGGCCGCCTGGAGCTGATGGGTCTGGCGAGCACGGCGCAAAGCCCGCCACCCATAAAGGGCCAGGAACGCAGCGCCCGCCAGGGCCAGCGCCCTGGCCCATTGCCGGTTTTCTCCCAGCGCCTGCGCCATGCCCCAAACGCCAGCGGCGATGAGCAGCGCGTCGGCCAGGGCGCAGAACAGCACCACGCTGCCCACGTGTTCGCGGCGCAACCCCTGGCGCAGCACGAAGGCGTTCTGCGCGCCGATGGCCACGATCAGCCCCAGCCCCAAGGCCAAGCCTTGCGAGAAGGTGCCGAAAGCGGCCGAGGGTTCCAGGTGCTGCAGCATGAAGCTGACAGCTTGCCAGCCGCTTGAGGTGTAGACAATCCAAATCTTCCCAGGCTGCCGAAGATCGACTTGCCCATAGCGACCCCAAGGAGCCCGTGGTCTGACCCTCCCGCCCCTCGCGATGGGAAGACAAGTCCCGAAACAATCGCATGCACGAGCGTCAGCGCTCAGCCATCGCTGTCGGGGGACTCCATGGTTGCACCCCCGCCACAATAGACCGCTTGAGGGGAAGTCAGGCGTTGAGGTGCTGATTGTTCGGGAGGTTCAGGCACCACACTGGCGTGCCTGTTCAGCCCACCGGGCTTGCTCGGCAGTCCATCTCGATGGACGTGTAACCGTTTCTGGCTTCCCAGCGAATACCGGCTACCTCACCATCGACACCAAGGCTGCCAAGCCCATCACCCATGCATGCCACGCTCCCCTTGCTCGCCGCCACCGACTTCCCACCGATTCGGCGCCATTCGCTGGAGACCCTTCAGGTCAACCTGGGCTACAAGTGCAACCAGAGTTGCCTGCACTGCCACGTCGCAGCCAGCCCGCAGCGCACCGAGATGATGAACAGCGACACGATCGCGCAGGTGATCGAGGTGCTGCGTGCGCGCAAGGTCCGGGCGCTGGACCTCACGGGCGGTGCGCCGGAGCTGAACGAGCACTTCCGGCACCTCGTGCGGCAGGCCCGGGCGCTGGGCGTGCGTGTCATCGACCGCTGCAACCTCACCATCCTGTCCGAACCCGGGCAGGAAGACTTGGCAGCGTTCCTGGCCGAGCAGGGGGTGGAGGTCACCGCCTCGCTGCCGTGCTATTCGCCGGCCAACGTTGACCGCCAGCGCGGCGACGGTGTCTTCGATCGCAGCATCGCCGGGCTGCGCCAGCTCAATGCGCTGGGCTACGGTGACCCCGCTCGCGGCCTGGTGCTGAACCTCGTCTACAACCCACAGGGGCCGTCATTGCCACCGCCGCAGGGGCCGCTGGAGGCCGACTACAAGCGGGAACTGCTGCAGCACTTCGGCATCCGCTTCGACCACCTGTTCGCGCTGACCAACATGCCGGTCCAGCGCTTCGGCAGCACGCTGGTCAGCAAAGGGACGTTCGGCACCTACATGCAGTTGCTGCGCGACAGCTACCGCGCCGAGAACCTGGAGACGGTGATGTGTCGCAGCCTGCTCAGCGTCGACTGGCAGGGCTTCCTCTACGACTGTGACTTCAACCAGATGCTGGGCCTGCGCGCCAACCTGGGCGGGCAGGCCGGCCACCTTGCGCGCCCGGCAGGCCCCGCTCAGCCGCATCTTCGTGACCTGCTGCAGCACGAGGCGGCAGGTACGGACATCCGCATCGCCGATCACTGCTACGGCTGCACGGCCGGCCAGGGCAGCAGCTGCGGCGGGGCGCTGGAGACCACAGCGCCTGATGTCACGCAAACGGCGGTCGTTCGCATGACCGAAGGAATGCGCTGATGGCCCGCCCCCTGAAAGCCCTGCTGTGGACCGGCGCGGCGGCCGTGGCGCTGGTGGCTGTGTGGGCCTGGCAGCACTTCGGCCTGGGCGCGCTGCTGACACTGGACAACCTCAAGGCCAGCCGCGATGCGCTGCAGGCGCAGGTGCTGAGCGCGCCGCTGGCCACTGCCGCGGTCTTCTTTGCCGTCTACGTGGCGGCAACGGCGCTGTCGATCCCGGGCGCCGTGATCCTGACACTGGCTGCCGGCGCCATGTTCGGCCTAGGCTGGGGCCTGCTGCTGGTGAGCTTCGCCTCCAGCCTGGGCGCGCTGCTGGCTTTCCTGGTGGCTCGCTACCTGCTGCGCGACGCTATCCAGGCGCGCTTCGGCAAGGCGCTGGCGCCCATCAACGACGGCGTGAAGAAGGACGGCACCTTCTACCTGCTGACGCTGCGCCTGGTACCGGTGTTCCCGTTCTGGCTGATCAACCTGCTCATGGGCCTCACGCCCATGGGCGCGGGCCGCTTCTACGTCGTCAGCCAACTCGGCATGCTGGCTGGCACGGCGGTGTACGTGAACGCGGGGACGCAGCTGGCGGCCATCCAGTCGCCGGGCGACATCCTTTCCCCGGGGCTGCTGGGCAGCTTCGTGCTGCTGGGCCTGTTTCCGCTGCTGGCCAAGGCTGGCGTGGCCTGGCTGGCCCAGCGCAAGGTCTATGCGAAGTGGACGAAGCCTCGCTCCTTTGATCGCAACCTCGTCGTCATCGGCGCCGGTGCCGGCGGGCTGGTCTCGGCCTACATCGCCGCGGCCGTCAAGGCCAAAGTCACCCTGATCGAAGGCCACAAGATGGGCGGCGACTGCCTGAACTTCGGCTGCGTGCCCAGCAAGGCGCTGATCCGGTCGGCCAAGATGGCGCGGCAACTGAAGAAGGCGCATGAACTGGGCGTGGCCGACGCGGCCGGCCGCGTGGACTTCGCCGCGGTCATGCAGCGCGTTCACAGCGTCATCCGCGACATCGAGCCGCACGACTCGATCGAACGCTACACCGGCCTGGGGGCGGAAGTGCTGCAGGGCCACGCCCGCATCACCAGCCCCTGGGTCGTGGAGGTGACGCGGGCCGATGGCAGCACGCAGACGTTGACGACGAAAAACATCGTCATCGCCGCCGGCGCCAGCCCCTTCGTGCCGCCGATTCCCGGGCTGAAGGAAGCCGGCTTCCTGACCAGCGACACGGTGTGGGGCCTCACCGAGTTGCCCAAGCGCCTGGTCGTGCTCGGCGGCGGGCCCATCGGCAGCGAACTGGCACAGAGCTTCGCGCGGCTGGGCAGCGCCGTCACGCAGGTGGAGATGGCACCGCGCATCATGGGGCGCGAAGACCCGGAGGTCTCCGAACTGGTGACCGCCTCGCTGCGCGCTGACGGCGTGAACGTGCTCACAGGGCACCAAGCCGTGCGCGTCGAGGTGGTGCCGGGTGCGCAGGGCCCTGAGAAGCGGCTGATTGCCAAAACCAGCGCCCAGGCCGGTGGCGCGGAGGTGGTGATTCCCTTCGACGAGTTGCTGTGTGCGGTGGGCCGAAGCCCGCGCGTCACGGGATACGGGCTGGAGGAGCTGGGCATCCCGCTCACCCCGCGCAAGACCATCGAGACCAACGCCTACCTGCAGACGCTGTACCCCAACATCTACGCGGTGGGCGACGTGGCCGGGCCCTTCCAGTTCACGCACACGGCGGCGCACCAGGCCTGGTATGCGGCGGTCAACGCGCTGTTCGGGCGCTTCCGCCGCTTCAAGGCCGACTACCGCGTGATCCCCTGGGCCACCTTCACCGACCCCGAGGTGGCGCGCGTGGGCCTGAGCGAGAGCGAGGCCAAGGAACAGGGCGTCGCCTACGAGGTGACGCGGTACGGCATCGATGATCTCGACCGCGCCATTGCCGACGGCACGGCGCACGGCTTCGTCAAGGTGCTGACCGTGCCGGGCAAGGACCGCATCCTGGGCGTGACCATCGTCGGCGAACACGCCGCAGACCTGCTGGCCGAGTACGTGCTGGCCATGAAGCACGGCCTGGGACTGAACAAGATCCTGGGCACCATCCACACCTACCCCACGCTGGCCGAGGCCAACAAGTACGCGGCCGGCGAGTGGAAGCGGGCCCATGCACCACAGAAGCTTCTGCAATGGGTGGGGCGTTATCACGCCTGGGAGCGCGAATGACAACCTTGACCCGTCGCCAGCTGTTGGGCTTCACGCTGTCCGCGGCTGTGGCCACCGCGGCCTGGCTTCCACCATCGCCGGTAAATGCGCAGCCCTCCGGCTTCGACCACAGCCACGCGGCCTGGACGGCTCTGCTGCGCAAGCACGTCCGGCTTGTGCGCGGCGGCCAGACCACGCAGGTGGCCTACGCCGGCTTCAAGGCCGATCGCAGCGCCCTCAAGGCCTACCTCGACAGCCTGTCGGCCGTGTCGCCCGCGACCTTCGGCAGGTGGTCCAAGGCCGAGCGTCAGGCCTTCCTCATCAACGCCTACAACGCCTTCACGATCGAACTCATCCTCACGCGCTACCCGGACCTGAAGTCGATCAAGGACCTCGGCAGCCTGCTCAGCAGCCCCTGGAAGCCCAAGTGGATCCCGTTGCTGGGCACCCAGGTCTCTCTCGACGACATCGAGCACGCCATGCTGCGAAAGCGCGGCGACCATGACGACCCGCGCGTGCACTTCGCGGTCAACTGCGCCAGCATCGGGTGCCCGGCGCTGCGGGAAGAGGCCTTCGTGGCTGCTCGGCTGGACACGCAAATGGACGAGCAGACGCTGCGCTTCATGAGCGACCGCACGCGCAACCGCTTCAATGCGCAGCGCGGGCGGCTCGAGCTCTCGAAGATATTCGACTGGTACGGCGAGGACTTCCGGCTGGGCCACCGGGGCATCGGGTCGTTGCCGGCCTTCGCGGCACGCTACGCCGATCAGTTGGCCGACCTGCCCGCCGATCGAGAGCGCATCCGGGCGGGCGGCGTCGACATCGCCTACACCGACTACGACTGGGCGCTGAACGACGCACGATGAAGCCGGTCTTGTCGATCGTCATTCCCGCGCTGAACGAGGCCGCAGGCCTGGAGGCCACGCTGCAGGCCTTGCAGCCGCTGCGCCTGCGTGGCGTCGAACTGGTGCTGGCCGATGGCGGCAGCGGCGACGCCACACCGATGCTGGCCCAGCCCTGGGTCGATGCCGTGGTGGACGCGCGGCGCGGGCGTGCGTTGCAGATGAACGCCGGCGCTGCGCGGGCCCGGGCCGACGTCCTGCTGTTTCTGCACGCCGACACCCGGCTGCCGCCGCTGGCCGATGTGCTCGTGCTGCAGGCCGTGCAAAGGTCAGACCAAGGCGCCTGCTGGGGCCGCTTCGATGTGCGCATCGAGGGGCGCCCGTGGATGCTGCGCGTCGTTGCTGTGCTGATGAACCTGCGCTCGCGCGCCAGCGGCATCGCCACCGGCGACCAGGCGATCTTCATCACGCGCGAGGCCTTCGAACGGGTGGGCGGCTTTCCCGAGCAGCCGCTGATGGAAGACATCGAGATCTCGCGCCGGCTCAAGCGCCTGGGCCGCCCGGCCTGCCTGCGTGCGCGCGTCTGCACCTCCGGCCGACGCTGGGAGCAACGCGGCGTCTGGCGCACCATCGTGCTGATGTGGCGTCTGCGCTGGCGCTACTGGCGCGGCGAATCGCCCGCGCGACTGGCGGAGGCGTATCGATGAGCGCCGCCCGGCCGCTCCGAAGGCGCTCATTCCCCCTCGGGGGGACGGCGCGCAGCGCCAAGGGGGTCAGGTGAGCGCCGCCCGGCCGCTCCGAAGGCGCTCACTCCCCCTCGGGGGGACGGCGCGCAGCGCCAAGGGGGCGAGGTGAGCGCCGCCCGGCCGCTCCGAAGGCGCTCATTCCCCCTTGGGGGGACGGCGCGCAGCGCCAAGGGGGTCGGGTGAGCACGGCAGTCATCGTGTTCGCCAAGGCGCCCGTGGCCGGCTTGGCCAAGACCCGCCTCGCGCCCGCACTGGGGGCGGCCGGCGCGGCGGCACTGGCCGAGCGAATGCTGCATCACGCCCTGGCCCATGCCAAGGCCGCAGACGTGGGGCCTGTCGAGTTGTGCGCCGCCCCCGATGCCACGCACCCCGTACTGCAGGCTGCGGCGGCCGAACACGGTGCCGCACTGACCGAGCAAGGCACGGGAGACCTGGGCCTGCGCATGCAGCGTGCCTTTGCACGCAGCTTGATGAGCCATGACCGCGCGCTTCTCATCGGCACCGATGCGCCCGCGCTGGACGCAGCTGTGCTGCGAGAGGCGTCGAATGCGCTGCACAAACACGATGCAGTCTTCGTGCCGGCCTTGGACGGGGGCTATGCCCTGGTGGGCCTGCGACGGGCGGATCCGCGCTGGTTCTCAGACATGAGCTGGAGCCACGACCGTGTGATGGAGCACACGCGCGAGCGGCTGCGGGCGGCGGACGTGCGCTGGACGGAGCTTGCGCCAGTGGCCGACATCGACGAACCTGCCGACCTCGCACAGCTGCCGCCAGGCTGGCTCGATGGCCTGGATGTCCCGGTCGGGTTCCAGGAGCAGCGGCCATGAAGCGACTTGTGCTGGCCGGCGCCGGTCATGCCCACGCTTTGGTGCTGCGCGCATGGGCGCAGCACCAGCCGCAGCATCACTTCCTGGCCCTGCTCGCCACGGGCGACTCACGCGCCATCGCATCGAGCGGACCCTTCGGGGCCGAAGGCGCCTGGGTTTGGCGCTGGAAGGACCATATCGACCGCCGCTTCCTGCGGCAGTTCGAGGTGCCGAACGAAGTGTCCCGACCTGTTCAGTCCCTCAACTCACTGGCCGAGGAGCCGGTCCACCAGCCTGGAGAAACTCGATGAATCTCACCCGTCGCAGCGCCGCTGCCATGGCCCCGGGCAGCCGGTTCGATGACGAACCGCTGGCTGCAGCAAACGCGGCTTCCGAGAGCGCAGCACCGGGCCGTAGCTGCCCGCTGCACTACCGCTATGCGCCGGAGGTCTTCCGGGCCGATGCCTCGCCGCACCTGCAATCTCTGGAGGTGCTGTACGTGGTGGGTGGTCTGTATGGCAACGAACTGGCGCTCGAACGTGTGCTCGAGCTCTTCGATCGCGAGCGCGGGCGCAAGCGACTGGTGTTCAACGGCGACTTCCACTGGTTCGATGCCGATCCGAAGGCCTTCGCGCGGGTGCAGGCCACCGTGCTGGCGCACGAGGCGCTGCGCGGCAACGTCGAGACGGAACTGGCCGCCGTGGACGGCGTGGATGACGCCGGTTGTGGCTGCGCCTACCCCGAGTGGGTGGGCCAGGGGGTGGTCGAGCGCTCCAACCGGATCCTTCGGCGTCTGCGGCACGCGGCGGCGGGCCCGCAGAAGGCCGAGCTTGCGGCGCTGCCGATGTGGTTGAGGGCCGATGTCGGCCCCCTTCGCCTGGGCATCGTTCACGGTGACGCGACTTCGTTGGCGGGCTGGGGCTTTGCTCAGGAGCATCTGCGGGGCGAGGGACATCGAGAGCAGGTGGCGCAGTGGTTCGACCGGGCCGGAGTCGATGCCTTCGCTTGCACCCACACCTGCCTGCCCGTATTCCAGGCCCTCGGAGGCAGGCCCAGGGATGAGCCGCGATGGGTTCTGAATAATGGCGCGACCGGGATGCCCAATTTCCGCGGAGACCGGGCCGGCTTGCTCACCCGCGTCGCCTTGTCACCGTTCAAGGGTGAGGAGCGCCGGTTCGGAATGCACATGGCAGCCGGGCATGTCCATGTCGACGCGATCGGGGTCGACTTCGATGCCGATGCCTGGCTTGAGCGCTTCTGCCACCAGTGGCCGCTGGGCAGCGACGCGCATGTCTCGTACTTTGACCGCATTGCCCAGGGACCGGCCTACGATCTGCGGGATGCCCTGCGCGGTGTGTGCTGGGAGGCCACGGCATGACGCCCGCACAGGTTCCGGAATCATTCGAGCGCGTGATGGGCTGTGAAGTCCGCGAGCTTTTGGCTTGGCTGCCGATGGCGTTGCCGGGTGCCGAAACGACCATCGAGCATGCCGCGCATCGGGCCATCGCGCACTTCTCGCAGGGCACGCTGACGCTCACATGGCAGGCGTTGGTTCCCCGTCGCATTGCCTTGCTGCAGATCCCGCAGCTTCGGGTGTCCTTCTGCTACGTCGGCGTTGACGAGGATCGTCGACACCAGATCCAGAGGCGCTTCGACCTGGCTACCCAGCGGGGCGGTGGCTGAACAGGCCGGCACTCAACACCACATCGACTGAAAGGACCCATCACATGCTCGCCATCATCGGAGGCACGGGCCTCTACGACCTGCCGGGCCTGCAGCTCACTGACCGGTTGTCGACCCCTACGCCCTTCGGCACGCCATCGGGGGACATCGTCCGGGGCCGCCTGCACGACCACGAGATCCTGTTTCTCGCCCGCCACGGCGCGGGTCATCGCCTGCTGCCGCACGAGGTGAACTACCGGGCCAACGTCTTCGCACTCAAGCGGGCGGGTGCCACGATGCTGCTAGGCTTCTCGGCCGTCGGCAGCCTGGCGCTGGAGGTGGCGCCGGGAACGTTGGCGATGCCCGAGCAGTACATCGACTGGACGCGGGGTGGCCGCGACAGATCGTTCTTCGGTGGTGGGGTTGCTGCACATGTCTCGACGGCTCGTCCGGTCAGCGCCGCGCTCGTCTGCGCCGTCCAGGCGGCGGCGCAACGAGTGGGGGCGTCTCTGGCCAGAGGGCTGACCTATGCCTGTGTGGAGGGCCCACGCCTGGGCACACAAGCCGAGAGCCACTTGCTGCGGCAGCTGGGCTGCCACTTGGTGGGCATGACGAATGTGCCGGAAGTGTTTCTCGCCCGGGAGGCACAGTTGGCCTACGCCACCGTCGGGCTGGTCACGGACTACGACAGCTGGTTGGACGATCCTGCGCAGCACGTGAGCGTTGGCGCGATCTTCGAGCGCTACGGTCAGACTCTGTCCTTGGCACGCCAGGTCCTTGACGAGGTGCTGCGTGCCCCGTTACCCGAACCCGAGCCCGACAGCCGTCACGCCCTGGCCAGTGCCTTGTTGACACCCGACAGCTCGTTGAGTGCAGACCAGCGAGACTGGCTGTCGGTGCTGCGCACATGAGCCCCGCGAAGAGACGCTGACCCACCGGAAAGTCGGTGCTCACCCGCCAAGCACCGCCGCGACGAGTTCCTCGAATCCGTCCACCACGTGATCGTATGAGCGGTTGGGGTTGGGATCGGGTGGCCCCCCCGGCCCCCACTCGAGCGGCCGGCGGACGAACGCGGTCTGCATGCCGGCATCCTGCGCGGCATTGAGGTCGAAGTTATGGCACGCGACCATCAACGCCTCCTCGGCGCGCAGGCCCAGCCAGGCCAGCGCGGTGTCGTAAGCCTCTCGATGGGGCTTGTAGACGCCAATCATCTGGCACGAGACGATGGCATCCCAACCCAGCCCATTGAGTCGCGACACGGCCACCACCAGGGGCAGCGGCAACATCGTGAAGGAGACAACAGGCAGCGTGGCTCTCAGCCGCGCCAGCGCTGGGGGAAAGTCAGGCCAGGCGCGCAGCCGATGCCAGCCGCGCCAGAGCTGCTGCCGGGCGGCGCCGTCCAGCGCCGGGATGCCGAAGTGGGCAACCGTCTCGTCGAGCGCGCGCAGGTGCACGTCGTCCATGTCGAAGGCAGGCCGTACCTGACCCACGATCGCCCGCATCGACCGGCGCCGCCACTCATTGACGAATTCGCTCGGGTCGACAGCTTCCAGAGGCTCCGCTTCGAGACCGCGCAACTCGTTGACCAGGCAGGCGTGCCAGTCCAGCACGGTGCCTCCCGTGTCGAAAAGGACTGCTCGCGGCGCGGTCTTCACAACTCGCCGGCGTACTCGCCGCGTGCGGGGTAGTTCTTGGCCAGCGCGAAGTCGATGGCGGCGAGCAGTTCGTCGAAATGTGGCCTGGCGAACGGCATGGTTTGTACCGCACCGTAGTAGAGCGTGCCGTCGGGCCGGACGATGAAGACGCCGGGCTCGGAGAACAGGGCCGGCTCCTCGATACCGATCGACGTCTGGCCACGCGATGTGCTGATGTACAAGCCCCATTCACGAGCCGCCGTCAATGAAAGGCCGTAGCCGATGCGCAGGTCGGGCGAGCGCAGTTTCTCGGCGAAGGCCTGGGCACGCTCTTGGGTATCGCTGGAGATGGTGATGACCTTGACACCACGCTTCTCGAACTCCGGCTGCAGGCGAGCCAGTTCGAGGAGGTACTTCAGGCAGATTGGGCAGTGCAGCCCCCTGTAGAAGACGACCAGTGCGAAGTTCTGCGGCGTGTCGCTGGTCAACTGGTAGTCGCCGTGGATGAGCGTGGGCACGCACAGTTCGGGGACCGGACGTCGGGGCATCAGCATGGGCAAGGCTCCTGCAGGCAATCGGATAAGGTCGAGCGCGACTCGCACCTGATGAGTCGAAATGTAGATGGCCAAACGAAACGATTGGTGATCAATCGTCCTGAAAGATACACTTTTCGTCTTATGGAAGATCGCATAGATCGGCTCACCGGACTGCTGCACCGCTTCGGCTTGCGTGCACGTGTCCTGCAGGGCGGCGTCCTTACCGGCGCTCTTCAATTCGAGCGGCGCACCGGTCTTAGTCACCTGCATCTGCTGCGGCACGGCGCTCTCGAGTTGACGGATAGCGACGGACAGGTACACCGCCTGAAGGGCCCTTCGGCGGTCTTCTTCCCCAGGGCCTCATCGCACCGGATCGTTGCTGGCGAGGACGGTGCCGAGGTGTTGAGTGCAGCCATCGAATTCGGCTCGGGCGACGAGAACCCGTTACTGGGCAACTTGCCGCCCATGATGTACGTGCCAGTGACCGAGTTGTCAGCCTTGGATGCCACGCTCGGGGTTCTCTTCGCCGAAGTCAGTGCGCGACGCTGTGGGCATTCCACTGTGCTGGACCGCCTTACGGAGGTGTTGTTCGTTCAGCTCATGCGGTATGCGATCGAACGCCGCTTGGTGGAAGGCGGCGTGGTCGCCGGGCTTGCGGACGTGCGTCTTGCGCGTGCGCTGACCGCCATGCACGCCGATCCGGCCCGAAACTGGTCGCTCGCTTCACTCGCCGTCACGGCGGGCATGTCGAGGTCGCGTTTTGCTGCATGTTTTTCCGAGGTCGTCGGTGTCCCTGCGATGGAGTATCTGAAACGTTGGCGCATCGGCGTCGCGCAAGGGCTGCTTCGCCGAGGGCGGCCCTCCAAGGTCGTTGCGCTGGAGGTGGGGTACGGCCGAAGCAGCACGTTCGGCCGCGCGTTCGTGCATGTGGTCGGTGTGACTCCGACGGCGTGGTTACGCTCGATGGAGGGGTGAAGAGCGTTATCGCCTTCCGTTGACCGAGTGGTCTCAGCCTTCGCTTCCTGCCAGTTAGGGTGAATCCGCGTCGTGGTCAATTGCGGATCAACGCGCTGCAGATTCCGGATTGCGCAGATCCAGGGATTGGCGAGTGTGGGTCAAGCGGCAGGTATCGTGTCGGAGCTTGCGGGTGTTGTGGCCGAGCGTGGGAGCACAAACCGCCGAAGACGCCATGCGCGCCTACGAGCCAGTGGAGGCCGTTCGCATCGCTGCCAGCAGCCATCTTTCAAGCTCTCCCTACAGCTACCGCAAGGTGAGTCAGCGGCCCACGCTGCGCGAGCTCATTGTTCCCTTCGGATCGACTGGGTACGTGCTTCGCTTCGATATCCGCACGCCAGAACTGATCCTCGTCGTTGGCGCACGCCATCAGCGCGAAGAAGACTTCCACTGACAGCCGGCTTTCAGACCGGCCGGCCCACACCTTGCTGCTTCACCGGATGTGCCGCACCTCGTCTGCGGGCCGCTTGAACCACAGCGTGCGAACGGTGGCCGCAATGATGCGCAGGTCGCTCCACAGGCTGGCCTGCTCGGCGTAGGCCACGGCCTCGCGCAGTTTGGCCGGCAGCAGCTCTTCGCGGTAGGTGCGCTCGGGGTCGGCTGCAGCCGCCAGCACGCTGGCCTCGTCGGCGAGTTTGAGCGACACCGGGTCGGTGATGCCCGGGCGCACCGAGAGCACGCGCGCGCGCAGGTCCGCCGGGTACAGGGCCACGTACTGCGGCACCTCGGGCCGCGGGCCCACCAGGCTCATGTCGCCCCGCAGCACGTCGATGAGTTGCGGCAGTTCGTCCAGCTTGGTGCGGCGCAGCCAGGCGCCCACGCGGGTGATGCGTGGATCGTGCCCGATGGTGAGGGCCGGACCCTGCAAGGGCGCATCGGCCCCCATCGTGCGGAACTTGTGGATGCGAAACGGCCGCCCGCCCCGGCCCACGCGCTCCTGACGGAACAGCACCGGGCCGGCCGAGTCCCAGCGGATGGCCAGGGCGATCACCGCGAACAGGGGCGCCAGGAGCACCAGCGCCAGGGCGCTGAGAACCAGATCAAAGATGCGTTTGGGCATGAACAGGGCAGCATACCGTGGCCATACTGGGTTCGCGAGGCGGTAGCACTCCGACCGACGCTGCCGACGTCCTGACGGACCTGAAGACATCAAAGCCCGCTTCTCGGGATAATGGTTCAACAGGGAGCCCACAGGACTTCGCAGGTGACTTCAGATCGCCGTGGCTCGTCAAGTTTGGCGATGGCCGCCCCGCATGCCCTCCCGCATATCTCCCGCATATCCCCCGCATGTAAGTGCGCATCTTTTCCCGTGATGGCCAGGCCATCCTGATTGCATGAACGCTTTTGCCGATACCCCGCATTCCCTGCATGCGCCCGCTTCCTTGCGCCGTCCCCCGCGCGCGCGCCGTGAGCGCTGCGTCGCCTTGGTGGATGCCCGCTACCTGGCCTGGCTGGCCGATCAGGACGACACCACCGGCCCGCGGCTGGACCGCCTCCAGGCCTGCCTGGAAGCCGCGCTGGACGCGCAGGCCTTCCCGGCTGAAATCTCCCGCCTGTACTGGTACGCCAGTGAACGCCCGGAGCGCGTGCTGCCGGGCATCGTGCACCGCTGGGTGGCCCCGGAGATGTCGGACGCGGGCGCCTCGCTGACACTGGCCATGGCACGTGACCTGATGGGGCTGGCCGAGCACCCGGGTTACGACCGCGTGGTGCTGCTGACCGACGACGACCGCCTGCTGCCCGTGGTGGATGCGGCGCAGTTGCAGGGCATGACCGTGTGCCTGCTGGGCGACGAGACCGCCGAGGATCTGGACGCCTTGGCCAAGTCCGACGCCGCATGGTCGGCCCTGCTGCGACAGGCCGATGAGCGCTGCATCGTGCGCGGACAGGATCTGGCCCGCGCGGTGTGGGGTGACGGCGTGGTGATGATCGAACGATCGGGCCCGGCAGCCGGGCGCGATGGTCGTGAACTGCAGGACCTGCGCGAAGGCCGCGAAAGCCGCGATTGGGGCGCCCGCTCCGGCCTGGGCGATCCCCGGGCAGGGCGGCAGCGGCCCATGGGGCCCTCTCACGAGGAACTCCACGAGATGCGTCAGGCGCTGCAGCCGATGATCAGCACCTGGTGGGACGACCTGCCGGTGGAAGACCGCCAGGAACTGGAAGCCGAGCTGCCCACCTCGCGCGGCCTGCCTCAGGAGGCAGACCGTCACTTGCTGCTGCGCCTGAGCCAGCAACTCGGACGCCCGCTGACGCCAGCGGAAAAGAAACTGATGCGGGAACTGGCGCGCGACACGGCGCTGGGCCCGCAAGGCGGGCCGGTCGCCGACGCCCCGGACGCACCACAAGCCCCCCAAGCCACCAACGCCAGACCCACCGCCGGAGCCGCGACGGGCGCCGACGCCGAAGAAGAAGCAGCGAAAAGCGCGGCCTGAATGCAGCCTGAGCGGGCCTAAACGGCCCGCAAGGCGGACCGGAGCGCGCGCGCCACCCGCTCGACATCGCCCTCGGTCATGCGGGTGTACAGCGGCAGGCTGAGCATGCGCTCGTAGGCGCGCTGGCTGTTCGGAAACTGCGCCGGGCGCAGGCCGTAGCGGTCGCGCCAGTAGGGCTGCAGGTGGAGCGGGATGTAGTGCACGCTGCAGCCGATGCCCTGGGCATACAGGGCCTCGATCAGGCGGTCGCGCCCCAGAGGCGCCCCTTCGGCCAGCCGCACGACGTACAGGTGCCAGGCGTGCACATCGCCCGGTGCGGGGCCGGCCGGCAACTGCAGCGGCAGGCCCTGCAAGGCCAGCGCGTACCAGGCCACGAGCTGTTCGCGTTTGCGCTGGAACTCGTGCGCCCGGCGCAACTGGTGGATGCCCAGCGCCGCCGCGATGTCCGTCAGGTTGTACTTGAAGCCCGGCGCCACGATCTCGTAGTACCAGCTGGGCACCTGGGCGCTGAAGCGTTCGAAGGCGTCGCGGCTGATGCCGTGCAGGCGCATCACGCGCGCCCGGGCGGCCAGCGCGGCGTCGCGCGTGACCAGCATGCCGCCCTCGCCCGTGGTGATGGTCTTGTTGGCGTAGAAGCTGAAGACCGTGGCGTCACTGGCCAGCGTGCCCACCAGGGCGCCACCGCTGGTGGTGGGCAGCGCGTGGGCGGCGTCTTCCACCACCTTCAGGCCGTGGCGCTGCGCGATGGCCAGCAGGCGCGCCATGTCGGCTGCCCGCCCCGCAAAGTGCACCGGTACGAGGGCCCGCGTACGCGGGCCGATGGCAGCCTCCACCGCTGCGGGATCGATGTTCAGAGTGACCGGGTCGCAGTCCACCAGCTTCACGTCCGCACCCAGGTAGCGCACCACTTCAGCCGTGGCGGTGAAGGTGTGCGTCGTGGTGATGACCTCGTCGCCCGGGCCGATCCCCAGCGCTTCCAGGGCCAGGTGCAGGCCGGCGGTGGCAGAGTTGACCGAGATGCACTGCAGCGATGCGTCGCCGAGAAATGCCGCAAAGTCGGCCTCGAAGCGCTTGGCCTTGGGGCCTGTGGTCACCCAACCAGACTTCAGCGTGTCCACGACCTCGGCGATCTCCTCGTCGCCGATCTCGGGCAAGGCAAACGGCAGGAAGGGCAAGGCCGCAGGGGACGGGGCGGGTGGTGGGGCGGAGGCGGACAAAGGTTTTCTCAAGCAGGAGGCGCGCAGCAGCGGCAAAGAGCGGGGCGCGCGTTCAAGCGGGTTGCAGCCGACATTCGACCACGACCCGCACCAGCCAGGCCTTGACCTCGGCGTCCTCGCGCGGCTGCGGATCATCGGCCCAGGCCAGCAGCGCCTGCACCTCGGCGGCGGCCTGCGGCGCGTCGGTCAGGCGCGCCACCCGCAGGCGTGGCACCGCCGTGGGTACCGTGGTCTCGTTGTCGGCCAGCAGTTCCTCGTAGAGCTTCTCCCCAGGGCGCAGGCCGGAGAACTCGATGCCGATCTCGTCTTCGGTGTGGCCGGCCAGGCGGATGAGCTGGCGCGCCAGGTCCACGATGCGCACGGGCTCGCCCATGTCCAGCACCAGCACCTGGCCGGACTCGCCCGTGGCCACGGCCTGCAGCACCAGGCGCGCCGCCTCGGGGATGGTCATGAAGTAGCGAATGATGTCGGGGTGCGTCACCGTCACCGGGCCGCCGCGCGCGATCTGCTCCTTGAACTTGGGGATCACGCTGCCACTGCTGCCCAGCACGTTGCCGAAGCGCACCGCCATGAAACGCGTGGCCGGGTGCTGCGCGGCCAGCGTGCGCAGCGCCATCTCGGCGGCGCGCTTGGTGGCGCCCATCACGTTGGTGGGGTTCACGGCCTTGTCGGTGCTGATGAGCACGAAGCGCTCGGCGCCGGCCTGGGCCGCGGCCTGGGCCGCGCGCCAGGTGCCCAGCGTGTTGTTGCGCAGCGCCGCCCAGGCGTTGCCCTGCTCCATCAACGGCACGTGCTTGTAGGCCGCGGCATGGAACACCACCTGCGGCCGCCAGCGCTGCATCACATTGCCGATCTGCAGCGGGTCCTTCACGTCGGCCACCAGGCGCACCAGTTCCAGGCCCGGGAACTGCTCGGTGAGCTCCTGCTCGATGGTGTAGAGGTTGAACTCGCTCAGTTCCACCAGCACCAGCCGCGCCGGCCCCTGGCGCGCCACCTGGCGGCACAGTTCCGCACCGATGCTGCCGCCCGCCCCGGTGATGAGCACCGTGCGCCCGCCCAGCACGCCTGCGAGACCGGCTTCGTCCAGCGCCACGGGGTCGCGGCCGAGCAGGTCTTCGGGTTCGATCTCGCGCACGCGCGAGACCTCCAGGCCCGAGCGCAGCTCGTCGGCGCTGGGCACCGTCAGCACGTGCAGGCCGGTGCGCGCCGCGCGGTCCAGCAGCGCGCGCTTGGCCGCGCCGCGCAGCGACGGCAGCGCCACCACCAGGTGCGTGGCGGCCGAGCGCAGCACGGGGTCGTCCATGCGGGACAGCGGGCCCATGACGGGCACGCCGGCGATGCGGGCGCCGTGCTTGGTGGCGTCGTCGTCCAGCAGCGCCACCACCGTCCAGCCCTGCTGGTGGATGCCCGCCAGCAGGCGGCGTGCCGCCTCGCCAGCGCCCAGCACCAGGGCACGCCGGGCCGTGCCCTCGCCGCCGCCTGCGATGCGAGCGCGAGCGTGCTCGTACAGCATGCGGTAGGCGATGCGCACCAGGCACACGCCCATCAGCGCCACCACCGGGTGCAGCGCCAGCACGGCCCGCGGCACCTTGCTCAAGCCCAGCGCCATCACCGCCACGGCCGCCAGCCCCCCCGCGGCGGCACAGGCCAGCGTCAGGCGGCGGATGTCACCGAAGCCGGCAAAGCGCCACATGCCCTGGGGCACGCGGGCCAGCGCAAAAGCGGCGAGGTAAGTCACCACGATGCCCAGCAACACCCAGGCGTCGTAGGCCGGGCGGGCGCTGAGCCAGCGGTCAAAACCCAGGCGGAACAGGTAGGTGACGTTCCAGGCCAGGGCGATGACCACCCCGTCCACCAGCAGCGACAGCGGCTCGCGGTGGGGCCGCAGGCGGGCCAGCAGGCGGTCCAGGCGGTGCCAGTTCGTGTCCGGGCGCGCGCCGTGGGGCGGGCCGGCGCCAGGGCCAGGACTCGGGTTCGGGCCGGGGGACATGACGCTCACTTCTGCACCCAGGCCAGCACATGGGTGCGCAGCCACGGCAAGGTGTTGAGCAGGCTCCACAGCCCGGGGTGCACTTGCGCCACTGCGCGGCCCAGGGGCGGGGCCAGGGTCAGGCGCTGCGCACGCACCTGGCCTTGCGGAAACAGGTGCCGGATGCGCGCCACCGGCACGCCTCGCACGTCCGGGTTGCGCGGGTTGTTCACCGTGAAGTCGTACCAGAGCACGCCCCCGCCGGGCTTCACGGCGCGCCAGACAACATCGGCGAGTTGCTGCTGGAAGGCGTCGTCCAGCAGCGAGGAGAACACCGTGGACAGCAGCACCACATCGGTCTGGCCCTCGGGCAGGGGCACTTGCGACGCATCCCCACCCCACAGCGTGACGGCTGGCGGCAGGCTGCGCCTGGCGGCCTCCAGGCGCTCGGGCAGCAGTTCCACGCCGCTCAGGTGCTCGGGCGAGAAGCCCAGGCGCAGCATCTCCAGCAGGTTGCCGCCGCTGCCGCAGCCCACCTCCAGCAGGCGCCGATCAGCCAGCGTACGCCAGCCCAGGCCGGCGAACAGCCGCAGCATGGCGCGCTGACGCTCCTGCACGGTGAGCCAGACATCGGGCTGCAGCAGGCTGTAGCGCTCGGTCGCGGCCCGGCGCGCGTAGCGCTCGGCCACGGCGGCCGGCTCCGCGCCGGTGGTGTCGGTGTCCGGGAAGGTCATGGCGCCACTCTGCGAGACAAGGGACGTGACAACCCCGCGCGACAGGTGCGGATCACGCGGCACCCCCCACCGCCGCCAGAAACTGCCGGGCCAGCACCGGGTAGGCGTGGTGCTTCAGCACATGGTCCCGCCCCCGTTCGCCGAGTTGCCGGCGCTCCAGCGGGCTCATCGCCGCCAGCTGGCGCAGGCCGCGCGCCACCGCCTCGGGGGCCTCCGGCGCCACAGTCAGGCCGCAACCGGACTCGGCCACGGGATCGTTGCCCGCCTCCACCGAGTGCAGCACCGGGCGCGCAGCCATCATGTAGTCCATCAGCTTGTTGGGCGCAATGCCGAATCGGTACAGCGGCTGGCGCTGCCAGCCCAGGTAGGCGATGTCGACGGCGGCCAGGAAGGCCGGCACCTGGACCTTCGGGATGGGCGGCAGCAGCGCCACCTGGGCCAGGCCCTCGGTGCTGATGCGCGCGGCCAGACGCTCGCGTTCGTGCCCGTCACCCACCAGCACGAAGCGCAGCGGCTGGTCGGCCAGCAGGCGGGCGGCGTCCAGCAGCACGTCCAGTGCGTTCGGCAAACCCATGGAGCCGGCGTAGCCGACGATCACCGCGCCGGCGCGCCGCGCCGCGTCAATGGCCTGCTCCACATCGGCGCGCAGCGGCGCGGGCTGGGCGGCCCACTCCTCGGGGCTGATGCCGTTGGGCACGATGGACAGCTTCTTCAAGTCCAGCCCGCGGCTCGCCATGTGGGCGTGCACCTTGGGCAGCATGGACACCACGGCGTCGCTGTGGCGGTAGGCGGCGTCTTCCGCCGACTGGCAGATCAGCGCAAAAGGGTGCCACGGCGACATGCCCGACAGCTCCACGGGCGACAGCGGCCACAGGTCGTGCACCTCGTGTACCAGCCGGGCCCCGGCCAGCTGCGCGATGCGCCGCGCCACCCAGGTGTCCATCGGATAGGTGCTGGAAGAGATGACCACGTCGGGGCGCAGCGTGGCCGCCATCTCCACGGCCTGCGTCCAGAGCTGGCTCAGGAAGGACCACACGTTGCGCATGCGCGCCCAGCCGTTGCCGGTGTAGGCCGGAGTGGACAACCAGCGGTAAGAGATGCCGTCCACCTGTTCCTGCCCGACCGATGGCTGCCGCGCCCGGTAATGCGAGCAGGCGGCGGCGACGATCGTCACCTGATGCCCCAGGCGCACCCACTCCCGGGCCAGGTAGTACGGGCGGTACTCCATGCCCAGCGCCGGCGTGCCGGCGTAGTGGTTGATGAGCAGGATGTTCAAGGCAGCAAGGACCGGTACAGCGCCAGCAATTCGGCCTCGGCGCGCGGCCAATGGTAGTGGGCATGGACCGCCTCGCGCCCGGCCTCGCCCATCGCCGCCGCGGCAGCGGGGTCGTCCAGCACCTGGCGGATGGCCTGGGCGATGGCGGACGGATCAGCCGGGTCCACGCACAGGCCGCAGGCGTGGCGCTGCACGATGCCGCGCCACAGCGGGAAGTCCGAGGCGATCACCGGCAGGCTGGCCGACATGTACTCGAACATCTTGATGGGCAGCGAGTCCAGGTAGCTGGGCAGCGGCAGCAGGGTGACCAGCCCGGCGCGCGAGCGCGCCATCACCTCGCGCACGCCCTCGCGGCCCAGCACGCCCAGGTAGTCCACCTGGGCCCAGCCGGGCTCGGCACGCAGCGCCGCCTCGGTGGCGGCGTCCTCGAAGCGGCCGCACAACAGCAGGCGCACGCCAGGCAGCAAAGGCAGCGCCCGCACCATGCTGAAGGCCCCGCGCGTGAGGAAGATGCCGCCTACGTAGCAGACGGCGTTCTCGCGCGGGAGGGCGGTGGATTTCGTGTCGTGGCCGTGATCCGGGTGGGGGCTGGCCGCACCGTCGTCACCCGTGCTCGCACCTCTGCCGGAGAGCGCCGCGTCGGGCGCCAGCTCGTCCAGGAACGGGAAGTTGCTGACATTCACGCTGCGCCGCGCCACGGGGGCGAAGCGCTGCGTGATGTGCGGCGTGGCGCCCACCACGGCGGCCAGTTGGCGCACCCGATGGTTCTCGTAGACCTCGAACGCGGCACTTAAGGGGCGCCGCGCCCAGGCGGGAATCCATTGCTTGGTCAACAACTGGCGCGGCACATCCTCGTGCGCGTCATAGACCACGGTCAGGCCCACGTGCGCCAGCTTCGCGCCCAGGGGCAGCAACTCGGGATCGTGCAGGTGCACCAGCGCCGGGCGGCAGCGGCGCACCGCGGCCAGGGCCTTGGCCGGCTGCTCGCGCATGCGCGCCAAGCGTCCGCCCGGCCGGGGGCCGAGGTCCAGGATGCGCACGCCCTGCACCTGCGCGTCGCCCAGCCCGTCGCTGACGATCTGCACCACCTCGTAACCGGCCTGGGCCAGCGAGACGCACTCCTTGCGGAAGATGCGGATGTCGTCGCGCGGGTGCACCGTGGTGAGGTGGACGATGGGGCGCACGGGCGAGGTCAGCCGTTCGTGCAGCGCCAGGAACTGCTGGATGTTGGCCCGCAGCGTGGCGCGCTGGGCGATGAGGGTCTCGTTGAGCGGACGGCCACTCGCGTCCCAGCCGCCCTCGGCCCACCAGCGCGCCCCGCGCACCAGGGCGTGGGCCAGCGCGTCCACCAGCACCGCAGCCCCCTCCTCGACGATGAGCCCGTTCTCCCCGTCGCGCACCCATTCGCGGTTGGCCGGCAGGTCGGCCAGCACCGGCAGGCAGCCTGCGGCCATGGCTTCGAGCAGGCTCACTGAGGTACCGTCGGACTCCGGCACGCTGACGAACAGCGCGCTGCGGCGATAGGCCTGGGCCAGCTGGGGGGCGGCGAGCATGCCGGTGAAGGCCACCCGGTCGGCCACACCCAGGGACTGCGCCAAGGCGCGCAGCGCCGGCGTCTGCTCGCCCGCAGCCGCCACCTCCAGCACCCAGCCCGGCAGTTCGGGCGCGGCCTGCGCGAAGGCACGCACGACGGCGTCGATGCGGTACAGCGGCTTGTGCAGCCGGCACGACAGGATGCGGCGTTCGCGCGCCACGGTGCCCAACTCTGGCGACTCGTCGATGCCCAGCGGAATCCACTCGCGCCAGGGCGGTGCATCGGCACCGGCGATGGCCTGCGCGGCCCGCAGCAGCACCTTGGCGTCCGCCGTCCAGGCCGCTGCGCCCCGCAATGCATGGCGCACCATCGCGCGCTGCCACCAGCCGCGGTGGGGCAGGCTCAGCACGTCGGAGCCCCAGAGCGTGATCACCACCGGCACGCCCGTGGGCCGCGCCGCCCTCACCGCATGCCAGGCGGTGGCATCGGCCTGGTGCACGTGCACCACCGCGGGCTGCCAGCGCTCGATCAACGCGCGCAGGCGGGCCGGCGTGCGCCAGGCCAGCACGCGCAGGCTCAGGTGGACCTGCTCGCGCAAGCGCTCATGGGACAGCAGCGGTTCGGACGCGTTCGTCACCAGCACCACGTCGCGCCCCGCGGTGCACAGGCCGGCCACGAAGCGCCGGACATGCACCGAGTGCGGACCGACGACGAGCACGGGACGGGAGTCCGTGAGAGTGTCCTGGCGAAGGGCCATCAGTTTTAGCGAGTGGAACGCAGCAGGCGTCGCTGGCCGACAGGAGTTAGGACGGGCCTTGACAGTCCAGCCAGCGTCAGGCGCGACGCGCCGCGCGGATCGCCACGTCGTGATAAACCTGGGCCTGCAGCGCCGCGACGTCGGCCCGGCGCGCCCGGGCAAGCTCGCGCCGGGCCAACCAGCCTTCCACGGCACCGCGCGCCGGCCAGGCTGCGCCCCAGCGCAGGTAGGCCGCGCTGGGCCGCGTGAGCGTGGCCAGGCGGATGCGCTGCAGTTCCAGCACCTCGAAGTGCGGGGCCAGCGCGTCCAGGTAATCCTGCTCCGAGGTGCTGTGGCTCACCGAGCCGGAATGGCGGCCCGAGGCGCTGGCCTGCTCGATCATCAGCAACTCGCCGCCGGCCTGCAGCACCCGCGCCAGTTCGGCCACCGCGGCTTTCAGCGCCTGGCCGTCGGCCGTGGTCAGGCACTGCAGCACCCCCACGGTCAGGCAAGCGTCGAAGCGGCCGGTGTCCAGCGGCAGCGGCAGGCTGGGCGCGTGGGCGAACGTGGCCCGGCCGGCGGGGTGGGCGCGCCGCGCCGCCTCGATCATGGCCGCGGACGAGTCCACGCCGCAGTAGCCGCTGCCGGCGTCGGTGATGCGTCGGGCGAAGCGGCCGATGCCGCAGCCGTAGTCCAAGACCTCGCGACGACCTTGCGCCCAGGGTTGCACCACACCCCACTGGATGCGGTCGATCAGGCCGTTCTTCAGGCCGTTGCGGTCCCCGGGGTCGATCACCGACTGCAGACCCACCCCTTGCCGGGCCCGCTCGTCCCAGTCCACTTCAGCCATCTGTGCCCCTTGGTGACGCAGGGTCACCGTCCCTGCCCTTGCGCTGCCCTTGCGCTGCCCTTGCGCTGCCCTTGCGCTGCCCTTGCGCTGCCCTTCGCGCTGCCTTCGCGCTGCCCTTGCGCTGCCTGAGCCCCACTCGCGCCGAGCAAAGCCCGTGATTATCCCGACCGGAGCCGCCATGCGCGCGCACCCCGCAGCCAGCGCCAGGCAGCAGACTCCCACTGCAGGGTGCTGTAAGCCGCGGGCCGGGCGCCGAACTCCTCCTTGAAGCGCCGCACCTGCGGCAGCCCCTCACTCGCGCCCAGGTTCAGCACCGGCACGCCCCGCGCGCAAAGGTCCTGGATCACGGCGTCCATCAGGCGCGCCATCGGGTGAGCCCGTTTCTGGTCCTCGTCGATGCGCGACACGCCCTGCCAGTACAACGCCTGGTGGCGGCTCTCCAGCATCACCACGGCGCAGGCCAGGCGCCCCTGCACCTGGTGGGTCCAGATGCGGGCGGCGGGGCTGTGCAACAGGTCGAGGAAGAGTTGCCGCGGATAGGGCCAGGCGCCCGAACGGCCCCAGCGCTGCAGCGAGCGGTCATAGACCTCGAAGTAGGGCTGCAGATCGGCCTCGGTGCGCGCCAGGGCGATGCGGCTGTCGAGCTTCACCGGCTTGGCGATCTGGTTGCGCTTGGTGGCGTGGTAGCCGCGGCGCAGCGCCTCCAGGCCCGGGCGCAGGTCCAGCAGGTGCGTCTCGCGGGGCAGCACGCGCCAGCCTTGCGCGGCGGCCTGCTGCGCCAGCCGCCCAGCCTCGGGGCACAGCGGGTTGAGCTGCAGCCGCGCCTGCGAGGCCCGGCCAGGCGCAAGGTTCAGGAACTGCACCAGGGCCTCGGCCCGCTGCGGGTCGGCGCACACCGGCGCGTAGAGCCCGTAGGGCGCCCACTCCCAGCGCCGCAAGCCCAGCCGGCGCCGCTCGAACAACCCGTTCAGCGCCGGTTCAGCAGCGTCCGGCCCCGCAGCGGCGTGGACCTCGGCGACAAGGTGTTGCACCACACAAGGCGAAAGCGGGCGCATGCCCGCCGCGCGGCCCATGGCCGAGCGCAGCACCGGGTCGTCAAAGAGGTCGTCAAGTGCGGCGCCACCAGGCGTGCTGTGAGGCTCACTGAAAGAGCCGCCCCGCAGCGCAGCCGCCACTGTGGCATCAGCCATGCACCCTCCGCCGCCCCAGCACATAGCGAAACTCGAACCAGGTGGACAGCGCGTTGTAGGCCGTCATGCCCAGCGCCAGCACCCACAAGGTCAGGATCACCTCGCCCGACGCCCACCACGCTCCCACCAGCAGGGCGAAGGCCAGCAGCGTGCCCGCCAGGCCCAGCGAGAAGTCCAGCCCGAAGCGTTCCTTCACCAGGTACAGCACGCTCAAGGGCGCGGCCACGAAGGCCGAGAGGATCCACGGCGACAGGGCCCGCAGGTACTGGCCCACCTCGGCCCAGGCAGCGCCGAAGGCCCAGGCGTAGGCAGCATCCGGCACCAGCAGCAACAGCGGCCAGACCAGCATCACCCCCGTGGTGGACACCGCCAGGATGCGCAGCGCGTCACGGCGCAGCCGCTCGTCGTCGTGGCGGTGGCTGGCGGCGCGCGGGTAGTACACCTGGGACACCGCCCCGCTCACCAGGCCCAGCGGGGCTTTCAGCAGCCGCGTGGAGAAGGCGTAGTAGGCGGCGGCCGGGGCGCCGAAGAAGTGGGCGATCAGTAAGGGAAGGCCCGAACCTTGCGCGGCATCTGACAGCACGTGGGGCACGTTGAACAGCGTCAGGCGTCGGAAGTGGCGCATCAGCCGCCACACCTGGCGCGGCGCGGCGCGGCGGCGAAAGCCGGTCTGCGACAGGCCCTGCGCCAGCACGCCCAACGCGATGAACTGCCCCGCCAGCGTGGCCACCACCAGACCCAGGGCCTGCGCACCCCACAGCGGCACCCAGGCCAGCGACAGCAGCGCCGTGGCTGCGGCCTGCACGATGCGCGAGAGCGACAGGCGCCGGTAGGCGTGCACCCGCGCGGCCCAGTTGCCCAGCACCTGCACGGCGCCGCCGAGCAGCACGTACAGGGGCAGCAGGGCCAGGGCCGGCTCTCGAGCGGGGGGATGCACCGCCCAGACCAGCGCCACCACCGCAGCGCACAGCGTGGACAGCACGGCGGCGATGCCCAGGCTGCCCCAGGCCACGGCCGAGGCCGCGCGCAGGCTGGACGGCAGCGCGATGGCCACCTCGAAGCGGGCACACACCACGGGCAGCAGGAAGCCGCCCCAGGCCAGGAAGATGACGAAGCCGCCATACAACTCCGGCGGGTACAGCCGGGTGATGAAGGGCAGCGCTGCCAGCGCGATGGCCTGGGCCACGGCCGTGCCACCGGCCACGGTGAAGACGCTGGTGAGGAAGGAGGGGCGCGACATGGCGCGTCGCCTTAAGCGGGCTTGAGCGAGGCAGCGGGCGTGAACTCAGCCCGGCCCAGCCACCCCGGCCACCCGAGCCCACGACGCCAGAGCCTCGACACCCCGGCTCAAGCTGCCGCTCCGACGGACACCGTCAACGCGGCACGCAACGCCGCCACCACCCGGTCCTGGTCGGCCTCGGTGAGGTCGGCGCTCATGGGCAGGCTCAGCACGCGGCCGGCCACGTCCAGGCTCACGGGGCAGCAGTCCGGGCAGCAATAGGCGGCATAAGCCACCTGGTGATGCAAGGGTTGGGGGTAATGCACGGCGGTGGGGATGCCCACCTCCTTCAACGCCGCCTGCACGCGGGCGCGCTCGTCCACAAAGACGGTGTACTGGCCCCAGACGCAGTCACGGTCGGGCTTGACGGTGAGCGTGCGCAGGCCGGGCAGGTCTTGCAACGCCGCGGTGTAGCGCGCGCCCAAGGCGGCGCGGCGCTGCAGTTCCCACTCGAAGCGGCCCAGCTTGCCCAGCACGATGGCGCACTGCAGCGTGTCCATGCGCCCACCCACGCCGATGCGCGTGTGGGTGTAGCGCGCGCTCTGGCCGTGAACGCGGATCTCGCGCGCGGCCTGGGCCAGGGCGTCGTCGTCGGTGAACAGTGCGCCGCCGTCACCGTAGCAGCCCAGCGGCTTGCTCGGGAAGAAGCTGGTGCAGCCGATGGTCGAAAGCGCACCGCTGCGCTGTCCCTGGTAGCTGGCACCGAAGCTCTGCGCCGCGTCTTCGATCACCGCCAGCCCGTGACGCTCGGCGATGGCGTTGAGCTCCGCCATGTCGGCCACCTGGCCGTACAGGCTGACGGGCATGATCGCCCGGGTGCGCGCGGTGATGCGCGCCTCCACCAGCGACGCGTCCAGGTTGCAGGTGCCGGGCTCCACGTCCACGAACACGGGCTTGCCGCCCAGCAGGACGATCACCTCGCCCGTGGCGGCAAAGGTGAAGGGGCTGGTGATCACCTCGTCGCCCGGATTGAAGTCCAGCGCCATCAAGGCGATCAGCAGCGCCTCGGTGCCGCTGGCCACGGCGACGCAGTGCCGGGCCCCGGTGAACGCCGCCAGCGCCGCCTCCAGCTCCGCCACCTCCGGGCCCATGATGTACTGGCCGTGGTCGAGCACGCGCTGGATGCGGGCGTCGATGTCGCCCTTGAGCGCGGCGTACTGGGTCTTCAGGTCGGTGAATTGCATGGGATCAGATCGGATTCAGGCGCTCGCCCTCGAGCCGGTAACGCGCGCCCGTGGCCGGGCAGGCCGCCTCCAGCACCTGCCCGGCGGGCGCACTGGCCGGCAGCGCCAGGCGCTCGCCGTGGGCGCTCATCCAGCCCACGCGCCGTGCGGGCACGCCCACCACCAGGGCGTAGGCCGGCACGTCGCGCGACACCACCGCACCCGCGCCCACGAAGGCGTACGCGCCCACCGTGGTGCCGCAGACGATGGTGCAGTTGGCCCCCAGCGTGGCGCCGCGCTGGACCAGCGTGGGCCGGTACTCGTTCTTGCGCACCACGGCCGCGCGCGGGTTGTGCACGTTGGTGAACACCATGCTCGGCCCGCAGAACACATCGTCCTCCAGCGTCACCGCGTCATAGACGGAGACCTGGTTCTGGATCTTGACGTTGCGGCCGATGACCACGTCATTGCCGACGAACACGCCCTGCCCCAGCGAGCAGCCCTCGCCAATGCGCGCCCCGGCGCACACATGCGCGAAGTGCCACACCCGCGTGCCGGCCCCGATCTGCGCGCCTTCGTCGACGACGGCGCTGGGGTGGGCCCAGAAGGCCCGGTCGGCAGGAACAGCCTGCGTCGAAGCGGGAGCGTCAGCGTTCATCACAGCACCTGCACCTTGGGCAGGCCGCGCATCTTGCGGTCGAAGGTGAACAGCGTGTCCAGCCCACCCGCCTGTGCGCGAGCCGCCAGCAGGCAGTCGGCGAAGTCGGCCTTGCCTGCGGCGTACAGGCCGATGGCAACGGCCACTTCCTCGGCGCCATCCAGACGCACCGTGGCATTCGAGGACAGGGCGCGCAGGGCCGACAGCACCTGCTCTCGCGGCCGGGCGTAGGTGCGCGTCAGCACCCACACCAACTCCACCAGCACGGACTGGGAAATCCAGATCGACCCCGGCTCGGCCGCCTGGCGGTCGAACAAGCGCTTCGCCTTGTCCAGTTGGGCAGCGTCATCGGCCACCAGCAGCCGCACCAGGATGTTGGTGTCGACGGCGATCACGGGGAACTCTTGGCCGACGGGGTGGCGCGTTCGGTCACGGCCTGCGCCACGCCTTCTTCCATCTCCTGCAGCGTGCGTGTGCGTTCGCCCGGTACCGCCAACAGCCCGGCCAGCCCTGCAGAGCCAACGGCGAGCTTGCGCACGCGCAAAGACCCATCCTCCTGGGGATCGATTTCCAGGCGTTGGCCGGGTGCGATGCCCAGTTGCTGGCGCAAGCCGTGAGGCAGGGTGATCTGGCCTTTGTCGCTGACGGTGACCTGCATGTCGGAACGGAGTGAGTAAGTCGGAACGTCTCGTCACATTCTGACAGATACAGCCCAGGAAGAAACTTCAGAACACCAACGGCAAGCCCACGCGCACGCCGTCGCGGGCGCTGCGGTAGGCGGCGATGATGACTTCCAGCGAGCGCAGGCCCTCGTAGCCGTCCACCTGCGCATGCGCCTGGCCGCGCAGGGTGTGGATGACGTTGGCGTAGTACAGCGGATGGCCGAAGCCGTAGACCGAGGTGGGGGCGTAGTTGGCGTCCTTCGCCGTGTCGTCCTCCGGCCGGTGCTCGTCGAACTCCCAGTGCTCGATGCGGTTGACCGCCACGCCGCCGATGCGCACGGTGCCGCGCTCGCCCAGCACGGTGATGCTGCCTTCGAGGTTGCGCGGGTAGGTGAGCATGCTGACGTTGATGGAGGCCAGGCCACCCGCGCGCAGGCGCAGGCTCATCACGCCGCTGTCCTCGGCCTCGATGTCGCGCAACTGCGTGGCGGTGTAGGCGTGCACGTTGTCCACCGGGCCCACCAGCCAGTCCACCATGTCCACGTAGTGGCTGGCCTGGTTCATGAAGGCCCCGCCGTCCAGGTCCCAGCGGCCGCGCCAGGGGGCGTCGTCGTAGTAGCTCTGCGGGCGCGTCCAGAAGACGTTGACGGTGACCATGTGGATGCGGCCGAAGCGCTTGGCGTCGATGGCCTGCTTGAGCAGCTGCAGCGTGGCGTTCAGCCGGTTCTGCTTGACGACGAAGAGCTTCACGCCGGCGTCGCGGCAGGCGCGCACCATGGCCACGCCCGCGTCCCATTGGGTGGCCATGGGCTTTTCGCTGAGCACATGGCGCCCGGCCTGGGCGCAGGCGATGGCCTGCTGCGGGTGCAAGCCGCTGGGCGTGGTGAGGGCCACGATGTCGGCAGCGCTGCCGGCCAGCAAGGCGTCCAGCGAATCGAAGCCCCGGGCGCCGGTGCGCTCCACCGCCGCCTGCAGGCGCGCGGGGTCGGTGTCGCACACGGCCACCAGTTCAGCGCGGCCGGCATGCTCAGCCAGCGCCGCGAAATGGTTGGCCGAGATGCGGCCGCAGCCCACGAGTGCGAAGCGCACGGGCCGGTCGGTGATGGGGAAGGCAGGGGTCATGGGTCTTCGACAGGCTCAGCCCGAAGGGGTCAAGGCATGTGCGGAAAATCGAACAACGAGCGGCAGCACGGAAGCCCTGTCAAACCCGACAGACCTCCCACGTTTGGCTTCAGCGTCGGGTCTCACAGCCTGAACACCGTGAACCCGGCGGCCTGCAAGGCGGCAGGGTCGTAAAGACTCTTCACATCGGCCAGCACGGGGCGCGGGCCGCGCACCAGGGCGCGCAGCCCGGCGGCAGTCAAGGCACGGAACTCGCGGTGCGCCACGGCCACCACCAGCGCATCCACCGGGGCCGCGGGCGACACCTCGCCCAGCGTCAGCCCGTGGTCGTGATGGAGTTCACGCGCATCGGCATGCGGGTCCACCACCACCACCTCGGCGCCGTGGTCACGCAGCTCGTGCACGAGATCGACCACCTTGGAGTTGCGCGTGTCGGGCACGTTCTCCTTGAAGGTGATGCCCAGCACGCCGATGCGCGCGCGCGGCACGTCCACGCCGTTCTTCAGCATCAGCTTGATGGTGTTGCGCGCGACGTAGCGCCCCATGTTGTCGTTGATGCGCCGCCCGGCCAGGATCACCTGTGGGATGTAGCCCACCTGCTCGGCCTTGTAGGTGAGGTAGTACGGGTCCACGCCGATGCAGTGCCCGCCCACCAGGCCAGGGCGGAAGGGCAGGAAGTTCCACTTCGAGCTGGCGGCAGCCAGCACCTCGGCGGTGTCGATGCCCAGGCGGGCGAAGATCACCGACAGTTCGTTCATCAGCGCGATGTTGAGGTCACGCTGCGTGTTCTCGATGACCTTGGCGGCCTCGGCCACGCGGATGGAGCTGGCCCGGTGCACCCCAGCGCGCACCACGGATTCGTACACCTGCGCCACGGTGTCCAGCGTGGCGGCGTCGCAGCCCGAGACGATCTTGCGGATGTCCTCGAAGCGGTGCTCGCGGTCACCGGGGTTGATGCGCTCGGGGCTGTAGCCGCAGAAGAAGTCCACGCCATGGCGCAGGCCCGAGGTGGCCTCCAACACGGGCACGCAGTCCTCTTCCGTGGCGCCGGGGTAGACGGTCGACTCGAACACCACGACGTCGCCGGGCTTGAGCGCCGGGCCCACGGTGCGCGAAGCTGAAAGAAGCGGGGCCAGGTCGGGCTTGTGCGCCGCGTCCACGGGCGTGGGCACGGCCACGATGAAGAAGTCGCACCCGCGCAGGTCCGCCGCTTGGTCGGTGAAGCGCAGGCCCGCTGCAGGCAGCCCGCCGGGCTCGATCTCGCCCGTACGGTCCACGCCGCGGCGCAGTTCACCGATGCGCGAGGCATCGATGTCAAAGCCCACCACTTCCGACGACTCGGGCCGGGCCGGTGCGGCCTGCGCGGCCCGCGCGGCCCGCGCAAATGCGACGGCCACGGGCAGGCCCACGTAGCCGAGGCCGACGACGGCGATCTTGCGTTGCATGCGAGGGGAGTTCGGTGGGACAGAGCGGAGCCGACGATTCTAGGCAGCATGGCGCCCTGTCTGAAGGCCCCGCCTAGAATCCTGGCCCCTGCCCGCCTCCCAGCCGACCTCTACATGAGCACTCACGCGCCCACCGCCCACGCCGATGACAACCAGCTGATCACCGAGCGGCGCGAGAAACTGGCCGCGCTTCGCGTGCAGGCCCAGGCCGCGGGCACGGCGGCCTTCCCCAACGACTTCAAGCCCACCCACCACGCCAGCGACCTGCACCACCGCCACGGGCAGGTTCCCAACGATGAGTTGGAACCCCAGGCCATCGCCGTGGCGATCGCCGGGCGCTTGATGCTCAAGCGCGTGATGGGCAAGGCCTGTTTCGGCACGCTGCAGGACGGCACCGGCCGGCTTCAGATCTATGTGACGCAGGATGCGGTGGGCGCCGAGGCGCTGGCCGCCTTCAAGCACTGGGACCTGGGCGACATCCTGTCATGCGAAGGCACCTTGTTTCGCACCAAGACGGGCGAGTTGTCGGTCAAGGCCACCCGGGTGCGGATGCTGACCAAGAGCCTGCGCCCGCTGCCGGACAAGTTTCACGGCATGACCGACCAGGAGCAGAAGTACCGCCAGCGTTACGTAGACCTGATGACCGATGAGCACGCCCGCGCCCGCTTCGTGGCGCGCAGCAAGGCGGTGAGTTCCATTCGCCAGTTCATGGTCGAGCACAGCTTCCTGGAGGTGGAGACGCCCATGCTCCACCCGATTCCCGGTGGGGCCAACGCCAAGCCCTTCGTCACCCACCACAACGCGCTGGACCAGGAGATGTTCCTGCGCATCGCGCCCGAGCTCTACCTCAAGCGCCTGGTGGTGGGCGGCTTCGAGCGCGTGTTCGAGATCAACCGCAACTTCCGCAACGAAGGCATCAGCGTCCGGCACAACCCGGAATTCACGATGATGGAGTTCTACGCGGCGTACTGGAACCACCACGACCTGATGGACTTCACCGAGCAGGTGCTGCGCCACGCCGCGCGCCAGGCCACGGGCTCGGCCACGCTGAGCTACGCCGGGCGTCCCGTGGACCTGGACAAGCCCTTCGCCCGCCTGACCGTGACCGACGCGCTGGTCCAGCATGCGGGCCTGACGCCCGAACAAGCCGCAGACGCCGCCTTCCTGCACCAGCGCCTGAAGAGCCTGGGCGAGGAGCCGCCGGCGCACTGGAGCCTGGCCGAACTGCAGTTCGGCTTGTTCGAAGCTGCGGTGGAAGACCAGCTCTGGGACCCCACCTTCATCATCGATTACCCCGTCGAAGTCTCGCCGCTCGCCCGCGCCTCCGACCGCGACCCCAGCATCACCGAACGCTACGAGCTCTTCATGACCGGGCGCGAGATCGCCAACGGTTTCTCTGAGTTGAACGACGCCGAGGACCAGGCCGCACGCTTTGCTGCCCAGGCCGCCAACAAGGACGCCGGCGACGAAGAGGCGATGTACTTCGATGCCGACTTCATCCGCGCACTCGAATACGGCATGCCGCCCACGGGCGGCTGCGGCATCGGCATCGACCGGCTGGTGATGCTGTTGACCGACAGCCCCAGCATCCGCGACGTGATCCTGTTCCCCGCCCTGCGGCGCGAGGCCTGAAGCCGGCGCGTCCAAGGCACGTCCCCGTTCGCCAAGGCACCGTGCGCATCGAGTCCCTGCACCTGCTGCAGCGCGCCTGCTGGGACGAGCTGACACGCGCCACCCACGAGCGCGAGCACGGCTGGCGCATCATGACGCTGGCCACGGTGGAGTCCGGCCGGGCCGAGGCGCGCTCGGTGATCCTGCGCGAAACGGACCCGGCAGGGCACCGCCTGGTGTTCTTCACCGACGACCGTTCGCCGAAGCTGCAGCAGATCCAGGCCCACCCCCAGGGAACGCTGCTGGCCTGGTGCCCGCGGTTGTCCTGGCAGATCAGGCTGCGCGTGCTGCTGACCCGCGAGACCGACCCGCATCTGGCCTTGTCACGCTGGGCCCGGCTGCGGCTGTCGCCCGCTGCCCAGGATTACCTGTCGCCCCTGGCCCCGGGGGAGCCACTGAGCGAGATCGCCCGCGAGGAACGGGGCTCGCGCGAACACTTCGCGATGGTCAACGCCCAGGTCGAATCACTGGACTGGCTGGAACTGCATCCCGACGGCCACCGCCGGGCCCTGTTCGACGCCGCGGGCAGCCGCTGGGTCCAGCCCTGACGCTGTCGGTCAGGTCCCGCCTTGGCGGGACACGGGTGGCGCAACCCTTGCAGCCTGCAGGGTGCGGCTGGTCTCAGCGGTGCCTGAACTCGGGCTTGCGCTTGGCGAGGAAGGCGTCCATGCCTTCCTTCTGGTCTTCGGTGGCGAACAGCGAGTGGAAGACCTGGCGCTCGTGGGCCATGCCCGCGCTCAGCGGCCCTTCGAAGGCCTGGTTGACGCAGGCCTTGGCCGCCATCACGCTGGGAAGGCCGAGCTGGCAGACAGCCTCTGCCGCCGCCAGCGCCTCGTCCAGCAGCCGGTCCGCGGGCACCACGCGGGACACCAGGCCTGCCCGTTCGGCCTCGGCAGCGTCCATCATCCGCCCGGTCAGCACCAGGTCCATGGCCTTGGCCTTGCCCACCGCACGCGGCAGGCGCTGCGTGCCACCGGCCCCCGGGATGACGCCGATCTTGATCTCGGGCTGGCCGAACTTCGCGGTGTCAGACGCGATGATGAAGTCGCACATCATGGCCAGTTCGCAGCCGCCGCCCAGTGCGAAGCCCGACACCGCTGCGATCACGGGCTTGCGCACGCGCAGCAGGGTTTCCCAGTTGCGGGTGATGAAGCCGTTCAGCACCACCTCGCGGTAGGTCAGCTTGGCCATGGCCGAGATGTCGGCGCCTGCGGCAAAGGCCTTTTCGCTGCCGGTGACGACGATGCAGCCGATGCGGTCGTCGGCATCGAAGGCCAGCAGGGCCGCGCCCAGTTCGTCCATCAGCGCGTTGTTGAGCGCATTGAGCTGCTTGGGCCGGTTCAGGGTGATCAAGCCCGTGCGGTGCGCGCCGTCGCCGCGGGTGTCGGTGAGGATGTGCTCGTAGGTCATGGGGATGCGGCTGAAACGGGATCAAGGTGATGACCGGGCCCTGCGTGCGACCCACCATCGCGTCATGCGGCCACTATAAAGGGCGGCCTGCGGGGGCAGGCACGGCACCGCTGCCCGGCCGGGATGCGGTGCCGAGCGCAGAGGCGTCGCCCTGCTGCGGCAGCCGCTCCAGCGTCAGATCGATGAAGCTGGCCTCGTCCTGGCGGATGCGGATGCGCACCGGCAGGTACTGCAGGCTGGGCGCGAACCAGGTCTCCACGGCCAGATCGCTGCTGGTCTTGCTCTGCAGGCGCGGCTTCAGGTGCCAGGCCTTGACCGGGCCCACCGGCAGGTCCAGCACCTCCTCTCCCACCACGTCGTAGACCCAGCGGTCCACGCGGCGCGTCAGCGCCAGGGGCAGCTCCACCGTCTGCCCGGCGCGCAGCAACTGCGGCTGCAGCGTGAACATCCAGGACAACTGCACGAACTGGCTGGCCGTGTCCTGCACCCCTGGCACGGTCGGCTGCCCGCCGCCGCGCGGCAGCACGATGCGCTCGGGTTCGAAGAAGATGGTCTGGCGGCGCACCTCCCGCAGCAGCACCCGGGTCTCCTCGTCATAGCGCAAGGGTTTCAAGCCGGCCTCGGTGAGCAGCCCGTCGCTGGACATGCGGCGGGACATCAAGGGCGCGAAATCCGCCCCCACCCGCACGTCCAGGTGCACCTGGTAGCGATTGCCGCTGCGCAGCCACTCCACCCGAGCCTTGCCCTGCACCGGGCCGCGGTAGTCTCCCACCAGGGTGTAGGACAAGCGGGTGGAGGGTGGCCACTCGAACGAGGGGGCTGAAGAGGGCGCAGAAGGTGGCGTAGAAGGTGGCGTAGAAGGTGGCGAAACCGCAGCGGACGCGGTGGACTGCTGTGCCGGGGTCAAGGCCGGCACTGCGGGCATCTGTGCCGGCACCGCAACGGCCGACGCGGCCCCCTCGGCCATGGGGACGGGGGACGTTGACGGCAACGTGGCCAGGGTGCTGTCCCCTGGCGGGGCAGCCGGCTGCCCCGCGTCGGCCGCTTCGGGTGCGGAGGCGGCCGCCACGGCAGGTGCAGGTGACGTCGCTTCGGCCGCGGCCTCCGGCGCTGACGCAGCAGCAGCCGGGGGACTGGCCACAGCCGGCGCAGGCGCAAGGGCGGGAGCGGGCGACGGCGCCACGGGCGGCGGCTCCGCAGGGGCCAGTTCGCGCACGAAGGCCACGTCGATGCGCGCGGGCGAGGTGTCGGCCGCACCGGAACCCAGGCGCGCCAAGTCTTCCAGCATTGCCGCCAGCCCCAGGTGCACCAGCGTGACCACGGCCACCAGGGCAGCAGCCTTCCAACGGCGGGAGGAGAAAGGCACGGGGGGATCGCCGCGGGCCGGGCGGTGCCTCAGCTGCCCGCCGCCCCGAGAAAGCAGCAAAGCGCCGCCACCGCACTCAGACGAAAGCGCAGCACCAGCCAGCGCTGCAGCCCGTGGGCCACGTACAGGCGCCGGTCCACCGCGTAGCAGGCGATCAGCATCACCCCCAGCACCACCAACCCGGCACTGGGCGGCATGACGGTGGCCACCCAGGCCACCAAAGAGGGCACCACGCCCCACGCGAAGAGCCGGGGGTCTGGCTGGGTTTGGGTGAAAGCCACCCCCCAATGCACGCCCCCCAGGAAAGACACGATGGTGGCCGCGTAGGCCGCCAGGGCCAACACGGCGTAGGGATGGGCCTCCGGCCAGACCAGGTGCACCAGCAGCGCGCCGCCCACGAAGGGCAGCAAGCCGGCATGGCCCAGGCGCCGGGCCCAGGCCGGCAGTTCTTCGTCCGGTCCTGTCATGACGGCTTCCAGCTTGCTCACCCCTTGCCTGCCGCGGCCGTCAGGCGCTTCTCGATCTCGTCCACGGGAATCGCCCCGGGCGAGCGCGAGCCGTCCTCGAACACCGTCGCGGGCGTGCCCTGCACGCGGTGCTTGCGCCCGAGCTCGGTGTTGCGGTCCAGCGCGGCGGTGTCGCACTTCGCGCTGGCGGTGGAGGCCGGCACCGTGCCGTTGATCATCCAGTCACGCCAGGCCTTGGCCGGGTCCTTGGCACACCAGATGTCGCGCGACTTGGTGGTCGAGTCCGGGCCGAGGATCGGGTAGAGGAAGATGTAGACCGTGACGTTCTTCAACCCCGCCACATCGCGCTCGAAACGCTTGCAATAGCCGCAGTTGGGGTCCACGAAGACGGCCAGCTTGCGCGCGCCGGTGCCCTGCTTGATGACGATGGTGTCCTTCAGCGGCAGCTTGGCGAAATCGAAGGCGGTGAGCTTGTCGATGCGCTCCCGGCTCAGGTTGGCACGGGTGCGCGTGTCGATCAATTCACCCGTGAAGAGGTGGTTGCCCTGGTCATCGGTGTAGAAGAGGTCGGTGCCGATGCGCACCTCCCAGATGCCTGGCACGGCCGTCTTCGACACCTCGTCGATCTTGGGCAGGTTCGGCAGGCGCTCGGGCAGGTTCTTGCGGATGGCGGCCTCCTGCGCCTGGGCCGCAAAGGGCAGGGCCAGGCCCAGCGCCAGGAGGCAGGCGCCCAGCGCCGAGGTCAGCCGCGCGGGCCGGCAAATGTCGTGGTTCATGAAAGCTTGGTCCTCAGGAATTCAGGGCACGGGCCGTCAGCGCCTTCTTCAAGGGCCCGAGCCGGTCCACCCATTGCAGGCCGCGGTGCCGCGCTTCGCGCCACAGCGGCGACTCCTGCGCGAACAGGTGCCACAGCGCATCGGTCACCCCCGCCATGGCCAGGGTCGGCAGATGCCGACGCCGCGCGTAGCGCCGCAGCAGCTTCTCGTCACCCAGGCCACGCCACGGTTCGCGCTGCGCGATCACGTCGGCCAGCGCCAGCACGTCGGCAAGCCCCAGGTTAAGCCCCTGGCCAGCCAGGGGGTGCACCACATGGGCAGCGTCTCCCACCAGCACCCAACCGGGGCCGCTCACGGACTGCGCGCGCGCCAGCCGCAAGGGCCAAGTGGCACGCGGCCCTTCCAGGGCGAGGCTGCCCGCCTCGCCGCCCGTGGCCTGCGCGAGCGCCTGCTCGAACTCGGCCGGCGCCATGGCCAGCAGGGCCTGTGCCCGGTCCTGCGGCACCGACCACACCAGGCCGTAGGAATGCCCGGGGCTGGGGCGGTCAAACGGCAGCAGGGCCAGGATGTCGGGGCTGCGGAACCACTGCCGCGCCAGCCCGGCGTGCGGCTGGTCGCTGCGCAGCCGCGCGGCCACGCCGCTGTGGCCATAGGCCTGGGTATCCACTTTCACCCCCAGCGCGGCACGCGAGGCCGCGTCCTTGCCCTCGGCCACCACCGCCAGCGGGGCCTGCACGGCTTCGGCCACCACCGTGATGTGGGGCGCAAAGCGCACGGCGCTGGCCAGGACCGCGTCCAACTCGGCCGCGTCCACGATCCAGGCCAGGGCCTGCACGGACTGCTCGTAGGCGGAGAAATGCAGGGCCGCGGGCCTGCGGCCTGCCGGGACATCGCCCTGCACCCGCATGTCCCACACGGCAGTGCGGGCGTCCGGGGGCAGCGCATACCACACCCGCAAGTCCTGCAAGAGAGCCACCGAACCGGCATTCAGGGCGTAGGTGCGCACGTCCGGTGCCGGTGTTGCCGAAGCGGCAGAAGCGCCAGCAGTTGCCGCTGAGGCGTCCGCCACCAAGGCCACGCGCAGGCCCTGTCTCGCCAGAGCCAATGCCAGCGAGCGGCCCACGGGCCCCTCGCCGCGGATGCACACGTCATGGGAGTTCACTCGGCAGATTGTAGGCAGCGGGTACCATCGACCGCCCGCGTGAACGCAAAGCCCCGGGCCGGCGCGAGCTCGAGATTCCGAGCCTGCGGTCCGCCTGGAAAACCGACACCCTGCCAACCCCATTCCTGCGCACGATGAGCGACCTTCACTGCACCCTGTCCGCCCTGCACCTGCACCCCGTGAAAAGCTGCGGCGGCTTCGAAGTCCGTGAGAGCCTGCTGGTGGAAACCGGCCTGGACCTGGACCGCGCCTGGATGGTGGTGGACACCCACGGCGAGATGCTGACCCAGCGCGAACTGCCGCGCATGGCGCTGGTGCAGACCAGCCTGCGCCACGACGACGTGGTGCTGCGCGCCCCGGGCATGCTGCCGCTGCACCTGGCCATCAATGCCGTGGAGGAGCCCACCCGGGTGCAGGTCTGGGACGACATCGTCAAGGCCTACGACATGGGCGCGCTGGCCGCGCAGTGGTTCAGCGACTTCCTGGGCGTCAAGGGCCTGCGGCTGGCGCGCTTCGACCCCGACCAGAAGCGCCTGTCCGAACGCAAGTGGACTGGCGCCATCGACGCCGAGAACGCGTTTGCCGACGGTTTTCCGCTGTTGGTGGTGTCCACCGCCTCGCTGGCCGAACTCAACCGCCGCCTGGCCGCTGCCGGGCAACCCGGCGTGCCCATGCAGCGCTTCCGGCCCAACCTGGTGCTGGATGGCCTGGAAGACGCCCACGCCGAAGATCACCTGGACACGCTGGAGATCGCCACCGACGACGGCCCGGTGGTGCTCAAGCTCGTCAAGCCCTGCGCCCGCTGCAGCATTCCAGACGTGGACCCGGCCTCGGGCGAGAAGGGCCACGCCGTGCAGGACACGCTGAGCGCCTACCGGGCGGACGCCCGCGTCAACGGCGGGCTGACCTTTGGCATGAACGCCATCATCGTCTCGGGCGTCGAGCGCACGCTGCGCGTGGGCGCCGCTGTGCGGGGCACGCTGGCGTTTTGAGCACCTCAAGTCCGGGCCGACCCCGGCCCGGACCCTCCCGCCACCTCCTCTGACAGGTGCCGCCCGGGCCACCACACCGCACCTTGCGCTCCTGGCAACTCTTCGCCGTCAGCGTGCTCATCTGGGGCACGACCTGGCACGCCATCGTGCATCAGCTGGCCCAGGCCACGCCCGAGTTCGGCGTGGCGGTGCGCTTCACGCTGGCTGGGCTGCTGGTGCTGGCCTGGGCGGGGCTGCGCCGGGAGCGCCTGCGGTTCAGCCCCCAGCAGCACGCCCTGCTGGCGCTGCAGGGGGTGTTCATGTATTCGGTGTCCTACATCTGCGTTTACCACGCCGAAAAGCACATCCCCTCGGGCCTGGTGGCCGTGGGCTACAGCGCGCAGCCGCTGGTCTTGGGCGTGGCCGTACGGCTGCTGTGGGGGACGCCGCTGACAGGCCGGTTTGTAGTGGGGGGCCTGATGGGCGTGGCCGGCGTGGCGCTGATCTTCGCGCCAGAGTTCGCCCAGATGTCCACCAACGCACGCGCGGCATGGGGCGCGGTCTTCACCGTAGCGGCGGTGGGGCTGTCGTCGGTGGGCAACCTGGTGGCTTCCCGCAACGGGCAGCATGGCCTGCCCTTCGTGCCCGTGCTCGGCTACGGCATGCTGTACGGCTCCGCGGTGTCCTGGGCATTTACCTGGAGCAGCGGCCAGCCGATCGTCTGGCCCTCGGACGTCACCTGGTGGGCCACGCTGCTGTACCTCTCGGCCTTCGGCTCGGTGGTGGCATTCGGCTGCTACTTGCTGCTGCAGCAGCGCATCGGCGTTGGCCCGGCCTCCACCGTGGGCGTGGCCACCACGGTGATCGCGCTGCTGGTGTCGGTAGCGGTCGAGGGCTACCGGCCTGGCCTGCTGGCAGGCGCCGGGGTGGCGCTGGCCATTGCGGGCAACGCCCTGGCCCTGGGTTGGAAACTAAACTTCGCATTCCCGTTCCGAAAGCCCCCGCCATGAGCCTCCAATGCGGCATCGTCGGCCTGCCCAACGTCGGCAAGTCGACCCTCTTCAACGCCCTGACCAAGGCCGGCATCGCGGCCGAGAACTACCCCTTCTGCACCATCGAGCCCAACGTGGGCGTGGTGGAGCTGCCTGACCCGCGCCTGGCGCAGCTCTCGGCCATCGTCAAGCCTGAGCGCGTGGTGCCCGCCATCGTGGAGTTCGTGGACATCGCCGGCCTGGTGGCCGGGGCCAGCAAGGGCGAGGGCCTGGGCAACCAGTTCCTCAGCCACATCCGCGAGACCGATGCCATCGTCAACGTGGTGCGCTGCTTCGAGGACGAGAACGTCATTCACGTGGCCGGCAAGGTGGATCCCATCGCCGACATCGAAGTGATCCAGACCGAGTTGTGCCTGGCCGACCTCTCCACCGTGGAAAAAGCCCTGGTGCGCCACACCAAGGTGGCCAAGGCCGGCGGCGACAAGGAGGCGCAGCGCCTGGTGGACGTGCTGAAGAAGTGCGACGCGGCGCTGAACGAGGGCAGGCCCGTGCGCAGCATCGACTTCAGCAAGGAAGAGCGCGTGGTGCTCAAGCCGCTGTGTCTCATCACTGCCAAGCCCGCCATGTTCGTGGGCAACGTGGCCGAAGACGGCTTCGAGAACAACCCCTTCCTGGAGCGGCTGCGCGAGTACGCCGCCAAGCAGAACGCCCCCGTGGTGGCCATCTGCGCCAAGACCGAGGCCGAGCTGGCCGACATGGCCGACGAGGACCGTTTGCTGTTCCTGCAGGAGATGGGGCAGGAAGAGCCGGGGCTGAACCGCCTGATCCGCGCGGCCTTCAAGCTGCTGGGGCTGCAGACCTACTTCACCGCCGGCCCGAAGGAAGTACGCGCCTGGACCGTTCACATCGGCGACACCGCCCCGCAGGCCGCAGGCGTCATCCACACCGATTTCGAGCGCGGCTTCATCCGCGCCCAGACCATCGCCTTTGACGACTACATCACCTGCAAGGGCGAGCAAGGCGCCAAGGACGCCGGCAAGATGCGCGCCGAAGGCAAGGAGTACGTGGTCAAGGACGGGGACGTGCTGAACTTTTTGTTTAATGTGTGAAGCGCCACGTCGCACCATGCGCATCAGCCTTCACGACCGAGACTGCATCCGGCAGGCCACCCTCGAAGTGGCGGGACCGCGTGCCCGGGCGATGCTGTTCGGCTCGCGTACGGATGACCAGAAACGGGGTGGTGACATCGATCTGCTGATCGAACTGGCAGAGCCCGCGCAGGACAGCCTGGCCCTGTCGGTGCGGCTGGCGGCCCGGATCCAGCGCCAGATCGGCCTGCGCAAGATCGACGTCCTGGTGGCGGACCCGGCCACGATGGAGTCCCCCTTGCTGCGGCAGGCGCGCCAGGACGCGGTGGCGGTATGAGCACCAACCCCTTGAAGACACAGCCCGACGAGCGACTGCGGTTCCTGGTCGAAACCGTGCTGGCCGAATCGGCGCTGCTTCAAAGCACCGACGACAGACTGTTCGCGCAACCCATGACGGCGCAGAGGGCCGAAGCCCTGAAGTCCGATCCGGATCTTGCCGAGCGGGTCGATGCTTTTGTCGCCCGTTTCGGGCGCCTGCAGGACACCCTGGGCGACAAGTTGCTGCCCCGGCTGCTGGATTGGCTGGCCGAACCCGTGGGGCCCGCCATCGACAACATCGCGCGCGCCGAAAGGCTGGGGCTGGTGGCCTCTGGCCAGGCGTGGATCGAAGCACGGCAGCTGCGCAACTTCATGATCCATGAGTACGTGCGAGATGCCGCACGGCTCGCCTCTGCGCTGCGCCAAGGGCACGAAGCAGTCCCGCTGCTGGTGCAAGCCGCCACGGCCATGGCACAGGTGTGTGGGCTGGCACCCGACAAGACCAGCGGCGCTTGAGCGTGCACTGAAAGACCGCCCGATCATCCAACAGACGCAGCGGTCGCCGCGCTCAGTCGAACATGTCCGGCTCGGTGCGCACCAGGTCGTTCCAGATGGTCTGGAAGTGCAGCCAGCCGATGTACTCGCTGCCCACGTGCTCGCGGCTGTAGCGTGAGCGGTCGGGTGGTACGAGCTTGGGCGTGACGCCGGTGGCCTCCACCAGCAATTGCTGGTGGCAGCAGCGCTCCAGCGCGATGAACCAGAAGGCCGCGGCCTCGATGCTGTGGCGGCTGGCGGTGAACAGGCCGTGGTTCTGGTGGATGGCAGCCTTCACGCCCTTGAACCAGTCGGCCACCTTGGGGCCGGCGTCCTCTTCCACCGCCACCTGCCCCGCCTCGTCGTTGATGACCACGTGGTCCTCGAAAAAGGCCGCCACGTCCTGCGAGATGGGCGCCAGCGGCTTGCCCAGCGCGGCAAAGGCCGTGCCGTACAGCGTGTGGGCGTGGCACATCGCCACGATGTCGGAGTGCGCCTCGTGCACGGCGGCGTGCAGCACGAAGCCGGCGCGGTTGACGGCGTGGTCACCCTCCACGACCTGGCCGCGGTGGTCCACCAGGATGAGGTTGGACACCTTCACCTGGCGAAAGTGCACGGCCATCGGGTTGGTCCAGTACAGGTTCGGGCGCTCGGGGTCGCGGATGGTGAGGTGGCCGGCAAAGCCGTAGTCAAAGCCCTCGCGCGCAAAGGCGCGGCAGGCGCCCACCAGGCGCTCCTTCAGGTACTGCCGCTCGCGCGCCACGTCATCGAAATTCGGCCGGCCCGGGAACATCAGGCCCGGCTGGCTGGGCTGGTAGATGTTCTCGCGCACTTCGGTCAGGGGATCGAAGCGGAACTCCTTCTGGGCGGAGGCCGTGAGCTTTTCGATGAGGGCGGACATGGTCGAGGTACCTGTGGGGGGGACGGTCGGGGGCCGGCGGTTGATCAGGCCAGCGGCGTGAAGTCGTAGCCCGAGCCGCGAGGCGTCAGTCGACCGATGCCCGGCAGCGTCAGGTGATAGCCGGCCAGCAGCAGGTTCTCCCGCACCACCATTTCCATCGTGGCGCGACGCACCTTGCGCGCAGCCTCGGGGTCCGCGTCGAACATGACCGCCCAATCGGGATTGCGCACGAAGAGGGCCGCGATGTTCGTGGTATCGGCCCAGTACATCAGCTTCTGGCTGCCGCCATCGATGATGAACGTGGTGTGACCGGCCGTGTGGCCGAAAGCCGGCAGCGAGCGGATGCCCGGCAGCAGGTCTCGCCCGGGCTCGAAGCGCTCCACCGCCTGCGCCACGGGGCCGAACACGCGCCTGACCGCCTGGAAGTTGCCGCGCGCCGCTGCAGGGGCAGCATTCATGCGCGCGTCGTCCATCCACCAGTCCCACTCGGGTGCCGGCACCAGCATGCGGGCGTTGGGGAAGGTCAACTTGCCGTCCTTGTCGCGCAGGCCGTTGATGTGGTCGCCATGGAAGTGGCTGAGGATGACGGTGTCGATCTGCGAAGGCTGCAGGCCGGTGGCCTTGAGGCTGTCGAGCATGCGCCCGGAGGTGGGCGCACCGAAAGTCCCGTTGCCTCCGTCGAAGAGCACGTTGCGGCCCCCCATTTGCACCAGGAACGGGGTGAACGGCACGGTCACCTTGTCGGTCGGCAAGCCTGCGTCCTTCAGAGCCGCCTGCACCTGGGGCAGCGTGGCGTTGCGCACGAAGCCTTCCACCAACGGGCGGTCTACGAAGCCGTCAGGCAGCGAGGTGATGGTGGCATTGCCGAAGCGCACGCGCGCAACACCCGGCGCCAGCGTGCTGACCACTGGCGCGGAAGGCGGCAGCGACAGGCTCGAACAGCCGTACAGCGAGGCACCAGCAGCGGAAGCGCCAGCGGCAAGGAAGGAGCGACGGGACAAGGACATGGGGACGATCTCCTGGCAGCGCCACAAAGGCATGCGACTGGCGATTACACCCTGTCTGCGCTCCTTGAGCGAATCGCGGGGAGTCGGGGTTTCCTCGAGGGTGTCATCTCCCGGGGTGCCATGCGCCGGGGTTCCCTGCGCCGGCATGTCGTGCGCCTACAGGTCCAGCACGCGCGGCTTGAAGCGGCGGTCGTCGCGGAACAGGAAGACCTCGCTGAACCTCCATGGCCGGGGCAGGTGCGAGACGTCGCCAAAGGGCGCTGCACGCTGGACTGCGTCGATGGCGAGCTGCACCGTGTCCCGGGCCTGGCTGGGCTGGCGCTGCACCACGATGCGGCGTACGGACCCGTCGGCGTTGAGTTCCACCTCCAGCACGGGAATGGCCAACAGCGGCTCGGGCACGGCGCCCGTGAAAGTGCCGTTCGGGTTGGCCTGCACGAGACGGCGCCCTGCATGCAGTCGGAACTCGTCCCAGTTACGGTACTCGGCGCGCGGCGTGGGCGGCAGCGGGCGGGCGGCAGGCGCTGGCGCCTGCGGAATGGACGGTGACGGAACCTGCTGCGACGCGGCCGCCGGAGCCTGCGGCGTGGGGGGCAACGGGGCCGGCGGCTGCGAAGGCGTTGGCACGCGTGGTGAAGAACAAGCGGACAGAAAAAGCAGCCCGATGACCGACAGGCGCTTCCACCCGCGGGGCTCGGACACGGCCTGATCGCTCAGACCTTCTGGCTTGCGCGAAGCGCGGACCGTTGACAGAAATTGAAGCGAACTGATGCTCATCCGATGCCTTCATGCCATTTGAATCGAGAGGTTCTGAGTCGCACGAACTTCAGCACCCCCAACGTCGGGGCGAAGCTTACAACTCGACCCGCACCTCAGTGACCCACATCAATTCGCACGATCTGGCGCCGGAGTCCTCCCGCGTCGTCGATGTGCGCCAGCGCCATCCGTCCGGATGATCCACGTTGACCAAGGTCCCCTTGAGGGTGACCACCTGTCCGCGCTTCACCTCCAGCAGTTGCCGCCGGACCTGCTCGTCCGATGCAATGAGGTGGGTATTGGCTGAATGGAGAACAATCTGTGAGGGCTCGATGGGCGGCGCGCCGGACCACCGGTACCGATACCACCGCTGGCCCTGCGAAATCTCCAGGTGACTGAACACCTTCGGGTCGGACATCGGGCCCCAGCCAAGCGCAAAATCAACAGGCGAAAGGTCCGCCTCGCGGCCAACTCGGTAGCGCTCGGAGGAGAACACCAGCGCACGCAACTGGTAGCTCGCGACGGGCGTGATCTGGTAGCCGGCCGCGCTGAAGACACGTGCATCTGTCGATTTCTGCAGCGGAACCGCCGAAATCGGCGCGCTCGACAAAAGTCGCTGGGTCTGGCTGCTCTGCTGCTGCCAATGCACGGCCGCCCAGGCCGCCGCCAGCACGCACAGCCAGACTTTCCAAGAACCTAGCATGCTGAGCGAGTGGTGGAGACGGCGGGAAGAACGCTGCTGCGAAAGGGCGCAAAAGAGGATAGGAAATCCAAGCTCTCCCCGCAAGCCCCTCTGGCTCCCGGCGAACCCCGGCACCTCCCCCGATCCACCCCAACTCCACCCGAACTGCAGGCTGCATCCCAACACCGGCTGGCCCCTGTCCCGCAGCTTCAGCCCTTCGTCTGCCCCTGGGCATGCCAGCTCGGAGGGAGCGACAGGCTCTCAAGAACTCAAGTCCTCAAGCCCCCTCCCCAGGCCGCTTCAACACCAGCGTCAGGATGTCGTGGCTGGCCACCAGATCGCCGTCCCGGTTGGTCACCTGCACGTCACATGCCACCACGCCTTGTGGGCTGGCCCTTGCGGGCGGGCTTGCGACCTATCGCCCAGCGTTGCACTTCCATTGCTGAGGACATGCGTACAACCAGACCAGATAGCGGCCTACCTGGCCCAGGTATAGTGAGGTAATACTTTGAAATACCTTCCAGGATCTTGCCATGACTGCTGCTGCCGTTCGCCCTGTGGCGATCAAGATCGACGAGGACACGAAAGCCCGCGTGAAGCGGCTTGCTGAGGCACGCCATCGCACGTCGCACTGGCTGATGCGCGAAGCGATCACGCAGTACGTTGATCGTGAGGAAAAGCGCGAGGCGTTCCGCCAGGACACCCTGAAGGCCTGGGAAGACTACCGTACTACCGGGCTGCACGCGACCGCCGACGAGGTGGAGGCTTGGCTATCGAACTGGGGCACGGATAACGAGTTACCCGCGCCCACATGCCACAAGTAAGGTTCTCGCAGCCCGCCATCCGCGACTTGGAGCGCCTACGCGAGTTCCTTCGGCCCAAGAGTCCCGTCGCGGCCAAGCGCGCTGGCGAGGTCATCGCCAAGGCCGTGCAGGTGCTGGGCTTGCAGCCCAAGCTGGGCCGCCCCATCGAGGACATGCCCGACGAGTTCCGCGAGTGGATCATCGACTTCGGCGATAGCGGCTACGTGGCCCGCTACCACATGGACCCTGATGCCGTCACGATCCTCGCAGTGCGGCACCAGAAAGAGGTGGGCTACTGATGGGGACACGCCCCGAAACGAGAACCCCGCGAGATACCCCCCAGCTCCCGGGCCACTTCACGCCCCCTCCGCCCCCTCCCCCGGCCGCTTCAGCACCAGCGTCAGGATGTCGTAGCTGGCCACCAGCTCACCGTCCTGGTTGGTCACCTGCACGTCCCAGGCCACCACGCCTTGCGGGGGCTGGCCCTTGCGGGCGGGCTTGTCGGTCTTGCGCTTGCAGGTCAGGCGCGCCCGGATGGTGTCGCCTATGCCCACGGGCTTGACGAAGCGCAGGGTGTCCAGGCCGTAGTTGGCCAGCACCGGGCCGGGCGAGGGCGAGACGAACCGGCCCGCCGCCGCCGACAGTACGAAGTACCCGTGGGCGATGCGCTTGCCAAACGGGGGCACCCTCCACGGTCTTGACCAGGCGCGCGGCCATATCGGACGAGCCGGTGAAGGTAGCCCTATCAACCTCGGTCAGCCGGTCCACCAGGTCGCCCGAGCCGCCGTTGACAATCGCAGGCTGCCGGGGGTGGCAGCAGGCCGGGCGCGGGCATGTCGAAGGTGACCATGGCCTCGTCCGGCACAGTAGCTTGTGTGACCGAGGGGCTCAGCTTCACTGGACAGAACTGCGGTTCTGCGTCCTGAGCCAGTCCCGTAGCGCTGCGTCGACACGCGACTGCCATCCCTCCCCCGTAGCGCGGAACCTTTCGACGACGTCCCGGGACAAACGAATCGTGATTCGCTCCTTGGTGGGCGCCTTCTGGGGGCCGCGAACACCCAGCTTTCGCTGCCGCGACTGGGGCAGTGAGGCGGCAGCCCCGAGGGACTTGATGTCTTCAGTCGTGAGCTCGCGCACTTGACCTTCAGGACGAATCAGTGGAAAGCGCTTTGGCATAACGCTTCCTTACGATCGTCAACGGCGAGCGGGACATTGCCCCTCACCGTACACGGCCGGCGTCATGGGCCAGTCTCAGGCTGACTGAGGCCGGGCCAGCAAGAGCTCCTGATAACTGGAGAACCGGGTGCTGGTCACGCTTGGACCGAGGCTGTCGGCGCCGTAACCGCCCTCGAACACCAGACAGGGGACACCGACAGCGGCAGCGCAGCCAACATCAGCAGCACTGTCGCCTACCATCAAGGCTCGTGAAGCAACGACACCAAGCTCTCGCAGGCTGCGCAAGAGTAGATCTGGCTTGGGTTTGGGCTCGCTGCCTTCGCGCAGCCCGACGACGGCGTCGAACGCCACGCGCAAGCCAACGCCCTGCAGCAACTCATTGGCCAATAACTCGTCGCGGTTCGAGCAGACGGCAAGCCGACATCCACGAGCCTGCTGGGCCTTGAGAACCTCACGCACCTGCGCGTAGACGAACGACCGCGACAGCATCAGCTCGCGATAACGCGCCCGATAGGTCTCAAGCACCAAGAGCTGGTGTCGTTGGACCACTGTGCGGCCTTCCAGAGCAGCCAGCACACTGCCAAGAAACCCACCGTGCATGGAGGCACGCACCAGGTTTGCCGAGACCGGTGCGAAGCCGTGGGCGCCAAGAGCGTCATTCAACGCTTGATGCAGACCGTCCAATGTCTGAACCAAGGTGCCGTCAAGATCGAAGACAACCGCATCGCAGCGCCAGAACAGCGCAAGGGCAGCGTCGTTCTGGTTCACATCTCAAAACGCGGCGAAGCGTCTTCGAAGTCGTGCAGGTGGACGATGGTGTTCTCGTGGTCGGCGAGCACGACACCGAACTGCGCTGGCTCATGGCTGCCCAGGATGCGCGGCGAGTCGTCAAGCGTCAGCGCCACCTGGTGATTGGTGGCCCGCAGGGTCGAGAGCGGAATGCCCATCCAGCTACCTGCCAGAGGCCGATGCAAGTGCCCGAAGAACAAGTGGCGGATACGCTCGCGATGCGGCCCTACGGCTTCACGCAGCGCGCCGGGTTCAAGCAACGCAATTCGGTCCATGGATGGGATACCGACACTGCATGGTGGGTGGTGGATGAACAGGTGCACAGGGCTTGGCGCGCTGCGCGCGAGCTCGTCCGCCAGCCAGGCGGCACGACGCTCACAAAAGACACCCCAGGACACCCCGGGTTCGTTGCTGTCGAGCAAGATGTGCCGAATGCCGTCGGCATCGAACGAATACTGCACGAATCCACCCGAGTCGACCGGCGTGGAAGCAAAGGCGGCACGGAAGGCGTTGCGGTCATCGTGGTTGCCGATCAGCAGATGCACCGGCATACGAAGCTGCCCCAGACACTCAGACAGCGCGGCGTAGGCCGCGGGCTCCCCCCAATGTGCAAGGTCGCCCGTGACAACCATGAAACGGGAGTCGCCATGCCGTTCGTTGATCGCTGCGAGAGCGCGCTGCAGGCGCCACTTTGGATCGGTTCCATACAGAGCCTGCCCAGGCGTGACGAGGTGCGTGTCCGTGAGGTGGATGAACTTGAGCATGGCATCAGCCCTTACGGGGAATAAGGCCCTGCACGTCGGCGGCCATCTTCGTGAGGACCTCGCCCGGTGCTCCCCGCTTGGCCACGACCGTTTGCAGGTGGTCGTTGATCACGTCAGTGATGCGAAGCGCGTTCTGTCCGGGGAAGGCAAACCAGCCGGTGATCACGTCCTGTTGACGGATGGACACCAGGTGGTTCGGGTTCTGCGCGTAGAAGTCTGCGAGCATGTCCTTGCTTTGTGCTGGCAAGGTCGTGGCTGGCATGTAGCCCGTGGCGCGCACCATCATCGTGGCCCCCACCGGGCCACAGGCGAACTTGATGAACTCCCATGCCGCCTTCTGGCGCGCCGGATCCTTGGCAAACATCATGGCCACGTTGCCGCCTGCCGGCAGCCGAGCAGAGGGCGATGACAACGGATAGCGCGCGCACACGAGCGGGAAGCGACCGCCAATCTCGCGGTTGTAGCGGCCGAGCTGCGCGGTGGATTGCATCGAGATGCCCAGGCGGCCTGCGAAAAAGTCCTGGAATGCGGTGTCGGGTCGGATATCGGGCATGCGTCCATCGTCAACGAATCGGCGCAAAACTGCCATTGACCTCTGGCCGGGGACTTCACCAAAGGCCACGTTGCCTTCATCCGCATTCAACATCGAGCCGCCGTGACTGAAGACGAGCCCTTGCCATGACCAGTTGCCGGTGATCGTCCAGTCGAAGAACATCCCGGTGCGGGTCTTTCCCGGGTCGTGCATGGCCGCAGCAAGCTTGATCACTTCGTCCCAGCTGGTCGGCAGTTTGTCGGGGTTGCCACCGGCCTCCTTCACCAAGTTGGCGTTGAAGTAAAGGATGGGCGTGGACAGCGCAAAGCCGATGCCCGTTTGGGAAGCGCCGACCTGTCCAAGGGACAGTAGCGACTGCGAAAAGCCCAGTTCTCTGGTCTTGTCGTCCGCGGCCATGAAGGGCTTGAGATCGACGGGGATCCTGCGTTCCGCCAGGGTGCGCTGGCGGTTCAAGCCGTGAAAGGCGATGTCGGGCAGTGTGTTCGTGACGGCGTCGCGAAGGTTGCGTTGCATGATCTCTTCATAGCCGTTCTCCGGTGCGCGCAGCACGATGCGGATGGTCGGGTTGCGAGCCATGAACTCCTTGGCCAGCGACTCCATCAGTTCCTTGAAGAGGACAGGAATCGAATAGGCCACGCTGAGTTCGATGGGAGCACTCTGGCTGCGTACGATCGCAGGCATGGCCAGCAGGCTGGCAGCAGCCGCGAACTGGCGGCGGGTCGGGCGAAATGGAAGCAAAGTCATGGTGGGCTCCTGGGCCAGTGAGAAGTAGGGCGTCTACGGAAGCGAAGAAGGCGTTACTTGACGGAAGTCATCGTCACGCCGTCGATGAACCAGCGCTGCGCCAGCAGAAAGGCGAGCGCCAGGGGAAGGGTGATCACGGTGGCTGCGGCCATCAGCGGGCCATAGTTGGTACCGGCCTCTGCATTGGCAAAATACACAACGCCCAGCGGCGGTGTCGCGAGAGTCTGCGTCTGCACCACCAATAGCGGCCAGAAGAACTCGTTCCAGTTCCACACCAGCGACAACAGCCCGAAGGCGACCAACGCTGGCAATGCCGTCGGCAGCATGATTCGCCAGACGATCGCAAACTCACCTAATCCGTCTAGTCGGGCGGCGCTGATCAGATCATCTGGCACTGTGCGGAAGAACTGACGCATCAGGAAGATGCCGAAAACCGAGATCGTCGAAGGCAGGATGAGCGCGGCATAGCTGTCCAGCAGCCCAAGTTTCCACAGCCCGATGTACAGCGGGATGGCAGGCACCTGCGGCGGGACGAGCAATGCCAGCAGCACAAACAGGAAGGTCGTTTCGCGCCCGCGCCAGCGCAGCTTTGCCAGTGCGTAGGCGCAGGGCAATGCCACCAAGGCCTGTGCGGCAAAGATGCAGGCTGTGACGATCAGCCCGTTGAACAGATAGCGCCCCAGAGGTTGCTTGGCAAATGCTTCACGGTAGTTCTGAATCACATGCCACTGGTCTGGAAGCAAGCGAAACTCGGGTGCGAAGATCTCGCCAGGGGGCTTGAGGCTGATGGAGATCATCAGGACAAAAGGCAGCACCATCAGCAACGCGCCCGTACCCAAGGTGAGGTGTCGGAACAAGCGAAACCAGGGCGACCTTTGCCTTCGCATCGTTCACCTCACGCGTAGTGCGCGCGCTTGTCGAGCAGTTGCGTCTGCAACCAGGTCAACAGCAGCACAAATGCCAGGAAGATGCAGGTCAACGCCGCAGCGTAGGCCGAGCGCAGGAAGGAGAACCCTTCCTGGTACATCTGGTACAGCAGCACTGAGGTTGCCTTGTTGGGACCACCGTCGGTCAGTACGGCTACGGTGTCGAAGACCTGGAACGAACGGATGGCGGTGATCGTGACCACAAACACCATGGCGGGGCCGAGCATCGGCCAGGTGACTCGACGAAACCGCTCCCAGGCGCTGTCCGCTCCGTCAACGGCGGCGGCCTCGTACAGGTCTTGGGGGATCGCCTTCAGGCCGGCCAGGAACAACACCATGTTCAAGCCGACTGCTTGCCAAATCCCGATAACGCCAAGGGCGTACAGCGCGGTGTCGGGGTTCTTCAACCAGTCCGTGGTGGGCAGTCCGACCGCAGCGAATGCCTGGTTCACCAGTCCCGCGGTCGGATGGAAGGCAAACTGGAAGACCAAGGCCATGGCCAGCAGCGTCGCCGTCACCGGCAGAAAGAACAGCGTGCGGTACAAGCCCTTGAATGCGTTTCCAGCCTCGATCAACAGGGCCACGCCAAGGCCCAGGAAAACGGCGGAAGGCACACTGAAGCCCACATAGACCAGCGTGTTGCGAAGGCTGGTCCAGAAGACGCGGTCGCCCCACAACTCAATGTAGTTGGCCCAGCCGACCCAGGCCATCGCCGGAGCGCCAAAAGTCCAGTCGGTGAGCGACAGCAGGATCACGACAACGGCTGGACCCAGCAGCATCAGCCACATGAGTGCCACGGCCGGCCAGGCCAGCACCCACGCAGCCACAGCCTCGGCCTGGGCCCCGGCACGGGCGCGCCGGCCCGACGACCGCGCCAGGGTCGGTAGTGCGGCGGCCTCAGACATGGCCTGCCAGACCGTCGCCAGCGCGCTTCTTGACTTCACTGGGGATGTCGGGTTCCAACCCGATCCGTCGGCCTGCGGCATCGAAGGCCAGCACCAGCGCGGCATCGACTGCCAAGGTCACCGGCTCTGTCAGCCGCAAAGCACGTGCCCGGCTGGGCTCGACACGGGCGATCAATGGCTCCGCCTGGTGCGGCACCGTCACATGCACCAGCGTCTCGGAGCCCAGGGGCTCCAAGTGGCGAACCGAAGCACTCACCAAGCCGTCATGGCGCCCGTAAGTCGCTGAAAGGGCCGCCGTACCAGCGTGCAGGCGCCATGCTTCTGGGCGTACAGCGACATCAATCTTGCTGCCAACCTCTGCCGCAACGCGCAGAGGCCAAACGGCCCCGCCGACGTGCACGCGTCGCTCGCGTACCTCGGCCGCCAGCACGTTGATCTTGGGCGTTCCGATGAACTCGGCAACGCGCAGGTCGAGTGGATCGTCGTAGATCTCTTGCGGCGTGCCGAGTTGAAGGATACGGCCGCCCATCATCAGCGCCACGCGGTCCGACATGGTCATCGCCTCAACCTGGTCGTGCGTCACGTAAACGAACGTCGCGCCCAGCCTGCGGTGGAGGTCGGCGATCTCGGCGCGCGTGTCCACACGCAACTTGGCGTCGAGGTTGGACAGCGGTTCGTCCATGAGAAATACCTTGGGCCGGCGCACCATGGCACGGCCCAAGGCCACTCGCTGGCGCTGTCCGCCCGAAAGCTGGGCAGGCCGCCGATGCAGCATCTGGCCCAGCCCGACAGACTCTGCGACTTGCTCGACAGCGATATCGATCTCCCGACGCCGCGCGCGCGCGCCCGGCCACCAAGGGCCGATGAGCGGCAGCCGCTGAAGGCGGCTGAGTTGCCGCATCACGAGCGGCAACGCCAAGTTCTGGGCTACCGTCATGTACGGGTACAGCGCGTAGCTTTGGAATACCATGGCCACGTCGCGCTGTTTGGGTGGCAGGTCGTCGACCAAAGCACCGTCGATCTCGACCTGACCTTCTTCAGCGTGATCGAGTCCGGCGATGATTCGAAGCAGGGTCGTCTTTCCGCACCCGGACGGCCCCACCAAGGTGAGGAACTCGCCGTCGCGGATGTCGAGATCGACGCCGTCGAGAACGCGCGTCGAACCGAAGCTTCGACTGATCTGGTGCAGGCGCAAGGCAGCCATGGCTTCAGGCGGCGGCGTTGGCAAGTACGTCGGGCGACGGCTTTCGACGATCAGGCGGCGTTTCCGGGACGCTTGCGTCGCCTTGACTGTCTTGACCATACAGTGCCTGCTCGGCAGCGAGGTCGATGGAGCTTGGCGCGCCGTCGAAGACAATGCTCCCGGCCTTGATGCCAATGAGCCGATCAGCGAACTCGCGCGCCAGCCCAACCTGATGCAAGCTGCACAGCACGGCAATACCCTGGTCGCGCGCCACACTTCGCAGCGTGGCCAGCACGTGGCGCGCGGATTCAGGATCCAGACTCGCCACAGGCTCGTCGGCAAGGACAACGCTGCCCTCTTGCGCCAACACTCGTGCGATAGCCACACGCTGTTGTTGGCCCCCTGACAGTGCGTCGGCTCGCAAATAAGCCTTGTCGAGCAGTCCCACGCGATCCAGGCAGGTCAGTGCGGCCTGCCGATCTGCCGCAGCGAAGCGGCGCCCAAGCACCCGCCACGTGGGCATACCGGCCAGCCGCCCGGTCAGCACATTGTTCATGGCCGACAAGCGACCGATGAGGTTGTGCTGCTGGAAGATCAGGCCGATCGAGCGCCGGGCGTGGCGTAACGCCGCGCCGGACAGGTTCTGCAGGGCCTGCCCATGCACTTCGATGTCCCCTTCATCAACATGCGCCAGCTTGGTGAGGCAACGAAAGACGGTGGACTTGCCAGCGCCGCTCGGGCCGAGCAAGGCGACAAACTCACCGGGGCCGACCGAGAAGCTGACGTCGTTGAGCGCGCGTACGGACGCGTAGGCCTTGCTCACGTGGCGCAGTACCAGCGGTGCGTTCATACGAGTCGCCGCCGTAACAAGGCGCTGAGCTGGTCGATCAGCGTGACCATCAGCAGGACGGCAGCCGTCAGGGTGAACAAACGCTGGAAGTCCAGCAGGTCTATGGCGGCCTTGATCTCGATGCCGATACCGCCGGCGCCCACGATACCCAGCACGGTGGAGGTGCGTACATTGGCTTCCCAGACATACAGCGACACCGATGCCAAATTCGGCAATGCCGCCGGCAGTACGGCATGCGACATCACCTTGGCGGGCGAAGCGCCGCTCATGGCCGCGGCATCCAGCGGTGCGCGCGGCAGCGTCTCGATAGCCTCGCTGTTGAGCTTGATGAGCACGCCCAGCGAGTGCACCACCATGCCCAGCACGCCGGCAAAGGGACCCAGACCCACTGCCGCCACGAACAGGATCGCGAACACGACCGTGTCGATACCACGACAGGCGTTGGCGAACCAGCGCAGCGGTATGGCCAGCCACTGCGCCGGCGCGGTGTTGTGGGCCACGAGCATCGCCAACGGCGCCGCCAGAAGGGCTGCAAACAGTGTGCCGGCCGTAGCAATGGCCACCGTCTCGAAAGCCCGGTAGGCGATGACGTCCAACTCTTGCGTGTACGGCGGCCAGGCGGTCGAGGCCCATTCGAACAGCCGAGGCATACCGCGGACCAATGCCGCAATGTCGACCTGCGCAACTACCAAGCAAGTGATCACGAATGTCAATCCGGCGACTGCAACCGCAAGCTGCTGCCAGGGGCCCCGGCGCCGCCAGTCGATGGCAGGCTCAAGGTAGCCACCCGCCGGCAAGCGGATGGGAGTGACTGCGGTGGGCACGATCAGCCCTTGAGCACGCCCACTTCACGCCCCATCTTCTCGAGCTTGGCGTAGGGTTCGTGCGTGGTCGGCACGAAGCCGGTGTACGGCCATGGCAGCATCTCCTGAGCCCTGGATTCAGGAATGGAAGCCAGGGCTACCTGCAGGCGTGAGGCCAGTTGCGGGTCGAATCCGCGGCGTACAACAACCGGCTCATTGGGCAGCGGCTCGGACTCCCAGACGATGCGGTTTGCGTCGGGCTTGAGCTGGCCATTGCGGAGCATGGTGTTGCGATGAGTGTCCCAACCGGTGGCCAGGTCCACCTGCCCCCCGACGGTGGCCATCTGCGCAGCTGCAGCGCTCGCACCTTCGGCGTATTTGCCGAAGTGTGTCTTGGGGTCAATGCCGCGAGAACGCATGAAGTGCGTCGGCACCAGCCATCCCGAGGTTGACCCGACGTCAAGCATCTGCATCGACAGACCCTTGGCGTCTTCCGGAAAGCGCTTGACCTCCACGTCGGGCCGGGCCACCACGATGGCCTTGTAGTAGTTGCGGCCTTGAATGAGCAGCATGGCGATCGCCTGGGCGTCACCCTTCTGCTTGGCCAGCACGTAGCCCCAGGGGCCCATTTGCGCCACATCGATCTGCTGGCTGGCCAGTGCCACCGATATGCCGGCCCAGTCGTTGGCCACCGTCAGCTCGATATCGGCACCGATCTGGTCACCTACCAACTTGTAGACCGGCTCCCAAACCCGTTTGGTGTCAGCCTGGGTCGGCTGCTGCGGTCCGAGCCCCACCTTGAGCAGCGGCCGCTTGGCCTGGGCGCGAACGATCGCCGGTGCGGCCAGCGCACTGGATGCCACGGCGGCGGTAGCAAGGACGATTCGGCGACGGGTGTTCATAGGTGACTCCTGACTGTGGGATGCTTGCAGGTTAGGGCCCACAGATGTCGACGTAATTAAAAAAACCGTCACGGTTTTCGTACAAGCTATAGACCATGTCGATACCCGAGCTGTCTCTGGCCCAACTGAAAGCGTTCGACGGCACGGCACGTCTGGGCAGTATGTCGGCCGCGGCGCGCGCCCTCGGTCTGACGCAGCCTACGGTGTCAGCCCACATCGCGCGACTTGAGGAGCACCACGGACTGGAACTGTTCTTCAGACGTGGGCAGCGTGTCGAACTCACCGACTTCGGCCGCGTGCTGTACGACACCACGAAACGGATCTTCCGAGCCGAAGAAGACGCCTGGGCGCTGCTGGCAAGTGCCCGCAACCACTACCGTGGTCGGCTCAGCGTGTGTGCCGTAGGCCCGTACAACGTAACGCCGATGCTCAAGCGCTTTCGGGCGCGCTGGCCCTTGGTTGACGTGGCAGTGAGACTGGGGGACTCGCGACAGATCGTCGATCAGGTCCTGGACTACCAGGGCGATCTCGGCGTGCTCGTCCACGCGGTGGACGACCCGCGCATCCACTGCGTCCCGTTCCGCCGACAGCCGCTGGTGGTGTTCGCGAGGCACGATCACCCACTAGCCGAACGAAAGGGCCTTCGGCTCAATGACCTGGCCAACCAGGAGTTCGTGTTGCGCGAGATCGGGTCGACCACACGCAGGGTATTCGAGCAGCGATTGGCCAGCGTAGGTGTCCGGGTACGCTGTGCCGTGGAGATCGGCAGCCGGGAAGCCTTGCGTGAAGCGGTCGCAGAGGGGCTAGGGCTGGGCGTGGTGGCCGAGCCCGCCTACGTGCCCGACACACGTCTCACGCGGCTCGATGTTGTCGACCTCGAGGCTTGCACACATGTGCATGTCATCTGCCTCACGGATCGCAGAGCGGTGCCGTTGATCGTCGGGTTCCTGTCGATCGTTGACGAGCTCGTCAGCGAGATGCGCGAACGCGCCTGATAAACCAAGCCCACTGGAGCGAGCGATACGGGCACAGGGCTCGCGCGACTTGGGATGCTCCCCGTGATCAGCCGCCGCAGCCGTCTGATGGCTGCCTTGGGCACAGACTACACGCTGACGAGCAGCGCCTTCGCGCAGGGGCTCGTCGGCCTGTGCATGGCCCTCGATATGACATGTTCAGGCTGTGCAGCCAGCAGCTTGTCGCGCCCGCACTGGCTAAAGCGCTGCCTCAGAAGCCAGGGCCGCACCTGCGGCGCCGCCTTCACGCCCCCTCACCCCCCTGCCCCGGCCGCTTCAACACCAGCGTGAGGATGTCGTAGCTGGCCACCAGCTCACCGTCCTGGTTGGTCACCTGCACGTCCCAGGCCACCACGCCTTGCGGGGGCTGACCCTTGCGGGCGGGCTTGTCGGTCTTGCGCTTGCAGGTCAGGCGCGCCCGGATGGTGTCGCCAATACCCACGGGCTTGACGAAGCGCAAGGTGTCCAGTCCGTAGTTGGCCAGCACCGGGCCTGGCGAGGGCGAGACGAACAGGCCCGCCGCGGCCGACAGCACGAAATAGCCGTGGGCGATGCGCTTGCCGAAGGGGCTTTCCTTGGCTGCGATCTCGTCGAAGTGCATGTAGAAGTAGTCGCCCGAGATACCGCCGAAGGCCACGATGTCGGCCTCACTCACCGTGCGCCGGTGCGTGAGCAGGCTGTCGCCGATGGCCAGGTCGTCGTACCACTTGCGGAAGGGGTGGACTTCGCTCTCCTGCACGGCTGCCCCGCGCACGTACTCGCCCGTCACTGCGGCGAGCATGGTGGGCGAGCCCTGCACCGCCGCGCGCTGCAGGTAGTGCTTGACGGCGCGCACGCCGCCGAGTTCCTCGCCCCCGCCGGCGCGGCCCGGGCCGCCGTGCTTGAGTTGGGGCAGCGGGGAACCGTGGCCGGTGGACTCCGGCGCAGCCTGCGGGTCCAGGATGTGCACGCGACCGTGCAGCGCCGCCATCTGCGGCACCACCTGCGCAGCCACCGCCGGGCTGCGCGTGACCAGCGTGGCCACCAGGCTGCCGCGCCCACGCGCGGCCAGGGCCACGGCCTCGTCCAGTTCGTCGTAGGGCATCAACGTGCTCACGGGGCCGAAGGCCTCCACGTCGTGCACGGCGCCGTTCGCCCACCCATCGCGGCACAGCAGCAGCGTGGGGCTGAAGAACGCACCCTCGGCCACGCCCTCGCCGACGGGCGAGAAAGCGGCGCCCAGGCCCCTGCCGACACCGGCACCGAACACCACCTCGTTGCCACGCGACAGCAGCGCCACGCGCTCGGCCACGTCGGCCTGTTGCGCCCTGGAGGCCAGCGCGCCCATCTTCACGCTCTCCACGGCCGGGTCGCCCACCACGGTCTTGACCAAGCGCGCGGCGAGTCTTTCCGCCACGGCGTCCAGGTGCCGGCGCGGCACGATGGCGCGGCGGATGGCGGTGCATTTCTGCCCGGCCTTGGCCGTCATCTCGCGCGCCACCTCCTTCACGAACAAATCGAAGGCCTCGTCATCAGGCCCCACCTCGGGCGCCAGCACAGCGCAGTTCAGCGAATCCGCCTCGGCATTGAAGGGGATGGAGCGCGCCACCAGGTTGGGGTGCACACGCAGGCGCGCGGCAGTGTCGGCCGAGCCGGTGAAGGTGACCACATCAGGCTCGGTCAGCCGGTCCAGCAGGTCCCCCGTGCCGCCGATGACGAGTTGCAGGCTGCCTGGGGGCAGCAGGCCGGAGTCGTGGATCATGCGCACCACCGCTTCGGTGAGGTAGCTGGTGGCCGTGGCCGGCTTGCCGATGCAGGGCATGCCCGCCAGGAAGCTGGGCGCAAACTTTTCCAGCAAGCCCCAGATGGGGAAGTTGAAGGCGTTGATGTGCACCGCCACCCCGCGCCGGGGCACCAGAATGTGCGTGCCGGCGAACACTCCCGTCTTGCCCAGCGGCATCGCGGGGCCCTCGTGCACCACGTTGCCCGAGGGCAGGTCGCCCGCGCCCACGCCGGCATAGGCGAAGAGCGTGCCCGCGCCGCCCTCGATGTCGATCCAGCTGTCGGCGCGCGTGGCGCCGGTGTGGCGCGACAGGGTATAGAGCGCCTCCTTGCGCTCCAGCAGGTACGCCGCCAGCGCCTTCAGCAGGCCGGCGCGCTGCTGGAAGTCCAGCTTCAGCAGGGCGGGCACGCCCACCGTCCGGGCGTGGTGCAGGGCCTGCGCGAAGTCGAGCGTCTCGGCATGGGTGTGTGCCACCGCGCTGCCGTCGATGGCGCTTCGCAGCAGGCTGGCGGCTTGGGTGCCGACCCAGCGGTCGGCGATGAGGCTCTGAAGGATGGGGACAGTCATGATGCGAGGGCCTGGCGGAAAGACAAGGGGGCTCACGGTCGAGGCTTTTGCCTGAGGGTGAGCGGACGCAGCCGATTGTCACGAATGGGCGCGGCACCCCCTGATCAGGCCGGCGCAGCACCAAGCAGGCCGCACAATCCATCGCTGCAGCGGCCTCGATGAGCACAGGCCCTGTCCGACGACCGCACTGGGAAACAACCACATGAGCCTGGGCCAGGCGACCCGAGAAGTGCTGGCGTGCGAGTTGAAGCTCTTGCGCGCCCACCGCAAGCTCGCCCTCGCGTTCCTGGGCGTCCTTTTCGTGCCTGCCGTTTATGCGTGGATCTATCTGTTCGCCATGTGGGATCCCGCGTCCCACACGCGGGATCTGCCCGCCGGGCTGGTGAACCTGGACCAAGGCGCCCAGTACCGCAAGCAAACCCTGAATCTCGGCCAGGAGGTGCTGGCTGCCATCGAGGCGCAACAGCAGTTTGCGTACCGCCGCTATGAAGACCCCCAGCAAGCCCGTCAGGACGTGCGTCAAGGCCGCCTGGCCTTCATGCTGGAGATCCCGGCGGACTTCAGCCAGCGGGCCCTGCCCGGACAGACGCCCGGCGCAGCCAAGCTCACCCTCTACACCAGCGAGGGCAACAACTACGCCAGTGCCAGCTTCGCCCGCCGCTTTGCGCCCGAGGTGGCCCAGCGCGTGAACACCATGCTGGCCGAGGCGAGGTGGGACCTGGTGCTGTCCAGCGCGGCGGGCTCCCAGCGCAGCCTGGACAGCCTGCGCTCGGCCTTGGGTGAACTGCACAAGGGCGCCTCTGAACTGCAGTCAGGCCTGAACCGGGCCCGGGAGGGCGGCCGGCAGGCCGCGCTCGCCAGCGACTCGGCCCTCGAGTCGGCCCAGCGACTGCGGGCGGGAGCCGCCCAGGTGGCGGAAGGCTCACAGCAGCTCGGGGGCGGCGTGCGCCAGATGGGCGCTTCCCTGCGGGCGCTCGAGGCCCGCATACCGCCCGAGTCCGAGCTGACAGCCCTGCGCCAGGGCGCGCGAACACTGGCCGATGGACAACAGGAGATGCTGCGCGGGCTCGACGCCTTGGGCACGGGCACGCAGCAACTCGAGGCCGGCCTGGTGCAGCTGCGCACGGCCGTCGACGAGATCCCCCTTTTTGGGGGTTCGGTGGCCGAAGGCATCGCCCCGATCACGGCGGGAGCGCGGGAACTCGGCGCGGGTGTGAACCGCGCACGGGAAGCCCAGGCCAGGTTGCTGCAGGGCACCCAGCGCCTGCAGGAAGGCGTGGGCGCGTTGGCCGACGGCACGGCACGGGCCAGGTCGGCCGTGAACACCATGCAGGCGCGCCTGCCAGAGGAGGCCCGTCTGGACCGCTTGACAGAAGGTTCTCGCGAGGTGGTCAACGGGCACGAGGCCCTGCTGGGCGGCCTGCGCCAGATGGGGTCCGGCACCCAGGCCTTGAACAGCGGCCTGTCCGGGCTGGTGGACGGCGTCGGGCGGCTGGACACGGGACTGGAGTTGCTGCGCCGATCCCTGCCCACTGACGTGGACCGCCCTGAGGGCAACGCGCAGGGCCTGGCCCTGTCGGTCGAGCCGCTGATCGAGGTGGTCGCACCCGTGCCCAACCAGGGCAGTGCCCTGGTGCCGAACTTCGTTCCGCTGGCGCTGTGGGTGGGCGCCGTGATGATCGCCTTCCTCGTCCACCTGCGCCGCGTGCCCGAACAGCTGGGCGGGCACCCTCGGCTGGCCTTGGCCGCGGGCAAGCTGCTGCTGCCGCTGGGCGTGGTGCTGCTGCAGTCCATGGCCATGCTGGCCCTGCTCGTCTGGGTGCTCAAGGTGCCGATGCCACAGCCCGGGCTGCTCGCACTGACCCTCGCCACCACCTCCGTGGCCTTCCTGGCCATCGTGTGGGCGCTCGTGCGGGTGATGGGCGACCTGGGCAAGGTGGTCGCGGTTCTGCTGTTGATCGTGCAGGTCTCGGCGGCGGGGGCGCTGGTGCCCATCGAACTCAGCGACGAGAGCTTCCAGGCCCTCCACCCCTACCTGCCGCTGACCTGGGTGGTCCAGACCTTCAGGGCGACGCTCTTTGGCGCTTACGACGGACAGTTCTGGCCGACCTATGCCTTCGTGGCCTGGACAGCCATCGTCGGGCTGGCCATCGGGGCGCTGGTCGGACGGTGGCGCACGGTGCCCGCAAGCCAATGGCGACCACCCCTGGACATCGAGTAGTCATCGAGCCCACGCGGTGACAGGGCTTCCGGGCAGCCGCGATACTTCAGCCATGACGACACGCCACCCCACCAGCCGCCGCGGGCTCCTGATCGCGGCCGGATCCTCCGCGCTGACCTCCCTCTGGATCAGTGGCACAGGAAGCGCGCTGGCGCAGACCTCACCTCAGGCAGGCAGCGCGCCGATACGCCTCATCGTCCCCTTCACCCCTGGCACCGGCATCGACCTCATCGCCCGCACCGTCGGCCCGAAGCTCTCGGAACGCCTGGGACGACCGGTGGTCGTGGACAACCGGCCGGGTGCCTCCGGCAACACCGGCACAGAGGCCGTGGTACGCGCTGCCCCGGACGGCTCTACGCTGCTGGTCAGCGTGAACACGCTGGTGATGAACCGCAGCCTGTATCCCACCCTGTCCTGGGACCCGGTGCGAGACCTGACACCCATCACCCTCACCAGCTGGGGCCAGCTGCTGCTGGTGGCGCACCCCAAGACGGGCTGGCGCACCGCGCGTGAACTGTTGGACGCCGCCCGCAAGCAACCCGGGCGGCTGAACTACGCCTCGCCCGGAGTGGGCACGCCACACCACCTGTCGATGGAGCTGCTGAAGAACACAACCGGCACCTTCATCACCCACATCCCCTACCGCGGCACCGGCCCCGCCGTGACCGATCTGCTGGGCGGCCAGGTGGAGACCATGTTCCTGCCCATCCACGTGGCGCTGCCGCACGTCAGGGCGGGCAAGCTGCTGGCACTGGGCATCGGCAGCGACAAGCGCCACCCGCTGCTGCCCGATCTGCCCACCCTGGCCGAGGCCGGCGTGGGGCAGGTGAATGTGGACATGTGGTACGGCATCTTCGCGCCCAAGGGCACGCCGCCCGCGCTGGTGGCCCAGCTCAACCGCGAGATCCAGCAGATCCTGGCCAGTGAGGACGCCAAGCGCGCCTTCTCCACCCAGGGGATGGATCCGGCCACCAGCACGCCGGAGGCCTTCGGCCAGCTCGTGGAGCGAGATGCGGCCCGGTGGGCACAACTGATCAAGGCGCGCCAGATCACGGCCGACTGAACTTCGCAGACACAAGATCTCTGAAGGGTCTCAGCCCTCCAGCCCAAGCGATTCAGGGACACATCATGGACATTGCCATCATCGGGGGCGGCATCGCCGGCCTGGCCTTCGCCCTGGCGCTGCACCAGCGCGGCCTGCACTGCACCGTGTATGAGGGTGTGCGGGAAGTACGCGAGGTGGGGGTGGGCATCACGCTGCTGCCCCACGCCATGCGCGAGCTCACGGCCCTGGGTCTGCTGGACGAGATCCGCGCCGTGGCCATCGAGAACGAGGAAAGCGTCTTCTACAACCGCTGGGGCCAGTACATCTACCGCGAGCCGCGCGGCCGGCACGCCGGCCACGAGCACCCGGAGTTCGGCATCCACCGCGGCAAGCTGCACGGCATCCTGCACCGGGCGGCGCTGCAACGCCTGGGCCCGCAGCGCGTACTCACAGGCCACCGCTGCGAAGGCGTGCTGATCGAAGACGAGGGCGTGACGTTGCGCTTCGCCGAGTCGCCCGGCGGCTCTGTAGCGCCCGGCCCGGTGCGCGCCGACATCGCCGTGGCCTGCGATGGTGTGCACTCGGCCGTGCGCCGCCAGCTCCACCCCACCGACCGGCTGTGCTTTGCCGGCATCAACACCTGGCGCGGCACCACCGTGCACCGGCCCATCCTCAGCGGCCGCAGCTACCTGCGCGTGGGCTCGATTGCCACCGGCAAGATGGTCATCTACCCCATCGTCGACAACGTCGATGGCCAGGGCAACCAGCTCATCAACTGGGTGGCGGAGATCGGGCGCGAAGGCTCGGCCATGAACGACTGGAATCAGCCCGGGCGACTGGAAGACTTCCTGCCCACCTTCGAGCGCTGGCGCTTTGATTGGCTGGACGTGCCAGCGCTGATCAGTGGCGCGCAGGCGATCTTCGAGTACCCGATGGTGGACCGCGACCCCCTGCCCTTCTGGGGCCAGGGCCGGGTGACGCTGATGGGTGACGCCGCCCACCCCATGTACCCACGTGGCTCCAACGGCTCGGCCCAGGCGCTGCTGGACGCCCGCACGCTGGCCGATGAGCTGGCGGCCAGCGTCACCGCAGGTACTCCACCGCAGCAAGCGCTGCGCCGCTACGAAGACCAGCGTCTGCCGGCCACCGCGCGCGTCGTGCAGACCAACCGCACCCTGCCGCCCGACGCCATCATCATGAAGGCCGACGAGTTGAGTGGTGGCCAGCCCTTCGGCCACATCGACGATCTCATCAGCGCCGAAGAGCTGCGCGCGATCTCGCGCAACTACCAGCAGGTGGCGGGGTTTGCGTTGAAGAACTGAGGGCCGGCTCAGACCCTCCCGCGCTCAGGCAGACGCCAACCGAAAGTCCATGCGCATCACCGGCACCGCGGGCCCTGGCAGGCTCAGGCGCTGCGCAGCCACCGGGTCTTGCTCATCGGCGTAGCGGCCGATCAGCGCCTCGCGCACGCCAAACACCGCATCACGCTCCAGGTAAGGGTCTTCGGCATCGAAGATCTCGGTCACCAGCGTGCGGTGACCGGGTGCGGACACGATGACGTGGAAGTGCGCCGGGCGCCAGGAGCCGCGGCCCGCAGGCTGCACCAGGTCCACCCAGGCCGGGCCATCGGTGGGGATCTGGTACGGCACCGGGCGGATGGTGGCGATCTCGTAAGCCCCTTGCGCATCCACGCGCAACTGGCAACGCAGGTTGTCGCGCGGCTGGGCCGGGTCCAGCTGCCAGTACAGGCCGTTGGCGGCGTTCTGCCAGAAATCCAGCACCGCCTCTTTCAAGGGCTGCCCCTCAGCGCCCGTGACACGCCCGCGCAGCAAGATGCGTTCACCCGCGTTGTCGCCGATCAGGTTCGCGGGGTTGTCTTTCCAGGGCGATCCCACGGTGTGGAAAGGCCCGAGAACGCTGCCGGGCGTGGCCTGCGGGTGCGAGCCCAGCAAGTCCACCAGGCTGGACAGGCCGGTGACGTCCGACAGCAGCGAGAACTCGCTGCGTTCGGCATTGGAGATGTCCCCCACACGGTGCAGGAAGGCCATGGCCGCGCGCCACTCGGCGTGGCTGAGCTTCACCTCGCGGGCGTAGGCGTGCAGGTGGCGCACGAGGGTCTGCACCAGCTCACGCTGGCGTGCATCGGGCAGGCCGGCGAAGCTGTCGACGGCCGCAGCCGTGATGTTGTCCAGGGTCAGGTTGCGCAAGATGAGTCCGGATGCTGAAGGGTCGAAAAAGGTGGCGCGGGGCGGGCCAGGGGCTCCGCTTCTCAATCCGCCTTCAGGCCGTTGTCCTTGACCACCTTGCCCCACTTCGCCACCTCGCTCTCAAGGTAGCGGCGCAGGGTGGCCCGGTCCATCGGCTGGCCGTCCAGAGACAGTGCGGCGAAGCGCTCCTTGACGGCGTCGGCGGCCAGGGCCTTGCCGATCTCCGCGCTGAGGCGATCCAGCACTTCGGCCGGCACTCTGGCGGGCGCGAACACGGCAAACCAGGTGTTGGCCTCGAAGCCGGGATAGCCCAGCTCGGCCACCGTGGGCACGTCCGGCAGTGCCGGGCTGCGCTTGAGCGACATCACCGCAATCGGTCGCACCTTGCCGGCCTTGGCATGGGGCACCGCCGGCGGCATGGAGGTGCTGGCAATGGGCACCTGCCCGCTGAGCGCCGCCTGCGTGGCCGCGGCGGGCTGGAAAGGCACGTGCGTGACGTCCACCTTGGCCAGGGTGCGGAACAGCAGCTCGGCCCCCAGGTGCGTGGTGGTGCCGTTGCCGGACGAGGCGTAAGACATCTTGCCGCCGCGGGCCAGGGCCAGCAGCTCCGACAGGTTGTTGGCCTTCACGTCAGGGTGCACGTAGAGCATGTTGGGCGTGACCCCGGTCATCGCCACGGGCTGCAGATCGCGCAGCGCGTCGTAGCCGGCGTTGGCGAACAGCGACGGGTTCACCGAGTAGGCCACGCTGTGCATCAACAGGGTGTAGCCATCGGCCGGTGCGTTCATCACCTGCTGGGTGGCGATGTTGCCGCCCGCGCCGGGCTTGTTCTCGATGATCACGTTCTGGCCCATCTGCGCGGTGAGCTGCGGGCCCAGCAGACGCGCGATGATGTCGGTCGAGCTGCCCGGGGCGAAGGCGACCACGATGCGGATGGGCTTGTCAGGCCAGGCGGCGTGGGCCTGGCCCCACCAGCCAAGGGCTGCGGTCAGCAGGCAGATCAACCGGGTCTTCATCACAAGCGGGCTCCTGTTCGGTGTGCTCGGGTCCTGCGGGCGACGGTGTTGCCAACCCCGCCGCCTGATTGGAAGCCAGGTGCCGGCGCAGCGGCAGGGGGAATTCCCCAGGGCTGCGGACCCCTTCGCCGCCTGGCGCATCTCCCGCTTGCGCGTCTCACCCCGGACGCGGCTTGACCCGGCTGCCCTCGGCCACCGTCGGCGGCGGGTAGGCGATGACCACCTCGCCCGGCACCAACCCGGAGCGCACCCAGGCCAGGCTGCCGTTGCGCGCCACCACCTGCACCGCACGCAGACGCGCACGACCGCCTTCGATGACGAACACGCCCATCGTGTCGGCGGGCTGCGCAGGCCCCGGCCAGGGGAACACGGCGCTCACCGGCACGCGCAGCACGTCGGCCTCCTGCCGGGTCAGGATGCGCACCACCACGCGCCAGCCGTCACCCAGCAGAGCTGCGGGCGCCGCCTCAGCCCGCCCCACACCTGCCGCGGAGGGCGCCGGCGTTGGCACCAGATCGATCAGCACGTTCACCCGCTGCTCCTCCACCCCCAGCGCCGACACCTTGGTGAAGGCAGCCGGCTCCACGCGACGCACCTGACCCGCCAGTGAACCTGGCCCGCCCCAGCGCTCGATGCGCACGGGGCTGCCAGGGCGGGCCAGGGCGGCATCGCCGGTCAGCAGTTCGGCCACGATCTCGATGCGCGTGGTGTCGGCCAGGTCCAGCAGCGGTGTGCCGATACCCACCACCCCCTCGCTGGCCTGGTGCACCCGCAGCACCATGCCCGCCACCGGCGCGCGCACGGTGAAGGTGCGGCCGGAGGACGCCGCCGCAGACGACAACTCCAGCGCCACCCGGGTCTGCTGCAGTTCGAAACGCGCCACGCGTTCGCTCTCCACGGCCCCTTCGCGCTCGCGGGTGGCCGCGTCCAGGGCCAGGCGGTCGGCATCCGCCTTGGCCGGGGACACAAAGCCCTGCGCCACGAGCTGCGCGTTGCGCCGCTGCTCGTTCAAGGCCTGGTCCACGCCCACCTGGGCTGCACGCACCCGGGTGCCGGCGCGCTCCAGGGCGGCCTGCGCGGCTGCGGCGCGGGCCTGCTGCTCGCCCCGGCTTCGCTCGTCCAGCAGCGGCGATGGCAGCGGCTCGATCAGCGCCAGGGCCTGCCCTGCCTGCACGGCGTCTCCCTCTCGCAAAGCCATGCGACGAAGCCGTCCGGCGATGGGTGCCGTCACGGCATGGCGTTCCGTCACCCGTGTGCGCCCGTCTTCCTCCACCGCCGTCTCGAAGAGGCCGCGGCGGGCTGCCACGGCCTCCACCTCCACCGCCCGCGGCGCGAAGGCCCAGGCCAGCAGCCCCGCGGCCACCACGCCTGCGCCCACGAGCGCGATCCAGGTGTTGCGCTTCATGCCAAACCTCCTGTTGTCATGCCTGCCGTGCCCCGTTCATTCGCGGACTCACTCCCGGGTCTTGAGCGCCGCCACCATGTCCAGGCGGTCGATGCGCCGGCGCACCACCAGTGCGCTGCCCACACCGGCCAGCACCACGCACACCGCCGCCCAGGCGTAGGTGCGCGGCAGGATCACCACCGGAAAGTGGAACTGGTCGGTCTTCAGCGCCGCCGACAGCAGGTGCACCAGGCCCCAGCCAGCCAGCATGCCCAGCGGCAGGGCCACCGCGATGAGCAGCGCCAGTTCGCCGAGCAGCAGGGCCGAGACTTCGCCCCGGGTGAAGCCCAGCACGCGCAGCGAGGCCAGTTCCCAAGCCCGCTCCGACAGCGCGATGCGCGCGTTGTTGTAGACCACGCCCACGGCGATGACGGCGGCAAACACCGTCATCACCGTGCTCATGATGCGGATGTTGCGCGCCGTGATCTGCTCCATGTTGCGCAGCAGCGTGGCCTTGCTGAAGGCCCCGCCCACGCGCGGCATCTCCCGCGTGGCCTCCAGCAACTCGGCCTCGCGGCCGCGTTCCACGCCCAGCGAGAAGCCGCCAGCCACATCGCCCTCGCCCAGGGCCCGGTTCAGGGCCGTGCGCTCCATCGTCGCGTTCAGGCCCATGGTCTCCTGCACGGTGGCGTCCACCGTCAGCGTCAAGGTGCGCGGCCGGCCCTCCAGCACCTCGGCCTGCACCGAGTCGCCCACCCGCAGGCCCAGCTTGTCGGCCAGGCGGTCGGTGAGCACCAGGCCTTGCCCCGCCAGGCGCACGGCGCGGCCCTGCGCGTCGATCACCTGGTTGAGCTGCGCGTCGGCGTCCAGCCCGCGGATCTGCACCCGCTGGCGGCGCGCGCCGTGCACCAGGTCCACCGCCACCTGGCGCGTGGACTCCACGCGGAACACCCCGGGCGCGCGGGCCAGCGCCTGCGCGGCGGTGTCGTTGGTCGTCTCCAGCATCCACACCTGCACATCAGCGCGCATGGCCACGTTGAACTGCCGCTCAACGATGTGGCCGATGGCATCGCGGAAGAAGTTGCCCAGCACGACGATGGCCACGGCTGCCGCCACCCCGGCCACTGCGAGGCTGCTGCGCCAGGGCCGACGCTCCAGTTGGCGCAGGATCATGCGCAGCGAGGTGGGCAGGCGGGTCAGGCCCAAACGCTCCAGCAGCGTGCGACGGTAGTGCGCCGGTGCGGGCGGGCGCATGGCCTCGGCCGGGGCCAGGCGGGCCGTGGCGCGGATGGCGTGCAGCGTGCCCAGCACCGCCGTGGCCACCGTGATGCCGATGGCCAGCAGCACCAGTTCCAGCGGCAGCCGGTGGTCGAAGCTCGGGAAGCGAAAGAACTCGGCGTACAGGCCCGTGAACATCAGCCCCAGGCCCTTGCCCAACGCCACGCCGAGCACCGAGCCCGCCGCCACCACCAGCAGCACGAAGCCCAGATAGTGGACGGCCAGCGCCCGGTTGGCATAGCCCAGCGCCTTGAGCGCGGCGACCTGCTCACGCTGCGTGGCCACCATCCTGGACACCACCACGTTCAGCAGGAAAGCGGCCACGCCCAGGAAGATGGCGGGCAACACGGTGCCGATGACGCGCTGTTCGGCGATCTCGTTGTCCAGCATGGCGTGCGAGCTCTGATGCTCGCGGCCGTGCGGGTCGCGCCCGCCGTAGCGCTGCAGGATGGGCTTGAGCGCCGCGATCACGCGGCGCTCGTCGGCGCCGGGGGCCAGGCGAAAGGACAGGCGGTTGAAGGCGCCCTCCATGTCCCATACCGCGGCCAGCACCTGCGCGTCCACCCAGAACACGCCGAAGCCGCGCGGGTCGGGCATGCCGAACATGCCGGCAAAGACGTACTCCGGCGACAGCGCGACGCCGCGCACCACCAGGTCGCGCTGCCGACCGTTGATCACCGCCTGCAAGCGCGCGCCGGGCTTCAGGGCATGCGCCTGGGCAAACGCCTCCGACACCCACGCGGGGATGGCGCCGTCGGGCTGGGTGCGGCCGGGCGACATCGAGGCGTCGTCGGCCATGCCGCTGCGCAGCACGATGCGGTTGAGCTCGCGCGGCCATCGCGGGTCGATGCCGATCAACTGGCCCATCAGCGGGTCCGACAGGCCTTCAATGCGCAGCCGCACCGGCCGCTCTACCGTGGCCTGCACCAGGGCCACGCCGGGCACGGCCTGCAGCACCGGCAGCAGCGACAGCGGCGCACGCCGTACCGAGGCGAACACGTCGGCGAACCGGCCCTGCTCGTAGAAGCGGTCGCGCGCATCCGACAGCGAGGCCACGGCCGACAGCGTGGTGAGGAATCCGGCCACGGCACTGGCCACCACCAGCGCAATGGTCAGCGCCTGGCTCCACATGCGCGTCAGGTCGCGCAGCAGCTTGCGGTTCAGAGCCTTCATGGGGCGCTCTTCACCCGGCGTTCCTCACCACGCCACCTCGGAGGCGCTGGCGCGCTGCGCGTGGCGCTCCTCGCGCTGGATGCAGCCGTCGCCCAGGTACAGCACCCGGTCGGCCATGCGTGCGATGGCGGCGTTGTGCGTGATCACCACGGTCGTGGTGCCCAGGCGCTGGTTGATGTCGGCAATGGCCTCCAGCACTCGCTTGCCGGTGGCGAAGTCCAGCGCTCCGGTAGGCTCGTCGCACAGCAGAACATCCGGACGCTTGACGATGGCCCTGGCGATCGCCACGCGCTGCTGTTCGCCGCCCGACAGTTGCGCCGGGAAATGATCCCGCCGCGGCAGCAGGTCCACCAGGCCCAGTGATTCGTCGATGTCCATGGGGTGCTCGGCGATGTCGGTCACCAGGGCCACGTTCTCGCGCACTGTCAGGCTGGGGATCAGGTTGTAGAACTGGAAGACGAAGCCCACGTGATCGCGCCGGTAGCGCGTCAGCGCGGCCTCGTCGGCGCCGTCTAGCCGGTGATCGGCAAACCAGACCTCGCCCGAGGTGGGCACGTCCAGCCCGCCCAGGATGTTCAGAAGCGTGCTCTTGCCGCTGCCCGAGGGGCCCAGCAGCACGACGAACTCGCCCGCAGCGATCTCCAGCGACACATCGCGCAGCGCGACCACCTCGGTCGCGCCGCTGCCGTAGGTCTTGCGCAGGGCTCGGGCGACGAAGATGGGAGGGGCCGGCACGGCAGTGAGCCCTGGGTGGCAGGGCCGGAGAAGTCAGGGCGTGCGCTGATTCTGGTCAAGCCGCGCCGGCACGCCTTGCGCTGAAACAAGAGACAGCGCCATGCGGAGCGCAGGCTCAGTGCGCGTTGGCCAGCGCGCCGCGCGCCACGAGCTCATCGCGCCAGACGGCCGCAATCGCCAGCGTCAGCACCAGGCCCGTCAGCACGAACGTCAGGCCCGTGGGCCGGTAGCCCCAGAGCGGGATGAGCGCGCCCGCGGCCATCAAGCCCAGCGGCAGGGTGTAGATGGCCAGCATGCGCACCCCCATGATGCGGCCGCGAAAACGCTCTTCGGTCGTGCGCAGCAGGATGATGGACAGCGTCACCATGCTCAGGCTCTGCGCAACGCCGGCCAGCAGCAGCGTGACCAGCGCCACCTGCAGGCTCGTGGCCAGGACGAAGCCCCCCAGGCACAGGTACCAGGCCAAGGTCGCGGCCAGCATCACCCGCGCCTGGGGCAGGCGCCGGCCCCAGGCGCTCAGGGCAAGCGAGCCGATCAGCGCTCCGCAGGCAAAGCTGGCCACCAGCCAGCCCAGGCCCCGCTGGTCCAGCTGGAAGACCTCCCGCGCGGTGTAGGGCATGAGGCCCATGGTCAGAGGAAAGGCGTTGAGGTTCACCAGGGCGGCCAGGCTCATGGCCGCACGCAGCCGGGGCGTGTGCCAGACATGGGCCAGCCCCTCCTTCACCTCTCGCCAGGGTGACAGCCGAGGAGGCCGCGCAGGAACCGGGGTGGCCGGCGGCACCTCGGGCCCGCGCGCTGCCGCATACAGCGTCATCAGGGCCGCTCCGACGTACAGGGCGGTGATGACCACGTAGGCCGGCACCATCCCGAAGGCCGCCATGAAGCCCGCGCCCGCCAGCGCGCCGCAGATCCGGGCCGAATCCTGCGTGGTGCGTGACACGCTCAGCGCCGCCACCAGGTGCTGCGCCGGCAAGGTCGCGCTGATCAGGGCGCTGCGCATGCCGATGTCGGACGGCCGTACCACCCCGGCCAGCGCCGCCACCACCAGCACCAGGGTCGGGCTCAGTTGCCCGCTGAAGGCACTCAGCAGGATCACGCCGGCGAAAAAGGCATAGGCCAGGCGCAAGGCTCCGAGCACCCGGCCCAGGCCCAGCCGGTCCCCCAGCATGCCCACCACGGGCGACACCAGGGTACCCACATACATCAGCGAGCCGAACAGCGTGAGCAGCACCACCGAGCCCGTCTCCACCAGCACGTACCACCCCAGGATCAGCGTCTCCATCTCCATCGCCCAGGCCGTGCAGAGATCGGCCGGCCACAGGAAGCGAAAGCTGCGCGTGCGAAAAGGCGCCAGCGCCGTGGCGGCGCTCAAAGGCGCACCTGCCGCAGGGAGGTAAGAGCCGGGGGATGCATGGGTGCGGGCATTCGGTGCCAGAGGCGCGCAGTATCCGCCTGCCGGAGCGCGGCCCTGCCATCCTTCGCGACCCGGGACCCATGGCCTGCAGACGGCCAACTGTCAATGAGATGCTGTGATGCGTTGATGATTCGATGCGCTTCGCTGTATGCTCGTCGCCATGCGCACCACTGTAGATATCCCCGAACCTCTGCACCGCATTGCCGCCAGCTTGGCGCAGCACACCGGCCGCAGCTTCAGCCAGACGGTCGTGGCGCTGATGGAGCGCGGGCTTCAGATGCCTGTGGCGGCCGCGGAAGCAAAGGCTGAGGCGCCGGGGGGGACCAGCCCGCAGATCCACCCGCTGACGGGTCTGCCGGTCACGCGCAGTCGCCGCGTCGTCACGCCAGAGGACGTGGCGGACCTGGAGGACGAGGCGTGAGGGCCCGGACGCGCCCAGCCGCACCCGATCCCGACGTCCAACTGCTGGATGGCAACGTCCTGGTGGCCCTCACCGATGCGGCCCATGTCCATCATGAGCAGGCAGTGGGGTGGTTTGCCAACGACGATCGTCTCTTCGCCACCTGCCCCATCACCCAGGGCACGTTGCTGCGCATGCTGCTGCGCCTGGGAGGTGCACCAGACATCCAGACCGCTCAGGCCGTCCTGGGCGCTCTGACCTCACACGCCCGGCACCGGTTCTGGCCCGATGACATCGACTACGGCGCCGTGCTCACCCGCGGGCTGCAAGGGCATCGGCAGGTGACGGACGCCTATCTTGCGGCCCTGGCGCGCCACCATCACGGTCGGTTGGTGACCTTCGATCGCGGCCTGGCCGCCTTGCATGACGATGTGGCTACCCTGATCGGGTGATCACGCGTCAGGTTTGGCCTGCTCCGCTGCCGGCGCCCCGGCAACATCGTCTGCCTCATCTCCAAAGGCGGTGCGAAAACTTCCCGCCTCCAGCCCCTGCTGCTGCAGCCAGCGCACCATCACGGCCTCGTAGCCGTGGGTGACGATGACGCGCTGCGCGCCCGTGGCGGCGATGGCGCGTTGCAGGCCCGGCCAGTCGGCGTGGTCGCTGAGCACGAAACCGCGGTCCAGGCCCTGGCGGCGCCGTGCGCCGCGCAACTGCATCCAGCCGCTGGCGAACGCACTGCTGCACTCGCCCAGGCGGGCCGCCCAGGCACTGCCCTGCACCGAGGGCGGCGCCACCACGAGGGCCTGGCGCAGCAGGCTGCGGTCCGTGATGTCCTCCAGGCGAAGGGTCTTCGGCAGCGGCACCCCCGCCGATCGGTAGGCCTCGTTCAAGCCCTGCACGGCTCCGTGCACGACGATCGGCCCGATGGACGCGTCCACCCCGGCCAGCAGCCGCTGCGCCTTGCCGAAGCTGTAGGCCAGCAGCAGGCTGACGCGGCCGGCCTGCGCATTACCCGCCCACCAGCGGTTGATGTCGGCAAACACCTCGCCGGGCGCTCGCCACCGGTAAATGGGCAGCCCGAAGGTGCTCTCGGTGATGAAGCATTCGCAGCGCACGGGCTCGAAGGCGTCGCAGGTGGCGTTGTCGGCCGCGGTGGGCGCGTCGCCGCGGCAGAAGTAGTCGCCCGAGGCCACCCAGACCCGTCCGGCATGCTCCACCCGCACCTGGGCCGAGCCCAGCACATGCCCGGCGGGGTGCAGGCTGATGGTCGCAGCCCCGATGCGCAGGCGCTGCCCGTAGCCCAGGGTCTGCAGTTGGATACCGCCCAGGCGGGCGCGCAGCACGCCTTCGCCCTGCGCGCTGCACAGGTAGGCCGCGTGGCCGCGGCGTGCGTGGTCAGCGTGGGCGTGGGTGATGACGGCCCGGTCCACCGGCCGCCAGGGGTCGATGTGGAAATCGCCCGCGGGGCAGTACAGCCCCTCGGGCCGCAGGACGATCAGGTCACTGTCAGCAGCGTCGGACACGATGTGTCATTCTGACCGCTGTGCCCCCGCTGCGCCGCATGCCGATGCCCGTTTCGATTCCACAGGACCCAAGCTCACCGCTGCGCATCTTCCTGTCCGTCAGGGGACGGGTGTCGCGTCGCACCTTCTGGCTCTACGGCGTGCTGGCCCTGCTGGGCCTGGGCCTGCTGGGCCATGCGCTTCTGGGCATTGCAGGGGTGGAACAGGGCAGCATCGAGGTCATCGTGAACCTGTTGCTGGTGTGGCCCGCCGTCGCCATCTCGGCCAAGCGCTGGCAAGACCGGGACCGAGCCCCCTGGTGGGTGCTGATCTCCCTCGTTCCCGTGGTGGGCTGGCTGTGGGCGCTGATCGACAACGGCTTCGTCAGGGGCACGCCTGGGCCCAACCGCTTCGGCGAGCCTCCTGCCGGCTGAGCGCAACGCCAGCCTTCAGTAGCGGCCCGTGATCCCCGCGGCACGCAAGTAGACGTTGGCCACCCAGGCCACGAAGCCCCGCATGAGCCAGCCGCGAAGGCCCGGCCGCACGAGCGGCGCGGTCACCTCCTGGGATACCGAGAAGGCCTGCTCCAGCCGATTGCCCAGGTCGGCAGCGAAGGCCTCGTCCAGCACCACCACGTTGGCCTCCAGGTTCAGCAGCAGCGACAGCGGGTCGATGTTGGAACTGCCCACCGTGGCCCACTGCCCGTCCACCACCGCCACCTTGGCGTGCAGGAACGCCGGCGTGTACTCGTAGACACGGATGCCGCGCGAGAGCATCTCGTCGTACAGCACGCGCGCCGCCAACCCGGCCAGGCGGTAGTCGATCTTGCCCTGCATCAGCAGGCGGATGCGCACGCCGCGCGCCGCCGCCCGGCGCAGCGCACGTCGGAAGGCGCGCCCGGGGTAGAAGTAGGAGCAGGCGATGTCGATGCGTTCACGCGCCTTGCCGATGGCCTCCACATACGCGCGCTCGATGGCACGGCGGTGCGCGACGTTGTCGCGCACCACCAGTGCCACCCGCGCCGGGGTGCCGGCCAGGGGTGCGAACCCGGCGGCCTCCTGCGGGCTGTCAGGGCCGTCGCCGCGCAGCCAGTCCCGCAAGCGCCTGCGCCGCTCCCCCATCGGACGGGGCACTTGCGGGGCGTTGGCGCGCATGTCCCTGATCAACTGCACCACGCGCTGCACGGGCTCCGGGTTCTGCACCAAGAGGGCCACTTCCTCGCGCCAGCCCCGGCCCACATGAGCGCGGGTCCACAGGGCATGGACCAGGCGCTGCACCTCGGCGGCCACCTGCCCCTCCACCTGCACGGCGAAATCCAGGCGCGGCTCCTCGGTCCAGCCGTGCTGCACGTCGAAGCGGTCATCCACCACGTTGATGCCGCCCACGAAAGCGAGCTGGCCATCCACCGCACACAGCTTCTGGTGCATGCGGCGCAACTGGCTCGGGTGGCTCCAGGCCCACCACCGCTCCAGAGAGCGGAAGACCTCGAAGCCGACCTGGCTGCCCTGCAACTGGCGTCGCAGCACGGCAATGCGTCCGTTGCTGCCAAACCCGTCCACCACCAGCCGCACCTGCACGCCGCGCCCGGCAGCGTCCCGCAAGGCCTGCACCACCTGGCGGCCGGAGGGGTCGTCGTTGAAGATGTAGGTGGCCAGCCAGACCTCGGTGCGGGCCTGGTCGATGGCGCGCACCATCGCGGGGAACAACTCGTCGCCGCCGCGCATGAGCGCCACGCGATGGCCGCCCTCGAAAGGCGCGAGCAGCGGTTCGACGTCGCTCACGACCGCCCCCGCTGCACAAGACACGGGCGGTGGGGGCGGTGCGAGCGGGCACCTGGGGCCCTCATGCGGCCTCCAGTTCCACCAGCAGCGGCAGGTGGTCAGACCATTTGCGCCAGCCCGCCCCGCGCGGCACCAGGGTGGAGCGGCAGCGCAGGCCGCGCAGGTACACGCGGTCCAGCGCGAACACCGGCGCCAGCGCCGGGAACGTGGGCTTGTGCACGGCCGGCCAGCCCGCAGGGGCGGGGTCGCTGGCACGCGCCAGGCCGATCTCGCGCATTGGCGCGTCGAGCTTCTCGCTCCAGTCGTTGAAGTCGCCGGCCACCATCAAGGGTTCCCCGGCCGGCACCTCGCCGTGGAGGTACTCGGCCAGGCGTTGCACCTGGCGCACGCGCCCGGCATGCAGCAGGGCGAAGTGCGCCACCACCACATGCACGCACAGGCCTTGCCACAGCACCGGCACATGCAGCAGGCCGCGCTGCTCGAAGCGGTGGTCGCTCACATCATGGTGCGCCACCTCGCCAATGGGCCAGCGGCTGAGCAAGGCGTTGCCGTGCTCGCCATGGCGGGTGGCCGCGTTGGTGCGGTAGGCGACCTCGTAGCCCTCAGGGGCCAGAAAATCGGCCTGCCCGCCCTCGGGCCAGCCCTGGCGGCTGTGCCGGAAGCGCCGCGCGTCACGGTGGTGGAACAGGCGCACCTCCTGCAGGCACACCACGTCCGCGTCAAAGCTCTCGACCGCCAGGCCCAGGTTGTGGATCTCCAGGCGCTTGCGCGGGCCCATCCCTCGAACGCCCTTGTGGATGTTGTAGGTGGCCACGCGCAAGGTGTCCTGCGCCGGCAGCGGACCCTCATGCAAGGAAGTGCGATCTCGGACAGCAGGCATGGCCTGCGAGGCTACACGAAGCGCGGCAACTGCAGGATCGCCTCGGCATTGCTGGGGGAAAAGCAGCGATCGGCGGCCTCTTGCCAGGGCAGCCATTCCAAGCGCAGGTGTTCGCGGGGGTTCAGGGTCACGGGAATGCCGGCAGGCACCTGCAGGCCGAAGACATGCTCGGTGTTGTGCGTCACACCGGGTGCGTAACGATGCCGCCACACCGGATAGATCTCGTAGACGTTGCGCAAGCCCCAGTCACGCAAGCGGGTCAGCGGCACGTCGGGGCTGCCCACGGCGATGCCCGTTTCCTCCGCCACCTCCCGCACCGCCGTCTCCGCCAGGGGTTCGTCCAACCGGTCCTTCGATCCCGTGACGCTCTGCCAGAAACCGGGCTTGTCGGCCCGCTCGATCAGCAGCACGTCCAGGCGGGCGGTGTGGATCACCACCAGCACCGACTCGGGGATCTTGGGCGGCTTCACGCCGGCTGCGGGTTGCGCAAGCGGATGTGCAGTTCGCGCAGCTGAGCTTCGTCCACCTGGCTGGGGGCGCCGGTCAACAAACACTGGGCACGCTGCGTCTTGGGGAAGGCGATGACGTCACGGATGGAGTCCGCCCCCGCCATCAGCGTGGCGATGCGGTCCAGGCCGAAGGCCAGGCCGCCGTGCGGCGGCGCGCCGTACTGCAGCGCGTCCAGCAGGAAGCCGAACTTGACCTTGGCGTCCTCAGGCGTGATCTTCAAGGCATCGAACACCTTGCGCTGCACCTCGGCGCGGTGGATACGCACCGAGCCGCCGCCGATCTCCCAGCCGTTGAGCACCATGTCGTAGGCCTTGGCGATGCAGGCGCCGGGGTCGGTGTCCATCAGGTTCTCGTGCCCGTCCTTGGGCGCCGTGAACGGGTGGTGCACGGCCGTCCAGCGGTCGGCTTCGTCGTCGTGCTCGAACATCGGGAAGTCCACCACCCACAGCGGCGCCCAGCGGTCCTCGAACAAGCCCTTGGAACGACCGAAGTCGCTGTGGCCCACCTTCACGCGCAACGCGCCGATGGCGTCGTTCACCACCTTGGCCTTGTCGGCGCCGAAGAAGATCAGGTCGCCGTTGCAGGCGCCCGTCCTGGCGATGATCTGCTCGATGGCGCTGTCGTGCAGGTTCTTCACGATCGGACTTTGCAGGCCGTCGCGGCCCTTGCCGGCGTCATTGACCTTGATCCACGCCAGGCCCTTGGCGCCGTAGATCTTCACGAACTCGGTGTAGGCGTCGATCTCGCCGCGGCTCATCTCCCCACCCTGGGGCACGCGCAGGGCCACCACGCGCCCGCCCGGGTTGTTGGCCGGGCCGGAGAACACCTTGAAGTCCACGTCCTTCATCACCGAGGTCAGCTCGGTGAACTCCAGCTTCACGCGCAGGTCGGGCTTGTCGGAGCCGTACTTCGCCATGGCATCGGCGTAGCTCATCACCGGGTACACCGGCAGCTCGACACCCATGGCGCGACGGAAGACGTGGCGGATCATGGCCTCGGTGATGGCGCGGATCTCTTCCTCCTTCAGGAAAGAGGTCTCGATGTCGATCTGCGTGAACTCGGGCTGGCGGTCGGCGCGCAGGTCCTCGTCACGGAAGCACTTGGTGATCTGGTAGTAGCGGTCGAAGCCCGCGACCATCAGCAACTGCTTGAAAAGCTGCGGGCTTTGCGGCAGCGCGAAGAAGGTGCCGTCATGCACGCGGCTGGGCACCAGGTAGTCGCGTGCGCCCTCGGGCGTGCTCTTGGTGAGCATGGGCGTCTCGATGTCGACGAAACCCTGCTCGTCCAGGAACTTGCGCACCTCGATGGCCACGCGGTAGCGCAGCATCAGGTTCTTCTGCATGGCAGGACGGCGCAGGTCCAGCACGCGGTGCGTCAGGCGCACGGTCTCGGACAGGTTGTCGTCGTCGAGTTGGAACGGCGGCGTGACGCTGGCGTTGAGCACCTCCAGCTCATGGCACAGGATCTCCACCTTGCCGCTGGTGAGGTTGGCGTTCTCGGTGCCGGCCGGGCGCGGGCGCACCAGCCCGACGATCTTCAGGCAGAACTCGTTGCGCACGCCCTCAGCGGCGCGGAACATGTCCGGGCGGTCGGGGTCGCACACCACCTGCACCAGGCCTTCGCGGTCGCGCAGGTCCACGAAGATGACGCCGCCATGGTCGCGGCGGCGGTGGGCCCAGCCCATCAGGGTCACGGTCTGGCCCATCAAGGTCTCGCTGACCAGGCCGCAGTAGGTGGTTCTCATGGCATCTCTCCGAAAATCTCTTGGGGCGTCGTCTGTCCCGGGTGGCGCACCGAAGCGTGGCGGCGGTGCAGATGGCCCCTGATATGCCAGGGGCCGGGCTGTCGGCTGCAGCGGGGCCTCAGGGGCCCTCAGGGCTGAACGCAGGCCGGCGCGCTCAGCCCTGCGGATTGGGGTCGGCCTCCCCCGGCCGGGCCGGTGGGGGCGAAGTCGGCGGGGGCACCACCACCCCCATGGAGATGATGTACTTCAGCGCCTGGTCCACGCTCATGTCCAGCGGCACGATGTCCGTGCGGGGCATCATCAGGAAGAAACCCGAGGTAGGGTTGGGCGTGGTGGGCACGTAAAGGCTGACATGCTCCACTCCGAGGTGACGCGCCACTTCGCCACCGGGCTTGCCGGTGACGAAGGCCACCGTCCAGGAGCCCGCGCGCGGGTACTGCACCAGCACGGCTTCACGAAACGCGTTGCCGTTGCTGGAAAACAGCGTGTCCGAGACCTGCTTGACCGAGCTGTAGATCGACTTGACGATGGGGATGTTCTGCAGCACCCGGTTCCATTGCCGCGCGACCCACTGGCCCACCACGTTGGTGACGAACATTCCCGTCAACAACAGCAGCGTGGCCAGCACGATGACGCTCAGGCCCGGCACATGGCGCAGGCCCTCGATGGCCGCGTGCGTGGTGGGCGGCAGCACCGCCTGCGTGGCGCCCAGCAACAAGCCGAACAGGCCGTCCATGGAACCCAGCAGCCAAGTCAGCACCCACAAGGTGATGCCGATGGGCGCCCAGGCCAGCAGGCCGGCCAGCAGGTATTTCTTCATGAACTGGACGGCGCGGAAGGGGACGCAGCCGGTGCGGGCGCGGGCGCCGGTGCGGCCACCGCAGCGCCCGAGCCGGCATCGGTGGACGCCGCTGCTGCGGGCTTGTCGCTGCTGCCTTCGGCAGGCTTGTCAGACGCCTTGTCGCCAGGCTTTTCGCCAGACTTGTCAGCCGCCGCCCCGCCCTTGTTCGAACCCCCGTCACGGAAGTCAGTGACGTACCAGCCCGATCCCTTGAGCTGGAAGCCGGCGGCGGTGACCTGCTTCACGTAGGTAGACGCCCCGCAGGCGGGGCACACGGTCAGCAGGGGATCAGAGATCTTCTGCAGGACGTCCTGGCGGTGTCCGCAGGACTCGCACTTGTAGGCGTAGATCGGCATGGGCGCACGAAGGGACGAGGACGGGACGAAAACCGCGCATTATAAGTTTGCGCCCCGATCCAGCGCCCCGCCCTCAATGTGCCTTGGCGCCAGCGCCGCCCGTGCCGTGGGCGCCGGGGTGCCCGTGGTGCTTCAGCACATACTCGATGGAATGACCGCGGTGGGCCACGATGGTGGGCGCCAGCGAACCCATCACCATGCCGATGATGGAGGCGAACAGACCCAACAGGTTGGCCGGGATCATCGCCTCCGGGGCCACCTGGGTGGCCGCCAGCCAGGTGCCGATGCCTAGCACCACCGACAGCAACGCGCCTTGGGTGTTGGCGCGCTTCCAGTAGGCGCCGGCCACCAGCGGGACGAAGGCTCCGCACAGGGTGACGTTGTAGGCGTTCTGCACCATCTCGTACATGGTGCTCTTGCTGTTCACGGCAAAGGCCAGGGCGCAGCCGCTGAAGATCACCAGCACCAGGCGCAGCGTCAGCAGCATCTGGCGGTCGCTCATGTGGGGCACGAAAGGCCGCAGCACGTTCTCGGTGAATGTGGCCGTGGGTGCCAGCAGGGCACCGCTGGCCGTGGACAGGATGGCCGACAGCAGGGCGCCGAAGAACATGATCTGAGCCCACATCGGCATCTGGCCCAGCACCAGATCGGGCAGGATGCGCTGGATCTCGCGCGCGTCCTCGCTGGCGAACAGCTTGGCCAGTTCCGGCGCATTCACCACCGCCGCGAAGGCGATGTACATGGGCACGAAGGCAAAGCAGAAATACACCAGCCCGCCGATCACCGTACCACGCACCGCGGTCTTCTCGTCCTTGGCGCTGGTCATGCGCTGGAAAACGTCCTGCTGCGGAATGGAGCCGAAGGCGAAGGCGAAGAAGGCGCCGGCCATGGCCCACCAGCCCGCGGCATCCATGTTCAGATCGAACAGGATCAGCTTGCCCTCGGAGGCGGCCTGCGAGATCACCTTGGCCGGCCCGCCGGCCATGTCACCCACCAGCCAGGCCACGGCGGACAGGCCGATGAGGATGATGATGGTCTGGAAGAGGTCGGTGAAGGCCACGGACCACATGCCGCCGAAGATCGTGTAGAACACCACGATGCCGGCGCCCAGCATGATGGCGGTGGTGAAGTCGACGGCACCGCCCGTCAGCACGTGGATGACCAGGCCGAGCGCGGTCAGCTGGGCCGAGGTCCAGCCCAGGTAGGACAGCACGATGGCCACGCTGGTCAGCACCTCCACGAACTTGCCGTAGCGGTGCTTGTAGAAGTCACCGATGGTCAGCAGGTTCATGCGGTAGAACAGGCGGGCGAACAGCAGCGCCGCCAGCACCAGGCACAGCGACGCTCCGAAGGGGTCGCCCGGCACGCCGCTCAGGCCGTCCCTGGCGAAGGTGGCCGACACCGACAGCACCGTCTCCGCGCCAAACCAGGTGGCGAACACCGTGGCCACGTTCATGTACAGCGGCAGGCTGCGGCCGGCCACCAGGTAGTCCTTGGCGCCATGCACGCGGCGGGCGGCCAGCAAGCCGATGGCGATGGTCACCGCCATGTAGACAACGACGAAAGTGATCAGCATGGGAGCGCTCCAGGTTGATGCTTGGTCTGTACAGGCACCACCACAACGGGCGGGCTTTCTTGGGCGGCGGCAGTGTATCGGCGCGCCCAGCGGCCGTGCCGCGTTGGGGACAAACGCCTTCTTTTCAAGGGGTCAGCCAAGCCCTTGCAAGCACCATGCCGAGCACGAAGCCCAGCGCCCCCCAGACCAGGGCCTGCAGCAGACGGTTGGTACGTCGCTGCTCGGCCAGCAGGGCCAGCAAGACGGCGGGGTCGCGATCAGGCGGGCGCTTGAGCGCGGCGTGCACCAGCCTGGGCAATTCCGGCAGCAAGTGAGCGTAGCGCGGCGCCTCGGCCTTGAAGCGATCAGCAAAGGCGCGCCAGCCCACCTGTTCGTTCATCCAGCGCTCCAGGAAGGGCTTGGCCGTGGTCCACAGGTCCAGGTCGGGGTCGAGCTCACGGCCCAGCCCCTCGATGTTCAGCAGCGTCTTCTGCAGCAGCACCAGCTGCGGCTGGATCTCCACGTTGAAGCGGCGTGAGGTCTGGAACAGGCGCAGCAGCACCTGGCCGAGCGAAATGTCCTTCAGCGGCCGCTCGAACTGCGGCTCGCACACGGCGCGGATGGCACTTTCCAGCGCGTCGATACGGGTATCCGGCGGCACCCAGCCGGACTCGACATGCAGCTCGGCCACCCGCTTGTAATCGCGGCGGAAGAAAGCGATGAAGTTCTGCGCCAGGTAGTCCTTGTCCAGCTCGGTCAGCGTGCCGATGATCCCGAAGTCCAGCGCGATGTAGCGGCCGAAGGTGGCGGGGTCCAGGCTCACCTGGATGTTGCCCGGGTGCATGTCGGCATGGAAAAAGCCGTCGCGGAACACCTGGGTGAAGAAGATGGTCACGCCGTCGCGCGCGAGCTTCTTGAAATCGACGCCCGCTTCGCGCAGGCGCTGCACCTGCCCGATGGGCAAGCCGTACATGCGCTCCATGACGATGACGGTGGGGGTGCACAGATCCCACACCATCTCGGGCACCATCACCAGGCCCAGATCCTGCATGTTGCGGCGCAATTGCGTGGCGTTGGCGGCCTCGCGCACCAGGTCCAGTTCGTCGTGCAGGTGGGTGTCGAACTCGGCCACCACTTCGCGCGGCTTCAGGCGCCGGCCATCGGCACTCAGCCGCTCCACCCAGCGCGCCAGGGTGTGCAGCAGGTCCAGGTCGCGCTCGATGGCGGCCTGCATGCCCGGGCGCAGCACCTTGACCGCCACTTCGCGGCCCGCGTGGGCACCACCGGTGCGGCCGGGCAGATCGGCACGCAGGCGGGCGAAATGCACCTGGGCGATGGACGCGCTGGCCACCGGCTCGGCGTCGAAGCGCTCGAAGATGGCGTCCAGCGGCCGCCCCAGCGCCCGCTCCACCAGCGCCGCCGACTGCGCGGCCGGAAAGGGGGGCACGCGGTCCTGCAGCCGGGCCAGTTCATCGGCCAGGTCCGGCGGCACGAGGTCGCGCCGCGTGGAGAGCACCTGTCCGAACTTCACGAAGATGGGGCCCAGCCGTTCCAGGGCCTGGCGCAGGCGCACCCCGCGGGGCGCGTTCAGATCGCGCCCGACGGTGACGATGCGAACCAGCAGCCGCACCCAGGGCTGCCTGAAGCTCTGCAGCGCCACCTCGTCCAGGCCGAAGCGCAGGACCGTGAACGCGATGAACCAAAGCCGGGCCAGACGCCTCATCGCAGCCTCATCCGCCCCTCAGGGCCCCGGTGCCACACAGGGCACGGGCGTGGACGGGTCATGGGCGGGCGCCGAAAACCGCCGCACAGCGCTGGGCCAGAGATGCCGCCTGTGGTGCCAGTTTCTCGAGGCCTTCGCGCAGGGCAGGTCCCAACTGCGCCAGCAGTTGGGCCGGGGCCGGCCCCAGGAGACGGTGAACGTCATCGGCCAGATCCCAGCGCAGGTGCTCCAGCAACCAGTTGGCGTCTGCAGCCAGCCGGGCATCACCCTCCACATGGACCTCCGGCGCACGCCCCGACAGCGCGCTCATCACCAGCCCCGCGGGATTGGACGCCTGCACGCGCACCTGCAGGTCGGGCGCGGTGTGGGATTCCTGACCGCACCACTCCAGCAAACCCGCAGGCGAGATGCGAAACACCAGTGCGGGCCACGGGGGCAGCAGCGCGGGCCAGCCTTCGGCGTGCAGCGCCACCACCCGACCGGCATGGGGCTGCAGGCGGGCCACGGCCGCCGGCTCACGGCCAAGCACATGGTTGATGAGCAAAGTCAACCGCTCCAGTGCGGCCGGGGCGAGCATGTCGTGCAGGGCGTGCCTCATACCTGAATTGTAGGGAGGCCGAAGTACGCACCGCGGATCAGACCGGATGTCGCACAGGAGGGCGGGTGGCAGCGCAGGGCAGGGCAAGCAGACAGGCAGATCCGGTATCGGACGGCGTCGGGGCGACAGGTGCTGTCGCGCGGCGAACGCATCGAGAAACACCGGGCATACGCCGCACCCAGCGCGGGCCGGCACAGGGCGATTCCGGCCCACGCGCACCGGCGGCACCGCAGGCGTCGGGGGCCCCCGGCGTTGCTGAGACCCCGGGCCTGCACCGCTTCGGACCGCTGAGCACGGCCCCCCGCATCCGCAGCTTCTTTTCGGAACCCCCTTCGGTTTCCGCGGTGCTGGCCGCAGTGATGGAGCCTGCCCTGGCCGTGGGCAGCCTGCTGGCATGGGCCTGGGCTTTGCAGGGGCACATGGCACGGGCGGACATGGTGCTGACCCTGGTGGTGCTGGCGCTGAGCTTTCCGGCGCGAGACCGTACCGCCATGCCGGCCACCGCAGTGTGGTCTGAGGTCACCGGCGCGTGGCTGGCGCGGGCGGGCGTGATCGGGCTCGGCCTGTGGTCCACCGACAGTCTGGCGCAGGTGGATCTGCGAGCGCTCACCGGAGCGTGGACCAGCACCGTGGTGTTGACGGCTGTGTCCACCCTGGGCGCCGGACGTCTGGTGGCGTGGTGGCAGGGCCGGCCGCACCGGCGCCGGCGCGCCATCGTCGTGGGCGCCGGCGCCCTGGCGGCGCGGGTCGGGCAGGCGTTGCGCGATCAGGCCGGGCGCGGCATCGACCTCATCGGCTGCTTCGACGACCGTCTGGACAGCCGCCTGGACCCGGGCGCGCGCGGCATGCGCCGGGGCGACCTGGCCGATGTGGTGGACTTCATCCACCGGCGCGGCGTGCAGGACGTCTACATCACCTTGCCGCTGGGCGGGCGCGAACCCGCGGGTTCCCGCATCCCGCGCCTGCTGCAGGCCTTGCAGGACACCACGGTCTCGGTGCACTACGTCCCGGACCTGCTGGGCATCACCATCATCCAGGGACGCCTGCGCGATGTGAACGGGGTGCCGGTGGTGGGCCTGTGCGAGACCCCCTTCACGGGGGTCAACCAACTGGTGAAGCGGGCCGAAGATCTGGTGCTGGCCGGTCTGATCACCTTGCTGATCTCGCCGCTGCTGCTGGCCGTGGCGCTGGGCGTGAAGCTCAGCTCGCCCGGTCCGGTGCTGTTCCGCCAGCGGCGCAACGGGCTGGACGGTCGCGAGATCGTGGTGTGGAAGTTCCGCTCCATGCGAACCCAGGACGACGGGACGGTGATCCGGCAGGCCACCCGGGGCGACCCGCGCATCACACCCTTTGGCGCCTTCATCCGCCGCACCTCGCTGGACGAACTGCCGCAGTTCTTCAACGTGCTGCAAGGGCGCATGAGCATCGTGGGCCCCCGACCGCACGCGGTGGCGCACAACGACGAGTATCGCGAACTGATCCGCGCCTACATGGTGCGCCACAAGGTCAAGCCCGGCATCACCGGCTGGGCCCAGGTCAACGGCCACCGGGGCGAGACCGACACGCTGGACAAGATGCGCGCCCGCGTGGAGTACGACCTGGAGTACCTGCACCACTGGTCGCTGAGCCTGGACCTGCGAATCATCGCCCGCACCGTCGCCCTGGTGCTGTGGGACCGTCATGCCTATTAGTGCCGGCGCCAGCGCCTGCGCTGCCCCCGGGCGGCATCGAAGCGACGTCACTCCCCCAACCCTGGAAAGGCCCCCATGCCGCTGAAGAACCCGCGTGCGCTGCGCTGCGTGCTGTCTGTGCCCCTGTCTGTGTGCTCCATGGCGCTGTCGGCGCATGCCTGGGCCCAGGCCCCCGGCTGGGTCTGGAGCGTGGGTCAGCAGTTCAGCCACGACTCCAACCTGTACCGATTGCCGGACGGCGTGCCGCCAGGCGCCGGGCAGTCCCGATCGGACACCGTGTCCACCACCTCGCTGGACCTCACGCTGGACCAGCCACTGGGCCGCCAGCGCCTGTTGGGGCGCGCAGGCGTGGAAGCCCTGCGCTACCGCCGACACGACGAACTGGACCATGACGCTCACCGTGCGGAGCTGCGGCTGGACTGGGAGACCGCCGGGCGTCTGTCCGGCCAGCTGCGCGCGGCCAGCGCGCGCGCCCTGCGCCCGCTGGACCCGGACGCTGCGGGCGGCAGCCAAGCCCGCAACCTGGAGAGCCACGACGAAACCGCAGCCCTGGTTCGCCTGGGTGGCGCCGGGCGCATGTCGGTGGAGGGCCAACTGGGCACCCGTGCCGTGCACTACAGCGACCCCGCCTTCGACGCCGCCGAGCTGCGCACCCAATCGGCCGCGCTGGGCCTGCGCTGGCGCCCCGGTGCAGCGACAACCTTCGGGGCCGGACTGCGCGAGACCCGCGGTCGCTACATCAATGCCCTGGACGATGCCGACCGCTACCGCAGCCGGGCCCTGGACCTGTGGATGACCTGGTCAGCCACGCCCATGCAGCGGGTGTACGTGCGTGCCAGCCCCTTGCGCGCGCGCTACGACCAGCGCAGCGAACGCGACTTCTCCGGCCTCACGGGGGCGCTGGCCTGGCAGTGGCAGCCGCGCGGCTCCTGGCAGGTGACCGCCCGGGCCGTGCGAGACCTGGGCCAGGACGCCTACCTGGAACGCTATGGCGTGGACGACACGGCGGCGCAGGCGCTGCCCGGCGGCCACGTGGACGACGGCGTGGTGCTGACCCGTGTGACGCTGGCCGCGCAGCGGGCGGTGACGGCCAAGGTGCAGGCCACCGTGTCCGCAGGCTGGACGCGAAGAACGCTCACCAGCGTCCTGCCCGCGGCAGCAGCCACCACGGCGCACGACAGCACCTCGCAGCTCGCCCTGGGGCTGCGCTGGGCCCCGCGCCGCAGCACCCAGCTGGGCTGCGACGCCAGCACCGAGCGCCGCCATGCAGACGGCCTGCTGAGCACGCCCTACTCGGCCCGCGTGTTCGGTTGCTTCGGGCGCCTGACATGGTGAGCGCGGCCCCCACCGTCCTGCTCACGGGTGCCTGCGGCTACATCGGCAGCCACACCTGGGTGGCGCTGGCGCAAGCGGGCTTGCGCGTGCTGGGGGTGGACGACTTCTCCAACAGCTCACCTGATGTCCTCACCCGCCTGCAACGGCTCACCGGACAGGCGCCAGCCTTCGAGCAGGCCGATGTGTGCAACGCTGCGACCCTGGAAGCCGTCTTCGCGCGCCAGCGCATCGACGCGGTTGTGCATTTCGCGGCGCTGAAGGCGGTGGGCGAATCGACCGCCCAACCGCTGGCCTACTACGCCAACAACCTGGGCGGCCTGCTGACCACCTGCCGCGTGATGCAAGCCCACAGCTGCAGGCGCCTGGTGTTCAGCTCCAGCGCCACCGTGTACGGCGCACCGCAGCACCTGCCCATTGCCGAGGATGCGCCCCTGTCCGCCACCAACCCCTACGGCCAGACCAAGCTGGTGGGCGAGACCATCCTGCAGGACCTGGCCCGCGCGGACGCCGACTGGCGGCACGTGAGCCTGCGCTACTTCAACCCCGTGGGCGCCCATGAGAGTGGCCTGATCGGTGAAGAGCCCCGGGGCACCCCCAACAACCTCATGCCTTACGTGGCCCAGGTGGCGGTGGGCCAGCGGCCTTATCTGCAGGTCTTCGGCAGCGACTACCCCACCCCTGACGGCACGGGCGTGCGCGACTACCTCCACGTGGTGGACCTGGCCCAAGGCCATGTGGCCGCACTGCGCCATCTGCTAGACGGCGGCGACACGCTCACCATCAACCTGGGCACCGGCCGCGGCAGCAGTGTGCTCGAGGTGGTGAACGCCTACGCCAAGGCGAGCGGCCGGGAGATTCCCTACCGCATCGCCCCCCGCCGCCCGGGCGACGTGGCAGCCTGCTGGGCCGATGCCTCACGCGCAGGCAAGGTGCTGGGGTGGCGGGCGCAGCGGGGGTTGGGGGAGATGTGCGGGGACAGTTGGAGGTGGCAGGTGAGGAGCGCGTCACCCCGTGCCAGTTCGCTTGCCAGCGCGATGATGGCGGGGTGAGAGGCCGGGGCGGTTACGTCAACTCAGTGCCGCCATCACACCATCCGGGTCACGCGATATCAGGTTGAGCAACACGAGGGAGGCCCCTTGCGGCTGGCGGTCTCCCCGCTCCCAGTGCCTTAGGGTGGCCACCGAGAACCCAAATCTCGTCGCAAACTGCACCTGTGTCAGCCCCAAGCGCTGCCTGACCTCGGCCACGTTGACGGCCGCCGGACGGTAAACCTTGACACCGGCCTTCTGCCCGCGGGCGTGCTGGCTTCAGCAAATTGACCAACCCGGCAAGTTCGTTACGCTCGCCCCTGCTGAGGTTGGCACGCTCGTTCTTCGCAAAGACCGTGAGCAGGTACGGCGGCATGTCATCACTGTGGAAGCAGTACACCACCCGGACGCCCCTGCTCTTGCCCTGCCCCTCACGGCCCCACCGCAGCTTTCTGATGCCGCCAGTGCCTTCCATCAGATCACCCGCCTTCGGGCGTGCTGCGAGGAACTGGACGATAGCCGTTCGCCCCACAGAGCCCATCAGACGGGCTGAAGCCTTCTGGTACTCCGGCAATTCGGCAACCGTCAGAAGCATGGCGGCCAATGGCAATCCAATGGATCACCCGTATACAGCTAAGCTTGAAAAACTCCGTGATCATGCGCATAGCCGAAGAAGGCGTCGGGAACTTCGAGGGCACGGCTGTGCAGGCAGCCCATGCCCGGGACCACAGGGCATGAAGCCGAAAGTCTCAAGGGCACTGACTTGAACAGTATCCAGCTCCACATCCAACCCGTCATCATGGCCGGCGGCTCCGGCACGCGGCTGTGGCCGCTGTCGCGCGCGGGCTACCCCAAGCAGTTCCTGGTGCTGCAAGGCAACGAGAGCCTGCTGCAGCAGGCCGCGCAGCGGCTGGCGGCGCTGGGTGGTGCGGCAGCGCCCATCGTGGTGGGCAACGAGGAACACCGCTTCCTGATCCTGGACCAGTTGCGCGAAGCGCGCTGCACGCCCTCGGCCGTGCTGCTGGAGCCCGCCGGGCGCAACACCGCCCCGGCCGTGACGCTGGCTGCGCTGCAGGCCACGCAAGGCGGGGCCGACCCCGTGCTGGTGATCACCCCGGCCGACCAGACGGTGACAGACCCTGCCGCCTTCACGGCAGCGCTGGAGCGGGCGGCATCTGAGGCGGCTGACGGGGCGGTGGTCATCCTGGGCATCACGCCCGACCGGCCGGAGACGGGCTACGGCTACATCCAGGCGGGTGACCTTGCGCCGCCCGGCGCAGCGCCGAACCCCAGCGGCCCGAGCGCCGCGCCAGACTCGCGGCTGAAAGCGCGCCCGGTGCAGCGCTTCGTGGAGAAGCCCGACGCCGCCACCGCCGCGGCCTATCTCGCCGAAGGCGGGTACTTCTGGAACGGCGGCATCTTCGTGCTGCGCGCCAGCACCTGGCTGCAGGCCCTGCAGCGTTTCCGTCCGGACATCCTGGCAGCCACGCGCACCGCGTTCGAGGCCCGCAGCACCGACGCCCTGTTCGTGCGCCCGGACAAGGTTGCCTTCGAGGCCGTGCCGGCAGAGTCGGTGGATTACGCGGTGCTGGAGAAGTGCCCGGGCAGCGGGGTGGACATCCGCATGGTGCCGCTGGACGCGGGCTGGAATGATCTGGGCGCCTGGGACGCCGTGTGGCAAGTGACCGGGAAAGACGATCAAGGCAACGCCGCTACAGGCGACGTGCTGCTGCACGACAGCCAGCGCACGCTGGTGCACCGCCTGGCCAACCCGGGCAAGGTGTGGCTGGAGATCATCGAAGTGCAGTCCGGCAGCTACCTGGGCGAGGATGACATCGTGAGGTTTGAGGACACGTACGGGCGCTGAGCCTGCAGCGGTGTTCCGCGCCCCCGCACCGGCCCAGCACCCGCGCATGACGTGAGAAGACGCAAAGGCCCAGGGCTTCGCCGCCGGGACACTGAAGGCCTTCACAAGCCTGCCTGTCTGTGACACCCCCAGCCGCTCCCGCACCAGCGCCTCCCCCGCGCGCCGCCCCCGCTTCAGAACACCACCCCGGCACCGTCCTGCGGCCCTTTCCCTCGGGCACACGGCTGCCCACTCAGTGGGCCTGCTGGCTGGACAGCGCTTGCGCGCACCTGCACCCGGCTGGGCGGGTGGTGGACATGGGGGCCCCTGCGGCCCATGGTGCCCATGCAGCCCATGAGGCCCATGCGGCCACCACAAGCAAGCGCGCGGGTACGGCGTCGTTCAGCGCTCGCCTGGTGGCGCAGGGCGCATCAGGTGCGCTGACGCTGCCGGGGGCCCTGGAAACCGGGGAGCCGGCCGATCTGGCCTGGCACGACGCCAGCCAGGCTCCTGCACTGGCCCGCAGCGTGGCGCGTCACCGCCGCCCGCTGAACCTGCCCCGCGTGCCTCTGGGTTCGCCCAGCCTGAAGGCCCTGGCCGCCGCCTTCAAAGGCCGGGGCTGGGTGCGGGTGCGCGCTGCCCACGGCTCGCCCTGCATCGAGCTGGATGCAGGCTGGACGCAGCCCTGGCAGAAGTTCAATGCCGGCCGCCAGTCGGACTTCCGCCGCGCGCAGCGCCGCGCCGAGGAGGCCGGCGCGCTGCGGTTCGAAGTGCACACGCCCTCGCCGGGGCCCGAGCTGGAGCGACTGCTGGACGAGGCCTACGAGGTGGAGTCGCGCAGCTGGAAAGGCGACGGCGGCACCGCCCTGGCGGTCGACCCGCTGCTGGGCCCGTTCTACCGGCGGCTGGCGCACAACGCGTCACAGGCCGGTCTGCTGCGCCTGTGCTTCCTGCGCATTGCCGGTCGGGCCGCGGCCATGCAACTGGCGCTGCAGGGCGGCGACCGCTTCTGGCTGATGAAGATCGGCTACGACGCGGCCTTCGCGCGCAGCAGCCCGGGGCAGCTGCTGATGCTGCACACCATCGGCCATGCCGCTTCGCAGGGCCTGGCGTCGTACGAGATGCTGGGCAACGCCGCCGCCTGGACGGCGGGGTGGACCCGAACCTTGCGACCGTTCGTCGCGGTGAAGGCTTACCCGGCGTCGTGGCCCGGTACACGGGCACTGTGCACGGACGCGTGGCGCGCAGCCCGGGCACGCTGGCAGGCCGGGGCAGCTTCACGCCAAGGGCAGGCAGCGCCAGCGTGAACAGGCCCGCCCACGCCACCCTGAAGCGCTGGGCCTACGCGCTGGGCGGGCCGGTGCTGCAGCGCGCCAGCCGCGCCTATGTGCCCGGCCCGCGCCTGGAGGACGCTGTGCACTGGGCCCGTCACCTGGCCCCGCCCGGCTGCGCCTTCACCTTCGGTTACTTCAATGCCGAAAAGGAGTCCGCGGCCGAAGTGGAACAGGCCTGCCGGGAGTCCGTCCAGGCGCTGGCAGCGCTGGAGATGCCCGCAGCCCAAGGCGCCAGCCGGGCGGGCTACTGCTCCGTGAAGGTGCCCGCCCTGGAGTACGACCCCAGGGCACTGGAAGGCCTGGCCCTGCTGGCCCAGTCACAGGGGCAGCGACTGCACTTTGACAGCCATGGCCCCGAAACCGCCGATCCCATGCTGGCGGCCCTGGACGCCCTGAGTCCCCATCAGATCCGCCTGGGCCTGACCGTGCCGGGGCGCTGGTCGCGCAGCCTGGCCGATGCCGAGTGGGCGGTGGAACGCAAGCTGCGCGTGCGGGTCGTCAAGGGGCAGTGGCCCTGTCCTGATCGGCCGGACGCTGACCCGCGGCAGGGATTCCTGGCGGTCATCGACCGCCTGGCGGGCCGGGTGAATGAAGTGGCTGTCGCCACCCACGACGCTGATCTCGCACGCGAAGCAGTGCGGCGGCTGGCCGCACGGGGCACCGCGTGTGAACTGGAGCTGCTGTGCGGGCTGCCAAGACTCGGGGTCATGGAACTCGCCCGCTCGAAAGGCCTGCCCGTGCGCCTGTACGTGCCCTTCGGCCAGGCCTGGCTGCCTTACGCCCTGAGCCAGGTGCTGAGGCAGCCGCGGCTGTGGCCGCGGCTGCTAAAGGACAGCCTGGCGGACGGCTGGGCCAGGAACCGGGTGGCAGGCACCCGGTAGGCCAGCGACCTCGCGTACGGCCGGGATGCGCCTCCCAGCCGGCCGCCCAGGCCGCTTCGGCCGCCCTCAGTTCACCCGCACCGTGGTACCCAGCTTGAAGCGCGCGCCCGCCGCGTCCCAGGTCTGCCCGGCGCCACTGTTGTCGGCGTTGGCAAAGCGTACCGAGAACCTCGGGTCGCCGGCGGTGGCCGGGAAGACGTCCGGGGCCGACAGGTACACGTCGTAGTCACCCGTGGCCGCATCGGCGGGAACGGTCACGCTCACCGCCTGCGCCGTGGAGGCCGTGGCCTGCGGCGTCAGCGTGGCCAGGTTGCCGGCCCGTGCGGTGATCACCGCACCGGTGCTCTTGTGGCGCAACTGCACCACCAGCGCCCGGTCCGAGAACATGCGAGACCAGCCGACGTTGCGCAGGTTCACGCTCAGGGGCAA
>Ga0315907_10000129_pt1 | contig 108274 bp, 101 predicted proteins | sample LakEriMetagenome_3_FD_203525 | JGI IMG/M metagenome (GOLD analysis project Ga0315907, IMG submission 203525) | Freshwater fungal communities from buoy surface, Lake Erie, Ohio, United States - Buoy 12 MA123 | ecosystem: Environmental > Aquatic > Freshwater > Lake > Lake biofilm | place: USA...
CCTCTAGACGATAGGGTCAAAACCTTGGAACTTAAAGTTTCACTTCTCTTGGTGGAGGTAAGCAGGATCGAACTGCTGACCTCTTGCATGCCATGCAAGCGCTCTCCCAGCTGAGCTATACCCCCACGATCTGGAACCATGCTTTGGATAGCAAAGCAAAAAAACTGGCGGAGTGGACGGGACTCGAACCCGCGACCCCCGGCGTGACAGGCCGGTATTCTAACCAACTGAACTACCACTCCTGGCAGGCAGCTTTCGTTTGTACTACTGCACAAACCAAGCGCTACAACTTGGCGACCCTACGGGGATTCGAACCCCGGTACTCACCGTGAAAGGGTGATGTCCTAGGCCTCTAGACGATAGGGTCAAAACCTTGGAACTTAAAGTTTCACTTCTCTTGGTGGAGGTAAGCAGGATCGAACTGCTGACCTCTTGCATGCCATGCAAGCGCTCTCCCAGCTGAGCTATACCCCCACATAAAGCAGTACGCAAAATTACTTTTGTGTATTGCTCAGAGCCTCAAATTATAGACTGGTTTTCAGGCTTTTCGCAAACGCGACAAGACTTTTTCACGGCCCATAAGCTCTAGCACTGCATCTACAGAGGGTGTGTGTGCAGTTCCCACGGTCAGCACACGCACTGGCATGGCCAACTGGGGCATTTTGAGAGCATGCAAGGCCAAGACTTTTTTGAACTCTGCACTGATACTGGCCTTGTCCCAAGCGCATTGCTCAAACGCTGTCGCCAAAGCTTCTATAACAGGCAGTATGGCTTGGGTGACATGCTCAGCACGTTGCTGTGGGTCGGGTTGAGCATCGGCATAAAACACCTGCGCCCAATCTGCCAAAGCCAGCGTGGTGTCACATCGGTCTTTGAACAAAGCACAAATACGGGGCAAACGACCATCTGCCAAATGGGTAGCAGACACACCGCGTTGCACCAGCAAGGGGGCAATCAATTCGGCCAGTGCATCGTCGGCCATGGCTTTGAGATGCTGGGCATTTACCCAACGCAGTTTGGCTTCGTCAAATTGCGCAGCACTTCGTCCCAGATGGTCCAAATTGAACCATTGCAGAAACTGTGCACGGCTAAAAATCTCATCGTCCCCATGGCTCCAGCCCAGGCGAGCAAGGTAATTGACCATGGCATCTGGCAAGTAACCTTCGTCGCGGTATGCGGTAACCGCTTTGGCACCATTGCGTTTGCTCATTTTTTCGCCCTGCTCGTTGAGCACTGTGGGCAAATGGGCGTAAGTAGGAGGTTCTTTGCCAAGGGCACGAAAGATGTTGATCTGGCGCGGTGTGTTGTTCACATGGTCGTCACCACGGATCACATGGGTGATGGCCATATCAATGTCATCCACCACCACACAAAAGTTGTAGGTCGGGGTGCCATCAGGTCTTGCAATGACAAGATCATCTAATTCGTCGTTGCGGATTTCAATACGGCCTTTGACCTTGTCGTCCCAAGCCACTACGCCACCCTGTGGGTTTTTAAAGCGCAGCACAGGTTGCACGCCCGCAGGGATGGGCGGCAAGGTTTTACCGGGCTCTGGCCGCCATGTGCCGTCGTACCGGGGCTTGAGCTTGGCCTGCATTTGCTGCTCGCGCAGGGCATCGAGTTCTGCCACGCTCATGTAGCAAGGGTATACATGCCCAGCCGCTTGCAGATCTGCCAAGACTGCTTTGTAGCGGTCCATGCGCTGCATTTGATAGAACGGGCCTTCGTCCGGGTCCATGCCCAGCCAGTGCATGCCTTCCAAGATAACGTCTACGGCTTCTTGGCTGGAGCGTTCGAGGTCGGTGTCTTCAATGCGCAAAATGAAGTCACCCCCGGTGGCACGTGCATACGCCCAAGGGTAAAGCGCCGAGCGAATGTTGCCCAGGTGGATAAAGCCAGTGGGCGATGGTGCAAAACGGGTGCGCACACGGGGTGAAGCAGAGGTTGCTGAAGTGGTCATGAATCAGGCAATTTGGGCGTTGGGCAGGGCAAGGCGGGAGGTATCTTCGTCCCCCTCTTCTGCACCTACACGGCTTTCGTTCAAGCGGGTGATGTCGGCTGCACATATGTCGCCGGTCACGTACACACCGTCAAAGCACGAAGCATCAAAGTCAACAATCCCGTCATTGAGCGAACCCACGGCCTGCTTCATGGCATCGACGTTTTGATAGATCAAAGCATCGCAGCCGATCAACTCACGGATTTGTTCTTCAGTGCGGTCATGCGCCACCAGTTCGCTACTGGTGGGCATGTCAATGCCGTAAACGTTGGGGTAGCGCACGGGTGGCGCAGCGCTGGCAAGGTAGACCTTACGGGCACCAGCATCACGGGCCATTTGCACGATTTCGCGGGATGTGGTGCCACGCACAATCGAGTCATCTACTAATAGCACGTTACGGCCTTTGAACTCTGACCCAATCACGTTGAGCTTTTGGCGCACCGATTTTTTACGCACGCCTTGGCCCGGCATGATGAAGGTACGGCCCACGTAGCGGTTTTTGACAAACCCCTCACGGTACGCCACGCCCAACACATGTGCCAACTGAGTGGCGCTGGGTCGGCTGGACTCAGGGATGGGAATGATCACATCAATGTCTTGCGGCTTTAAGACCGACAAAACACTCTTAGCCAGTGATTCACCCAAATTCAGGCGCGCCTGGTACACCGAGATGTTGTCGAGAACCGAGTCAGGGCGGGCCAAGTAGACAAACTCAAAAATGCAGGGATTGAGTCTGGGGTTTTCAGCGCATTGCTCTGCATGCACTTTACCGTCCAGGGTGATGAAGACTGCCTCGCCAGGGTTGATGTTGCGCTCAAATGCGTGGGTAGTGCCCTCAAGGGCGACCGACTCGCTGGCCAGCATACGGGTGCCATCAGCGCTTTGCCCCATGCACAAAGGACGAATGCCGTGCGGGTCACGAAAAGCCAGTAGGCCATGCCCAGCAATCAGGGCAATCACTGCATAAGAGCCTTTGATGCGCTTGTGCATGGCTTTAACAGCCGTAAAAACGTCTTTGGGCTGCAATGCTACGCCACGAGTTGCGTGTTCGAGCTCGTGGGCAAAAACGTTCAACAACACCTCAGAGTCACTGTCGGTATTGGTGTGGCGGTGATCGGTCAGCTCTAGCTCGCGGCGCAAAGCGTGGGCGTTGGTCAGGTTACCGTTATGCACCAACACAATGCCAAATGGGGCGTTGACGTAAAAAGGTTGCGCCTCTTCTTCGCTGTAGGCATTGCCTGCGGTGGGGTAGCGGACTTGGCCCAAACCCACATTACCCGGCAGTGCGCGCATGTTGCGGGTGCGGAACACATCACGCACCATGCCCTTGGCTTTGTGCATGAAGAACTTGCGTTCTTGCTGGGTCACAATGCCTGCCGCATCTTGGCCGCGGTGCTGCAAGAGCAGCAAGGCGTCATAGATCAGCTGGTTGACGGGGGCCGTGCTGACTACTCCAACGATTCCACACATATTGTTGATTCCATCCGTTAACGGGGAGACTCCCACGGAAGCCCGGCAGGCACCGCAGGTAAAGATAACCAAGGCTGCCCTTGTGGGGGCATCAAAGCGCGTAAATTTTCAGGCACCAAGGGTTGCAACCCTTGGGCTGCATACTCAAAAACGGGCACCAGTTGCGCCTCGCGCCACCAAGGCGCGTCTCGCCACGGGCTCATGCCCACGGCTAAGGCCAATAAAACCAAAGCAGCTGCGCCGCGCAAAATGCCAAAGATGCTTCCCAGCGCACGGTCTGTGGGGCGTAAACCAATAGCGCCTATCGCTTTTTTAGCAATCCAGGCCAACAAGCCGCAGGCAAACAAACTCACCACAAACACTAACGCAAAACCCAGCGCATACTGAACAACTGGCCCCGCATTGTGGACGGGCAAGAGGGTTGCAGCATCAGCCGCCAGCCAAACTGCCATGACAACCGCAATGAACCAACCAGCCAGAGAGACCAGCTCGAACACCAGCCCTCGCCATGCGCCAATGACCATGGATACAAAAAGAACGCCAATAAAGAGCCAGTCCAGCGTCACCATGGTGCAAAGGGGTAAATAAGGTGCATCACAGGGTCAAAATCGCGGCCGGCAGGTCTTGGGCCTTGATGCGAGCGGCGGCTTTTTCGGCCTCTGCACGAGATGCAAAGGGGCCCACACGCACCCGTATACGTTTGCCGTCTTTGGTCTCAACCACCTGGGTGTAGGTTTTAAGACCGGCACGCTCGACTTTCATGCGGGCTTCACGGGCCTTGTCGTTTTCGGCAAATGCGCCCACTTGAACGATAAAGCGCTCATCAGAGGAGGCGGAGCTGGGGCTACTAGAAGTAGCACCATTGAGTAATGCTTGAGCACGGGCAGCCTCGTCCGTACGCGGTGCTTTGGGTTCAACAGGCGTTGGGGCAGCAGGCGCTGGCAGGCGATCTGGTTCTGGCTTGGGCACCACAGCGACTTGCGGTGCAGGCGTTGTGGCTGGCTGAGGGCGGCGATCAGCGGTAGCGACTGCCTCCTCGCCATCACTCAGACCATCAGGTCGTGCCACTGGGCTTGGCTGGGCAGCGGGAGAGGCTGAACGATTGGCCGACACATCACGCGATGCAGCGGCAGACAGCGGCGGTGCAGTGGCGCGGTCCGGGATCTCGATGGGGATGTCCACTGCAATTGGGCGGGGCTGGGTGTCAAACAGCACCGGAAAGCCCACCACGCCAATACCCACCAAAATGGCTGCGCCAATCAGGCGATGACGCGCACGGCGGCGCATGACTTCAATGCTTTCTGCTTGGGCAGAGCGGGAACGTTTACCGGGTTTATCGGCCTGCTCGCTTTGACCAGGCCACCGGAACTTAAAAAATGCCATGGGTGAGAGACTCGCGCAGACCTTAATGGGTCAAGTGTTTGGCGTGCAATCGGGGGGTGCCGTTGGCCAGAACGCCACCCACGGTGAAGAACGAACCAAAGACCACGATTCTATCAGCCGGGTCGGCAGCGGCAACCGCGCTGGCCAGTGCATCTTGGGGGCTGGCATGTGCGCTCGCGGTGGTCGCACCTACGGCACCGGCAGGCCTGGGCATGGCCTGCCACTGTGCGTGCAGGCTGTCTGCGCTAGCTGCGCGGGGGGTGGGCAGGTCGGTAAAGTACCAGCGGTCGATCAGGGGGGCGACTTTAGCCAGCATCTGCGCCAAGTCTTTATCGGCCATAGCGCCAAAAACGGCATGGGTGGTGGGGTAAAAACCCATGGCATCCAGGTTGGCGACCAGCGCCGCAATCGAGTGGGGGTTGTGGGCCACATCCAGCACCAAAACGGGCTGCCCCGGCACAATTTGAAAACGCCCAGGCAGCTCCACCATGGCCAAACCGTTGCGGATGGCCTGGGCGGTAATGGGCAGGCGGTCACGCAGGGCCTCAAACACCGCCAAAACGCCCGACGCATTGACCAGTTGGTTGGCTCCGCGCAATGCGGGGTATGCCATACCGGCATAGCGGCGGCCCCGCCCGGCCCAAGCCCACTGCTGCTTGTCGCCCGAAAAGTTAAAGTCCCGACCCGAACGCCAGAGATCTGCACCTATGGCCTGTGCGTGGTCCAGCACGCTTTGGGGGGGTACTGGGTCTGACACCACCACTGGACGGCCCGTGCGCATGATGCCCGCCTTCTCACGGCCTATGGATTCGCGATCGGGGCCTAGAAACTCCATGTGGTCAAGGTCAATGCTGGTGATGACGGCGCAATCGGCATCCACCACGTTGGTGGCGTCTAACCTGCCGCCCAAACCCACCTCCAAAATGGCCACGTCCAGCAAGGAATGGCTCATGAGGCGCAAGATGGCAAGGGTGGTGAACTCAAAATACGTCAGGGCAATCTCGTTGCCGTTTTGGCAGCGGGCATGCTCTACCGCCTCAAAGTGGGCCAGCAAGGTATCAGGCTGCACCGCCTCCCCGTGGATGCGGCAGCGCTCCTGAAAATGCACCAAATGCGGTGAGCTGTAAACGCCCGTGCGGTAACCCGCTTGCAAAGCAATGGCCTCGAGCATGGCGCAGGTGGAGCCTTTGCCATTGGTACCTGCAACGGTCACCACGGGGCAGGCAAAGCGCAAATCCATGCGGCGGGCCACCTCGCCTACCCGCTCAAGGCCCATGGCGATGTTTTTGGGGTGCAATTGCTCGCAGTGGCGCAGCCAGCCGTCTAAAGTAGAGATTTTGGTTTGCATAGGGGGGCGATTGTCACCCAGGCTGGCGCATGATGCTGGGTATGACAAAACCCTCTATTACCGTTTACGGCATTCCCAATTGCGACAGCGTGAAAAAAGCCCGGGCCTGGTTTGCAGGCCAAGGACTGGACTATGTTTTTTATGACTTTAAGAAAGCAGGCGTGCCGGCAGAAAAGTTGCCTTTGTGGTTAGCAAGTGCTGGGCGCGATGTTTTGATCAACCGCCAAGGCACCACATGGCGCAAGCTGGACTCTGCAGTGCAGGCCAGCGTGCAAGACGATGCCAGCGCCACAGACCTGATGCTGGCGCAGGCCAGTGTGATCAAAAGACCCGTGGTGGAATGGACCAGCAAGGGGACTACCCATACAAGCGTGGGTTACTGCCCTGACGTTTGGCAAAAATGGATGGCAGACTGACTGCGCTACAAATCTTTACGCAGGTTTACCCCTGCCCTGCCATTGCGTGACAGCAGTGGCCTAAACTTTTTAGCAGGTTGGCGCGTTATGGGCTGACCTGAAGGAGTTTGACCATGAAGAAATTTACAGTGTGTGCAGTGATTGCAGCTTTAGGCTGTGCGGCATCGGTCGCGTCGGCCCAGGAGCAAGGGCGCGTGCTGTCATCAAAACCGGTGTACCAGCAGGTGCCTTTGCCTTACCAAGTTTGCAGGCAAGAAGAGGTGTACACCGGCAACCGCACATCCGGCGGTGGCGCTGTTTTGGGCGCTATAGCGGGTGGCGCTGCTGGCAATGCGATTGGCAGCGGCAGCGGCCGCAGTGCTGCAACTGCATTAGGTATTGTGGGCGGTGCAATATTGGGCAACCAAATTGAAGGCAATGGCCAGCCCCAGTACCAAACGGTTGAGCGTTGCACCAACCAGACCCGCTACGAAAACCGCACCATTGGCTATGACGTGGTGTATGAATACGCAGGCAAACGCTACACCACACGCACACAAAACGACCCTGGGCGCTGGATTGCCCTGACGGTGCAACCCGACGGCTACACCACCCTGCCCGCCCCAAGCAACGGGGCTTATTCCACGGAGCCTGAGCCTTTGGGCTATGAAGACGCTCGCAATGGGTATGTAGAACCAGGGGTTGTGGTGCCATCGCCGTATGCGCCACCTGCCTACGCCCCTGCCCCGGTGTACTCGGCACCGTCTTACGCAGCGCCTGTATATGTATCGCCCCCGCCTGCCTATTACGCCCCGCCACTGACCATCATCCAATACGACCGCGGCAGGCCACATTACCGTCATCCAGACCGCTATGACCGTGGCTACAACGACCATTACCGCGACAGAGGCCGTGACAGGGACAGAGATCGTCAGGACCGTGGTGGCCGCTCCAACCCTGGCGGGCGTGAACTACCGCCCCAGCACAACTTCAAGCCCATGCCCCAAAGAGAAGGGGACGGCAACTAACCCCAAGAGCCCGCAAGGGCTCTTTTTGTTTTAGCGCTAAGCAGCTTGCGCCAGGCACAAGCTGGTGCTGGGTGGCGCACTAGAATCGTGGGTTTTTCAATCACCTTAGCAACCCAGCCATGACCACCGAAAAATTCGACAACGTGTCCGTAAGCACCAAGGCCAATGTGTACTTTGACGGCAAATGCGTCAGCCACAGCATTACCCTGGCTGATGGCACCAAAAAATCGGTGGGTGTGGTGCTGCCTGCTACGTTGACCTTTAACACCGGCGCGCCAGAAATCATGGAATGCGTAGCTGGTAGCTGCGAATACCGCCTTGATGGCAGCACCGAATGGATCACATCTTCGGCAGGCCAGTCTTTTAAGGTGCCAGGCAACTCCAAGTTTGATATCCGCGTGGCGGATGCCTACCACTACGTCTGCCATTTCGGCTGATACCCCCCCCTTTTGCACCTATTGCACCGGAACACCCCATGGCTACGATTCTTCAAAACCTGCCCATCGGCCAAAAGGTCGGCATTGCATTTTCTGGCGGCTTGGACACCAGCGCTGCCTTGCACTGGATGAAGCTCAAGGGCGCTCAGCCTTATGCTTACACCGCCAACCTGGGCCAGCCCGATGAGCCCGACTACGACGCCATTCCGCGCAAAGCCATGGAATACGGTGCCATCAAGGCACGGCTGATTGACTGCCGCACCCAACTGGCGCACGAGGGTATTGCAGCGCTGCAAGCAGGCGCGTTCCACATCAGCACCGCGGGCATCACCTACTTCAACACCACACCGCTGGGCCGCGCCGTAACAGGCACCATGCTGGTGGCTGCCATGAAGGAGGACGACGTCAACATCTGGGGCGATGGCTCCACCTTCAAGGGCAATGACATTGAGCGCTTTTACCGCTATGGCCTGCTGACCAACCCGGCCCTCAAAATTTACAAACCCTGGCTGGACCAAGCATTTATTGACGAACTGGGTGGCCGCGCTGAAATGTCTGCGTTTATGACGCAGGCAGGCTTTGGTTACAAGATGAGTGCCGAGAAAGCCTACAGCACCGATAGCAACATGCTGGGCGCCACGCACGAGGCCAAAGACCTGGAGTTTTTAAGCAGCGGCATCCGCATCGTGAACCCCATCATGGGCGTTGCGTTCTGGAAGGACGATGTGGCGGTCAAGGCCGAGGAAGTCTCGGTGACCTTCAACGAAGGCCAGCCCGTAGCGCTGAACGGCAAAGAGTTCAACGACCCGGTTGAGCTGATCATGGAAGCCAACCGCATCGGTGGCCGCCACGGCCTGGGCATGAGCGACCAGATCGAAAACCGCATCATCGAAGCCAAGAGCCGCGGCATTTACGAGGCCCCAGGCTTGGCCTTGCTGCACATTGCCTACGAGCGCTTGGTCACAGGTATCCACAACGAAGACACTATTGAGCAATACCGCATGAACGGCCTGAAACTGGGCCGCTTGCTGTACCAAGGCCGTTGGTTCGACCCGCAAGCCATCATGCTGCGCGAGTCTGCCCAACGCTGGATTGCACGTGCCGTGACCGGCACCGTGACGCTGGAATTGCGCCGTGGCAATGACTACTCGCTGCTCAACACCGAGTCGCCCAACCTGACCTACGCGCCCGAGCGCTTGTCGATGGAAAAAGTAGAAAACGCACCGTTTTCACCCGCAGACCGGATTGGCCAGTTGACCATGCGCAACCTCGACATTGTGGACACCCGCGACAAGCTGGGCGTGTATGCCAAGGCAGGTCTGCTGTCGCTGGGCGGCAATGCAGCACTGGCGCAGCTGGGCAACGACGGCTCGAAGGACTGAGCAAGAACTGGAGAGGCATTTTTAGACAAAAATGCCATCCACCGCAGTAAAATAGCCATTTGTTGCTATTATTTTGATAGCAAACACCTCCTGCACTGCCACCCTCATCAGGTGGCAATGTTTTTTGTGGGCTACACCACAACAGGTTCGGGCTCCAGCACGATGCCAAAGCGCTCGTACACACTGGTTTGAATGGCGCGGGCCAGGGTCATGACCTCGCCACCAGTAACGCTGTCGGCCCCGCTGCCGCGGTTGACAAGCACCAAGGCTTGTTTTTCGTACACCCCGGCCTTGCCGATGGATTTGCCCTTCCAGCCACAGGCATCAATCATCCAGCCTGCCGCCAGCTTGATGCTGCCGTCTTGCAGCGGGTAGTGAACGATTTTGGGGTCGCGGGCAATGATGTCAGCGCATTGCTCGGGGGTGACGGTGGGGTTTTTAAAGAAGCTGCCTGCGTTACCAATCACGGCGGGGTCGGGCAGTTTGGCGCGGCGTATTTCGCACACCCAGTCAAAAATTTGCCGTGCGCTGGGCGCATCAATACCCGCATCTTGGCGGCGGCGCTCCAAATCTTGGTAGTCCAGCACCGGGCGCCAGGGCTTTGGCAGCCGCAGGCGTACATGGGTGATCACCGCCCTGCCTGCTAGGCCCATGCCGCGTGGGGCGGCAGCTGGGTCGGTAGCCGGTGCGGGGGCATGCTTAAAAACAGAGTCGCGGTAGCCAAACGCGCATTGGGCGGCGTTCAGGGTGATGTGCTGGCCTGTGTGCAGGTCTATGGCGTCTAGCGATTCAAAGCGGTCTTGCAGCTCTACGCCATAAGCGCCTATGTTTTGTACGGGCGAGGCCCCCACGGTGCCCGGAATCAAAGCCAGGTTTTCAAGGCCGGGCAGGCCTTGGTCCAGCGTCCAGGCCACGCAGTCGTGCCAGGGCACGCCAGCACCGGCCTCCACAATCCAGGCGCGGGGGGTTTCTTCGACCACGCGCAGGCCCATGATCTCCATCTTGAGCACCAGGGGTCGAACGTCGCCCGTCAGCACAATGTTGCTGCCGCCCCCCAAAACCAGGGTGGGCTGGCCCTGCATACCGGGCATGGCCAGCCACTGCAAAAGGTCGGCCTCTGAGCGCACACGCACCAATTGCAAGGCACGGGCGGCAATGCCAAAGGTGTTGTGGGGCTGTAACGGAACGTTTTTCTCGACTAACATCGCACGAATTGTCGCACCCAGGCTCCTGGAGCTTCTTCCTTTTCAACGTTTGAGTGAATTTGCCATGCCCTCGTTTGACACCGTTTGTGAAGCCGATTTGGTAGAAGTAAAAAACGCCGTAGACAACACGGCCAAAGAAATCGGCACCCGTTTTGACTTCAAAGGCACTGCCGCCAGCATTGAGATCAAAGACAAAGACATCACCCTGGTGGGCGATGCAGAGTTTCAGTTGCAGCAAATTGAAGACGTGCTGCGCAACAAGCTGACTAAACGCAACGTCGATGTGCGGTTTTTGGACATGGGCGATGTGCAAAAAATGGGTGGCGACAAAGTCAAGCAAGTCATCAAGGTGCGCAACGGCATCGAGAGCGAGCTAGCCAAAAAGCTGCAACGCCTCATCAAAGACAGCAAGCTCAAGGTGCAGGCGGCCATCCAGGGCGACTCGGTGCGTGTCACGGGTGCCAAGCGCGACGACCTGCAAGCGGCCATGGCGCTCATCCGCAAAGATGTGACCGATGTGCCCCTGTCGTTTAACAATTTTCGTGACTAAAACCACCTGCAAGGACGCTGCCATGGCCCGACATTTTTTGCCTTGGTTTTTGGGCTGTGCCCTACTGGCACCCATGGCTGTGCATGCGCAAGCAGTGGGCTTGGCAGGTATTTTGGGCGGCAAAGCCCTGCTGGTGGTCGAGGGCGGTAACCCACGTGCCGTGGCTGTGGGCGAGACCCACCAAGGCGTCAAAGTGCTTGCCGTGCAACGCGAAGAGGTCACCGTAGATGTAGCGGGCCAACGCCAAACCCTGCGCCTGGGCGAAGCGCCCGTAAGCGTAGGCAAAACCGGAAGTGGCAAGCGCGTGGTACTCATGGCTGACAGCCGCGGGCATTTTGTTAGCAGCGGCACCATCAACGGCAAAACCATGCAGTACATGGTAGACACCGGGGCATCAGCAGTGGCCATAGGCAAGCCAGATGCCGACCGCATGGGCATCAAATACCAAACTGGTCAACGCATCTTTATGAACACCGCTAATGGTGTTAGCGAGGGCTGGCGCATCAAGCTCGACAGCGTGCGCATAGGTGATGTGGAGGTGTTTGGCATAGAAGCCGTGGTCACCCCGCAGCCCATGCCCTATGTGCTGCTGGGTAACAGCGTGCTGGGTGAGTTCTTGATGACGCGCAACAGCCAGCAAATGGTTTTAGAAAAACGTTAACCCCGTACCCCCCATGCCAACACCCAACCCCACCAACTACGTGCCCCCAGTGGTGGGCGATGGCGAATACGAAGACCTGCTCGGCCTGTGGGGCGACCTGGAGTCGGCCTTGTCGCTGCTGCTGCTGCAACCCAAACAGGTACACGACTTTGGCTTGAAGGTGGTGCAAATCGACCAGTGGATGCAAGACCTGGTAGAGCACGACATTGACGCCGCGCTGTACCTGATGTTCCAGTTGGCATCGACCTCTGCTGTGGGCTACAGCGCATCGCACTCTTTGGTGTGCGGTACCCTGTGCCATGTCATGGCGCAAACACTGCACCTGCCCGAAGCAGAGCGCAACAGCCTAGTGCGCGCCGCGCTGACCATGAACATCAGCATGACGGCGCTGCAAAACCAACTGGCCGAACAACGCGAACGCCCCAGCACTGCGCAGCAAGAGACTATTGCCCGCCACCCCCTGGAGAGCCAAGCGCTGCTAGAGCGCTTGTTTATTGCCGACACGCTGTGGCTAGACGTTGTAGGCCAACACCACAGCCCACCGCCTAGCACGCGCAGCATAGAACAGCAAACGCCTACCGAACGGCTGACCCGCATCTTGAACACCGTAGACCGCTACGCAGCCATGATCAGCCCCCGCAAATACCGCGCAGGCCGTAACATGGCCGATACCGTGCGTGCGCTGGTTGGCACCACCCCAGGCCTAGACCAGCAAGATGAAGTTGCCCACAGCTTGGTGCAGTCGCTGGGCATGTGCCCCCCAGGCACCTTTGTGCAACTGGACAATGGCGAAACCGCCGTGGTGCTGCGCCGCAGCCACAAAGCCAATCACCCGCTGGTTGCCAGTTTGGTGGACAAGCAAGGCGAGCACCGCTTGCAGCCCTACTTGTACGAAACTGCCATGGGCAAGCCGCGCATCCATGCCACCTTGGCGCATTCCACCGTCACCCTGCAACTGAACCACCGCACCATGGTGCGCTTGGGGCTGTACGCGGCGCAGCGCAGCCCTGGCCTGTGGGGGCTGCTGTCACAGCCCAGCCCCCTCTAGTTGGCTTCAATTAGCCTTGGTCAGCTTTAGGCTTGGCCTTAGCGCCCAAGCGCGACTCTTTGCCCTCTAGCAGCCTGCGAATGTTCTCGCGGTGCCGCCACGCCAACAACATGGCCATGACCACCATCGCGCCCGTCAAAGGTGCGGCGGCAAACCACAACATGCCATCAAGCAGCAAATACAACACAGGTGCTAGAGCCGCTGCCACCAACGCCGCCAGCGACGAGTAACGCCAAATGGCAGCCACTGCCACCCACACCAGCAAAGTCACCAGCCCCAGCCAGCCGCTAACGCCCATCAACACGCCCAAGGCGGTGGCAACGCCCTTGCCGCCAGCAAACCTAAAAAACACGGGCCACAAATGCCCGGCAAACGCGGCCAGGCCCACCAAGGCTGCTGTGCCATCGCCCAAACCATAAGGCTGGCCCCAGCCCAACACCGCAAACACAGGCAACCAACCCTTGACGGCATCTAGCAGCAAAGTAGCCACTGCCGCGGGCTTGCTACCCGAGCGCAGCACATTGGTAGCACCTGGGTTCTTGCTGCCGTAGGTGCGCGGGTCATTCAAACCCATCACGCGGGTGACGATGACCGCAAACGACAAAGAGCCCAACAAGTACGCGGCCACAACAGCCATCAGGGGGTAAAGAGCGGTCAAGACGGTTCCTTGCAAATATGGTCTGGCGGGATTTTGCCAGCCTGTGGGCTGCTGGCTGTGCGTCGATAAGCGTGCTGGTGGTGGCAGTGGGATTGCCTACAGCTGGGCTAGGGAGCTTTTTTGAAGGGATTGGAAGCAGTTTTTAAGCAGAAAACGCGGTATGCCTTAGTATTAAAAGCACTTATAGCTATTATCTTAATAGCGCTTACTGCTAGGCAGCGGAGCATTACTTGGCGCGACGAATTAGATTTCTATACGGTCTCAGCGACAGAAAACCCATCAAAAGTGACGCAGAAGCAATGAGAAACGGGAACACAGCAGCGCCTTGATTTCCGAAGGCAGCACATGCAGGAACAATCACTAGCGCGAACTTTGAACCAAAGAACTCGCAATCCGTAGCGCTAAAGACCCGGAAGGACACCCAATAAAAGAGAATAGCGACGGCAATGAAGAGAACGACAGGAGCCAACCGCTTTTCCTGAAGCCACTGTTTTTTGCGATCGCTTGTTCTCTTATCCATGTTTTGGCGAGTGAAATCTAACGAATGAAAAGGACTTCCCCGCCCCAAGTGAACCGCAAAGTTACAGGATAAGGCATGCAGTAATAACGAGGGGAAGTTCGATTTCTTATCAACTCACTCGTTTGTTGGAAGGGAAAGTACATGACTGCCATTGTCGCCATCAGAATCGATCTGGCAAAGAACGTCTTTGCCGTGCATGGCGTTGATGCCACAGGCAAGCCGGTACTTGTGTGTCCTAGCGCGGCGCGTGCCAAGCTTATGGACTCGCTGCCACCGTGCCCTATCGGCATGCAAGCCTGCTCCGGCGCCCGCCACTGGGAACGCTAGTCCCTGCGTTTTAACCACACTGTGCCCCTAATGCCCAAGTTTGTAGTCCCCTACTTGGGGATTGAGTGCGATTTTTCATTCGCTCCTATGGCCGCAACAGCGCCTGATAAGCCATCTAAAAGCACCCAAACCACCATTTCAAGCTAAAAACGCGCTCCGCCTTAGTAATATAAGCACATATAGCTATATTTTCTATAGCAAAACCAACCTACTGCGCCGGGTCACGCAGCTCCCAGCGCACAGCATCAATGGCCGCCAACAGGTCGGGGGGCAAGGTGGTGCCCCAGGCGTTGATGTTTTGGTCTAGCTGGGCCTGTGAGGTAATGCCAATGATGGTGCTGGCGACACGCCACTGCCCGTAGCAAAACGCCAGCGCCATGTGGGTAGGCGTGTAACCCCACTGGCGGGCCAGGGCGTTGTAGCGACGGGCGGCTGCCAAGGCCTCGGGGCGGCCCCAGCGTTGTTGGCGTACAGATTCGTATGTGGCAATGCGTGCGCCTTTGGGTGCGTTGGGGCCCGTGGTGCCGCTGTCGTCGTACTTACCGGTTAGCAGACCAAAGCCCAGGGGCGAATACGCAAGCATTGACACCCCCAGCCGGTGGCAGGTCTCGTCCAGGGCGTTTTCAAAGCTGCGGTTAATCAGGCAGTAGGGGTTTTGCACCGACACCACCCGTGGCAAGCCGTGTTGCTCGGCCAGGCGCACAAACTCGTGCACGCCAAAGGGGGTTTCGTTAGACAGTCCCACGTAGCGCACCTTGCCTGCTTTAACAAGGCGAGCCAGCGCGTCTAGCTGCTCATGCAAAGGTGTTTGGCTGGTTTCCCGTGCGGGGTCGTAATAGATTTGGCCGAAGGCAGGCACATGGCGCTCGGGCCAGTGGATTTGGTACAGGTCGATCACATCGGTTTGCAAGCGCCGCAGGCTGGCCTCGCACGATGCGGCGATGTCGTCCGCCGTCATGCCACTGCCAGGGCGTATCCAGGGCATGTTGCGCGTGGGGCCTGCCACTTTGGTAGCCAGCACGATCTGCTGGCGCAGGCCGGGGTTACGCGCCAGCCAGCTGCCAATGATGGTCTCTGTGGCACCAAAGGTGTCGGCCCGGGCGGGCACGGAATACATCTCTGCGGTGTCGATGAAGTTCACCCCTCGCGCCAAGGCATGGCTGAGCAGCTGGTGGGCCTGGGCTTCGGGCACTTGTTCACCAAAGGTCATGGTGCCAAGGCAAATGGGCGATACATGCAGGTCACTGCGACCCAAAGGGACAGTTTTCATGGTGGGTGTTGCACAACGATTGATCAGCCAGTGTAAGACCGCCCCCTTGGCCCTGTGGGCAGGGCACCACAAAGCCCTATAGCAGCTATTGCAGTGCAACAAAACGCTGCGGCTTCATGGCCTTGTCATATTCAAACCGTACGCTTCAAACCGTTGATAGCCAGGAATAGATATGGCTTTGTCAGCAGCATATTGAATGCAACCCCACGGTTAACCAACATACGGAGTTTTTATGAACAATATTTCTGCATTAATCAAACAAAACAAAACCAAAAAATCGCAACGCGGCCAGGGCATGTCTGAATACATCATTATCGTGGCCATGATTGCCGTGGGCGCTATTGCGGTATTTACCAATTTTGGTGGGGTTATTCGCAGTCAGGTAGCGGGCATGGCCAACGAACTTGCAGGCCAAGATGGCACAGCCAACGTCACTGCAGCCACAACCGCTGCTGGTAAGGCAACCGCATCTGCAACCAAGGTGACCAACATGGGTACATACGCTGGCCAAACAAACTAAAGCTTTCTCCCAGGGATTTAAGTTTTTCCACCTTGGCTGCGCACGTTTTGCAACGCATGAAACCCCTAGCAACCTCCTTGCGCAGCCGTGGGCAAGCGCTCATCGTTACTTTGGCGTTCTGCGCCATTTTGGGCGCAGCATTGCTGGCCATTTTCAACACCATCAGTTTGTCGTCTGACAAAAGAGATTTGGTGGACGCAGCCGATGCAGCCGCCTACAGTGGTGCATCGGTGTTGGCGCAGGGGCTGAACTACACGGCCTACACCAACAGGGCCATTTTGGCCAATAACGCATTGATTGGGCAGATGACGGCCATCCGCTCCACTTTGTCGATGTCGCAGTGGTACTGGAAAAACACCGAAACCATGTGGCGCATGGTGGCGGGGCTTACGCGCTGGATTCCGTATGTAGGCGGTGTGGCAGCGGGCATCAGCAATGCTGCCGCTCAATTTGCTGATTTTTGGGGCGGCAAAGTGGTGTACCCCGTGCAAGTGTTGGCAGAGGTACTGCAAACCACAGGTACTGCCGCTGTGGGGCTGACCAACCAAGTCATGTGGCTGTCGCAACAAGTGCACATGGCCGATAGCGTGGCAGGGTTTGAGCCCAATATGGTGCAAATTGCCAAAGACAACGCACCCAATGCCGATGTTGACTGGGTGTTGCACGGCACAGCCTACGGCCCTGCGGTCACCCTGGGCATGTTTGCCACGCAATTCACACCCAAAGTGCGGCAGTCGCGCCGCACCATTGGCACTCCAGAAGCAGCGAAAGATGACTACCTGAACTACCTGACCGAGGTCAACCGCCATGCAGTTACGCCAGAATTTTTGGCAGGCCGTAACCTCATGCCCAATGCTGTGGGCTTGTGGATTGCCACTGGCTGCGACAGCCCCAGCAACGCGCTGGCCAGCAGCACCAGCGGTGCGTTTGCACCATCGGCAGGTATTGGGGGAGGGTTTGATGACGCTATCCGCGCAGTAGACACCTTTGCATCGGTGCTAAGCGTGATCGCCAACCCCATCATGTGCCTGTTTGAACGCCACGGTGGAAGTGAGCTGGTACAACTCAAAGACGGAAAAATGGCTTGGCTGTCGGTAGACGCCATGGCTTTTAAGTTGCCTGTGGTGGGCACGCGCATTCCAATGGCAGGTGGCGCGGTGATGTCCTTTACAGAAAGCGGCCAGTCCCAGCAGCGCCTGCCAGAGGCCGTGCAGCGCTACGAGCAATTGCTGCGCAGCAACCAGCTTTTCAAAGGGCCTGACGAGTACATGGGCCACCTGGAGCCCAAGGTGCCCGACTGCGTGGAATACCTATCCCCAGGCAATTGGGACCACTATGCCGTCAGCACTGACACCCGCATATCGGGCAATTGCGCTGTGCTGGCCAGCGGGTCATCCACCGAGTTAGAGAAAAAAGGCATGTGGGCCAGCAGATTGGCATCTACCGCTCGCAAGGTCATCCGATCACGCTACAACAACGATAGCACTGCCGCTACTATCACCCAAAGCCTTACAGCCCCCCTGGGCGCAGCGGCAGACGACCTGCAAGCCCAAATGATGGGCGCAGCAGGCAGCGCACCAGGCATAGCGCCCGCAACGGGCCTGACCAACCCACTGCCCCCTGGGGTATCGAGCGGGGTCAACAGCGCCACTACGGGCGTACCCAACACCCAGGGTCTGCGGGCTGCAGGCGAGTCGCTGGCCAACTCCGCCTGGGCGCGCAGCCACCAAGCGGCATCTATTACAGGCATTACCCAGCGCATGAACCCCGCGCAATTCACCGTTGACCCCGCAGGCGTGGTGCGTGCAGCAGCTGCCAGCGGGCCCAGTGGGAGCGGGCGCGACGGTGGCCCTGGGTTTTGGGCACGCCTGGGCCTGCGTATTGGCCTGGGTGCCTTGATTGATGTCGAGGCCCTGATAGACCTCATGAGCATGCGCGTGTCCGATGGCATTGAACGCCCCCGCAACGAGGGCATGAACCGCGTCTTTAACGTTTTGGCCGACGGCCTACCGCCCTACTTTTGGGATGTGCGCATTACCGACCCCGTGCAAAGCCGCGACATCGGCAAACAAGAAGACCTTGTGTACACGGAAAACCAGCCCAACGACTACCACCAGCGCCGCTACAACCTGGGGCCAATTGTGTATATGCCCTTGATTAAAAACAACCAAGCCACCCGCACTGCAGAAAATACCTCAAGAGGTGGCAATTTAATGGGGCTTCCTGATTATCAAGAGCAACGCGGTGGTTTGCGCGCCATTGGCAAAGCACGTATTTATTTCAGACAACCCGCAGACCAATGGCTGACACGATATAAAAGAACCGTTAATGCTTCACTGCTATTACCTTACTGGCATGTGCGCAATGAAAGCCTCAGTTATGTAGAAAAAATGGGTTTATTAACTTTGGACGGATTGGCCAATGCTGCAACAAGCCCTTAATTTGCACAGTCGCCTGCGCCAGCGATACGTACCCAAAAGCTTGCAAAAAGGCCAAGCCATGGCAGAAAGCCTGCTGGCCATGCTGGTGCTGGGCCTGTTTTTGATGGGAGCACAGCACCTGTGGCACTACGGTGAATTGCGCCAAAAAGTACAAAACGCCAGCCGCTTTGCGGCCTGGGAGCGCACCGTGTGGGAGCCCGAGGACAACACCGTAGAAAAATTTGCGGTGCACCAAACCAGCACATCACTTGCCAAAAACGTAGTGCTGCATCAGTTTTCTACCCCAGCGGCTTGGCGTGCCCACCGTGCCAACCTGCAAACAGGTGGCACACCAGCCCACACCGATGGCAACCAGCGCAGAACCCAGCTGCACACCGTTTTGCGGCCCTTTTCAGCCCCCGGCACAGACCCCGACCAACTGATTTCCGTACGTACCGAAAGCGGTTGGACCAACGGCTTTGAGCGCGCCTTTCGCGGCATGGACCCCACAGGCGGCACCACCACATCGCTTGAACTTGACCGCGACACATACCGCCGCACCACCACCACTTTTACCAGCCAACCCGGCCCCGGGCTGGGGCAACGGCTTTTTAGCTACCTCATTACCCCTGGCAGCCAACAAAAGCACCTGGCGCTCATAACCAACACCTGGGCAGCCTCCCCGCCTGTCATGACGGTGCGGGCAGAACGGCAACTGCTGCCGTTCTCTGCGGGGCATTCTGGCTCGGGCACCAAACCCAATGTGCTGGCTTTTATGGGCTTGCGCAACGATGCCAACGCCATCAACGCAGCAGACTTTGTAGGCATGGTGCCTTGGTGGAACTTTGTAGGCGGCCCCAATGGCCTGGGCGGGCAATATGTGGTGCGGCAAATTGGGCTGGATGCAGGCCAAGCCAACGGCATCATCCAAGCAGCTGGGCAAGGCTGGTCTTTTGACCCAGCCAACCCACTGACCAGCTTGCTGCTAAAGCCACAAAAACAGCAAAAAGAGTTTTTTGATGGCACCTCAGCATCCAGCGGCGGGCACCGGCATACCTTTGTCATAGACGAAAGCGCTGACGCATTGGCTGCCAAAAACAGCGACATTGCTGCGCGCAACTCCAACAATGACAAGCGCAAATACCGCGCCATCAGCCTGCACAACCCCATCGAGCAGTACTGGTCGCCTTAACTATCGTGCGCCCGCGTGCCTGAACCCGTGAGAAAATCGCGGGTTATCTCTTTTCAGACACAGGACCGCACCATGGACGCAGAGCGCATCAACCTCATCGGCAACAACCTTACCGACCTGCGTGCGCGCACCGAGGATTTACGGAGGTATCTTTGACTTCGATGCCAAATTCGAACGTCTCAGAACCGTCAATGCATCGCTAGAAGACCCGTCTGTCTGGAACGACCCTAAAAAAGCGCAAGAACTGGGCAAAGAAAAAAAAGCCCTAGACGGCGTTGTGCTCACGCTCGACAAGCTCACCCGCGAATTGGCAGACAACACTGAGTTGTTTGACATGAGCAAGGAAGAAGGCGACGAAGCGGGCCTGATCACCATCGAAGCCGAAACCGCCAAACTGCGCCCCGAAATCGAAAACCTCGAATTTCGCCGCATGTTCAGCCAAGAGGCCGACCCACTCAACGCGTTTGTGGACATCCAAGCAGGCGCAGGCGGCACCGAGGCTTGCGACTGGGCCAGCATGCTGCTGCGCCAGTACCTCAAATACGCCGAGCGCAAGGGCTTCAAAGCCACCGTTGAAGAAGAAACCGCAGGCGACGTGGCAGGCATCAAAAGCGCCACCATCAAAATCGAAGGCGAATACGCCTTTGGCCTGCTGCGCACCGAAACCGGTGTGCACCGCCTGGTACGCAAAAGCCCGTTCGATTCATCGGGTGGCCGCCACACCAGCTTTGCCAGTCTGTTTGTTTACCCCGAGATTGATGACTCGATCGAGATCAATATCAACCCCGCAGACGTGCGCACCGACACCTTTCGCGCCAGCGGCGCAGGCGGCCAGCACATCAACAAAACCGACTCGGCTGTGCGCCTGACACACATCCCCACCGGCATCGTGGTGCAGTGCCAAGACGGCCGCAGCCAACACAGCAACCGCGACGTGGCTTGGCAACGCCTGCGCAGCCGCCTGTACGACTACGAAATGCGCAAGCGCATGGAAGAGCAGCAAAAGCTGGAAGACACCAAAACCGACGTCGGCTGGGGCCACCAGATTCGCAGCTACGTGCTGGACAACAGCCGCATCAAAGACCTGCGCACCGGGGTAGAAATTTCTGCAACGCAAAAGGTGCTGGATGGAGACCTGGACGCCTTCATTGAAGCCTCTCTCAAACAAGGGGTCTAGTTCGTGCTGGGCCTAGGCCCGGCGCAAGCGCTCCCTGTTACTAAACGAATTAAAAATGACCGACGTTTCTACACCCCGCCACCCATTGCACGCTAAAGCTTCTGCACTGGCCCTATCTTTGGCCTGCTTACTGGCCGCCTGCGGCGAAAAAGCTACCGAGCCAGCAACCACCCAAGCACCGCCAGCGGGCCAAGCAGCACCCGCCGTAGCGCAAGCCGCACCAGAAGAAGCCAGCTTGGGCAGCAAGCTCGATGTTTATATCGACTGCTATAACGGCATTGACGGATCGATTCACCGCTCTGCCAACCGCTACAGCAGCTGGGTCAAAGACATGAATGCAGGCCCTACTGGTAAAGAGCTTGTGGTTTACGGCTTGTATGAAGTGGCCGACAGCAAAGTAAGCCAATGTGTGGCCCGGTTCGAGGCCATCGCAAAGCGCAAACCAAGTCTGCCCGCACTGGAAGCCGCAGCACAGCAATACATTGCAGCGGCACAAAGCACTGCTAAGTCGGTGTCTGCTATTTACCCCTACTACAGCCGCGAAAACTATAAAGACGACGCTTTCGCCCAAGGCAAAAAAGCCCATGCAGACTTGGCCGCGCAGTTTGCGGCCTTCAACAAAGTCAGCACCCAGTTTTCTGCCGCACTGGATGCAGAAAATGACAAGGCCCTGGCAGCGCAACTGGCAGAAATTGAAAAAACGCAAGGCCGCAAAATGGCCTACTGGCAAATGTCCACCATGCAACAAGCCAAGTCATTAATGGCGGTTGTAGGTGAATCTACTTTTGACCCCACTGAAGCTGCACGCAAGCTAACCAGCTACGAATCAGCGACAGACAGTGCAATTGCCTACGCCAAAGCCAACAGCTCTGAGATCGACCACAACTGGAGCGCCATGGAAAGCGCTAGCGAAGAATTTCGCAAAGCTGCCAAAGAACGCTTGCGCCGCATCCGCGACAAAGTGTCCTACAACGAGGGCGAAAAAATGATGCTCACCCCAGGTTCTGGCTGGATGGTGGATGGCAGTGAAGAAAAAATGGTTCGTACCTACAACGCGCTGGTCGATGCCAGCAACCGCATGAACTAAGCCGCACCGGCGCCCTTGTGCGCCTGTGTGTGCCCATGTGACCCATTTCAGGAGATGACCATGCTGCAGCGTGAGACCCAGTCCCCCACCGAGGCCATTCAAAGGGCCGACTACACCGCGCCCGCCTATTGGGTGGACAACGTCGATCTGAGCTTTGACTTAGACCCTGCGAAAACCCGGGTGCTCAACCGCATGACCCTGCGCCGCAACCCCGACGTGGTAGCGCAGCCACTGCGCCTGGATGGTGAGGACCTCAACTTGGCCCGCGTGCTGGTCAATGGCGCAGGTACGTCTTTCAAGATGGAAGGCAAGCAACTGGTGCTGGCCAACTTGCCCGAAGGCCCAGAGCCTTTTGCGCTTGAGATTTTCACCACCTGCGCACCGGCCAAAAACACCCAGCTCATGGGCCTGTATGTCAGCCAAGGCACCTTCTTTACCCAATGCGAGGCCCAGGGCTTTCGCCGCATCACTTACTTTTTAGACCGCCCCGATGTCATGGCGCACTACAGCGTCACCCTGCGGGCAGACAAAACCCAATACCCCGTGCTGCTGTCTAACGGCAACTTGGTCGAGCAAGGCGAACTGGACGAAAACCGCCACTACGCCAAATGGGTAGACCCCCACAAAAAGCCCTGCTACTTGTTTGCACTGGTGGCAGGCAAGCTGGTTGCGCGTGAGCAAAAAATACGCACCCGCGCAGGCACCGACCACCTGCTGCAGGTGTACGTGCGCCCTGGTGACATGGGTAAAACCGAACACGCCATGAACTCGCTGATGGCCAGCATTGCATGGGACGAAGCCCGCTTTGGCCTGCCGTTGGACTTGGAGCGATTCATGATCGTGGCCACCAGCGACTTCAACATGGGTGCCATGGAAAACAAGGGCCTGAACATCTTCAACACCAAGTATGTTTTGGCCAGCGAAGCCACCGCTACCGACGTTGACTTTGCCAACATCGAAAGCGTGGTGGGCCACGAGTACTTTCACAACTGGACGGGCAACCGCGTTACCTGCCGCGACTGGTTCCAGCTCAGCCTCAAAGAGGGCCTCACAGTCTTTCGTGACCAAGAATTCAGCCAAGACCTTGCAGGCAGCCCATCGGCCCGCGCCGTCAAACGCATTGAAGACGTTCGCGTGCTGCGCACCGCCCAGTTCCCTGAAGACGCCGGTCCCATGGCCCACCCCGTGCGGCCCGACAGCTACATAGAAATCAACAACTTCTACACCGTCACCATCTACGAAAAAGGTGCAGAAGTCGTGCGCATGATGCAAACCCTGGTGGGCAAAGCCGGTTTTGCACAAGGCATGAAGCTGTACTTTGCCCGGCACGACGGCCAAGCCGTTACCTGCGATGACTTTGCCCAAGCCATTGCAGATGCCAACCCACAGAGCGACCTGGCCCGCCTGCTACCCCAGTTCAAGCGCTGGTACAGCCAAGCGGGCACGCCCCGGGTACAAGCCACAGGCCAGTACGACGCAGCGGCACGCACCTATAGCCTCACACTGCGCCAGCACTGCCCCGCCACACCCGGCCAAGACCACAAAGACCCCTTCGTCATCCCCGTGGTGCTGGGTCTGCTGGTGCCCAACGCCCAGGGTGGCAGTAGCGGCCTGCCCTTGCAAATGCAAGGCGAGGCCGCACCCGCAGGTACCAGCCGCACCGTCGTGCTGAGCGAGGCCGAGCACACCATAACTTTTGTCGACGTAGATGCCCCGCCCGTTCCATCGCTGCTGCGCAACTTCAGCGCCCCGGTGGTGCTGGAGTACGACTACACCCACGCAGAACTCCTGACCCTGCTGGCCCACGACACAGACGCCTTCAACCGCTGGGAAGCAGCCCAACGGCTGGCACTGCAAATTGCTACCAATTTAATAGCAGAAGATGGCTTTGATACTGCGGCAGATGGCAAATTTGATCCAAAAATATTGGGTGCAGACTACCTAGAAGCCATGCGCAGCGTGCTCAGGCACCCACAGCTGGATGCTGCCTTCAAAGAGCTGGTGCTCACGCTGCCATCCGAAACCTATATGGCAGAGCAACTGCCCGTGGTAGACCCCCAGCGCATCCACGCTGTGCGCGAAGCCATGCGTACCCAACTGGCCTTGGGTCTGCAAGCCGACTGGGCCTGGGCATGGGAGGCCCACCAAAATACCGGCGGCTACCGCCCCGACCACACCAGCGCTGGCCGCCGGGCATTGAGCGGCATGGCGCTGCACATGCTGTGCATTGCCGCGCAGCACACGGGCGACAGCATTTGGCCGGGCAAAGCCTACCAACGCTTCAAAGACGCCAGCAACATGACCGACCGCTTCAACGCCCTGACGGCATTGGTGCACACGGGCCATGCACTGGCGGCACCAGCGCTGGCGCGTTTCCATGCCTTGTTCCAAGACGACGCCTTGGTCATCGACAAATGGTTTGCCCTGCAAGCCAGCGCGCCCGACCACAACGGCAACATCCTGCCTGCAGTTCGCCAGTTGATGCAGCACCCAGATTTCAGCATTCGCAACCCCAACCGCGCCCGCAGCGTCATCTTTAGCTACTGCAACGCCAACCCTGGGGCGTTTCACCGCAGCGATGCAGCGGGCTATGTGTTCTGGAGCGAACGTGTAATCGAGCTAGACGCCATCAACCCCCAAGTGGCGGCCCGTCTGGCCCGTGCGCTGGACCGCTGGAAAAAGCTAGCAGACCCCTGGCGCACGGCCGCCCGCGAAGCCATTGCCCGCGTAGCTGCCCGCCCCGACTTGAGCAACGACGTGCGCGAGGTCGTCACCCGCGCCCTGGCCGATTAAGGAGAAAAACATGGCAAGTAAAGTCAGCCTCACCCGTTACCTTGTAGAGCAACAACGCAACGGAGGCCTCATTCCATCGCAACTGCGCCTGCTGCTAGAAGTGGTGGCACGCGCCTGCAAAAGCATCAGCCAAGCCGTGAACAAAGGCGCTTTGGGCGGCGTGCTGGGCACTGCCAGCAGCGAGAACATCCAAGGCGAAATCCAAAAAAAGCTGGACATCATCGCCAACGAAGTCTTGATCGAGGCCAACGAATGGGGCGGCCACTTGGCGGCTATGGCATCAGAAGAAATGGACGGCATCTACCTGGTGCCCAACCGCTACCCCCAGGGTGAATACCTGCTGCTGTTTGACCCACTCGATGGCTCCAGCAACATCGACGTCAACGTCAGTATTGGCACCATTTTCAGCGTGCTCAAAAAACCCGACGACGACCGCGGCGTTGAAGAAGGCGACTTCTTGCAAGCGGGCACCCAACAAGTAGCCGCAGGCTACTGCGTGTACGGCCCACAAACCACCTTGGTGCTCACCGTGGGCGACGGCGTAGCCATGTTCACCCTCGACCGCGAGCAAGGCTCTTTTGTGCTGACGCAAGAAGATGTTCGCATTCCAGAAGACACCAAAGAATTTGCCATCAACATGAGCAACATGCGCCACTGGGACGAGCCCGTTAAGCGCTACATAGACGAATGCCTGCAAGGCAAAGAAGGCCCGCGCGGCAAAGACTTCAATATGCGCTGGATTGCCAGCATGGTGGCCGACGTGCACCGCATTCTGACCCGTGGCGGTGTTTTCATGTACCCCTGGGACAAGCGCGAGCCCAACAAACCCGGCAAGCTGCGCCTGATGTACGAAGCCAACCCCATGGCATGGTTGGTAGAGCAAGCAGGTGGCACCGCTACCAATGGCCAACAGCGCATCCTCGACATTAAGCCCACCAGCTTGCATGAACGCGTCAGCGTTATCCTGGGCTCTAAAAACGAAGTCGATCGCGTCACCAGCTACCACGCAAAGCCCTGATTGCCTGACTTAGCATCAAGCCATCAAAAAAGCCCCCGGCCATTTCAGCCGTGGGCTTTTTATTTGTCTGGCTAAGCCTCAAATATCCATTTCTTTGAACACTTCAGAGGCCACCCGAAACGCATCAATAGCCGCTGGCACACCGCAGTAGATGGCTGCCTGCAAAAAGGCTTCCTTGATTTCATCTTTGCTCACCCCGTTGTGGATGGCGCCGCGCACATGCAGCTTGAGCTCATGCGGCCTGTTCAAGGCCGTCAGCATGACAAGGTTCAGCATAGAGCGCGTCTTGCGATCAAGCCCCGGTCGGTTCCACACATCCCCCCAGCAATACTGCGTCACCATCTCTTGCATATCAATGGTGAAGTCGCTTGCGTTGTTGATGGATGCATCAACATACTGGGCGCCAAGCACTTCGCGGCGCGTAGCCAGGCCTTTGTCAAACAGCGCTGAGTTAATCGGGGCAAATGGACGGGTCATGGTGACAATCCTTCAAATTCAGAACAGCAGGCATGCACTATCCCACAAGGCAAGCACCCAGGTTTTGAGGTCATCAAAGGCCCACCAAGCCCATCAACCGTTGTAACGCCCAAGCCTTGCGTCGTGAACACTGAGCACACGGTGCGCAACCATGTCCAGTACAGGGCGGGTGTTGCCCTGCTTGTCAGTCCATACACGCGGAGTAATCGTGCCAGCCAAACTGATGCCATCGCCATCGTGCATGTCTAGCAAGGCAGCACAGGCGTCGGCATCAAATGCAATCACGTTGACCAACACATTTTCATTGTCCCCCGCCAAGGTTGCGCGTACTTTGCAAACGCTAAAGGGTTGGTTGGTTTTGTCCAGACGCTGCTCTGGCGCACCGTGCAATTTGCCTGTTACCAATGCCTCAATCATGTCGATCTTTCATGGTTCAAAAGAGACTTCACCAAAAGCAAAAGGGCTTAGCCCCTTATGAAGCTAAGCCCTTGGAATAAATGGTCGGCGTGGCGGGATTCGAACTCGCGACCCCTTGCACCCCATGCAAGTGCGCTACCAGGCTGCGCTACACGCCGACAAGCCTGCAATTATAAGATGAATTAAGACTACTTTCCGCCCAGCAACGAACGAATGGCCAATAATTCTTGGCGAATGTCCTCTGGCCCCAAAGGCATGCCATCACCCAGTGCTGGCAAAACAGCGTCGTGGGCTTGCAAGGCCAAGTCCGAGAGGTCTTGCACCGCATCAAGTCCATCCAGCAATGGTGCATGGGCACCAGATGCAAGTTCTTGCAATCGATTGCGCGCACCGCTGATCGTAAAACCCTGGTCGTACAGCAAGTCTCGAATCCGGCGGATCATCAGCACCTCATGGTGCTGGTAATAGCGGCGATTGCCCCGGCGCTTCATGGGGCGAAGCTGGGTAAATTCTTGCTCCCAATAGCGCAGCACATGCGGCTTTACGCCACACAGCTCTGCCACTTCACCAATGGTGAAGTAGCGCTTGGCAGGTATGGAAGGAAGCGATGAGCCCATGGCAAACAACTCAAACTAAGGGGTTTGCAAGCCTAACGCACTCGGGCCTTGGATGCCAATTCCTATGGATGCAGCGCCCCACAAGCCACAGTATGCAACAAGGTCATACACCAGCGCTAAGAGCTTGTTCATGGGTTTTCAGGGTCTTGCAGCACCCACTGGGGACACCGTGTCTTGAATCAACTCCTTAAGCTTGCTGCTGGCATGAAAAGTCACCACACGCCTGGCCTCAATCGGAATCAACTCACCCGTGCGAGGGTTGCGCCCCGGGCGTGCAGCCTTGGTACGGATCTGAAAATTACCAAAACCCGAGAGCTTCACGTCGTTTCCCTCCACCAGGCTTTGCACCATCAGGTCAAAGAAAGCGTCCACCATGTCCTTGGATTCGCGTTTGTTCAACCCAATCTGATCGAACAATAAATCGGCCAACTGCGCTTTGGTCAAGGCCGGGGTTTCCAAGGATTCAACCGTCAGTTCCATGGTGGCTCCTTTTTCAATACAAGGTCTTAGGCGCGCAGCTTGGCACCCAGCTGCGTGGTCAGCTGGGCCAATACGGCTTGCACAGCAGCATCAATCTCCACATCGGTCAATGTGGCTTCATCACGCGCCAAGGTCAGGCGCACCGCCAAGCTTTTTTCCCCGGGGGCCAAGCTGTTGGGTGCAGCCACTTCGCCGCTGCGCAATGGCTTGGGGCGGTACACATCAAACAGCACCGCGCTGCGCAGTGTGCCACCATGATTAGCCGACTCAATGCTTGCCATGAGTTCATTGTGGGTTACGCGTTCAGCCACCACCACGGCCAAATCACGCTCAACCGCTTGGTGCTTGGACACCGGAGCAAACTTGGCCACGGGGCGTTGCAGCACTGCATCCAAGTCCAGTTCAAACAGCACAGGAGCCTGTGCCAAGCCCCAAGACTGGCGCCACTGGGGGTGCAACTCGCCCACATAACCAATAGACCGCCCATTCAGCAGCACCTCAGCACAACGGCCAGGATGCATCGCAAGATGAGCTGCAGGCTCAAATCGTGCGTTAAGGGGTGCGAGCAATGCCTCAACATCGCCCTTCACGTCAAAGAAATCTATACCTTGCTCAGAGCGCCCCCATTGCAGACGGTCGGCATTGCCGCATGCCACACCCGCTACGCGCATAGGCTGACGGTAGCCCTCAACGGTGGTGTCTGATGCGGGCACGCTGCCATCGCGCAAAAATACCCGGCCCAGTTCAAAGACCCGCACGCGCTGCGCTTTGCGGTCAAGGTTGAACTTCAGCACCTGCAGCAACGACCCCAACAAAGTCGAGCGCATCACGCTCATCTGGCTGGCAATCGGGTTAAGCAACTTGATAGGGTTGGCGTTGCCCGCCAAAGTGTGCTCCCAGCTTTCTTCAACAAAGCTGAAATTGATGGTTTCTTGGTAACCCAAAGCGGCCAGTGCACGTCGCACCGCAAATGGGCTGCGCGAAGCCTCCAGGGGCAAGCGGGGCGTAATGGGCCCAAGTGGTGCTGTAGTGGGCAACTGCTCGTAGCCCACCATGCGGGCCACCTCTTCGATCAAGTCTTCTTCAATGGCCAGATCAAAACGGTAGCTGGGGACTACCACAGTCACAGAGCCTTCGCCCTGCGTCACGGCCAAACCCAATCGTGCCAGAGCATCCGTGCATTGGGTTTGGGTCAATGGCATGCCAATCACTTTGGCAGCACGGGCCACGCGCAGTGTTACGGGCTGTGGTGCGGGCAGCTTGGCAATGGTGTCACTGACCGGGCCACACAGTGTCTCGGGCGTGCCGCAAATGTCCAGCACCAACTGGGTGATGCGCTCGACCATTTCTACCGTGCGGGCGGGATCCACTCCACGCTCAAACCGATGCCCCGCATCGGTAGAAAAGTTGTAGCGGCGTGAACGCCCAGCAATCGCTTTGGGCCACCAAAAGGCCGCTTCGATGTAGATGCTGCGCGTGTCGTCCGACACCGCCGTGGCGTCGCCACCCATGATGCCGGCCAAAGACTCAATCTGCTTTGCATCGGCAATCACGCCCACCTGCGCATCCACCGTGACAGTGTTGCCGTTCAAGAGCTTGAGCTGCTCATCCGCCTGACCCCAGCGCACATGCAAGTCGCCCTCGATCTTGTCGAGGTCAAAAATATGCGAGGGCTGCCCCCACTCGAACATGATGTAGTTAGAGATATCCACCAATGGCGACACACTGCGCTGCCCACAGCGCGCAAGGCGATCCACCATCCACTGCGGGGTACGTACACGGGTGTTAACGTGGCGCACCACGCGCCCAGTAAAGCGCCCGCACAGGTCTGGCGCTGCAATCGAGACCGCCACTGCATCGTTGGCCTTTGGCGCAACCGCAGACCACTGCGGGGTTTGCAAGGGGGCGCCGGTCAGGGCAGAAAGTTCTCGTGCAATGCCATACACGCTCAGGCAATGCGCCAAATTGGGCGTGAGCTTGAGGGTGAACAAAGTGTCATCCAAATGCAGATGCGTACGGATGTCTTGCCCTACAGGCGCATCGGCCGCCAGCTCCAGCAAACCGTCCTGGTTTTCAGGCAAATGCAGTTCTTTGGCAGAGCACAACATGCCCTGGCTTTCCACGCCACGCAATTTGCCCAGCTTGATGCGAAACGGCTTGCCATCGGCGCCAGGAGGCAGCTCAGCCCCAACCAAAGCGCATGGCACTTTGATGCCTACACGCGCATTGGGCGCACCACACACAATATTGAGTAACTCTCCCTGCCCTGCATCCACTTTGCATACGCGCAAACGATCGGCATCGGGGTGTTGCACGGCCTCTTTGATCTCTCCCACTACCACCTTGCTAAAAGGCGGTGCTACAGGGCGCATCTCTTCCACCTCCAGCCCCGCCATGGTGAGGGTGTCGGCCAACTCGGTCGTAGTCAAAGGTGGATTGCAGAAACTGCGCAGCCAAGATTCAGGAAATTGCATGGAAAGCTCGTTGTAGGTGCAAAAGTTGGGAGACGCTGGCGTTTATTGGAACTGCGACAAAAAGCGGATATCGCCATCAAAAAACAGGCGCAGATCGTTCACCCCATAGCGCAGCATGGTCAGCCTGTCTGGCCCCATGCCAAAAGCAAAACCAATATACTTTTCAGGGTCAAGGCCCATGTTGCGCACCACGTTAGGGTGCACCTGGCCCGAACCTGCAACCTCCAGCCAACGCCCAGCCAAGGGGCCTGATTGGAACTGGATATCAATTTCTGCACTGGGTTCAGTAAACGGGAAAAAGCTGGGTCTGAACCGCAAAACCAGGTCTTTGCTCTCAAAAAACGTGCGACAAAAATCTGTAAAGACCACCTTCAAGTCTTTGAAGCTCACGTTCTCACCTATCCACAAACCTTCACATTGGTGGAACATCGGCGAATGCGTCGCATCGCTGTCCACCCGGTAGGTGCGGCCTGGGGCAATCACACGGATTTCTGGCATCGATTGACCCGCATCCAGTGCTGCGCGATGGCGCTTGACATGCTGCACCGCATGGCGGATTTGCATGGGGCTGGTGTGTGTGCGCAGCAAATGGGGCGCAGACTCGGTGCCGCCTTCGACATAAAAGGTATCGTGCATCGACCGCGCAGGATGGTCTTCTGGCGTATTGAGCGCGGTGAAATTAAACCAGTCGGTTTCGATTTCAGGGCCGTCTGCCACATCAAAACCCATAGAGCCGAAAATGCCTTGAATGCGCTCTAGCGTTAAAGACACGGGGTGCAAACCACCCTGTCCGCGCTGACGACCGGGCAGACTGACATCCAGCGCCTCGGCCTTGAGCTGGGCTTGCAACTCGGCGTCGGCCAGTTCTTGACGTCTGGCATTGAGTGCAGATTCGATGGCTTGTTTGGCCACATTGATGGCCGCGCCGCGGGTCTTTTTTTCCTCGACGGATAACTGGGCCATGCCCTTCATCAGCTCGGTAATACGCCCAGCCTTACCCAAAAACTGGGCCTTGGCATTTTCCAAATCAGCAGGCGTAGCGCTTTGCGCAAAAAGCTGCTGTGCAGCAAGCACCAGGGAATCCAACTCGTTCATATTGACTCTCGGAAAATGAACAAGGGCTAGTGCCTTTTCAAGCCCTAGCCCTTGCTTTTATTGCGCAAGAAGCTATCAAAAAGATAGCAACTTAATCGGTTCTCAAGCAGCCAGACGGGCCTTGACTTGATTCACGATGCTGCCAAAGGCAGCTTTGTCATGCACAGCGAGGTCGGCCAGCATTTTGCGGTCGATCTCAATGGCAGCCTTTTTCAAGCCGTTGGCAAACTGGCTGTATGTCAGACCCAGTTCACGCGCAGCGGCATTGATACGGGCGATCCACAACTGGCGGAACACGCGCTTTTTGGTACGGCGGTCACGGTAGGCGTATTGCCCAGCCTTCATTACCGCCTGTTTGGCGATACGGAAAACATTACCGCGGCGACCACGGAAACCCTTTGCAAGGGCCAGAACTTTTTTGTGACGGGCACGGGCCGTTACACCACGTTTGACGCGAGGCATGTGAGTACTCCTTGTTCGTCGTTATTAAAGGCCAGCACCGGGCAGCATTTGTGCAATAGAGCCCATATTGGTCTCATGCACGCTTACTGCGCCACGCAGTTGGCGCTTGTTCTTGGTGGTCTTCTTGGTCAATATGTGACGTTTGAAGGCTTGACCGCGTTTAACGGTGCCACCTGGACGAACGCGGAAACGCTTTTTCGCGCTGCTCTTGGTCTTCATCTTGGGCATATCAATGCTCCTTTTTGAATTGTGCTCGTGAGGCGTCTGCAAACCAGTTTGCAGCCTTGTTGGCCCCGAGCCACTTTTAAGCAGTGCCTAAACACTGCTGCATTTCCCTTTGCCGGAATCAACAGGCAAAGGAGAATTCTTACTGCGCTGCAGATGCAGCGGGTGCTGCAGCCTCTGCTGCTGGCTTGGCCGAGCCTGGTTTTTTCTTACCGGGCGCAATCATCATGATCATTTGACGACCTTCCAGCTTGGGAAACTGCTCTACCAAAATCAGATCTGCCAAATCATCACGAATACGGTTAAGCAAAGCCAAACCTAACTCTTGGTGGGTAATCTCGCGACCACGAAAACGCAAAGTGATCTTGCACTTGTCGCCATCTGCCAAGAAACGCTTGATATTGCGTAACTTGATGTTGTAGTCGCCGTCGTCGGTACCTGGGCGGAACTTAACTTCCTTGATTTCAATGACCGTTTGCTTAGCTTTTGCCTCGGCGGCACGCTTTTGCTCTTGGTACTTGAACTTACCGTAGTCCATCAACCGGCACACAGGTGGGTTAGCGGTGGCTGCGATTTCAACCAGGTCAACGTCTAGCTCACCAGCCATACGCAGCGCTTCCATGAGACTAACGACCCCCAAGGGCTCGTTGTCTGGCCCTGAAAGACGGACTTCAGGGGCCATGATTTCACGGTTCAAGCGGTGTTTGCGCTCTTCACGGTGGCGACGATCACGAAATTCTGTAGCGATGGCTATCTTCCTTGAGGTAAAAACTGCAAACGCAGACGCGGAGTCGCAAAACGCGACCCACCAAACGTGTGGGTAAAAAACTCAAACTCTGGTGGTAATGTCTTTGGCGATGAGTTCTGCGAACGCTTCAACCGACATGACACCGAGGTCTTTGTTGCCTCGGCCGCGCACTGCAACGGCTCCCGCTGCCTTTTCTTTATCACCAGCAACGACGATATACGGCAGCTTTTGCATTGAATGCTCACGTATTTTATACGTAATCTTTTCATTACGTAGATCTAGAGCGACCCTAAGGTCTTGATTTGGCAAGCACTTTTGCAGTTTTGCGGCAATTTCACGACAGTAATCGGCTTGGGCGTCGGTAATGTTCAGCACCGCCACCTGTACTGGGGCTAGCCATGCCGGCAATGCGCCGGCATGTTGCTCGATCAAAATACCAATAAAGCGCTCCATGCTGCCTACGATGGCGCGATGCAACATAACGGGGCGATGGCGAGCGCCGTCTTCCCCCACGTATTCAGCGTCCAGCCGCTCAGGCATGGAGAAATCCACCTGGATCGTGCCGCATTGCCACTGGCGGCCAATGGCATCCTTTAAGGTGTATTCAATTTTGGGGCCGTAAAACGCGCCATCGCCTGGGGCAATTTCAAACTGACAATTGGAAGCACGCAGGCTCTCCATCAGGGCGTGCTCTGCCTTGTCCCAGCTTTCGTCGCTGCCTATGCGCGCCTCTGGGCGGGTTGCCACTTTGTAGACGATGTTGGTAAAGCCAAAGTCTTGGTAAACCTTTTGCAGCAAAGCGGTGAAGTTGGTGCACTCTGCAAGGATGTGGTCTTCAGTACAAAAAATATGACCGTCGTCTTGCGTAAAGCCACGCACACGCATGATGCCGTGCAAACCGCCGGTAGGCTCGTTGCGGTGGCATTGGCCAAACTCACCGTAACGTAGTGGGAGATCACGATAGCTCTTGATACCCTGTTTGTAGATCAGGATGTGGCCCGGGCAGTTCATGGGCTTAAGGGCATAGTCGCGCTTTTCACTTTCAGTAGTGAACATGTTGTCGCGGTATTTGTCCCAGTGGCCTGTTTTCTCCCACAAAGATTTATCAATGATCTGCGGGCCTTTGACCTCTTGGTAGCCATTGTTGCGGTACACCTGGCGCATGTACTGCTCTACTTCTTGCCATACCGTCCAGCCTTTGGGGTGCCAAAACACAACGCCAGGCGCGTGGTCATCTATGTGGAATAAATCCAGCTCACGACCGAGCTTGCGATGGTCACGCTTTTCAGCCTCTTCCAGCATTAGCAGGTATTGCTGCAAATCGTCTTTGGTGGCCCACGCTGTTCCGTAAACACGTTGCAGCATTTCATTGCGGTGGTCGCCACGCCAGTAAGCACCGGCAAGCTTCATCAGTTTGAAGAACTTTAATTTGCCTGTGCTGGGTACGTGGGGGCCACGGCACAGGTCTTCAAAACTGCCTTCGCGGTAGAGGCTTACATCTTCATTGCTGGGAATGCTGGCAATGATCTCGGCCTTGTAATGCTCGCCAATGCCCTTGAAATAGGCCACGGCCTCATCGCGGGGCAACACGCGGCGCACCACGGGCTCATCTTTGGCCGCCAATTCGGTCATGCGCTTTTCGATGGCAACTAAGTCATCAGGGGTAAACGGGCGTTTGTAGGAGAAGTCGTAATAAAAGCCGTTTTCAATCACTGGGCCAATGGTGACCTGTGCATCAGGAAACAAGTCTTTGACTGCATAGGCCAGCAAGTGGGCTGTTGAGTGGCGAATGACCTCCAGCCCATCGGCATCTTTGGCCGTAATAATGGACAAAGTGCTGTCTTGGTCAATGCGGTGACTGGTGTCCACCACCTTGTCGCCCACCTTGCCCGCCAGGGCGGCTTTAGCCAAACCTGTACCAATAGATGCGGCAACCTCCGCCACGGTAACAGGGCCTGGAAACTGTCGTTGGGAACCGTCGGGAAGGGTGATATTGATCATAGTGAGCGTACTTTGATGGGCAATAGATGCAAGGAGTTGGCGCGTTTGGCAACAAAAAAGCGCGGACTGTGCCGCGCTTGATGTGTGAAAAATATTTTCTGTGCAGGCGCGAAATGGATGCCTTATAGGCTGGTGGTGTACTGCAATTGCGTTCGCGGTGTCATAACCAGCATGCCTTTCTTGCCCTTATGTGGTGTTTCGCCAAATAGCCGGATATTTTAACGGGCAAAGCAAGCGCCATGAAAAAAGCCCAGGGCAAGCCCTGGGCCTGAGTACAAACCAGCAGTGATTTCAGTGAAATTGCTCTTCTTCTGTAGATCCAGTCAAAGCTGTCACACTGGATTTTCCGCCTTGGATAACGGTGGTGACATCATCAAAGTAGCCTGTGCCCACCTCTTGCTGGTGGCTCACAAAGGTGTAGCCACGCTCGCGGGCTGCGAATTCGGGCTCTTGCACCTTTTCAACATAGGCCGACATGCCGCGGGCCACGTAGTCTTGTGCCAGATCAAACATGTTGAACCACATGCTGTGAATACCTGCCAAGGTGATGAACTGGTATTTGTAACCCATGGCACCCAGTTCACGCTGGAACTTGGCAATGGTTGCGTCGTCCAAATTTTTCTTCCAGTTGAAAGATGGCGAACAGTTGTAGGCCAGCATTTTGCCTGGGTGCTTGGCATGAACTGCCTCAGCAAACTTGCGGGCAAACTCCAGGTCTGGCGTACCGGTTTCGCACCACACCAAATCCGCGTATTGAGCGTAAGCAACGGCGCGCGAAATCGCTTGGTCTAATCCTTTACGGGTTTTGTAAAAACCCTCTGCTGTGCGTTCACCCGTCAGGAAAGGCTTGTCATTGGCGTCGTAATCGCTGGTGATAAGGTCTGCGGCCTCTGCGTCCGTACGGGCAATCACTAAAGTGGGCACGCCATACACGTCAGCGGCCATACGCGCTGCGATGAGTTTTTGTACCGCCTCTTGCGTAGGCACCAACACCTTGCCGCCCATGTGGCCGCATTTTTTGACAGATGCCAATTGATCTTCAAAGTGCACGCCACCTGCGCCAGCGCGGATCATGGCTTTCATCAGTTCGTAAGCATTGAGCACACCACCAAAGCCTGCCTCGGCATCGGCGACGATGGGGGCGTGGTAGTCAATAAAACCTGCGTCGCCTGGGCCTACACCTTTGGCCCATTGGATTTCATCGGCACGGGTAAAAGCGTTATTGATGCGCTCGACCACCTTGGGCACTGAATCAACTGGGTACAGAGACTGGTCTGGATACATGGCAGCGTATTCGTTGTTGTCTGCCGCCACCTGCCAGCCAGACAGATAAATAGCTTTGACACCTGCCTTGACCTGTTGCATAGCCTGCCCACCCGTCAATGCACCCAGGCAGTTCACGTAGGGCTCGTTGTGCAGCAGGCTCCAGAGTTTTTCTGCACCGCGACGGGCCAAGGTGTGCTCGACCTGAAAAGAGCCGCGCAAGCGCACCACATCAGCAGCGGTGTAGCCCCGCTGGAGCCCTTTCCAGCGGGGGTTTTGGGCCCAGTCTTTTTCCAAGGCAGCAATTTGCTGTTCGCGGCTGAGTTGTTCGTTGAAGGATTGGGGCATGGAACTCTCCGGAGGTTAGTTAAAACAACGGGCTGGTGGTACGGCCCATGGGCTCACTTTAAGTCTTATATAAGAGCTGCGCAAGCTCTTATGTCTTATACAAGACAAATATTTTTATCATTAAAAACAATAACTTAAAGTTTGAATTTCTCTATATGAAATTTTATTTCTCATATTGAGAAATTTTTTTGCAGCGCACAAACAGCATATTTCAAATTGCAGCCAACGCGTTCCGCATCATGAAAAGTTACATATCAGGCACGCTGAAACCAATCGCCAGAGCTTATGGATAGTGAATGAAGCACCCGACTAGGCGTAATTTCGTAAACAAGACATGCCAAAGGTTTGTTTGACGCAGAGTTGTTGAGCAAAAGCCAGCGCCTGCGGTACTCGCTTGTGGGGCCAGGTGTGATTTCTTCGAGGGCATCAAGCTGGGGCAGCAAAAGTGGCGAAACAGCATAAATTTCACCCACGACGTCCACCACAGCCACTGATTTGAATTGGGCGTCTATGCTGGCTGGTAGCAAAAGACCTGGGTAAGCGCCCAAGTCAAACAAAACACCCTTGGTGGTGGTTGTGGCGACAAACCTTGGCCTGGGCTGAAAACAGTTGATGTCGTTAGAGCCATCTCGGCGCAAGGTGCCGTAGACAAAAACATGCCATTCGCTCTGACGCTTGCAGGTACTTTGCTGGTGAAAATCGGTGCTATCAAGAACCATGCGCTATTGCAACACGAGACCTGGCATGCAAACCTTAAACGGCACCAACTACTTCCACAGCAAATGGTTTGCCATGGTTTGCTTGTCTGCCAGCATGTTGCTGGTGGGGTGTTACGTGGCCATGTCCAAACCGCTGACGCTGGCTTTTCCCATACTGCTGCTGGCATGGCTGCGTTTTGCAATCGGAGCTATAGCCATGGTGCCTTGGCTGCGCAAACCCGCAGACGAGCCACCTTTAGACAAACGCACCCACTGGCTGCTCTTTTGGCAGGGTGTGCTGGGGCATTTTTTGTTCACGCTGTGCATGTTGTTTGGTGTGCAAATAACAGGTGCCGCACAGGCCGGGGTGACCATGGCGGCCATACCCGCAGTGGTGGCATTGATGGGCTGGCTTTTTTTGCGTGAACATGTCGCCGCACGCATTTGGGCGGCTGTGGGATGTGCTGTGCTGGGCATTGGTGTATTTGCTGCTGCTGGGCAAACGCCACGAAGCGCAGAAGACACTGCCGTGCCTTGGTTGGGCGGTGTGCTGTTGGTTGTGGCCGTTTTGTGCGAGGCCAGTTACTCCATCATTGGCAAAAAATTGACGGCAACTGTAGGGCCCAAACGTATTGCTGCATTGATCAACCTGTGGGGCTTGGCGCTGACTACCCCTTTGGGCTTGTACGCAGCACCTGATATGAACTGGACAGGGGTGGACTGGCAGATGTGGCTGCTGTTGGTGCTGTATGCGCTGGCTGCTTGCCAGTGGAGCGCTTGGCTTTGGATGACGGGCCTACGTACGCTACCAGCAGCGCAAAGCGGGGTATTCACCGTATTGCTGCCCATATCAGCTGCAGGTATTGGGGTTGTTTGGCTTGGCGAAACACTCTCTGGGGTTCAGTGGGCGGGCTTTTTACTGGCATTGGTGAGCATAGCGCTGGCCAGTTGGCCCAGTGGTAGGCGGTAACTGATACAGCCACCTCAATTTATTACCCGCAGTTACAAAACCACTGGACTCATAAGGGTATTACCAATTGTGTGTTCTGTAGCCAATCCGTAACGTCTGGGCTCATGCTTTCAACACACGGAGGTAGGTGCCAGGCCTGACATTCATGACTTCATTCAGCACACACTTTTGGGCAAGCACGCACCTAACGCGTCGTTGGTTATTGGCCTTGACTGCATGTCTAGGCTTGTCGCAAGCTGCGTGGGCGCAACCCGCTTTTGTGCCTCCTAAGCCAGAGTTTCCAAGACTTCAACTGGCTGAGAAAAAATCGCAAGGGCAGCGAGCAATTGATCTGCTGGGTTCACGGCTTCCCGAAGTAGCTGCCTGGTATGGGAAGTCGCCAGAAGAATTTAAAGCAGCATTGTTAAATGATCTGCGCTTGAAGATCGACCAGCAAGGCCGTCTGTTTGTGGTCGATGAGCTGGAATCCCACGACGAAGCACCTGACGCGGGCAGCAGTGGCTCACCCACTTCGTCTGGCCAGCTCCAGCCGTATGACCAAACCTTCAAGCTACACAGCAAATTAGGGGCAAAGCGTACCGTTTACCTGGACTTTAATGGTGCGACATTGACTGGAACCGCATGGAACAACTCTACGGGTATTGCCACCATCAACGCACAACCGTTTGACCTAGATGGGCTGCCCTACTCTTTCAGCACCACTGAACTGGCCCGTATCCAATACATATGGCAGCGCGTTGCTGAAGACTTTGCAGCATTTGATGTGGACGTCACAACAGAAGAACCTCCAGCCGATGCACTGACACGATCCAGCAGCACCGATGACACTTACGGCACTACAGCGCTGATCACATACAACAATTTTTACTCGTGCAGCTGCGGTGGCGTGGCGTATGTGGGCATCTATTCTGGAACGTCTAATTTTTACAAACCCGCGCTGGTGTTTTACAACTCACTGGGCAATGGCAACGAAAAAAGCGTAGCTGAGGCGATTTCGCACGAGGTGGGACATAACCTTGGTTTGTTCCACGATGGCACATCCACCACCGGCTACTACCGGGGCCACGGCACTGGTGCAACGGGTTGGGCTCCCATCATGGGTGTAGGTTATTCGCAAGCGCTGGTGCAATGGAGCAAGGGTGAGTACCTGGATGCGAACAATGCGCAGGACGACTACGCTGTGATGCTTACCAACGGTCTTCCGACGCGGGTAGATGACCATGGCGATACCACAGGAACTGCAACCGCATTGACCGCTTCTTTAGGCAGTGGCGTGACCAACTTGAGTGGCAACGGCATTATTTCAAAGCCGACAGATGTGGACATGTTTTCTTTCACGGCCAACGCAGGTGCAATCAGTTTGAATGTTCTGCCGGCTGCACGATCACCCAACCTCGACATTTTGGCCAGTTTGTATAGCAGCAATGGCACTTTGTTGACATCGTCCAATGGCGCAGATGTGCTTTCTGCTTCTTTGACCTACAACGCCCCCCTTGTCGGAACGTTCTATGTGTCCGTTCATGGGACTGGTAAAGGCGATCCGCTGAGCTCGGGTTACTCCAACTACGGCAGCATTGGTGAATACAGCATTACAGGAACTGTGACCTCTGCTACTGGGCAAGCACCTACCGCTGTTTTGACTGCTTCACCCGTCAGTGGAACTGCCCCCTTGGTGGTCAATTTTTCTGCTGCTGGATCGACCGATGCAGATGGCAGCATCGTTACCTATGAGTGGAATTTTGGTGATGGCAGTCCTTTGGCCTACGGTGCAACAGCCAGCCGTACCTACAGTGTGGTTGGCAGCTATAACGCAACGCTGCGCGTTACTGACAATTCAGGCCTGAGCTCCACAAAGAATGCGACGATCACAGTTAACCCTGTATCGACCCTGAGCTCTATGGCTGTTGGTGACATCGCCATGAGTCTGACAACTAACAAAGGCGGTAACACACGCGCCAATGCAGCCGTGCTGATTCGCAATACCGCCAACGGCCAAGCAGTTGCCAACGCTACTGTGACGGGTAGTTGGAGCGGTTTAGTGTCTGGCAATGCCTCCGCTGTAACTGATAGCAGAGGAATGGTTGTGATGCAGTCAGCCCAAACGAAGAAGAAGGGAACCTTCATCTTCACAGTCAATAGCGTGACCTTAGGTGGATACGAATACAAATCGGGCTTGAACGTAGAGACCGCTGATTCGATATCAACCCCCTGACAAACCTGAACACCAAAAGCGAAGCGCCTGCTTCGCTTTTGGTGATGTTGAAATAAAAGCCTGCCCCTGCAAGCAATGCGGGGGCAGGCTTTTTTATCAGGCGTGTGCGCCGCTCTTGCTCGCGACAGCTTGGGTCTTTTTGGCCGCTTCACTGACATGCTTGCTAGCGTTTTCAATATGCTCTGCACCCGCCTTGGATTGACCGATGGCAGCCTTGTGGTCGCCACTGTCAATCATGCGGGCAGCATCTTTGTGGCTTTTGGAGGCCATCTCTAAATGTTCTGCCGCCTTGAGGTGGTGGGCTTGGGCGGTAAGGTTTTGTGTGTTGGATGAAGATCCAGTGGTTTCAGGCTTGTTGGCTTGTGTGAGTGTCATGGCAGTTCCTAGATAAGTTGGTGTCGGAACCCATCAATCGGGTGAGTCGATGGACCGAAACCCAGTGTCAGGCGATGGTCTGCGAGGGTCTGTATGGCAGCGTACCCATGCCCTGAGCTATACGTTTCAAGGTGTTTTGCCCGTCAGAGCCGCGTCAGATAAGCAAAATGGCACGTTATTGCGTGCACAGCCGCAACACATCTGGGTAAAAAAAGGCTACGCGCCTTGGAATCCCGTTTTTTTGCCAGTAGCATCTGCCTGCCCACGCGAAAGCAGGTTTTCGCTGGCGATTGACCTCTTACGCCTTCAAAGGAATATCCCAACATGGCAACTGCAAAAAAAGCGCCGGCCAAAGCAGCCACAGCAAGCAAAGCGGCTGAACCCGCAAAAAAGCGTGCTCCTAACCCCGCCTTCATGAAGGCCTTGACCCCCAGCCCTGCGCTGGCAGCCGTGGTGGGCACTGCGCCCCTGCCGCGTACTGAGATCGTGAGCAAGCTGTGGGTCTACATTAAGGCCAACAATCTGCAAGACGCCAAGAACAAGCGCAACATCAATGCCGATGCCAAGCTCAAAGAAATTTTTGGCAAGCCCCAGGTCACCATGTTTGAGCTGGCTGGCTTGATTGGCAAGCACGTCAAGTAAGCGCACCGCGCCTCTCGCCCATACAAGCCGGCTCTGCCGGCTTTTTTATTGCCTGTAAAAAACCAACAATCACAAATGAGAATCATACTCATTTGATATACAATAACGACCAAGCGTAGACGCACAGCCATGTTGGATCCAGCCAATGCATCACGTTTGCCACACGCATCCGTTGATTATTTTGGGAGGTTCTGTTTTGGTTTCGTCTATTAGCAATGGCCGCTTGGCGGCCACACCCGTGCCACTTGCCACACTGCGCACATCGTCTGAGCATGCACTGCTGCCCCTGGGCGCATTGATGCTGGCAGCATCGGTCAGCGCCTTGGCACAACCCACACCACAAAACGCCCCCGCCACACTGCCCCAGGTAGTGGTGCGCGAAAAGGCCGAAGCACCTGAGGGCAAAGACAGCGTCCGCGCCACACAAACCACCATAGGCAAGGGCACACAAGCCTTGCGCGACATACCCCAGTCGGTCACGGTGGTAACCGAAAAGCTCATTGACGACCGCAACATCGATACCGTCAAAGAAGCCCTTAAAAACACAGCAGGCATTACCTTTTTGGCGGCTGAAGGGGGCGAGGAAGATATCCGTTTACGCGGCTTTTCGCTGCAAAGCACGGGGGATTTGTTTGTAGATGGCATGCGCGACCCCGCGTTTTACGACCGCGACACGTTCAACCTGGACAGGCTGGAACTGCTACGCGGCTCGGCATCCATGCTGTTTGGTCGTGGCTCCACTGGGGGTGCGGTCAACCAAGTCAACAAAATGCCGCGCCTGATTGATGAGCACCAGGTGGATGTCACCGTGGGCAACCACGGCTACCACCGCGCTACAGGTGACTTCAATATCCACACCGGCCAAGATGCTGCCTTGCGCATCAATGCCATGTATACCAAGGCCAACAACAACGGCTCAGGCAGCAGTTTGGACAAAAACGGTATTGCTGCCACCTACCAATGGGGTACAGGCACCCGCAACGAGTTTTGGGCAGGTGTTTACCACCTGAACAACAACAACGGCATGAACTACGGCATGCCCTGGATACGCCGTGCGCCCGGTGCCCCCGCAAGTGCCACCACACTGCTGCCGCTGGATCCATCCAACTATTACGGCATGGCAAGCGACTACAACAAAAGCGACGCCACCTACGCCACCCTGGGCCATATCCACCGCTTTGGCAGCAACAGCGAGATCAAAACGCAAATGCGGGTAGGTCAGTTTGAGCGCGACCAGCGTGCTGGCGCAATACGCTTTGCACCAGCCGCTCAGCAACCCGGCGGTGTTGCAGCAGACCTGAGCAACTTTGGCCCTGCTACGCGCCTAACGCGCGGTACGCACCTGAAGATCCAGGACATGGACACCGTGCATATTCAAAGTGACCTGAGCCATAAATTTGAAGCCCTTGGCTACAAGCACGAGCTGCTGGCAGGTGTGGACTTTGCGCACGAGAAAAAGCGTGTGTACGCCGCCCGCAGTGCAGCGCAAGGCGGCGTTAACTTGACCAAGCCTCCTACCAGCGTCGGCACGCCAGACGACGGCGCATGGATAGACGAAGCAAGCCGCGTACTGCGCGATGCCAACGACTTTTCTGCCAAGGGCTGGGGCGTGTATGCGCAAGACCTGGTGCAAATTGCCCCGCACTGGAAGCTGCTGGGCGGCCTGCGCTTTGACCAATTGCGCGGCGACTACAACACCTACGCCATTCCTAACAATGCGCCCGGCCCAGTGACCACCACCAATTACCGCCAGAACATTTCAGAATGGAGCAAGCGCGTGGGCGTGCTGTACCAGCCTAATACGCTGCAGTCTTACCATTTCTCGTATGGCACATCGTTCAACACATCGGGCGACACCTATTCGTATAGCCCGGCCACGGTCAACACACCACCTGAGTCCAGCCAGAACATTGAGATCGGCGCCAAATTGGACTCTGCCGACAAACGCTTTACCACCCGTTTGGCCGTGTTTCACTCGACCAAGCTCAACGAGCGCAACACTGACCCGCTGCTGAACATTGCCGTACTGTCTGGCAAACGCCATGCCGCAGGCGCAGAGATCGACGTGACAGGCCGCATTACCCCCAGGTGGGAGGTGTTTGGCTCGTATATGTGGCTGCCCATTGCCAAGATTGACATTGGTGCAGAAGGCGCTGAAGGCCAAGGTAGCCGCCCATCGCTTACGCCCCGCCACAGCGGTACGGTGTGGACGACCTACCAGATCACGCCAGCGTTGCGCGTAGGTGGTGGCCTGAACTTTCGCAGTTCGCAAACGCCCAATCGCAACCCTGGATGGGAAGTGCCTGGCTACGTGACTGGCGACCTAATGGCCGAATACACCATCAACCAGCGCTACAGCATCAAAGCCAACCTCACCAATGTGACCAACAAGCTCTATGCAGACTCGGTGTACAGCGGCCACTACATACCAGGTGCGGGGCGTTTGTTCCAAGTCACCGCCAGCATGAAGTTCTGATTTATTGCGCCACCTCTCCAAGGTGTTTATGCCCCCCAGCAGTGGGGGGCTTTTTATCTACCCCTTTGTATGCTGCTGCACATCCCCCAACTGCTGACCCCCGAAGACTTGCGCACCATTGCGCAGTGGATGCAGACCGCGCCATGGGAGGACGGCCGCCACAGCGCAGGCAGCCAGGCGCAGCATGCCAAAAACAACCAACAACTGCCGCGCGACTGTGAGGCCGCCCGTCACACCGTGGCCATGGTGATGGCTGCTCTGGACCGCAGCGCACAGTTCTTAACCGCCACCCTGCCCCGCAAGGTGTTTCCACCGCGCATCAACCGCTACAGCGGCAGCAGCAATTACTATGGCCCGCATGTGGATGGCGCCATACGCCCTATGCCATCACACCACGGCGCAGCCCCCGAGCGCATGCGCACTGATATTTCTTGCACTGTTTTTTTAAGCGACCCCGACGACTACGACGGCGGCGAACTGTGCATGCAAAGCGATGCAGGCCAGCAAAAAATCAAACTACCTGCAGGCCATGCGGTGATTTACCCCGCAGGCATGGTGCACGAGGTTCTGCCTGTGACACGCGGCGAGCGGCTGGCATGCTTTTTTTGGGTGGAAAGCATGATCCAAAGCACCGAACAGCGCCGCCTGCTCTACGACATGGACATGGCCTTGCTGGCGCTGCGCAGCCAGCATGGCGAGTCGCCCCAAACCGTGGCACTCACCAACACGTATCACAACCTGCTGCGCATGTGGGGTACACCATGACCGCCACACCCGCATTAGACGCCCTGCCCCCGCAGCTCATTACCTTGGCCGACCACGCACTGCACGCCCGCACCCGCCTAGATGCTGGTGCCTGGGCCTATTTCAGTGGGGGCGCGGCAGACGAACACACTACACGCGCCAACCCCGAAGCCTGGAGCCACTGGGGCCTATTGCCCCGCGTGCTGCGCCCCGTAGCGGGCTTGCACACCGGCACGCAGCTTTTGGGCCGAACGCTAGCCCACCCCGTATTGCTGGCCCCGGTAGCCTACCAACGCATGGCCCATGCCGATGGCGAAGTCGCCAGCGCCTGCGCCGCTGGGGCTTTGGGGGCGGGCATGGTGTTGAGCAGCTTGTCGAGCACGCCCGTAGAAGCCGTTGCCGCAGCCATGGGCAGTGGGCCAGAAGTACCACCGCTTTGGTTTCAGTTGTACTGGCAAGCCGACCGCGCCCACACACTGGCCCTGGTGCAACGCGCACAGGCGGCCGGCTGCGAGGCACTGGTGCTCACCGTAGACGCACCCTGCCACGGCGTGCGCGACCGTGAACGCCGTGCAGGTTTTGCATTGCCCCCCGGTGTGCATGCAGTGCACCTGCCCCCGCACCACCGTGACAACACAGCCAATAGCCCGGGCAAAAGGAGCCTAGCCCCCTTGCTGGCACAGGCCCCCACTTGGGCAGACGTGCAATGGCTGCTGGGTGCCACCAAGCTGCCCGTCATCCTCAAAGGAGTGCTGCACCCACAAGACGCCGCAGAGGCTGCGGCACTGGGTGTGGCGGCGGTCATTGTGTCTAACCACGGCGGCCGGGTGCTAGACACCACGCCCCCCACTGCATACATGCTGCCCCGCTTGGCCGATGCCGTGCAGGGCCGCATTCCACTGCTGGTAGATGGCGGCATACGCCGGGGCACCGATGTGCTCAAAGCCATTGCATTGGGTGCCACGGCCGTGCTGCTGGGCCGCCCGGTGGTGTATGGCCTTGCCAATGCAGGCGCTGCGGGTGTGGCCCATGTGCTGCGCCTGCTACTGGACGAACTGCATGCCGCCATGGCACTGACGGGATGCGCCAGCTTGGCCGACGCAAACCCCGGGCTGCTGCATCCATTGCAAGCGGGGCTGGTAGTGCCCGCACCATTTCGCCACCCTTCAATCTGATCTGAAAGGAGCACGCATGGACCTACTCTCTACACTCGCGGGCAGCTTTGTCATTGTGCTGGGTGCTGCCTGGTGGGTGTGCCACCGAAACGGCATGGCCCAGGTAACTGTTTTTACTTGCAAACCCGCTAAAAGCTTGCAACAACCCCAGAAAGCCTGAAACAGGCTTCTAAAGCCTACAAACCGCAATTTATATACAAAAACAGGCTTATGCCTTAGTAAATCAAGGCTTTATAGCTATCATTTTTGATATGGAACCCCATCACCCTTACCAGCCACCTCATGCACTGCGTCGCCGCGCCACCATCGTGGGTGCCGTTGTGGGCCTGCATTTGGCTGGCCTGTGGGCTTTGCAAAGCGGCTTGATGCGACCTTTACCCCCGCAAGAAGTTGTGGTGCCCGCCACTTTGCTCAGCCAAATGGTGTCGGCCCCTAGCCCTGCACCGGCACCAACGCCAGCCCCGGCCCCAATACCCACCCGCCCCGCAGAACAAAGGCCAACCCCGCCCAGAGCTGCCCCAAGCCCAGCCCCCAGGCCCGCACCCGCTATGCCCCAGGCTGTGGCGCAAGACGAGCCTGCGCCCAACGCTCCTAACGTTCCTAGCAGCAGTACCGCAGCACCCACTGCACCGAGTGAAAGCAACGCACCCGCAGTGGCTGCTGCGCCGCCCGCACCGCCGGCCCCACCAGCGCCCCCTGCAGCCCCAGCCCTAGAGCTGCCATCCAGCAACGCGGCCTACCTTAACAACCCCAAACCTGGCTACCCACCCATCAGCAAACGCATGGGCGAGCAAGGTCAGGTGGTGCTGCGCGTGTTGATTGACGCGCAAGGCCAACCCCAAAAGGTAGAACTGCACAAATCCAGCGGTTTTGACCGCTTAGACCGCCAAGCCATTGAAGCTGTAAGGCAATGGCGTTTTGTACCCGGCAAACGCCATGGCGTACCCGAGGCCATGACGCACCTGGTGCCGGTCAGCTTTGTTATTGACTGATTTTTTGAGGAGTTTTTGTTATGCAATCGCAATTTGGAATCGCCAGCGTCTGGCTGCAAGGCGACTTTGTCACCCGCGCTGTGGCGGTTCTGCTCATTGGCATGTCGCTGGCGTCTTGGGTGGTCATAGCACTTAAGGCACTGGACATCATTCGCTTTAAAAAACACGCCCGCGCCGCAGAAGACTTTTGGCACAGCGAGGACTTTGCCGCGGGCCTGACCAAACTGGGCGCCGATGCCGCCAACCCTTTTCGCCAGTTGGCGCTAGAAGGCCGCGAAGCCACCGCCCACCACCGCAACACCAAGGCCCACCTGCACGACAGCCTTGATGTAAGCGACTGGGTGACCCGCTGCCTGCGCAACACCATTGACGAATTTACGGCCCACCTGCAATCGGGCCTGGCCATCCTGGCATCGGTAGGCTCAACCGCGCCTTTTATTGGCCTGTTTGGTACGGTTTGGGGCATTTACCACGCGCTGGTGGCTATTGGCATGTCGGGCCAGTCCACCATCGACAAAGTGGCGGGCCCCATAGGCGAAGCCCTCATCATGACCGCGCTGGGCTTGGCCGTGGCCATACCCGCTGTGCTGGGCTACAACGCACTGGTGCGCGGCAACAAATCCATTTTGGGCAAGCTCAACAGCTTTGCACACGACCTGCACGCCTACTTTGTGACAGGCGCTAGGGTCACTGACAGCCATGCCGCCAACACGGTTGTGACGCTTCAAAAAGGACGCTGACCATGGCTTTCGGAATCCACGACGCATCAGATGGCGGCGATGAAGTCATGAACGAAATCAACATGACGCCCTTAGTCGACGTCATGCTGGTGCTACTCATCATCTTCATCATCACCGTGCCGGTCATGAAGCACTCGGTCAATGTAGACCTGCCACGCGCCAGTGCGCAGCCCGAGAGCGTGCTGCCTGACACCGTGCGCCTGAGCGTAGCCGCAGACGGCCAATACAGCGTCAACGGCCAGCCCATTACCGATGCAGAACTACCAGCCCTGCTGCAAACCGAGGCCACCAAAACCCCGCAGCCCGACCTGCACATACGCGGCGACAAGGCAGTGCGCTACGAGCGCGTTGCCCAGGCCATGGCGGCCGCCCAAGCAGCAGGTATTCGCAAAATTGGTTTTGTGACCGACCCAGTGGGGCTGTAAACCATTGCGAACTGTTTAACCCATTGGGCAGCATGTTGCAGCCATGTTTGAAACGGCTGGTTGTTGCCACCCCCACTAATTCCTATCATTTGGCTTGACTTGCAATTGAGAATCGTTATCATTAACAAACATCACATTGCACAGGGAACACACCGCTTATGTCTTACGCAAACAGCCATACCCAAGGCTCATCGGCCCCAACCCAAAGCGGCGCTGCTCTGCACAACAGCGCAAGCCCCACAGCACCACGCATGACACTGAGCAGCCACAACCTGCTGCGTGGCCACAAAGCGGTGGCCATAGAGCACAACGGCGCCACCTACCGACTGCAAGCCACCAAGCTTGGCAAATTGATACTGACAAAGTAAGGGGGGTTTCGTGGGCAACCCGGCAGCCCCGCCGGGTTGTTTTGGCCAGCCAAAGGGCATGAAGGCCCAGGTAGCCAGGCTTTTTTTCTTCAAACCTGCCAAAAAGGCCCTATGAATGCTCTTGGAGCATTTTTCTGGTCTTTTTGGCGCTATGCCTTAGTATCAAAAGGCTATATTGCTATTAAAATAATAGCAAATAGTCTGATTACAAGCCAATCGCTGCAATGCCAGCACGGGCAATTTGGGCGTCTTCGCTTGACTTGACGCCACTGACACCCACAGCGCCCAGGCACTGGCCATCTTTCATGATCGGTACGCCGCCTTCTAGCAAACCGTCAATCAAGGGTGCGCTCAAAAACGAGGTGCGACCACCGTTAATGATGTCCTCGTAGACCTTGCTCTCGCGACGGCCCAAGGCGGCAGTGCGAGCTTTGGCTGGTGCAATGTGCGACGACACAGCGGCTGCGCCATCCAGCCGCTGCAACCACAGCAAGTGGCCGCCATCGTCCACAATCGCAATTGTCACGGCCCATTGGTTTTTGACGGCCTCCGCCTCGGCAGCAGCTGCAATCGCCTTCACATCGGCCAATTCAAGTTCGGGTTTGGTTTTCATGGTGCTCAGGGTCTCTCAAAGTATCAACAAAACACCCGAGCATAACGGTGCACAAGCACCGCATCACCCCGCTCTGGGTTCAAGCAATGCTGACAAAAAGTGCCAAGTCTGTAAGGTTATTGCCAAGCATTCAGTGCTAAGCCCTAACATATGGAGGTTTGCACATGCAAACGTCATTGAAAGGGACACCATGAACGAGCAATACACCCTCAACCCCAGTGCCGGTTATGGCGACGCACTGGCACAGCGAAACAAAGTACTGCGCAACACTTATTGGCTGCTGGCCCTGAGTTTGGTGCCCACTGTACTGGGCGCATGGGTGGGCGTGGCAACGGGTATCACACAGTCTTTGACAGGCTTTTTGGGCTTGGTTGTGTTCTTGGGCGGTGCCTTCGCCTTTATGTTTGCCATTGAAAAAACCAAACGCTCCGCTGCGGGCGTGCCCGTATTGTTGGCTTTTACATTCTTCATGGGCCTGATGCTGTCAGGGCTCCTTGCTGCTGTGTTGGGCTTTAAAAACGGCAGCGATCTCATCATGACAGCCTTTGCGGGCACCGCTGGCGTGTTTTTTGTCATGGCCAGCCTGGCTACCGTCATCAAACGCGATCTGTCTGGCATGGGCAAGTGGCTGTTTGTAGGCGCGTTAGCTGTCTTGGTGGGCGGCGTCATCAACGTCTTTGTAGGCTCGACTGTTGGCATGATGGTGATCTCGGTCTTGGCCATTGGTGTGTTCAGCGCTTACATGCTGTATGACATCAAGCAAATTTTGGACGGCGGCGAAACCAACTACATCAGCGCCACTTTGGCCCTGTACCTGGACATCTTCAACGTGTTCCAAAGCCTGCTGGCCCTGCTGGGTATCATGGGTGGCGAGCGCGACTAAGCCATACCGGGCCACACTGTGGCATCGCTCACAAGGCCCCTCTGGGGCCTTTTTTAGTGGCACATACTGTTTTAGGCTTAAAACCACCCTCAATGTGTCTGACGATCTGCCGATAATTAAAAGACATGACGCCCCACACTACATCCACCCTGGCCCGCCTTTTCGCACTAAGCGCCACCCTGTGGCTGGCCGGTTGCGACATCCCAGGCCTGGGGCCTGACCCACGCATTGCGCAGCGAGAAGAAGAAGCCAAGGCCGTAGGCGGCGCATGCCGCCACGCCATGCGCGGGCTAGAAGACTGCTACGCGCAAAACCCCAAGTCCTCCAAAGCCGCCGTGTTTACCGGTTGGAAGGAAATGGACCAGTACATGCGCGAGAACAACATCCAAGGGGTGCCCCCTGCCCCACCCCCGCCCGAGGAGTCTGAAGAGCGCAAACCCACGGTAGAAACCGAGCCGCGCGAGGCGGCATCAGGTAGCGCACGCAATTAGCACTTTGAAGCACCCACCTTGATGTTCAGTGCTAACACAGACTCAAGGTATTGAGTTGCTTGGCGCTATAAGCGCAAGCAAGCGTGATTAGCTTTTTAGCTAGCTTGCACCCGCTCAAACACCGCCATGCTCTCCACGTGGGCGGTGTGCGGAAACATATTCACCATGCCAGCCGCCACACAGCGGTAGCCAGCCAAGTGCACCAAAAGCCCCGCGTCGCGGGCCAGGGTTGCAGGGTTACAGCTGACGTACACAATGCGCTGCGGCGGTGTCCAGCCTTGCGCTTCTGGAGGCAATGGCACTGCATCGGGAGCACCTGCGCGAGCCTGCTCAATATCAGCAAGGGCTTTGACCAAAGCAAACGCGCCTTCTCTGGGTGGGTCTACCAGCCATTTGTCGGCCACACCATCGGCTACCAGCATGGCGGGGGTCATTTCAAAAAGGTTGCGCGCTACAAATTTAGTAGCACATAGTGCTTTATGTTCTAAGGCAGAGGCACGATTTAGCTCAAAATTCTCGCGCGAACGGGCTACCAGGGCCTCGCTGCCTTCAATGCCCAGCACCTCACGGGCCTGGGTGGCCAGGGGCAAGGTGAAATTGCCCAGACCACAAAACCAATCAATCACGCGCTCGTGGCTTTGCACTTGCAGCAAGCGCAAGGCACGGGTCACCAGCACGCGGTTGATGTGCGGATTGACCTGCGTAAAGTCCGTAGGCTTAAAAGGCATGGTGATACCAAACTCGGGCAGCGCATAGCTCAATGCAGGGCTATCGCTGTCGAGCAGCTTGACGGTGTCTGGCCCCTTGGGTTGCAACCACCATTGCACTTGGTGCTGGGTAGCAAATGCCCGCAGCAAAGCCACATCGTGGTCAGACAAGGGCTCAAGGTGTCGCAGCACCAGGGCCGTCACGTTGTCGCCGCAGGCCAGCTCAATTTGCGGGCAGGTATCACGGGCATGCAAGCTGGCTATCAAGGCACGCAGAGGCATCAGCATGGCGCTGACGTGCGGCGGCAGTACGGCGCAGGTTTTCATGTCGGCCACATAGCGGCTTTTGCGCTCATGAAAACCCACCAGGACTTCACCCTTTTTTTTCACATAACGCACCGAAAGGCGTGCCCGGTAGCGGTAGCCCAGCGCGGGGCCTTCTATGGGCCGCAGCAGGTTGTCGGCCTTGACCTTACCTAGGTGCCACAGGTTGTCCTCTAAAACACGCTGCTTCACAGCTACCTGGGCGCCGGGGTGCAAATGCTGCATCTTGCAGCCACCGCAGGCACCCGCATGCAAACCAAAATGCGGGCACGGCGGGCGCACGCGCTGGGCTGACTCTCGGTGTATAGCGACCAAACTGGCCTGTTCCCAGTTGTTTTTTTTGCGGTGGGTATTGGCGGTGACCACCTCAAAAGGCAAAGCACCATCAATAAACACAACCTTGCCATCAGGCCTGCGGGCAACGCCCTGGGCATCTAAATCCATGGCGTGCACTTGCACGCTGCCGTCGGGCATACCAGGCGCAGGGCTGGCAAATGGTGGCAAATCGGTTTCAGTGGGTTCTACAGGTGCGCTCATGACTCAAAGACAAAAAACAGAGAAGCGCAAACAACCATATTTGGCAGGCGCAAAGGCGGGCAAAGTATGCAAAATGCCCCAGACAACCAGGGTTGCTGGGGCATGTAGCAGGGGGTGGGTCAGTGCTGCACAAGGCAGCCATGATCAACCGCGGTCTGCGCGTGGAGGACGGGCGGGCGTGATGTTGGTCGTGCCAGCCACTGGCAGCTTATTAATTTTGAGCTGGCAGTCGTACTCATCTGGCGAGAAAACCATAGTGCCGCCAGGCACCACCTGTGGCACGGTTTGGTGCAACTGGTATGACATATCGACTGGCGGCTGATCGTCTCGGTAAATGATCTGTTTGTCTGGGCCGTAAATGACATAACAAGCAGCAGATGCCGCTTGGCTCGTACATACAGCAAACAAGGCAACAGCAGCAAAACGAATAGCTGGCATGGTTTTCTCCTCAAACTGGCAATTTGTATGGGATTATGAAGCCATCGCTGCCGTACGCCAATGCGGGTGTGGTTTTCAGGGAAGGCTGCCCTAAAGCCCTCTTCAGCGCTTTAATACGAGGCAAGTCCCTATTGGAGTTGCGCTATGAAGCAGCCAGCCAACGCACTGCCAAACCCCTGGCCTCCAGCCTTTGATACGCGGCAATCGCAGCGCAGCCCCCTGCGCCAAAACATTGTTGCCACCCACAAGTTATCTGAAACCGAGGCACTGCACCCCCTGCTGGCCCAGATGCGCATACCAGCAGACACTGACGCAGCAACCCACCAACTGGCCCTGCAATTGGCCACTACCTTGCGCCAACAACAGCACGGAAAGGGCCAAGCAGGCTTGGTACAAGGTCTGCTGCAAGAGTTTTCTTTGTCGTCAGACGAAGGCATCGCCCTGATGTGCCTGGCCGAGGCATTGCTGCGCATACCCGACGCGGCCACGCAAGACGCTTTGATACGCGACAAAATCCGCCATGGGCAGTGGTCGCAACATCTCGGGCACAGTGGCTCCCTGTTTGTCAACGCCGCCACTTGGGGGCTCATGCTCACAGGCAAGCTGCTGGCACCAGCTGAACATACCCTGGGCAGCCAACTGACACAACTGCTTGCCAAAGGCGGCGAGCCCCTGATTCGCAAAGGCATGGATACGTCCATGCGCATGCTGGGTGCGCAGTTTGTGGCAGGCCAAACCATTGCCCAAGCCCTGCAACACGCACAAGCGCCCACTGCGGCAGGTTTTCGCTACTCGTATGACATGCTGGGCGAAGCCGCCCTTACCGCCGCCGACGCCAATCGCTACACCACAGCCTATACCGACACCATACACGCGATTGGCCAAGCCAGCGCGGGGCTAGGCACTTACGAAGGCCCAGGCATTTCCATCAAGCTGTCTGCTTTGCACCCACGGTACAGCCGCGCCCAATGGGGCCGCGTGGTACACGAGCTGTACCCCCGGCTGCTGCAACTGGCACAACTGGCACACAGCTACCAACTGGGGCTGAACATTGATGCAGAAGAAGCGGATCGCCTAGACATATCTTTAGACCTTGTAGAAATGCTCTGCCTCGAGCCCAGCCTGCAAGACTGGAACGGCTTGGGCTTTGTAGCGCAGGCTTATCAAAAACGCTGCCCAGCCGTGGTGGCATACCTCATCGACCTTGCACGGCGCAGCCGCCGCAGGCTGATGGTGCGGCTGGTCAAAGGCGCATATTGGGACACCGAGATCAAGCGCACCCAAATAGAAGGCCACAGCGACTACCCTGTGTACACCCGCAAGGCCCATACCGACATTGCCTACCTGGCCTGCGCCCGCCAATTGCTGGCCGCGCCCGATGCCATTTACCCCCAATTTGCTACCCACAACGCCCACACTGTCGCCGCCATTTACAACATGGCCGGGCCAGAACGCTATGCGCCGGGGCAATACGAATTCCAATGCCTGCATGGCATGGGTGAAAGCCTTTACCAACAAGTAGTGGCCAGCACGCAAACTGGGGGCCTCGCCCGCCCTTGCCGCATCTACGCACCTGTGGGCACGCACCAAACTTTGCTGGCCTATTTGGTCAGGCGGCTGCTAGAAAACGGTGCCAACACTTCTTTTGTACACCGCGCAGCCGATGCCGCAGTCCCTCTGGATGAGTTGGTACGCAGCCCCATACACGAGGTAGATGCATTAACCGTAACGCAAAGCCGCCCTGGCATGCCCCACCCCCACATTGCATTACCCAAAGACCTGTATGGCACACAACGAGGCAACGCACAGGGCATGGACTTGTCTTGCAACGCCACACTGGCTACGCTAGAAGCCGCTTTGCAACACAGCTACCAACAGACCTGGGCGGCAGGCCCCATGCTGGGCAAAGACAGTGCCTCAAGCGCCCTGAATGGCACAAAGTGCGCCGTTATCAACCCCGCCCACCAAAACGACACCTTAGGCCATGTACAAGAAGCCAGCATGGCCGATGTGGAACAAGCGCTGCACTGCGCCCAAAAAACGGCTCCTGAATGGGCCGCCACGCACCCCACCATCAGAGCCGCAGCCTTGCAACGTGCCGCAGACGCCTTAGAGGGCAACATGCCAGCCCTGGCCGCCCTGCTGGTACGCGAAGCAGGCAAAACCTGCGCCAGCGCAATCTCTGAAGTGCGCGAAGCCATCGACTTTTTGCGCTACTACGCCGCACAAATTGGCACCCACTTTGACAACACCACCTACCCCCCTTTGGGGCCTGTGGTGTGTATCAGCCCCTGGAACTTTCCTCTGGCTATTTTTGTGGGGCAAGTAGCAGCGGCATTGGCCGCCGGCAACACCGTTTTGGCAAAACCTGCCGAACAAACCCCACTGATAGCGGCGCAGGCGGTAAGCACTTTATGGCAAGCAGGCATACCCCAAGGCGCACTGCAACTGCTGCCCGGCGCTGGAGAAACCATAGGCGCACATCTGGTGGCCGATGCACGCGTCATGGGCGTGCTGTTTACGGGCTCTACCGCTGTGGCACGCAGCATCCAAAAAATCCTGGCCCAGCGCTTTGATGCCACCGGTAGCCCCGTTACCCTGATTGCGGAAACCGGCGGACAAAATGCCATGGTGGTGGATTCATCGGCCCTGGCAGAACAAGTGGTGCAAGATGCTCTGACATCGGCTTTTGACAGCGCAGGCCAACGCTGCTCTGCACTGCGTGTGCTGTGTGTGCAAGAAGACGTGGCAGACCATATTGCTGAGATGCTCAAAGGTGCAATGGCCCAACTGCAACTGGGTAACCCCGCAGTTTTGGCAACCGACATAGGCCCCGTTATAGATGCCGCTGCACATGCCAGCATCACTGCGCACATCAAGGCGATGCAATTGCGTGGGTACCGCGTGTTCCAGGCCTGCCGCAGCCAAGAGGCTGACATTGCCCGCGGCCATTTCATACCGCCCACCCTGATCGAAATCGACCATTTGCAAGCCCTGCAACATGAAGTGTTTGGCCCAGTGCTGCACTTTCTGCGTTACCCCCGCAGCGGCTTCAACCGCTTGTTGGAAGACATCGAGCACACAGGCTATGGGCTAACGCTGGGCCTGCACACCCGCATCAACGACACCATGGCACAAGTACAAGCCAAGGCTTGCGCAGGCAACGTTTACATCAACCGCAACATGGTTGGGGCCGTGGTGGGGGTGCAGCCCTTTGGCGGGCAAGGCTTGTCTGGCACAGGCCCCAAAGCAGGCGGGCCTTTGTATTTGCTGCGCCTTGTGGGGCACTACCCTAGCAACGCCATACAGCAGGCGCTGGCTTTTGCTGCACAAGCAAGCTCTGCCAACAGCATGACCAGCGCCACCACACCCGCAGCCTTGCAAAGCTTGCAGCAGTGGGCCACAGCGCAAGGACATACCAACTTGGCAAATTCGTGCCAGCAATGGGCGCATCACACCGTGCATGGCACCACACTCACCCTGCCCGGCCCCACTGGTGAGCACAACAGCTACCGCCTGCTGGCGCGCAGCCCGGTGCTATGCATTGCCGAACAATCAGCAGACCTGCTTCATCAACTGGCTGCCGTTTTGGCCACTGGGGGCAAAGCGCTTTGGTTGGCACACCATGCACCCAACTTGGCACAACTACCCAGCGATGTGCAAAGTCACATTAGCTTGCTATCCACTTCACTCATAGAAGACGCTATTGACCAAAACCTATTGGGCGTTGTGCTGCACCATGGCGGCCAAGATGCGGCGCACAGAATCTGCCAACATCTGGCGCAGCAAAAAGGCCCCATCGTGGGCTTAGTGCATTTGGCTAAAGGAAATAACAACATCCCACCAACCCGCTTGCTGCTAGAGCGTTGCATCAGCACCAACACTGCAGCAGCCGGTGGCAATGCAGCCTTGCTTACCAATGCCTAGTGCCCCGCAAGCGGCGTTAAACAGCCGCAGCCAAAGGTAAGTTGATGAGCAAGTTTTGAGGCTTAAGACGCAGCACACCTTGTGCATCTGTGGCCAGCCCCAAGTACACAGGCTTGCCCGTCACATCAAAGCGCATTTGGTGTGGGTTTTCAAAAGTCAGGATAAAAAGGCTGACCATGCGCTGCATGCGATCAGCATCTACAGGCCGCTCTTCGTACAAGTCGTTCAAGATGGCGCTGGACTCCACATCCAGGCCCACATGCCAACGCCACTGAGGGTCATTGATCTGGTGCACAGGCTCAATGTGTACTGTTACTGCCAACATGTGTGCAAGCCAACGCTCCAACACCTGCGCCAGCGCCTTCAAGCCTGACCGTGCCCGGGTCAGCTTCAGGGTCAGCCCATGGCTGAGGTCTTGGGTCAACTCATGGGTCAAATCCAGCAAAAACTGGTAGCGCTCCATGCGCCCCCAATAATCGGCAGCGGTATCCGCACTCAGCACCCGCACATCGACACCGGCTTGCAAGGCACCACTTTGCAGCAGCACACGCCCCAGATCCCCCAAGCCAGCGGTTTCTTGCAAAACATCGAGCGTGGCCTTGTCGCCAGCCAGCATCTGCCCGCTTTGCAAAGCCACCCGCTGCGGCCTGAAAAACATCTCTGCAGCTCGGGCCACTGTTGCGTCGGTCACGCCCTCCAGCACATTACACACAATGGCTTGCAGCACGACATCAACCAGCACCGCCGGAATATCCACCACCCCAGTACGCATGCGCTCTAGGTACCAAGCCTCTAGCGTTCCAGCAGCCAGTAAGCCATCGCGAAACCGCACATACACCGCATAGTTCTCGCGCGCATCGCTGTCTTGCAGAGCATCCAAATCTGCAGGGCTGACAACCCTCACTGGGTCTTGCAATAGCTCATGGTGCAATGCAATTTCAGCCGGGCAGGATTCCGGTACCAAAGCAAGCTCAGGCCGCTGCAAAACCCAGCGCCAATAAGCCTGCGTAGGTACAAGCCAGCCGCCTGTGTTGCGCTCTAAGCAGTTGTAAGCACTGCCGGGCCAAAAACTAGAAAAGGGTTTCATACCGTTCACTGATATGCGCAACGGCTTTGCTTATTCCCACTCAATCGTTGCGGGTGGCTTGCTGCTCACGTCATAGGTCACGCGGTTAATGCCACGCACTTCATTGATGATGCGGCCCGAAACCTTTTTAAGCAGGGCGTATGGCAACTCGGCCCAGTCTGCCGTCATGAAGTCGCTGGTTTGCACGGCACGCAAAGCAACCACGTAGTCGTAGGTTCGCCCATCGCCCATCACTCCCACGCTCTTGACGGGTAGGAACACTGTGAAGGCTTGGCTGGTCAGGTCATACCAGCTCTTGCCGGTAGCCTCATCGCGGAAATTGCGCAACTCTTCAATAAAGATCGCGTCGGCACTGCGCAGCAAATCCGCATATTCTTTTTTGACCTCTCCCAAGATGCGTACACCCAAGCCGGGGCCAGGAAAGGGATGGCGGTAGACCATTTCAGGCGGCAGGCCCAACGCTACGCCCAGTTCGCGCACTTCGTCTTTGAACAAGTCGCGCAGAGGCTCCAAAAGCTTAAGGCCCAATTGCTCGGGCAGGCCGCCCACGTTGTGGTGGCTTTTGATGGTGACGGCCTTCTTGCTCTTGGCACCGCCAGATTCGATCACATCGGGGTAGATAGTGCCTTGGGCCAAAAATGTAGCGCCTTTGTGACCGCCATCCCCAGCTTTGAGTTTGGCAGCCTCAGCCTTGAATACATCCACGAACAGGCCACCAATGATTTTGCGCTTGGCTTCGGGTTCGCTCACACCGGCCAGCTTGCCCAAAAAGAGATCGCTTGCGTCCACACGGATGACCTTGGCGTGCAGCTTGCCCACAAACATATCCATCACCATATCGCCCTCGTTCAGGCGCAACAAGCCGTGGTCCACAAACACGCAGGTGAGCTGGTCGCCAATAGCGCGGTGTATCAGCGCTGCGGCCACGGACGAATCCACACCGCCAGACAGGCCCAATATCACCTCTTCAGTGCCCACTTGTTCGCGGATTTTTTGTACAGCCTCTTCAATGTAGTCACCCATCACCCAGTCTGGACGGGTACCGCAAATACCCAACACAAAACGCTCCAGCAGAGCCTTGCCTTGCACGGTATGGGTTACCTCGGGGTGGAACTGGACTGCATAAAAGCGCCGAGATTCGTCCGCCATTCCCGCGATCGGACAAGCAGGTGTAGATGCCATGACCTTAAAGCCCTGTGGCAACTGGGTAACCTTGTCACCATGGCTCATCCACACCTTGAGCATGCCGTGGCCTTCGGGCGTGGAAAAGTCTTCAATACCTTTTAGCAGATCAGTATGGCCGTGCGCACGAACCTCTGCATAACCAAATTCGCGGGTATTGCCAGCCTCTACCTTGCCCCCCAATTGCTGTGCCATGGTCTGCATACCGTAGCAAATACCCAGCACGGGTACGCCCAACGTAAACACAGCGTCGGGGGCTTTGTCGTCCACCTCATAAACACTGGCATGCGAGCCCGACAAGATGACACCTTTAAGGTTGCCATCGGCAGCGTAAGCACGCACCCATTCGTCAGTCACATCACAGGGGTGCACTTCGCAATAGACATGAGCCTCCCGCACGCGACGGGCAATGAGTTGTGTGACTTGTGAACCAAAGTCGAGAATGAGGATTTTTTGGTGTTGCATGGCAAATGCCTAAAAAACAAAGGCCCGAAAACACCGTTTTGCAGTGGGTTCGGGCCTGTGGGGGATCAAGGGTCAGTCAGCGCGGTAGTTGGGCGCTTCTTTGGTGATCTGGACATCGTGCACATGGCTTTCGCGGATGCCAGCGGTGGTGATCTCCACAAACTCTGCCTTGTTGTTCATCTCCTCAATGGTTGCGCAACCGCAATAACCCATGGCAGCACGAACGCCACCGGCCATTTGAAAGACGATAGAAACCATAGAGCCCTTGTAAGGCACACGGCCCTCAATACCTTCAGGTACCAGCTTGTCGGCGTTAGGATTGCCGGTGCTGGACTCTTGGAAGTAACGGTCTGCACTGCCCTGCTGCATGGCACCAATGCTGCCCATACCGCGGTAGCTTTTGTAGCTGCGGCCCTGGAACAAAATTACCTCACCAGGGGCTTCTTCAGTGCCGGCAAACATGCCGCCCATCATGATGGTGCCAGCGCCAGCGGCCAATGCCTTGGCAATGTCACCGCTGTAGCGAACACCACCGTCAGCAATCAATGGCACGCCTGTGCCTTTCAGCGCTTGCGCTACGTTGTCAATAGCCATGATTTGCGGCACACCAACGCCAGCGACGATACGGGTTGTACAAATAGAGCCCGGGCCTATGCCCACTTTGACGGCATCAGCACCCGCCTCTACAAGCGCCAAAGCAGCGGCACCGGTTGCGATATTGCCGCCAATGACATCAACTTGCGGGTAGTTTTGTTTGACCCAACGCACTCGGTCAATCACACCTTTGCTGTGACCGTGGGCGGTATCCACCACAATGGCATCAACCCCAGCTTTGACCAAGGCTTCAACACGCTCTTCTGTGCCCTCGCCTACTCCAACGGCAGCCCCTACGCGTAAACGACCAGCTGCATCGCGCGCGGCATTCGGAAAGCTGGTCTGCTTGGTAATGTCTTTGACAGTAATGAGCCCCTTGAGCTCAAAAGCATCGTTAATGACCAAAATGCGTTCTAGCTTATGCTTGTTCAGCAGTGCTTTGGCTTCAGCTGGCGTGGTGCCGGCCTTTTCATTGACCGTGATGAGTTTTTCACGGGGCGTCATGATTTGATGCACCTTGACGTCGTAGCGGGTTTCAAACCGCAAATCGCGGCCTGTAACAATGCCCACTACCTTGCCGCCATCGCATACAGGAAACCCTGATATCCCTAACTGTTCAGACAGTTGTAGCACTTGTAAAACGGTGTGCTCGGGAGTGATCACGACAGGATCGCGCAACACGCCAGACTCATACCGCTTAACCTTGGCAACATGAGCTGCCTGCTCTTGAGGTGTTAGGTTTTTGTGAACGATCCCGATCCCACCTTCTTGGGCGATGGCGATGGCCAAACGCGCCTCGGTCACGGTGTCCATAGCGGCGGACACCAAGGGCAGGTTCAATTGGATATTACGAGAGAGTTTCGTCGCAAGGGACGTGTCCTTGGGCAGGACCTGGGAGTACGCTGGCACCAGCAACACATCGTCGAAGGTGAGCGCTTTTCCAAGAAGGCGCATGAGAAAGCTCCAAAAGTATGATTGTATCTGCCCGCGTGTGGCATTCACACCCACTTTATGGGCCTAGCGCAGCTTGAGCCCCGTAATAACACTGACGCTTTTGGCCGTAACACCGCTAAACTGCCGATATGAAAATGCACAAGCTTTTAATTTTGCTGATCGCCTGTATAGGCACCACCGCCGCTATGGCCCAGTGGCAATGGGTCGACAAAGATGGCCGCAAGATTTTTAGCGACAGGCCACCACCGGCCGACGTACCCGAAAAAAACATTCTGAAACAGCCCGGCGGAAGTAGGTCTCAAAACGCTATAAGCCCAGCCGCTGTCGAAGCTGACAGTCGCACTGAACCATCGACAGCGCCAGCTAAGCCAGTGGCTGCTGCCAAAGACCCTGAATTGGAAAAGCGCAAAGCCGAGGCAGATGCTGCCGAGGAGGCCAAGAAAAAGGCTCAAGCAGACAAGCTAGCCAAAGAACGGGCCGACAACTGTAAGCGCGCACAACAATCCAAAGCCGCTTTTGATACGGGTCGCCCTATCACCCACATGAACGACAAAGGCGAACGCATCTACTTAGATGAAAAAGACCGCAATGCTGAAACCAAGCGTCTGCAGTCCATCATTGCATCAGATTGCGGTCCAGCACCCAAATAAACCTTTGAGTGGGTTTCAATAGCCCGCTTTTGCACCCGGGCGTTTTTTAGCAAAAAGCCCGGTGGCCCTGGCACCTTGCTTGCTGAATCGCTCACGACGAGCCACTTTAGGGTCTACCAATAAAGGGCGATAGACCTCTAGCCTGTCGGCTGCTTGCAGTACGTAGTCGGCTTGTACCAACCTACCCCACACGCCAAATACAGCTGCAGAGGCTAGTTGCTGTGTGCGGATGCAACTAGGCGTTGATTCCAAAGCCATCTGAATCAATTGGGCCGCTGTGGTGCCTCTTGCAACTCGCCAGTCACTTTGCGCCACTTGTCCTGGTGCTGCACAAACAGCAAGGCTGACTTTGATTAGCCCCTCAGCCATACACTTGCTCGGCGCGTTTAACAAAAGCGTCAACCATAGTACTGGCAATGCGGTCAAACACTGGGCCTACCAAAGCCGCAAGGGTATTACTGCTAAAGCCGTAATGCAAAACCAGCTCAACCTTGCAGGCCCTTTGGGTGCCGTCGCCTACAGGATAAAAATGCCAATCCCCATCAAGTCGTGAAAATGGACCTTTGACCAAATGCATTTGCACACGTTCTTGGCCCGTGTGGGTATTGCGAGTGACAAATGTTTGCCGCATGCCCCCCAAGGCAATACCCACCTCGGCCGTCATTCCTTGCGCATCTTGCTCCAAAACTGTGGCACGGTCGCACCATGGAAGAAATTGCGGGTAATGGGCCACATCGGTCACCAACGCAAACATTTCTGCAGGGCTGTACCAAATAAGGACTGACTTGTTTACGGTTTTCATGCCATCGAAAAACGGGTAGCAACTGCGAATCACATCGCAGCAGTGCCCCAGAGGAAATAAAATCGCTGTGCGCGAGACAACTCCCGATTGTAGGGAGACCTTGGAACTCCGGGTTTGCGCCTCATCTGAAAACCTATGGCCAAAAAACCCGACCCCACCGCCCGCATTGCCGACAACAAAAAAGCGGCTTACAACTATTTTTTTGAAGAACGCCATGAAGCTGGCATGGTGCTGCACGGCTGGGAAGTCAAAGCGCTGCGTGAAGGCAAGGTGCAACTGACCGACGGTTATGTGTTGATTCGAGAGGGTGAGTTGTACTTATTGGGCTGTCAAATCAACGCCCTCAAAACAGCTTCTACCCACGTAAGCCCCGACGCAGCGCGTACCAAAAAGCTCTTGCTCAAAAAAGATGAGATCAAGCGATTGATTGGCAAAGTCGAACAAAAAGGCTACACGCTGGTTCCTCTGAATCTTCATTGGAAAAACGGCTTTGTAAAGTGCGAGGTAGCCTTGGCCAAAGGGAAGGCAGAGCACGATAAACGCGACACTATCAAAGATCGCGAAGGCAAGCGCGAAGTAGAGCGGGTCATGAAAAGCCGTAACCGCTGAATACGCACTTACACAGCCTCAGCAAGATTTTCTGGGTGCAAGGACAGAAAGTAATTGAACAAAAAGGGCAACCTACTTGTCCAAAAACACTTGCTGCTGTTACCTTAGATTTTTTGGCGTAGCGCCCACAGCTCGTTCAAAACCAGAGCAGCAATCACCAAAGTGCCACCCCACAATACGCTGGCCTGAGGTTGTTCACCTGCCCCCCACCAGGCCAGAGCTATGCCAAAAAGTACTTCCAGCAATGCCAGCAAAGCGATTTCAGGGGCGTGCAGTACCCGACCGCAATAGACCACCAGCATGCATGGAATCGCCAACTGAACCAAACCCAGCAAGGCCAATAAGGCTATGTCACTAGCAGAAGCTTGCCACGGCAAAGCAAATGGCAAAGTGCACAGGGCTGATAAAACAGCCCCTAGCAAAATAGCGGGCAGCAGGTTCACTGCATGTCCGAGCCGTTGCGCGTTTTGCACCACTGTCCAGTTCAGTGCGGCAGACAAAGGTACGCACAAGGCAACCAGGGTGCTGGTCAATGAGAAAGTGGAGGCTTCTGCGCCGTACATCCACACCATTCCTGAACCTGCGACTGCAATAGCCACCCATGTGCGAACTGCAATGCGGTGGCCTATAAATATGCGTGCAGCCAGTGCTGTAAGCAGTGGCCCTACAGCCATGGTAACCAGCACATTGGCCACAGGCATACGCAAAATAGCTGCCATAAAGCTGGTGAACATAGCGGCCCAGCAAATGCCTGACCACCACAAAGCTGAACCAGACTGGCGCATACCAGCCCAAATGCCGCGCCCTTGTGTGGCAGGCAAGAGTACAAGCAAAGACAAGGCAGTGAAAAAGCTGCGCCAAAAAATCACTTCAAAGCTTTGGGCCTGCTCCAAGTGGCGTGTAACCACACCAGCAATAGACCACATCAGCGTTGCAAGCGCCATTAAGCCAAGCGCCTGCAAACGACTGATACCAATCAAAAGCCGGGGCTGCGCAGTGCCCTGGCTGTTTGAAGTAGACGAAGGATCAGGCTTCGCGGCTGGCACGCTTGCGCTCGTGCTCTTTAAGGAAACGCTTGCGCAGACGAACTGATTTAGGGGTGATCTCTACCAATTCGTCTTCTTCAATGAACTCCACACCATATTCAAGCGTGAGCTCAATAGGCGGGGTAATTTTGATTGCGTCTTCTTTACCTGAAACACGGAAGTTAGTCAGTTGCTTGGTACGCGTGGCATTGACAACCAAGTCATTGTCGCGGTTGTGGATACCCACAATCATGCCTTCGTAGACGGGGTCGTTGGCCTTGACGAACATCCGGCCACGGTCATCCAGCTTGCCCAGCGCATAGGTAAAAATTTCACCTTCATCCATGGAGATGAGCACACCATTTTTACGGCTGGCAATCTCGCCTTTGTGGGGCTCGTAGCTGTCAAAGATATTGGAAATTAGGCCCGACCCGCGGGTCAAGTTCAAGAACTCATTGGTAAAACCAATCAAACCGCGTGCAGGAATACGATACTCCAAACGCACCCGGCCGCGGCCATCGGGTTCCATATTGACCAACTCGCCCTTGCGCTCGCCCAGGGCCTGCATCACGCCACCTTGGTGCTGCTCTTCAATGTCAGCCGTGACCATTTCGATAGGCTCATGGCGCACACCGCCAATGTCTTTGTAAACCACGCGGGGCTTGGACACTGCCAACTCATATCCCTCACGGCGCATGTTTTCCAGCAAGATTGTCAGGTGCAATTCACCACGGCCAGCAACTTCAAAGATGCCGTCTTCATCGGTTTCTTTAACGCGCAGAGCCACATTGTGTTGCAGCTCTTTTTGCAGACGGTCCCAAATTTGGCGGCTGGTCACAAACTTGCCTTCACGGCCCGCCAAGGGGCTTGTGTTGACGCAAAAGTTCATCGTCAAAGTGGGCTCATCCACCTTGAGCATCGGCAGTGGCGCAGGACGCAAAGGGTCTGTGACTGTTACGCCAATACCAATATCGGCAATACCATTGATCAGCACGATGTCGCCAGGGCCAGCTTCTGTAACCTGTACGCGATCCAAGCCTTGGAACGTAAGCACTTGGTTGATACGGCCTTTGGCAGATGCGCCATCAGGGCCTTCCATGACCACAACATCCATACCGGGCTTGATGGTGCCCTGGCTGATACGGCCCACACCAATACGGCCTACAAAGGTAGAAAAATCAAGTGCAGAGATTTGAAGCTGCAAGGGTGCAGCTGGGTCACCTTTCTGTGCAGGCACATGCTTGAGCACGGTATCAAAAAGAGCAGACATGTCTGGCCCCCACTGCTCTCCGGGTGCACCCTCATCCATAGAAGTCCAGCCGTTAATGCCAGACGCATACACCACCGGGAAGTCCAACTGCTCGTCAGTAGCACCCAGTTTGTCAAACAAATCAAAAGCCGCATTCACTACAAAGTCAGGACGCGCGCCAGGTTTGTCGACTTTGTTGACCACCAAAATGGGGCGCAAACCCAAAGCCAAGGCTTTTTTGGTTACGAAACGTGTTTGGGGCATGGGGCCCTCTTGCGCGTCGATCAGCAACACCACGCCATCCACCATGGACAACGCCCGCTCCACTTCGCCACCAAAGTCCGCGTGACCAGGGGTATCAACAATATTGATATGCGTCCCCTTCCAGCTGACAGCGCAGTTTTTGGCCAAGATAGTAATACCGCGTTCACGCTCAATGGCGTTGTTGTCCATGACGGTATCAACCACTTTTTCGTGGTCTGCAAAAGTGCCGGACTGGCGCAGCAATTGATCAACCATGGTGGTTTTGCCGTGGTCAACGTGGGCAATGATGGCGATGTTGCGGATTTGTTTACTCATAGTGTTTCCAAAATACCTGCAGCAGTTTGCTGCGGCGTGCCTTCCAAAATTTGTTGAATTTCCAGCGGACTGAGCAGCCTGTCGGGCACGAGCTCTCCGCCTGCAATATGACCCACCCCCAGCAAAGCCCGGGGAGAGTCGCCAAACACGGCCACGGTAGTCGCATTAGGCCAAGGCCCTTTGCGGCGCATGCCCGACAAAAACCGCCCTGCATCTTCGTTGCCCAAAATGACATGCGTATGCTGGGCCAGCAAGACCTGCGACGGCTTGAGGCAAGCCATGCGCGCTGGTTCATCCATGGCCTCCAATTGGTCAAGGGTCACGCATTGCGCAAGCCCCAAACCACCAGTGTCAGTACGGCGCAAAAAACGCAAATGAGCACCGACACCTAAAGCTGCACCAATGTCTTCTCCCAGCGTACGAATGTAAGTACCCTTGCTGCAAGTAACTACTATTTTAATAGCAGGATATTGTTGTTTTTCTAAGGCAAGATCGAGTTTTAGTGCATGAATAACAACATCACGCGCCTCACGTTCCACCGCCACCCCTGCACGGGCGTATTCGTACAAAGCTTTGCCATCTTTTTTCAGTGCGCTGTGCATAGGCGGCACTTGCTTGATAGGCCCCGAAAACTTCGCTTGTACTGCTGCCAAGCGCTCTGGGGTCAACTGCGCTACATCAACATCACAGCGCTGAATCACATCGCCTTCAGCATCGCCTGTGCTGGTGGTCACGCCCAGCACTGCAATGGCCTCGTAGGTCTTGGGCGCATTGAGCTGCAACTGGCTGAACTTGGTGGCTGCGCCAAAGCACAGCGGCAAAACACCTGTAGCCAGTGGGTCCAGCGTGCCTGTGTGCCCAGCTTTTTCTGCTCGAAGCAACCACTTGGCCTTTTGCAAAGCGTCATTACTAGATAAACCTAACGGTTTATCCAGCAAAAGCACGCCATGCACTGGGCGGCGCTGAATTTTGACGCGCGGCGCACGCACAACAACACCTGCACGTGGCTGTGCAGCAATACTGTGAGCATCCCCCAAGGGGGCTTGCGCTCCTTGGGGCGGCCCTGCAGTACTCATGGAGTCAATCGTCTTTAGCGCGAGAAGAGACGGCTTTAGCGATCAAAGCGTTCATATCCGCTGCACGCTCAGAGGTGCGGTCATACACAAAATGCAATGTGGGCACGGTATGGATATGCAAACGCTTGAAAAGCCCGTTGCGCAAGAACCCAGCAGCCTGATTCAAAGCGGCCTGTGTTTCCACAGGGTCCCCAACAAGCAGGCTGAAAAACACCTTGGCATGGGCGTAGTCAGGCGTTACCTCGACTGCTTGCAGGGTCACCATGCCCACGCGCGGATTTTTCAACTCGCGGGCGATCAGCTCCGTCAAATCACGCTGGATCTGATCGGCTACCTTGAAGGCACGGTTAGGGGTTGCAGACTTTTTTGCAGCCATATCGTCGTCGGGCCTTACAGCGTCCGGGCGATTTCCTTGATGTCGAAGAACTCGAGGTGATCGCCTTCTTTGATGTCGTTGTAGTTCTTGAGCTTGATACCGCACTCAAAACCTTCTTTGACTTCTTTAACGTCGTCTTTGAGGCGTTTGACCGAATCCACGTCACCGGTGTAGACCACGACGTTGTCACGCAGCAAACGGAATTTGGCATTGCGATGCACCATGCCAGATGTGATGTACGAACCTGCAACCGTACCAATCTTGGAGGCCACAAACACGGTGCGAATTTCGGCAGTACCGATGACTTCTTCGCGTTGCTCAGGAGCCAACATGCCAGACATAGCAACACGCAACTCGTCAACAGCGTCATAAATGATGCTGTAGTAGTGCAAATCAACACCATTGCTATCAGCCAATTTACGGGCACCCGCATCGGCACGAACGTTAAAGCCAATCACAATGGCCTTGGACGCAATGGCCAAGTTGATATCAGACTCGCTGATGCCACCAACACCGGCGTATACCAACTGCACCTTGATTTCTTCGGTAGAGAGCTTAAGCAGAGACTGGGACAGAGCTTCTTGCGAGCCTTGCACATCGGCCTTGATGATGATGGGCAGTGTTTTGACCTCGCCCGCCGTCATGTCGGCAAACATGTTTTCCAGTTTGGCCGCTTGCTGCTTTGCCAGCTTGGTGTTTCGGAACTTGCCTGCACGGTATGTGGCAATTTCACGAGCACGGCGCTCATCGGTCAGCACCATGAACTCATCACCTGCTTGCGGCACTTCTGTCAAACCCTGAATTTCTACAGGAATGGACGGGCCGGCAGATTTAGCAGGTTTGCCGTTTTCGTCGAGCATGGCGCGAACACGGCCATATGTTTGACCAGCCAGCACCACATCGCCCACTTTGAGCGTACCGGATTGAACCAGTACCGTAGCCACTGGGCCCCGGCCTTTATCCAGCTCAGCTTCAATGACCAAGCCTTTGGCTAATGCATCAACGGGTGCCTTGAGCTCCAAGACTTCCGCTTGCAACAATACTTGTTCAAGCAATTCGTCAATGCCTTGGCCTGTCTTGGCAGACACAGATACGAAAGGCGAATCACCACCGTATTCTTCTGGCACAACAGACTCCACCACCAACTCTTGCTTAACGCGTTCAGCGTTTGCATCGGGTTTGTCGATCTTGTTGACCGCCACGACGATGGGTACTCCTGCTGCCTTGGCGTGCTTGATGGCCTCTTTGGTCTGAGGCATCACGCCGTCATCGGCTGCCACGACCAAAATTACGATGTCGGTAGCCTTGGCGCCACGCGCACGCATGGCCGTAAAAGCCTCGTGACCAGGCGTATCTAAAAATGACACCATGCCGCGAGGGGTTTCGACGTGGTAGGCACCAATGTGCTGGGTAATACCACCCGCTTCGCCAGAGGCAACTTTGGAACGCCGGATGTAATCCAGCAACGAGGTTTTACCGTGGTCAACGTGACCCATGACCGTGACCACAGGGGCACGGGGCAGGATCTCCACATCGTGGTGCGCTGCTTCATCAGTAAAGGCCTCGGGATCATCTAAAGCAGCCACTACAGCTTTGTGTCCCAACTCTTCCACCACAATCATGGCGGTGTCTTGGTCCAAAGGCTGGTTGATAGTGACCATTTGGCCCATCTTCATTAAGGCCTTGATCACTTCCGATGCCTTGATAGACATCTTGTGAGCCAACTCGGCAACGGTGATGGTCTCAGGGACGTGCACCTCAATAATGCGCGCCTCTGTTTGCACGGCAGACGACGCACCATCGCGATGATCTCGTTCGTTGCCACGGCGACCACGAGGGCCTCCACGCCAGCTATTGCGGCCCACGCCACCGCTGACATCACCGCGGGTTTTGATTTCTTTCTTTTTAGCGGTGTCACCCGCCCAGCTCGATGAAAGCTTGGCTGATTTGACTTCTTTTCCAGCACCGGGTGCAGCAACAGGTGCAGCAGTGCGGGCAACAGCCCCCACAGGCTTGTGCAAAGTACCTTTCTTGGCATCTGAAGCAGTAGCAGCCTTTGCAGCAGGTTTGGGCTCTTCTGGTTTTTTAGCCACCATGACCGCCTTTTTAGGCGTAGACATCATGGAGCGAATGGCTGCGGCCTCAGCCTCGGCCTTGCGACGACGGGCATCCAAGTCTGCAGCGCGGACGGTTTCTTCATCCGAGCGGGCTTTAGATTCGGCTGCAGCCTTCTCGCGTGCCTCAGTTTGAGCAGCAAGCTTGGCAGCATTTTCTACCGCTTGTTCGCGGCTGGCTTCTTCCTTGACGGCAGAGGCCTGAGCCTTTTTACCCTCTTCTTGAGCAGCATATGCAGCGGCGCGTTCTTCTGCCTCGCGTTCGCGCTGCTCGCGCTCTTCGCGCTCACGACGCTTTTGCGCAAGCTCTTCTTCTTGGCGACGGATCAACTCGGCCTGACGGCGCGCCTCTTCCTCGCGGCGCGCCAACTCTAAGTCTTGCTCAGAAGTGTCGTGCTCAACGACGACATCAACTGCATCAGAACCATCGACCACAGCATCAGAACCGTCATCACGCTTGATAAAGGTACGTTTTTTACGTACTTCGACCTGGATCGTGCGGGCCTTGCCAGTGGCATCGGCCTGCTTGATCTCAGTTGTAGATTTCTTGACCAAGGTGATTTTCTTGCGGTCTGCACTGGCAGTGCCATGGCTGGCCTGCAAATAAGACAACAATTTTTGCTTGTCAGATTCCGTCAGGGGATCTGTAGACGCCGCCTTACCTACACCGGCAGCTTTAAGCTGGTCGAGCAGAGTTTCAGGCGATTTTTTGAGTTCTTTGGCAAACTCGGCAACGGTATTACTGGACATATTGGGTTTGTACCTCCCTGACCTTACTCTTGCCCTGCGAACCAGTGTTCGCGCGCCTTCATGATCAAGGCTTTGGCATCTTCATCAGACTGTCCGGTCAGCTCGGTCAGTTCATCTATGGCCAAGTCGGCCAAATCATCACGCGTATGGACGCCCGCTTGCGCCAATTTTGCAATCAGCTCTGGGGTTAAGCCTTCAAGGTCGCGCAGGTCTTGGGAGACTTCTTCTACACTTTCCTCGCGGGCAATTTCCATTGTCAGCAACGCATCTTTGGCACGAGCACGTAACTCGTTAACAGTATCTTCGTCAAAGCTGTCGATTTCCAGCATTTCTTGCAGAGGCACGTAGGCCACTTCCTCGAGGCTGTTGAAACCTTCGGCAATCAGGATGTCGGCGATTTCTTCGTCCACATCAAGTTTTTCCATGAACAGCTTGCGGGCTGTATCAGTTTCGTTGGCTTGTTTCTGGGCAGACTCGGCTGCATCCATGATGTTGATTTTCCAACCAGTCAAGTCAGAAGCCAATCGAACGTTTTGACCACCACGGCCGATAGCAATCGCGAGGTTTTCCTCATCAACCACCACATCCATAGCGTGTTTTTCTTCATCCACAACGATAGATGACACATTGGCTGGGGCCAAAGCACCAATCACGAACTGTGCAGGGTCTTCAGACCACAGGACGATATCAACGCGTTCGCCAGCAAGTTCATTGGTTACGGCGTTGACACGGGTGCCACGAACACCCACACAGGTGCCAATAGGGTCTACGCGTTTGTCATGCGAGAGCACCGCAATTTTGGCGCGGGAACCAGGATCGCGCGCACAGGTTTTGATCTCCAACAGACCTTGCTCGATTTCTGGAACCTCTTGACGGAACAACTCAATCATGAACTCAGGGGCTGAGCGCGACAAAATAATAGGCGCCCCACGCAATGTCAGATCAACTTCCATGATCATGGCGCGAACACGGTCGCCGCTGCGCAGATTCTCTTTGGGGATCATCTCGGTGCGACGCAGCCGACCCTCAACTCGGCCGCTTTCCACGATGATGTCACCCTTGTCCATGCGCTTGACAGTACCTGTAAAGATACGTTCGCCGCGGGACATGAACTCGCTCAATAGCATTTCACGTTCTGCATCACGGATTTTTTGCAAGATGACCTGCTTGGCCGCCATAGCGCCAATACGGCCAATGGGCACCGACTCAACGCCCTCTTCAATGAACTCACCCACTTCAACGTCTGCGACGCGCTCACGGGCATCCATCAGCAGCTCTTCTGCATCGGGATTTTGCAAACCCGCCTCATCAGGCACAACCAGCCAGCGCCGGAAGGTTTCGTAGTTGCCGCTGTCACGGTCAAGTGCCACACGTATGTCCACATCGCCTTGATAGAGCTTTTTGGTTGCCTGAGCCAAAGCAGACTCAACGGCACCCAAAACCACATCGCGTTCCACGTTTTTCTCGCGTGAAATGGCTTCCACCAACATCAACAATTCGCGATTCATGCGACAACTCTCCTGTTTTCAATCACTTGCCATGGGACGCCGCTCAAAGCCACGTCCTCGTTTGTATCAGCCACCCTCGGAATTGGGCGCCCCCGGGACCGCTGCAGTGCGGCCTTTGAAATTCACAATAGGCGCCAACCGGACATCCCGCAATTCATCCAAAGCAAAATCTAGCGCCTGCAGGGGTGCGGGTGAACGCTTTTTGCTCACACGTTGACCTGGCTTGGGCGCTGGCCCCTCACTCCAAACAATACGCCAACCTCCAACCTCAGTGCGCTCAAGCACCCCGCGGAATTTTTTACGCAGTGGGCTGACTTGTCCGTCTGCTGCTGCCCCCATAGGAGCTTTCAAGGTGATGTCCACCACTGACCCCGTGAAGCGAACAAAGTCTTGCTCATGACGCAACGGGCGATCAATGCCGGGCGAGGAAACCTCAAGCCGCTTGTATTCGGCACCATCGACTTCGAGGGCAAACTGCAGCTGGCGCGTTACCACCTCGCAATCTTCGACGGTAACAAACTGCTCTGCCTCAGCTTCAGGGGCCCAAGGCAAGTCAATCGTGATGCGCAGCAAACCACCGGCAGAGCGTTCAATCTCTACCAAGTCATAGCCAAGACCTACTACGATTTGCTCAACGACTTGCTGCAAGGCCACTTAAGAAAACCATCCCAGAAAAAGAAAAAACCCGACAACCCCCAGAGGCTTCGAGCTCCAAAAGCAAACGACCAAAAAAAACGGGCGGTTGGTACCCGCCCGTTTGGTCGTGAGATCCCTATTGTAAAGGGGAAAAAACACTTTTGCCAACCTTTTACCCGAAAACCTCGCGTGATGCCCAGCCCTGTTGTGGCTTATCCACCGTATGCCCGCCGAATCCGCTGCCAAAGAGGCTTGGCCTCGGGCACAACTGCCCCCGTAATGGATGCCAAAGGCATGCTGTCCAATTGGTCCAATACACGCACCAACACCTGGATCTGAGGAAGTAATGGACCAAAAAAATAAACTGTTTCACTCTTGGCAATCAATAAGGTGGGGAAAGTCTCCACATCTATATCGCCGACCAAATCCTCTCGGTCTTCCACGTCTAACCATACAAAATGAGCCTGCGGATACCGACTGCTCACTTGATCGAAGGTTGCACGGTAGTCACGGCATGTGCCGCACCACTGCGCGCACAAACATACCACCCACCATTGAGAATCAGACACTTGAAAACCTGCCCCCATGGATATCCCTAAACGTCAAAAGCTACGCCGCTCTCGGACGCGATAAACGTCCATGGTACTGACTGCCGGTGCGCTATTGCCCCACTGGTTGCGGATATAGGTGCTTACAGCTGCGATATCTTGGTCGTTGAGCACATGTAAAAAGGGAGGCATGCCTAAGGGCTGAGGGTTACTGGCAGTTGCAGGCAAGTAACCGCCTTGCAATATCAATCGAATGACATTGCCAGGGTTACGCAAAACGACAGCACGGTTACCCGCTAAAGCCGGAAAACCGTTTTGCCCCTGCCCTTGCTCACCATGGCAGGCAGCACATTGCTGACGGTACAAGACGCCACCAGGTGCAAGCAACACCTGCAGTTCCAAGGAATTAGCTGCTGCTGGCGAGGGCTCTGCGACTGCTGGAAGAGATTGCAAATAAACGACCATGGCACGGGCATCTGCATCAGAAAGAAACTGGGTACCACCAAACACCACTTCGGCCATTGGCCCCAGCACAGATGCTTGAGGAGCCACGCCTGTTTGGAGCAAAGCCACGGCGTCTTGCACGCTCCAGTGGCTCAAACCCGCTTCTTGCGGGTTGTTCAGAGCCGGTGCGTACCAGTTTTGTGCTGGCATCAAACCACCCGAGAGCGACATACCCCGAACACTTGCACCCAAAGCGTTACGCGGGCTGTGGCATTCGGCGCAGTGACCTACGCCGTTGACCAAATAAGCACCGCGCTGTTGCTCTGGCGATGCATAGACGGTATTTGGGGTTGCCACGCTGCCTGGTTGGAAATACAAAGCACGCCAAACTGCCAAGGCAGCCTGGGTGCTGTAAGGGAAACGCAGTGCATGGCGTTGAGGTGCCTGCACAACAGGCGCCAAGGTTTGGAGATAGGCCCAAATAGCGTCGGAATCTTCACGACTGACGTGGGTGTAGCTGGTGTACGGAAAAGCCGGGTAAAGCAAACGACCATCTTTGGAGCGGCCATGGTGCATAGCACGCCAAAACTCTGCGGCAGACCAGCCCCCCAAGCCAGTGGCTTTGTCAGGGGTCAAGTTACTGCTGTAAACGGTGCCAAACGGGGTGCCAATGGCTTTGCCGCCCGCAAAAGGCACCCCGCCCTGCGGGGTGTGACAAGACATGCAATTACCGATTTGCACGAGGTACTTGCCATGTTCAATTTGTTGCGGACTGGCCTGAAATACCCCAGGCGCATCAAGAGGGGCGGGATCATCCATCACAGCCATCAAGGCGAGGAAAGCTATCAAAAAAATAGCAATCAGTAAGACCCCGCTGACCAATAAGAAGCGTCGGATCATGGCTTGCCTTTTTTGGGCAGCGGTTGCGATGCGTCAGCAGTCTCGACTCCACCACACGCTTCGGGCATGGGCTGTGGCAAATGTGACGCGGGCTTGCCCAGATCAGGGACTGGCTGAGCAGCCAACCATGCAGATACTGCGCTGACGTCCTCGGGCGTCAATGCACGGGCAATGCGCGCCATGCAATCGGGTGCTTGGGCGCGGCGCTGTCCTGTTGTCCAGGCACCAAGCTGCCCATTCAGGTAATCGCGCGGTAAACCGAGTAAACCAGGAATAAAAGGCGCAACCCCTGTCATGGCAGCACCATGACAAGCTGTGCATGCGGGAATACCACGCAGCACATCGCCCGACTGCACCAAGCGACGACCATGCTCAAGCATCGCTGGCGGGCCTTGAGACGGTAAGGGGGCTGGGTAGGGAATATCAAGCGCAGCAAAATGACTTGCCATTTGCTGCAAATAGGCATCGGTCAGATGCTGCAGCAAGTAAGACATGGAGGGGTAGCTGCGGCGCCCGTCACGAAAATTGAGCAGCTGGTTATACAGATACCCAGCAGGTTTGCCAGCAATGCGAGGGAAATATCCGCTGGGTGTTGCCCGCCCTTCTTTGCCGTGGCATGCGGTACAAGCCAGCACCCCAGACTCAATGCGCTTTGCAATAGGTGGTATTTGTTGCTGCGCAAGACACGCCACCGGAACCCAAGCCCATATCAATACCCAAAATGCTTTGGGTGAGAAAACTGTAGGCATAAGGCGTGACAGAAACACTAAAAGCAAACTTCTCATTGCCGAGATTGTGAGCCGAATTGCTTGACGATCTGCATCTGTCAAAAAAAGCCCCACCCATGCTCTGCGGTGTAAGTTGGTGGAAGTATTTGAGACACTGGAATCACTCCAAAGCTAAATGTTTGGATTTACTCCTTGAAGTTGCTGTCCAGCAATGCCTCTAGCTGATCCACAGGGGTAGGCCGCCCCAAGAGATAGCCCTGGAACATATGACAACCATAACTGGCCAGAACATCCTTTTGCTCTTGGGTTTCTACACCTTCTGCGATCACATCCAACTCGAGGTTTTGGGCCATGCCAATGATGGTTTGGACGATCACATCATCAGTGTGCTTAACGCCCAGGTTGCGTACAAACGATTGGTCGATTTTGAGCTGATCAAGAGGCAGACGCGTAAGGTAGGCTAAAGATGAGTAGCCCGTACCAAAGTCATCCACAGAAAATCGTAAGCCCTTGGTTTTGAGCTGTTCAATCTTGGCAATGGTGTCGTCAACGTTTTCCAACATCAAAGACTCGGTCAATTCAAGCTTGAGCAAATGGGGACGGGCACCTGTCTCGCGCAGCACTTCAATGACGCGGGCAACAAAGTCTCGTTGACGGAACTGCCTTGCACTGACGTTAACCGACAGTTGAACATGCTTGCGGGATGGAATATCTTGCCAAGCAGCCAATTGCTCGCAGGCAGTTCGCAAAACCCAATGCCCCATGGGCACAATCAGCTCACTTTCTTCAGCCACAGCAATGAAGACACCTGGGGGAATGAGGCCACGCTCCGGGTGTCTCCAGCGAATCAGGGCCTCGGCTCCTATGACGCCACCATCGAGATGAAATTGCGGTTGGTAGTGCAGCTCAAACTGCTGACCAACCAGCGCCATTTGCAAATCAGCCTCGAGTTGCGCCCGCTGGCTGATGGCAATCTGCATTTGGGGATCAAAAAAGCACAACGCATTGCGGCCCTGGGACTTGACCTGGTACATGGCAATATCCGCTTGCTTGAGCAGATCCACTGACGGCTGGATGCCGCCGCCCATCAAAGTCGCTCCAATGCTGGGTGTGCTGTGGTATGTGTGCGCACCGAGTGCATATGGGGCATTGAGTTTGCGCAGTATTTTTTCTCCGACCTTACGGGCAAGAGTGGCTGCTTCGTCGCAATTGAGCGATAGGTCTTGCAGCATGACCACAAATTCGTCGCCACCCAGTCTGGCAACGGTGTCTTCTCGTCGCACACAAGACTTGAGCCGCTGGGCCACCTCACACAAGAGCATGTCACCAATTTCATGGCCCAGGCTGTCGTTCAGATTTTTGAAGTGATCCAAGTCTAAGAACAACAACGCACCGTATTGCCCGCTGCGCACACTTGCAGCAACCGCCTGCTGGATACGATCCATCAGCAAGCGCCGATTAGGCAAGTTGGTCAAGGGATCATAAAAAGCGAGATTTTCAATTTCCGCGCTGGCTTGACGCAGTTCAGTGACATCGTGGTAAGTGATGACCACGCCACCTTCTGGCGTAGCGCGTTCAGTGATTTGAACAATACGCCCATCCGGCAAGAGCTGCTCGTGGGGGTCTTCAGGGTTGGCCTGCATGGCCAAACGATGATCTACCCACTGCGCATGGTGGACCATCGATGCACCAGGAAATTGGCTTCGTACCTTGGCCTGGGCTATTTCACGGAAATGCTGATTGGGACGCAGCAAACCCGTCAACTGCGGGTAAATTTCTTCAAGTCGACGGTTCCATTGCACAACACGCGAGTCGCTATCGAGCAAAAGAAAACCGCTCTCCATGGACTCTAGCGCCTGATCCAAGGTGGCTTTAGATTGGGCAATGGCTAGTCGTACTTGGGTCATTCGGTTCAAGAACCCCATAGCCACAGCACCAGCTGCGAAAATCATCAGGACGAAAATAGCAGCAACCAGCACGATACCGTTGCGCTCTTGGCGCCATGCAGCCAACGCAGAAGACAACGGGATACTGGCCGAAATGCGCAGGTCTTCGTAAAGAATGGGCCGAAACACTACCAAGGCTGGCTCTGCACTGATACGGGATAAGGCCTGCCATTGCTTACCCGCGGCTTCGATGTCTGCCAAGACTGGGCTGATAACCCGCACCTCGCCCCCATCGCGCATAGGAACACCAAAAAGCAACTGTCCATCAGCTCGCTCAAGCGTTACCTCCAGACCACTGATATCAACGCCCTGAACCAGCACAGAGCTCAGTGCCATGACGGGCACCTCGGCAATCGCAACCACCATGCTGCCATCCACTAGTCGAAAGTGGCGGCCAAAGTACAGCACTTGCTCTGCGCTGGCAAAGCTCACGACGGGTGCGCTGACCTTGAGAGTCGCCACTTGCTGGCGCATGACATCAGCCAGAAAGCCTTTTGGAAGACGCACTTCTAATTTGTCTGCAGAGGTATCTGACGATGCAATGGTCTTGCCATCAGCATCCAAAAGCGCCACGTAACGCACCGTGAGGTTTTGGCGCGAAGAACTGCGCAACTGCTGGCTGGCAGCTTTTCTGTTGATGCCTTCAAGTTTGGATTTGGATAGCGCCAGCCATTCGTCCATGCTGGCAAGCAATACATCTACCGTTAGCAATGATCTGTTCAGGGCGGCTTCAGCACCAGATACAAAACGTGTTGCTTGGCCTTCACTGTCTCCCAGTGCAACATTGCGGGCGTTCAAGATCAGCGCTGCAGCCACCAAGATGACAGTGGCCGCAAAAATAAAAACACCAGACCACAGATAAGCCTTGATTCGGCGCACGGAAGGCATCTTCATGGGCGAGGCACCGCCTTGATACCCCTGACCGGGCCTATGGTTTGATTCCAAATGTCTGCACAACGTGCACCGCAGCGCTTGAGCCAACTGGGAACCACTGTGGTGCTTAAGATTTCGCGGCGCTGGCGTTCATCTTGTGCAGAAACCGGCACCATGACCATATTGCCTTTATCGCCGCTGGTACAAGAGTCGTCACCACGGTTGCAGGCCAAGCCTTGGGCCGTTTCTCTTTCAGACTCCACCCAAATGGCAGCTTCTAGTTTAGGCAGCTCCTGCTGCAACAACTGCCTGAGGTCTTGGGGTAATTGCAGCCAGACTGGGCGATGCACCCCAAACACCGCGAGCCCCCAGTTAATTGGAAGGGAGTGGATGTGGCTTGTGACTTTGTGCAAACCCAGCGTGTTACCTGATGCTGTGCCTGTAATAGCGCATTCGGTGTTACCCGAGGTAATGTTGCTGACAATTTTATTGAACTCAACATGTACCGGCACACCACCAAAAGCGCTCACAAAATCTGCCTGGGTGGATGACGATACTCGCACGCGCCGCCCAGCAAGGTCTTTCAAATGCGTCATGGGGCGCTTGCAAAAAACCACCTGTGCCGGGTAAACATACACCGCCAGTGCCTCGATACCGTACTGCTCACGCAAAGTTTTCTCAAGGTGAGGACGGAATGCATTGAGGGTGGTTTTGAGGGTCGCAATATCTGGGTTCAGGCCAGCAAGATCTGGCGCTGTGAACTCAGGATATTGAGAGGTGAAAGAACTGAGCAACGCCGTACCAAATGGCACAACACCCAGTTGCAGCAAACGAAACATCTCTGCGCCAGGCACGCCAGCGCGGTCAAAAGGGACAATGGTGGCGGTGTATTTGCCACCACTGAGCTGGGACAAGCGCTGCGTCCAAAAAGGCTCCTCATGGCGGTTGTACTGGTTGAGGCCAGCCAAGCCACCCACTATGCGCAGCTGATAGGGAGCAGATACTTTGTCGTTGGCCGCAGCAGACGGACGCGATGCCGAGGCCGCGCCTTGCATTGGGCTAAGGGGTGGAGACGATTCTGTGGCATGTGCAAAAACACAAACCAAGCCGCTGATGGCAGCCGTCAGCAAACGCATGGTGTTCAGTCTCATGGTGGCTTTGGGTGGCATGGAGTTTCCTTCACAAGCATTTTCACCATGATTGCGCACTGTTAACAATTGTTTGTACAAAAGCCACGGTATGAACGCAACACTGCGCAGGTACTGATCAAGCGCCACCAAGTAAAACCATGGCACCCGGTTCATGTATGGCACAGGCTCATCAAGAGACATTTACCTCGTGCAAACATGATCCGAATTTTGTAGGCACGGGCAATACTACACCCGGCAGCCTACAAATTTATCAATCTGCATCTACCACATCCTTGCAATGGCTATGCACAGGCTGATTAGAAAGTCCCTGGATACATGCCTCCATCTGCAAGCAAGTTTTGGCCATTGATGTAGCCCCCATGGGCGCTACACAAAAATGCACAAATGGCGCCAAATTCTTCTGGAGTACCAAAACGCCCGGCTGGAATTGCTGCCTGCTGGACCGCACGGATCTCATCAAGACTTTTACCTGCTTTGGCAGCAGTACCGCCTAAAGTAGCCGCAAGGCGGTCGGTGTCGAACTTGCCCGGCAACAGGTTGTTGATGGTCACGCCTTTAGCGGCCAGCTTACTGCGAGCAAGGCCCGCCACAAACCCGGTCAGGCCGCTTCGGGCACCGTTGGACAAACCCAAAATATCAATCGGTGCTTTGACAGCGCTGGATGTGATGTTGACGATACGGCCAAAGCCGCGGGCCGCCATTCCGTCCACCGTGGCCTTGATCAGTTCAATGGGGGTAAGCATATTGGCATCCACTGCTTTGATCCAGGCTTGGCGATCCCAGTCTCGGAAATCACCAGTGGGCGGGCCACCTGCGTTCGTCACGACGATGTCGAACTGTGCCCCCGGTCCACGCTGGGCAGACAACACTGCAGCACGCCCCTCAGGGGTAGTGATGTCAGCGGCCACAGCCACCACTTGGGGTTGGATGGCAAACCCTGTCTGTGCGGCCACAGCACGCAATTGAGTAGCGGCGGTTTGCAGCACATCATCGTTGCGCGCGTTGATGACCACATGAACACCCTCTTTGACCAAAGCCTGGGCACAGCCCCAACCCAGCCCTTTACTGGCGCCACATACCAAGGCCCATTTGCCTGCGATTGCCAAATCCATAACTATTTCCGGTTGATTTTGTGATTACGCCAACACTTGCAACACAATTTGATGCAAAGTTAACCTGTAGTGATGACACCTCAAAAATCCAGGTATCACCAGCTGCTTTATGTCTAACGTATTTATGACCCAAAAGCATCTTAAGTGGAGAGTTCGAAAATGACATGCCTGCGCAGCAGAATCCTGGCCTGGGGCCTGGTTTTGGTGACTTTGTCAGGTTGGTGTGAGCCAAGCCATGCACAAGACGAGGCTGTGATCAAACGCAGCACCGCTTTGCGCGCACAACCGGGTGACAGCGCCAACAGCGTGGGCCACTTGACCGCCAGTGAAAGCGTGACACGCACAGCGCTTCGCCAGGGGGCATGGATACAGATACGCAACGCATCAGGCGTGCTGGGCTGGGTACATATGTTCGATGTGGGCACCCCAGGGAGCGCAGTGCCTACTGTGTCCAATGACAACGCGGCTACCAGCAGCATGAGGGGGTTGGGTCAAATATTGGGCGGCAGCGGCCCTACCCGGACTGCAACCAACACCGTGGGCATCAGAGGACTGGGTGCGGGCGATGTCAGTCGTACCACTGGGGGCGGCCGCAACTACGCCACAAGCACCAACCTGCAACAAATCGATGGCATGCGCGTCAGCACTGAAGAGGCACGCGCTTTTGCTGTGGCCGCCTCCTTCAAAACACAAAACGTGGCGGCTTTACCCGTCCCTGCCCCACCTCCACAGGCATCGCCTGCTGCGACGCGGCCCAGCCAGGGCTTTGATGGTATCGGGCCGTCAAGCCCCTTTATCAACAGCAACTAAAGTGCCACCGCAATGACTTTTTCTTTTCTGCCCCAAGGCAATGGTGCAATGGCCATTAGGTTGCTGGCAACGTGGTGTTTGTTTGCAGTGGTAGGCACAAGCACGCTACATGCCCAGCAAGGCAATACCCTGCGCACCGGAAACACTGATGCTTTGGGTGCCTTGCTGCAATCGGCACAAACCGTCACCGAGGCGCAAGAAATTGAGCTGGGTCGACAAGTGGCATCCATTCTGGTCAGCGGCAAGCCCTTAGACCCAGACCCCGCACTGCACCGCTATGTCAACCAGCTCGGGAGCTGGCTGGCTCTGCAATCGAGTCGCCCCCAATTGCCCTGGACTTTTGCAGTGGTGGATGAGTCTGATTACCACGCCTACAGCACACCCGGCGGTTATGTGTTTGTAACCCGAGGGCTGATTGACCGCTGTGCCGACGAGGCCGAGTTGGCAGGCGTACTGGCCCATGAAATTGCCCATGTCAGCCACAAACACCATTTACAAGCCATGCACAAGGCTGCACAAAGCGGCGCAGGCGCGCAAGGTTTGGCTGGCTTGGCTGCGCACGTGTTTTACAAAGGCGTTGGTGCTGACGCCGAATACGCCGCTGACCGTGAGGCCGTGGCATTGGCTGGTCGCGCAGGCCTGGACCCATTTGGGCTGGTGGCTGCACTGGTGCAAATGCACGCTTTGGGTGACAGCGACTTGCTGGTGGCTGAAAGCCACCCACCTAGCCAAGTGCGCTTAGACCAATTGGAACAAGCTATGGGCAAACGCCTGGATCACCTAGCCGGCATACACCCGCAGGTCACCATTGCCCAGCGGTTGGCGGCTCCGTTGCCGCAAATAGCGCCTGCCAGTGTTAAGCCCACAGCCCCTGCAGCTACAGGACGCGCCAGCCGCACTAGAAAGTAAAGCAAGCGACTGTGTTGCTGCCACTACACCTGCTCTGACGGATTGGCTGCAGCGGGCGCTGGCCGGCGTGCCCAGCGCGTAAACACAAAAATACCCACCACCACCAAGCCAGTGCCAGCGGCTATCCACAGGGTAAAAGGTTCGCCTAGCAGCCAGACACCCATCAAGATGGTGGACAAAGGCCCCACCATGCCCACCTGGGCTGCGGGGCCAGCGCCTATGCGCTCAATTGCCATCATGACCATGAGTACTGGGGCTGCCGTGCAAAAAATGGCATTCAATACCGATAGCCCAATGACTTCGGGTGCCACCACTGCTGCGCTCAAAGGCCGCAGCAATACAAACTGCAGCAAACACAACACACATGCCACCGTGGTGGCCCACCCCACCAAGCGCAAAGACCCCAAACGTTGCACCAGTTCGCCGCTGTACACCAAATACACCGCATAGCTGATGGCGCTTAAAAACACCAGCAAAGCGCCCCATGCAGCGCCACTGCCTTGCAAATGCGCTTCTTGCCCAAACACCAACATGACGCCTGCGTAACTAATGAGCATGCCCACCGCCTGTACCCAGCGGATGCTGCGCCGATACAGCACCCAGCCAAGCACCACGACCAGCGTGGGGTTGAGGTAAAGAATCAGGCGCTCCAGACTGGCGCTGATGTACGCCAGCCCGGCAAAGTCCAAAAAGCTCGACAGGTAGTAGCCCGTAAAGCCCAGGCCTAAAACACCGCACCAGTCACGCCGAGTCAAAGGCGGCTTGCCCCGGCTGGCCCACCATGCCATGACGGCAAAAATGGGCAGTGCAAACAGCATGCGGAACATGATGAGCGTGACGGCATCTACCCCATGCCGATACGCCAGCTTGACGATGATGGCTTTGCCACTGAAACCGATGGCTCCGGTCAATGCCAGAAACCATCCAATTGCTATATTTTTGCTAGCACTATGTGCTTGTTTTACTGAGGCAGAGCGCACTTTTGGCTTAAAAATGGTTCAAAAAGGCCTAAAAACCCGCTGCTAAGCCGTCGCGGCGGGGGTCGCTGGCAGCCAGGTAGCCGTGCACTGCGGGGTCGCCCATGCGCCAGATGAACTGGCCCGCGCCAAAATCGTGGTACGTGCTGGGCACTACCGCCATGTGGTGGCCCATGGCATCGAGGGCCTGCACGGTGGCGGCTGGCATGTGCGCTTCTACCTGTACCTTAAAGCCCTGGTGGTAGCGCCAGCGCGGTGCATCACATGCGGCCTGGGGCTGGTGGGCGTGGTCGAGCATACGCACCAGGGTTTGCACATGTGCCTGGGGTTGCATGTTGGCGCCCATCACGCCAAAGGCCATAAGGGGTTGACCATCGCGGCTCACAAAGCCCGGAATGATGGTGTGAAATGGCAACTTGCCAGGAGCTACCAAGTTGGCTTTGTTCGCGCCTTGCAGGTCTGTACTGAAACCATTGCCACGGCTTTGCAGGCTGATGCCGTAGGTAGGCTCTACACAACCCGAGCCAAAGCCCATGAAATTGCTCTGGATGAAGCTCACCATCATGCCGCTTTCGTCGGCGGCAGCCAGGTAAATGGTGCCGCCCTTGACGGGGTTGCCCGCGCCAAAGTTTTGCGCTTTGCGGGGGTCGATCAAGCGGGCGCGGGTGGCCAAATAAGCGTCGTCTAGCAACTGCGCGGGGCTCACCTCCATGCAGTCAGGGTCGGCCACGTAGCGGTACAGGTCGGCAAAGGCCAGTTTGATGGCTTCTATTTGCAGGTGCTGCGCCTCAGGGCCGTTAGTGGGCAAGCTGGCCATATCAAAATGCTCCAGCATGCCCAGGGCCATCAGGGCTGCAATGCCTTGCCCGTTGGGGGGCAACTCGTGGATGGTGGTGCCGCGGTAGTTGCGTGCAATGGGGGCTATCCACTGCGCCTTGTGGGCGGCCATATCGGCCATGCTCAGGCTGCCACCGTGGGCCTGCACAAAACCCACCACAGCTTGGGCAATGGCCCCGGTGTAGAACGCCTCGCCACGGCTGGCACCAATGGCACGCAGGGCACGTGCTGCGGCAGGTAGCTGGAACAAATCGCCTACCTCGGGCGCCCTGCCCCAAGGCATGAAGCTTTGGGCAAAGCCAGGCTGCTGGTGCAACTCGGCCACTGCCGCCACCCATTTTTGCTGAATGACCACTGGCACCAAATAGCCCCGCTCTGCAATTTGCGCGGCGGGCTCCATCAGATCGGCAAAGGGCAGCTTGCCAAAGCGCTCAGACAAAGCTACCCAAGCACTGACCGCCCCAGGCGGGGTAATGCTGTCGATGCCCACAGCGGGCGGCGTGGGCGCATTGCCGTAGCGGCGGTGAAAATAATCAGGCGTCCAGGCTGCTGGTGCGCGGCCTGATGCATTGAGGCCATGCAGGTCTTTACCGTCCCACACCATGCAAAACGCGTCGCTACCCAAGCCATTGCCGGTTGGCTCGCAAATGGTCATAGCAGCTGCTGCGGCAATGGCGGCATCTACCGCATTACCGCCCTGCTGCAACATGCGCAAGCCCGCCTGGGCGGCCAAGGGGTGCGATGTAGACACCACGTTGCGCGCAAACACGGGCAAACGGGTGCTGGGGTAGGCTGTGCTGTAGTCAAAGGTCATGCTGCCATTATGGGCAGCAGACTGACAGCGGGCCAACACGACTTACGAAGACCCTTGCACCTTGTCTTGCACCTTGAAAACACGGCGGTGCAAACTGCGCAGCGACCACCACACGCCGACCGCTACCAGTGGTATGGCCACGGCAGCTGTAGTCTCGGCAGACAAGGGCCAGCCCAGTTTTTGGGCGCCTTTGGCCAGGTAAGTGACCAAACCCACGATGTAATAGGTAATAGCGGCTACCGAGAGCCCCTCCACAGTGGACTGCAATTGCAGTTGCAAGCCCTGGCGTTGGTTCATGGCGGCCAGCAGTGCCTGGGTGCTTTGCTGTTGTTCAATTTCAACCCGGGTACGCAACAAGTTGCTCATGCGCGAAACGCGTTCGGATAAAGCGTTTTGGCGGCGGGCGGCCCATTCGCAGGTGCTGCGTGCGGGGCTTAAGCGGCGATCCATAAAGTCGCGAATGGTTTGCTGGCTGGGCAGGCGCGACTCTGAAATATCTTGGATGCGCCTGTCCAGCAGCTCAAAGTAAGCGCTGCTGGCCGAAAACCGTGAATGCGTTGCAGCGTATTGCCCCTCTACCTGCCCTGCCAAGCGGGTCAGGCGGTCAAGCAAGGCGGGCTCGGTGTCGCGGCTGGCGGTGCGGATGGCGCTAGCAAGTTCGGCCAGTTCGCGCTCTGCCATGGCCAGCACTTGGGTGGCATCGCGGGCGGCAGGCAAGCCCAACAGCGCGGCCATGCGGTAGGTTTCGATCTCTAAGAGGCGCTGCACCAAACGGCCTAGGCGGCGCGGCGAGTATTCGTCGGTCAACAAAACCATGCGCGAAAAACCATCGGCATGGATGGCGAAGTCGGTGTAGACCTCGCCATGGCCGTGGGCCACAGAGGACGCGACCAAAGTGTCTTCGTGCAGTACATGCTCTACCAGGTTGTTGGCAGCGCCAGGTTGCAGCGGCATCACCCACAGGTTGTGGCTGCACAGGCATTGCCCAGGCAAACTGGCCAGCCATTGGCGGGGCACCTCATCCACCGCGCTGGTGGGCTCGCGGCTGCCAAAGTCTTGCGCCGATGCGGGCACCATAAAGGTCCAGGACACAAATTCTGTGTGCAGCTCCCAGCGCAACTTAAAAGCCCCCATATCCACGCGCAGGTGTGTAGTGGCGGCGTCTGGCGGGGCGCGGTGGTGGTCACGCAGCAAGGCGGCCAAGTGATCGCGGCTGGCTTCACGGCCTGCGGCGTCGGCCAGCATGACGACATGGGAGATGGCCAGCGGGGCCGCCATGGCCTCGGGTGGGCGGGCATGGATCTCGTTGTGCAGCATGGCCCGCTGCGGGTGCTGCGAAGGAAGGGCGTAGGGTGACATAAAGGGCCTTGTAGGCCGCTATTGTGTACTGGCGGCAGGTGCCCAAAAGGCAAAACGGCACCCGAAGGTGCCGTTTGGAGTTTTAGCCTCTGACGGCAGGCTGAATGCCCGTAACCGCCAGGGTGCTGTATCAGTCGTCCACAAACGCTTCTTCGCGCTTATTTTTAATGGCAGGCAACATCACGATCACCAAAAGCAACACTGCAGCAGCCAACAAACCAGCGGACAAAGGACGGGTTACCAGTACGCTCCAGTCGCCACGCGAGAGCAGCAGTGCACGGCGCAGGTTTTCTTCCATCATGGGGCCCAAAATAAAGCCCAGCAGCAAAGGTGCTGGCTCTGTACCCAATTTGACGAAGATATAACCCACGATACCGAACAAGCCCACCATCCAAATGTCAAAAGTGTTATTGTTGGTGGAGTAAACACCAATCGCACAGAACAACACAATGGATGGGAACAGCCAGCGGTAAGGCACTGTCAGCAGCTTGATCCAGATGCCGATCAAAGGCAGGTTGAGCACCACCAGCATGGCGTTACCAATCCACATCGAGGCGATCAGGCCCCAGAACAACTCGGGGTTGCTGGTCATGACCTGAGGGCCAGGCTGAATGTTGTGGATGGTCATGGCGCCCACCATCAGTGCCATCACGGCGTTGGGTGGAATACCCAATGTCAGCAAAGGAATAAAAGAGGTTTGCGAGCCTGCGTTGTTGGCTGCCTCAGGGGCGGCCACGCCACGGATGTTACCCTTGCCAAAAGGGACTTCACCACGTTGAAGCTTGGTCTTTTTCTCGATGGTGTAGGCCGCAAATGCAGACAACATGGCACCACCACCGGGCAAAATGCCCAACGAAGAACCCAGTGCAGTACCACGCAGTACCGCAGGCAGCATGCGCTTGAAGTCAGTAGCGGTGGGGAATAGGCCTTGCACGTTGGCAGTAAAGATTTCGCGCTCAGCCGCTGGGCGGCTGAGGTTGGAGATGATTTCGCCGTAACCAAACACGCCCATGGCAATCACTACAAAGCTGATGCCGTCTGACAGCTCAGGAATGTCGAAGCTAAAGCGGGGCACGCCAGAGTTCACGTCGGTACCCACCAAGCCCATCAGCAGGCCTAGCACGATCATGGCGACCGCCTTGAGCAAAGAGCCAGAAGCCAGCACCACAGCACCGATGAGGCCCAGGGTCATCAACGAGAAATACTCAGCGGGGCCGAAGAGGAAAGCAACTTCCGTCAAGGGTGGTGCAAAGGCGGCCAGAATCAAGGTACCAAAGCACCCCGCAAAAAACGATCCCAAGCCAGCTGCAGCCAACGCGGGGCCTGCCCTGCCGTTACGCGCCATTTGGTAGCCATCGATCACCGTGACCACTGAGGATGATTCCCCCGGCAGATTGACCAAGATGGCTGTGGTGGAGCCGCCGTATTGCGCACCGTAGTAAATACCTGCCAGCATGATGAGAGCCGACACAGGTGGCAGTGTGTAGGTAATGGGCAGCAGCATCGCAATGGTGGGAATGGGGCCAATGCCCGGCAACACACCAATCAGGGTGCCCAAGAGGCAACCGACGAAGCAGTACAGCAGGTTCTGGAAGGTAAAGGCAACGCCAAAACCCAGGGATAGGTTGTCAAAGAGTTCCATGATCGATGGTCCTGATTAGGAAATGAAGCTAGGCCACACCGGGAACTGCAACTTGAGCCCGAAGATAAAGGCGCCGTAGCTGCCAACGGCCAAGATAGTGGCCAAAATGAACACTTCTTTGAAGCGAAATTCGCTGCTGCCCAAGGCAGAGACAAATGTCAGAACGTAGATGCCGACCATCAAGCCCATGGACGGAATACCCAGGCTAGGCAGACCGCCCAACAGGACACCAAAAATCAGGTTGGCACCAATCACACACACCAATGGACGCCATGCCCAGGAGCCAATGGGGTCACCGTCGGGGGTGTCTTTGGTCATGGAGGTCACGCAGATAATGGCACCCAAAATAGCCAAGATAATGCCCAGCAACAAGGGAAAATAACCAGGGCCCATTTTGGCGCCATCGCCCAATTGATAGGTGGTAGCGCCTATCGCAAAGGCGCCACCGACCACAGCAAACATGACTCCCGAAAAGAAGTCTTTCTGGCTTTTGATTTTCACAAACAGTCTCCTGCATGTATTGTTTTGATGCCCGCCATTGTGCTGGCTGCACAGGCCCCAATGGATGTGGGTTACACCTACATTCAGCAACAAACTTGTAAGCCGATATGCAGGCTGTATGCGGCTTTGCGCAGGTCGCGGGATCAAAAGTCAGACTTTTGTCAGCCCCCAGTCAGGCTGTAGGCGTCATGCCAAGCGCTCAATGCCAAGCCACACCTCAGGACTCCAAAGGTGGTGTTGAGGCAATGACCTCTTCCAAAGTGGTCATGCCTTCGGCCACGCGCAGCGCACCTGCCAAACGCAAGGGGCGCATGCCATCGGCCACGCCTTGGCGGCGCAGGTTATCGATGGAGGGGGCTTGGTTGATTTTGTCTTTGAGCGGCTCGGTCACACTGAGCAGTTCGTACAAACCCATGCGGCCTTTAAAGCCTGTCATTCGGCAATCCACACACCCTACAGGCTTGTAGGGTTGGTAAGCGCCTGAGAGCTTCCAAGGCTTGATGATTTCTACCAAGGTGTTGGCATCGGCGGCTTCGTCTTTTTGCTTGCACTGTTTGCACAGGGTGCGTACCAAGCGTTGGGCCAGCACGCCCAGCATGGTGGCGTTGATGAGGTAAGGCGGTATGCCCAGCTCCATCAGGCGCGATATGGCGCTGGGGGCATCGTTGGTGTGCAAGGTCGAGAACACCAAGTGGCCTGTTAACGCGGCTTGCACAGCCATTTCCGCGGTCTCTAAATCGCGGATTTCGCCCACCATGATGATGTCTGGGTCTTGCCGCATCAGGGCTCGCAGGCCTTCGGCAAAGTTGAAGTCAATTTGCGGCTGCACCTGGGTTTGGTTAAAGGCGGCCTCAATCATTTCGATGGGGTCTTCTACCGTACTAACGTTGACTTCTTCGGTAGCCAAGCGTTTGAGCGTGGAGTACAGCGTGGTGGTTTTGCCTGACCCTGTAGGGCCAGTGACCAAAATAATACCGTGGGGGCGCTGTACCAAGGCCTCCCAGCGCTGTGCATCGTGCGCAGCAAAACCCAATGCATCCAGGTTTTTGACAGTGTTGTCCGGGTCAAAAATCCGCATCACCATCTTCTCGCCAAACGCAGTGGGCAAGGTGGACAAACGCATTTCAATCTCGTCGCCACGGGGGTTACGGGTTTTGATACGGCCGTCTTGTGGGCGGCGCTTTTCTACGACGTCTATGCGCCCCAAGAGCTTGATACGGGCCACCATGGCGTTGTGCACGCCCATGGGCATTTGGTACACCGGGTGCAGCACACCGTCAATGCGAAAGCGGATCACGCCTTGCTCGCGCCGGGGCTCTAAGTGGATGTCGCTGGCACGCTGGTCAAAAGCGTATTGCCACAGCCAGTCCACCACCTTGACCACGCCTTGGTCATTGGCATCGAGTTGGCGGTTGCTTTTGCCCAGCTCTACCAGTTGCTCAAAACTGCTGCCGCCGCTGTTGCCACCTGCTTTTTCAGCGGCACGCACAGACTTGGCCAATGCAAAAAATTCTGCCGTGTAGCGGTGGATTTCTTGCGGGTTGGCCAAAACGCGGCGCACACGGCGGCGGGCTTGGCGCTCGACTTCGCCTACCCAGTCGTCAATAAAAGGCTCTGCGGTGGCAATGACCACCTCTTGTGGGGTGACCTGCACCGGCAAGACTTTGTGGCGCTCGGCATAACTGGCGCTCATGGCTTCAGACACGCGGCCCACATCGACCTTGAGGGGGTCGATGCGCAGATAGTCCATCCCGCAGCGCTTGGCCAGGTATTGGGTCAGGGTTTCAATGTCCAGGGGCTTGCCATCGCTGGCACGGGTCATAGCCACGCTGGCCAGTCGCACCAAGGGGTGCTGCGCACTTTCGGCTTGCGAACAACGGGCGGTAGTGCGCTGGGCTTCTTCGTCAGAAATCACGCCGTCTTTGTGCAGCCAGCGAACAAGTCGGCGCCAGTCTATGGGGCCGGTATAGCGGGCAACTTTGGCAGGGGGGGCAGCATTGGATGGCGCAGGAACGGTGGGGGTGGACATCATGCAACCTTATGCGCTTACGGACTTGCGTGCAATGACTGTGCTGCGGGGGCGACACAAAACCATGGCAAATCCTCAACTATGGACAGGTTTAAACACGCGCACCCACTTGCTGGCTGGCAGGCTCCAGCGGGCGTCGATGGTGTCGGCCCGCTGCTGCAAAGCTGCGCGCGTGGGGCGGCTGGGCGTGCGCTGGGCCAGCACCACGGTGTTGCCCTCGCGGGTGGGCTTAAAGGCCCACAGGGCTTCTGGCCCAAAAGCCTCGGCCATGCTGGCTACGCTTTTGGCGTAGCTGGAAGCCCGCCCAAACAGGTTGACGACCATGCAGCCTTCATGCGCCAGGGCGGCGCGGCAGTCGGCATAAAAAGCGGGGCTGTCTAGCACGGGAGCGGCGGCTTCGTGGTCGTACAAATCTACCTGCAGGGCATCAATTTGCCCATGCCACTGGGGCTGTGCAATGGCCTGGGCGGCATCGGCCAGCAGCACTTGCAAGCGGGTGCCATCGGGCGGCAGCTTGAACCAACTGCGGCACACCGCTACCACTTGCGGGTTGAGCTCTATGGCCGTGGTGCGCATGCGCAGGGCTTGGTGGCAAAACTTGGTCAAGGCCCCTGCCCCCAGCCCCAACTGCACGGCTTGCCGGTTGGCAACCGAAGCAGGATCTACAAACAGCAGCCAGGCCATCATGCGCTGGATGTATTCAAGCTCTAGGTGCAAAGGGTCGCGCAGGCGCATGGAGCCTTGCACCCAGGGCGTGCCCAGGTGCAGGTGGCGCACTTCGCCGTCATCGCTGACGGTGACTTCGGGCAAGGTAGTGATGGTGGTTTTTTTACGGGTCATTTACAGGTCATAGGGATCGCCCCAAGACGCACTAGCGTAACAGTGGCGCCATGCGCGGCAACGCAGCGCAGGCATTGGCCGTAGTGGTGTGTGCCAAGGTGGCTGCATCTTGCCCGCGCAGCTGGGCCACTGCCTGGGCAATGCGGGGCAGTTGTGCGGGGGTGTTGCAAGGCATGCGCTGGCCTGCTGCGCGCTGAGCGGCGGTGGCGTATAGCCAGTGTGGGGGAATGTCGGGGGCATCGGTCTCCAGCACGATGGCGTTTGCTGGCAACTGGGTTGCCAAGCGGCGCAATTGCAAGGCTCGGTCGAACGTGACCGCGCCGCCAAAACCTAGCTTAAAACCCATGGCCACAAAGGTTTGCGCCTGTTGCAGGCTGCCGTTAAACGCGTGGGCAATGCCGCCGCGCACCGGCAGTTCGCGCAGGGCCTTCAGCAATGCGTCGGCGCTGCGGCGCACATGCAAGATCACGGGCAAATCAAAACGCCGGGCCAGGCGCAGTTGGGCGCGGTAAAAGTACAGCTGCCGCACAGGGTCTAGGCCGGGCACAAAGTAGTCCAGCCCGATCTCGCCCACGGCTACCAGGTGGGGGCAGGCATGGTGCTGCGCCAGTGCATCTGCCAAGTGCTCTAGGTCGGCATCTTGTGCATGGGGGGTGAACAAGGGGTGTATGCCCAGCGCATAGCTGTCGCCCCAGTGCTGCGCCAGTGTGCGCACAGTGGCCCAGTTGGCGCGCTCTACCGCTGGCAGCACGCAGTGGCCCACGCCAGCGGCGCGTGCCTGCTGGCGCATGGCGTGCAATTGCGCCAGGGGTTCAGGGGCCAGCACGTCAGCACCTGCGGCATCCCCCGGCTGCACAGGCGGCAGGCCCGCCAGTTCGGGGGCGTCGAGGTGGCAGTGGGTGTCTATCCAAAGGGGCATGGTGGCTGGGTGGGAGTGGCTTGAGAAAAGGAATAGGTCAATTTTTAAGTTAAATATGCCTCTACCGCAGCATCCACGTCATTTTTTGCTATTTTTATAGTAGCAAGTTACTGGCAAAAGTCCTTTGAAGGCGTTTTTTAAGCCAAATACGCACTATGCCTTAGTAAAACAAGGGGTTCTAGCTATCATTTTTAATAGCATTTAGTACCTTCATCTGCCCCAGCCCAGCGCTGGCCCACAGGGGCACCAGGCTGCTGGTGCGGGTCAGCAGCATGCGCTGCACCAGGGGCTCCAGCGGGGTGACAGCGGGGTCAATCAGCAGCAGCCATCGCTGCTCTGGCACGGGGGCGCCAGGGTCTTGGGCGTCTGATATTTGCGCCACCCAATCGAGCGCCACCAGGGCATCCAGCACGGGCGTCAGTTGCAGGCTGTCGATTTGCAGGGCGCGGGCCAGTTCGGTGCTGCGCAGGCCTTTGGTGTCTTGGTGGCGTGCTTGGTGCAAGGCTTGCAATACCTCTATGGCCAACTGAAAGCTCCACCCCGGCAACAAGCCCCGTCGTGCAACGCCCATCAGCAAACTGGGCAAATACGCCGTGACCACTGCACCCATCAGCACCATGACCCAGGCCACGTAAATCCACACCAGCAAAATAGGCACGGTGGCAAAAGCGCCGTACACCACCGAGTAGGTAGGCACTTTGCTCAGGTACAGACCCAAGCCTTGTTTGGCCAGCTCTATGCACACCGCCGCCAGCAAGCCCCCCACCCAAGCGTGCCGCCACTTGACGGGCGTGTTGGGCACATAGTGGTAGATGGCGGCAAGCCCAGCTGCAAGGGCGGCAAACTCCAGCACATCCAGCACAAAGCGCAGCCCGCCCGGCAGCGCACGCACCAAGCCGCCAGACGCCGACATCACATACGAAGAAAACGCCAAACTGGCACCCAGCACCAAGGGCCCCAGCGTCAGCACAGCCCAGTAAATCAGCACCCGCTGCCCCAGGGGCCGCAGACGCCGCACCCGCCATATGGCGTTAAGGGTGCGGTCTATACCCAATACCAATGCCAGCACGGTGACTACCAGCACGGTAAAACCCGCCGTACCCAAGCGGCTGGCTTTGGACGAAAACTGCGTCAAATAGCCCAGCACCTGCCGGGCAATGCTGTCGGGCACCAGGCTTTCAATCAACCAGCGCTGAAGGCCGTCTTGCAATTTGCCAAAAATAGGAAACGCGGTAAACACCGCCAGCGCCACCACAAAAAACGGCACCATGGCCAGCACGGTGGTAAAAGTCAGGCTGCTGGCGCGCATGCCCAGGCTGTCCTCGCGAAAACGCTCACGCAAAGTCAGGGCGGTGGTTTTCCAGGGAAAGCGCGACAATTCGTCGACAAAATCGCGCAGGCGCTGCGCTATCAACTCTAGGCTTGGATGCATGGTCGATATGATGCCACCCCAATGACTACAGCCCCTCCCTCCCCCGCCGCGACATCTGCCGCAACACCCCAGCCCAACCTGAACGCGGCCATTACCACCACGCGCTGGCTGGCCACTGGCAGCCTGTTGGCGCTGATGGCGCTGTGCATTGCCTGGGAGCTGTTTTTGGCACCTATACGCCCCGGGGGATCGTGGCTGGTGCTCAAGGCCCTGCCCCTTTGCATACCCCTGGCGGGGTTGCTTAAAAACCGCATGTACACCTACCGCTGGGTCAGCTTGGTGGTGTGGTTGTACTTTACCGAGGGAGTGGTGCGCGCCTGGGGCGACAAGGGGATGAGCGCCTGGTTGGCTGGTGCAGAAATTGCCCTGTGCTTGGTGTTGTTTACCGCCTGCACCCTGCATGTGCGCCTGCGCCAACGCAGCGCGCGGCTGGCGCAAGCTGCGGCTGAAGCGCCGCAAAACAGCCCCGCGCCACAACCATAAAACCCAGCCCGTTTTGCCATGACCGACTTGATCGCCACCCTGCGCCAATTGCTGGGCAGCCAGCATGTGCTGACCGATGGCGACCTGAGCGCCTGGGAGCAAGACTGGCGCCGCCGCGTGCGCGGCAAAGCGCTGGCTGTGGTGCGCCCCGCCAATACACAAGAAGTAGCCGCCGTGGTGCAAGCCTGCGCTGCGGCAGGCACGTCCATCGTGCCGCAAGGCGGCAACACCGGGCTGGCACTGGGCTCTACGCCCGACACATCGGGCACGCAAGTCGTTCTGAGCCTGGGCCGCATGAATGCTGTGCGCCATGTCGATGTGGACAACCTCACCATGACGGTGGAGGCCGGCTGCATTTTGCAAAACGTACAGCAAGCCGCACGCGATGCGGGCCTGCTGTTCCCACTGTCACTAGCCGCAGAAGGCAGTTGCACCATAGGCGGCAACCTGGCCACCAATGCGGGCGGTACCCAAGTGCTGCGCTACGGCAACGCCCGCGACCTGTGCCTGGGGCTAGAGGTCGTTACGCCCCAGGGCGAAATTTGGAGCGACCTCAAAGGCCTGCGCAAAGACAACACGGGTTATGACCTGCGCAATTTGCTCATTGGCAGTGAAGGCACGCTGGGCATCATCACGGCCGCCACCCTCAAGCTGCACCCCCAACCCGCCGCCCGGCTCACCGCATGGACGGCCGTGCCCAGCATGCAGCACGCCGTGCAACTGCTTGGCATGGCCCACCAACAATTAGGCCCGGGCCTGACCGGTTTTGAAGTGATGGGGCAGTTTGCCCTGAGCCTGGTGGGCCAACACATGCCCCAGCTGCGCGTGCCGTTTTTGGGGCAAGACGGTGCCCCGTGGTGTGTGCTGCTAGAAAACTCTGACAGCGAATCTGAAGCCCACGCCCGCACCCGTTTTGAGGCCCTGCTAGAAGCCGCCCTGGAGGCCGGTTGCGTAACAGACGCTGTAGTGGCCGAAAACCTGGCCCAAGCCCAGCAGCTGTGGCATGTGCGCGAGAGCATTCCGCTGGCGCAGGCGCAAGAGGGCCTGAACATCAAGCACGACATATCGGTGCCCATATCGCGCATACCCGCTTTTGTGGCCCACACCGACGCCCTGCTGCAAAGCGCCCTGCCCGGCGTACGCCTGGTCAATTTTGGCCACCTGGGTGATGGCAATCTGCACTACAACGTGCAAGCCCCGGTCGATGCCGACCCTCAAGCCTTTTTGCACCAGTACGAAGCACAGGTCAACCACCTGGTTCACCACGCCGTGGCAGAGTTTGGCGGGTCTTTTTCTGCCGAACACGGCATAGGCAGCCTCAAAGCCGACACCCTGCAAAAGTACCAGTCGCCCACAGCCTTGGGCATGATGCACGCCATCAAACAGGCACTTGACCCTAAAGGGGTGATGAATCCGGGGCGGGTACTTAAGCCAACGGTGCACTCAGCGCCATAGAATCCAGCTCTTTGCGCAGGCATGTGCTAAAGCGCCTGCGCCAACATCTTTGTGCGAGCCCCAACCCATGACCACCGCACCCGCCCGCCCCATTCGCTCCCAATACGAAGACTTCATGCGCCATGTGTTCACGCACGGTGTGGACAAAGCTGACCGCACCGGCACCGGCACGCGCAGTGTGTTTGGGCACCAAATGCGGTTTGACCTGAACGAGGGCTTTCCGCTGGTCACCACCAAAAAGGTGTTCCTCAAAGCCATCATCATTGAGCTGCTGTGGTTTTTGCGCGGCGACAGCAATGTGCAATGGCTGCAAGAGCGTGGCTGCACCATCTGGGACGAATGGGCGCGCGCAGACGGCGACCTGGGCCCGGTGTATGGCGTGCAGTGGCGCAGTTGGCCTACGCCCGGTGGTGGGCACATTGACCAAATCAGCGAAGTCATTCAAACCCTTAAAACCAATCCCGACTCACGCCGCATCATCGTCAGCGCCTGGAACGTGGCCGACCTGCCCCAAATGGCGCTGATGCCTTGCCACGCGTTTTTTCAGTTTTATGTGGCCCCGCCGCAGGCGCCCGGGCAGCGCGGCAAGCTCAGTTGCCAGCTGTACCAACGCAGTGCCGACATTTTTTTAGGTGTGCCCTTCAACATTGCAAGCTACGCCTTGCTGACCCATATGGTGGCCCAGCAATGCGACCTGGATGTGGGCGAATTTATTTGGACAGGCGGCGACTGCCACATCTACAGCAACCACCACGAGCAGGTGCAAACCCAGCTAGCCCGCGCGCCCTACGCCTACCCCACCCTGCACATTCTGCGCAAGCCCGCGTCGATTTTTGATTACGCCTACGAGGACTTTGAAGTGCGCGGCTACGAATGCCACCCCGCCATCAAAGCCCCGGTAGCCGTGTAATAACTGCCATGCCCCTGCACCTCATCTACGCCCGCGCTGCCAATGGCGTGATTGGCAAGCACAACACCCTGCCCTGGCATTTGCCTGAAGACTTGGCGCATTTCAAGGCCTGCACGCAGGGCTGCGCCGTCATCATGGGCCGCAAAACCTGGGACTCGCTCCCGCCACGGTTTCGCCCGCTGCCTGGACGTATCAACATTGTCATTACCCGCCAAACAGACTGGCAAAGCCCTGGCGCCCAACGTGCCGCCAGCTTGCAAGACGCCATGGCCCAATGCGACATGGCGCAGCCCGTGTGGGTCATAGGCGGCGCACAAATCTACGCCCAAGCCCTGCCCCTGGCCGACTGCATAGAAGTGACCGAGCTGGCCCAAGACTTTGAAGGCGACGCCTTTGCCCCCGAGCTAGGCCCAGAGTGGCTAGCCACCCAACGCAGCACCCACACCGCAGCCAACGGCATGGGCTTTGCGTTTGTGACATATCGCAGACAAGCGGCCTAAAGCAAGTTAGCCATCTCCGTGTCTGATCTAACCGTTATTCAAGCTTTTCTAGGAGGCACGTTTGCTCTCTTGGGAGGCTTTTTCGGAGCCTGGCTCACCAGACGAACGGAATACGAAAAGTGGCTTCGCCAGCAGAGAAGCTTGGAGTTCGCTGCATTTCTTCGTTGCCTGCACGAGGTTCGTCTAGAAGCAAGCAATGCGTTCTATTCAACCGAAGGTACGGAACTATCACGCAGCACTCAAGCTACAGAAATCTTTCTCAGCTTGCGCAAATATGAGAGCGTCGCGCGCCTCTACATGAGCGAATCAGGCCGAGATCAGTTGTCCACACTCACCAAAACTCTTTGGCTAAACTGCACCGCAAAAGGTGGCCCTGCAAACTACGGTGAGCAAATTAAAAGTACCGAAGCAGCTATTCAGGAGCTCTTTGAAAAGGAGCTTGAACTTATCCCAGGAAAATTCCGCTGGTTAATAGTCGGAATGTTCTCCCCAAAGTAGCAAACACATCATTGCAGACGACGGCCCCCAGCTGCCCCTGAACTCCAACGGTGGTGTATTGCAAACATGCAGGCAAGAATTTGCAAAATTGATAGCACAAACCCCTTGATGTGCTAAGGCATAGTGCCAAAAACACTTAAAAATAGCTGCAAAAGCCCGTTTTAAGGCCCAAAACGCTTGCCAACCCAAGCCGCCGAGGCAAGCACAAAGGGCAAAGCACAAGACAAACGGCACAATCGCAGGTAGTCACATAAGCGCCCCTCGCTTTGCCCCCTTAGCAACCCCATCATCTAGACCGCAATGCAAATCGCCACCTGGAACGTTAACTCCCTCACCGTGCGCCTGCCCCAGGTGCTGGCATGGCTACAGGCCAACCCGGTGGATGCCCTGTGCTTGCAAGAGCTCAAACTCACAGACGACAAGTTTCCCCATGCCGAACTGGCCGCAGCGGGCTACCAAGCCGCTGCCTTTGGGCAAAAGACCTACAACGGCGTTGCCATTCTCAGCCGCCACCCACTGCAAGACGTGGTGCGCAATATGCCGGGGTTTGAAGATGAACAAGCCCGCGTGCTGGCCGCTACAGTGCAGGCCCCCAGCGGCCCACTGCGGTTGATCAACACCTATTTTGTGAACGGCCAAGCCCCAGGCACCGACAAGTTTGCGTACAAGCTGCGCTGGCTTGCGGCCTTGCACGACTACGTGGCGGCAGAGCTGTCTGCACATCCGCATCTTGCTTTACTGGGCGACTTCAATGTGGCCCCCGAAGACCGCGACAGTTTTGACCCCGAGGGCCTGCGCGGCACCATCCACCACACGCCTGAAGAACGCGCCCACTTTGCCGCACTGCTGGGCCTTGGCATGCGCGATGCCTTCAGAATGTTTGAGCAACCGGACAAGAGCTTCTCTTGGTGGGACTACCGCATGCTGGGTTTTCAAAAAAACCGGGGGCTGCGCATCGACCATATTTTGGTTAGCCCCGCGCTTCAAGGGGCCGTGCAAGAGTGCCACATTGACCGCGCCCCACGCAAAAACCCGCAGCCTAGCGACCACACCCCGGTGGTGGCTACGCTGGCTTTGGGTTAATGTGAGTCTGCGCAGCAGGGGCTGCTAGCCCCCACCGCAACTAGCCGTGCTCGTCGGGCGCCACATCCAGGCCCAGCTCTTGGATTTTGCGGGTGATGGTGTTGCGGCCTATGCCCAGTCGCTGAGCGGCCTCCATGCGGCGGCCATGCGTGGTTTGCAAAGCGGTACGAATCAGCGACGACTCAAAGCGGCGCGTCAGCGCATCCCAGACCTCGGGGTGGGAGCTGCTGAGCAGTTGCTGGGTTTCCAGCTCTAGCGCATGGGCCCAGTCGCCTGTTACTGGTACAGCAGGCGTGCTGATAGGTGCTACAGGCGCAGACTCTGCCGCAGTCACCTTGTCCCCAAAAGTTACTGGGTGAGGCATGGTCTGCGCCATAGGCTCAGCAAGCGCTGCCTGTGCAGGCACGGCATCCACATGGGGATGCACCAAGGGCACAGCGCCCAGCACCTCGGGCGGCAGGTCTTGCACCGACACCACTTGCGCAGGGGCCATCACGGTCAGCCAGTGGCAAATGTTCTCAAGCTGCCGCACATTGCCCGGAAAGCTAAATTGCTCCAACCGCGCAATGGCCGCATCGGATATGCGCTTGGGCTCTACGCCCAATTGCCGCGCACTTTGCTGCAAAAAGTGGCGCGTGAGCATGGGCACGTCCTCATGCCGCTCACGCAAGGCCGGCAAACGCAGGCGGATGACGTTGAGGCGGTGGAACAAGTCTTCTCTAAAGCCGCCCTCTTTGACCCGACGCTCCAGGTCTTGGTGGGTGGCCGCAATCACACGCACATGCGCTTTGACGGCAGCATGGCCGCCCACGCGGTAAAACTGCCCATCCGACAACACGCGCAGCAAACGGGTTTGCAGGTCAAAAGGCATGTCGCCAATTTCATCGAGGAACAAGGTGCCGCCCTCGGCCTGTTCAAACCGCCCGCGGCGCTGTGTTTGCGCACCGGTAAAAGCGCCCCGCTCATGGCCAAACAGCTCAGACTCGAGCAAATCTTTGGGTATAGCAGCAGTGTTGATGGCCACAAAAGGCCCGCTTGCGCAGGGCGAATGCTTGTGCAAGGCCCTTGCTACCAATTCTTTGCCCGAACCCGATTCGCCCGTGATCAGCACCGTGACCATGCTTTGGCTCAAGCGCCCAATGGCACGAAACACATCTTGCATGGCCGGTGCCTGGCCCAACATTTCGGGGGTGTTGGTTTGGCGCTCTTCAACCACTTCTTCGCGCTGGCTTTCTTCTACCGCACGGCGAATCAGTTCAACGGCTTTGGGCAGGTCAAAGGGCTTGGGCAAATACTCAAATGCCCCTCTTTGAAACGCCGACACCGCGCTATCAAGGTCTGAATAAGCCGTCATGATGATGACGGGCAGGCCTGGGTGCTGTTCGCGCACTTTTTCTAGCAACTGCAAACCCGATCCGCCGGGCATGCGGATGTCGCTGACCAATACACGTGGCCCTTGGTGAGCGGGGTCACCAGCAGGAACATCGGCCAGGGCTTCTAGTACCTCGCGGGGGTTGGTAAAACTGCGGGTGGGCAGGCTTTCGCGGGCCAGTGCTTTTTCGAGGACGAAGCGGATCGAAGGGTCGTCATCTACTATCCAGATCGGCTTCATTATTGTTTGTACCTTCCCTGTATGTGGCAGCTCAGGGACCTCAAGGCAGTGGTATCAAGATGCGGAAGTCGGTGCGACCCGGTACGCTGTCGCATTCGATCAGCCCGTGGTGCCTTTGCACAAACGTTTGTGCCAAGGTCAACCCCAAGCCAGACCCCCCATCCCGTCCCGACACCAGCGGGTAAAAAATCCGCTCTTTGATGGCATCGGCTACGCCCGGTCCGTTGTCGATCACATGCAATTCCAATGCCAACCGGTAGCGCTGCCTGCCAAAAGTTACCTGCCGGGCCACGCGGGTGCGCAGCACAATCTGTGCATCGCCCTGGGCAATGCGCTCGGTCAACATTTGCGCGGCGTTTTGCACAATGTTCAGCAAGGCTTGTATCAACTGCTCTCGGTCGCCACGGAACTCGGGGATTGAGGTGTCGTAGTCCCTCTCTACCTGCAGGCCCTGCGGGTACTCCACCAACACCAAGGTACGTACACGCTCGCATACTTCGTGGATATTCACATCGCCCACCTGGTGCGGATGCCGGTGCGGTGCCAACAGCCTGTCTACCAAGCTTTGTAGGCGATCTGCCTCGTGGATGATGACCTGTGTGTACTCTGCCAAGTCGGGGCTTTCTAGCTCCATTTCCAGCAACTGCGCCGCGCCGCGGATGCCGCCCAAGGGGTTTTTGATCTCGTGGGCCAGGTTGCGAATCAACTCTTTATTGGCCTGCGCTTGTTCACGCAAACGCTCTTCACGGTCTTGCCGTGCCTGCTGCTCTAAAGGCCACAACTCGACCAGCATCTCGCCAGGCTTTTCTGCGGCTGAGACGTTGACATGCACAGGCACGGGTTCATGGTTCAAGCGCTTGAGGCTTGCCTCGTAGCGCAAGGCAGCAAAGTCTTGCTGACGCGCACCGGCCATGGCTGTTTGCAGCAGTGCGGGGTCGGTAAAAAAGGTAGAAAAATCAGCACCCTCTAAGGTGCGGCGCGACAAACCCAAGGCGTTTTCCAGTGCTGCATTGGCAAACTGCACCGCACCATCCATACGTAGTACAGCCACCAAGGTGGACATCAAGTCCAAAGAATGAAAACGCCCTGCCTCGTTCACCACGATGTGCTGTTGATGCAATGCAGCAGCCCTGTCAATTCTTGGGCGCTAGGCGAGACAGCTCACGCTTGATACCGGCAATATCGCTCTCGCTACGGGCTACGCTGGCCTTGAGTTCAGCCGTGCGCTCTTGGTAACGCTGGGGGTTACGCAGGTCCAGTGCATTGCGCTCCGGTGCGCCGTTGTTGTATTCCTTAACCAATTCTGCGTGCCGGGTCTCTGCTTTGCGCAGTTCAGACTCCAAAATAGCGCGGGCATCCGAGTCGCGTGCTTTTTGGTCGTTGCTGTCCACCTTGGGTGCACCGGGCGGCGAAGACGCCGCACTACCACCAGAGGGGGCTGGGGCAGCAGACGACCTAGAGCTGCCCTGAACTACTGTGACGTTCCCACCCTCCACCACCTTGCAGCCACGCTCCTTGGCCACGTTTGCGTTGTTGGTGTACTCATTGCCACAGCGGTAAATGCGGTCTTGCGCGCTGACAGCAGCAGGGGCTATCGCCGTCATGGCCATCAAAATGGAAAGTGTCTTTTTCATAGGGTTTCCTAGCGCGTAAGCATTGAGCACAGGTGAGTATCGCGCAATCAGGGCACATCACCAATTGTTAGAGCACCGCCGCGAACGGCAGGTGTACTCCAGATGCCACAGGCAGGCCAGAGGTTCCCAGCGGCAAAACAGCAATATGGCGATTCATCACCTTCTACAGCAGCTTTTCATCCATACGTTCTAAAACCCATAAAAAAAGGCGGCTTACGCCGCCTTTGCTGTGTACCTAGCTTCTGCCAAGTCTTACAGAGAGTAGTACATATCGTACTCAACAGGGTGAACCGCCATGCGGAAACGGGTCACCTCGGTCATTTTGAGGTCAATGTAAGCGTCCAGCATGCTGTCAGTGAACACACCACCCTTGGTCAAGAAAGCACGGTCTTTGTCCAACGCTTCCAGGGCTTGATCGAGGCTGTGGCAAACGGTTGGCACCAGTTTGTCTTCTTCTGGTGGCAAGTGGTACAAGTCTTTAGTTGCCGCCTCGCCGGGGTGGATCTTGTTCTCAACACCATCAAGGCCAGCCATCAGCAAGGCCGCAAAACCCAAGTAAGGGTTCATCAATGGATCGGGGAAGCGGGCCTCCACGCGACGGCCTTTGGGGTTAGATACGTAAGGAATGCGAATCGAAGCAGAACGGTTCTTGGCTGAATAGGCCAGCTTGACCGGTGCTTCAAAGTGGGGAACCAAACGCTTGTAGCTGTTGGTACCTGGGTTGGTAATGGCGTTCAGCGCACGTGCGTGCTTGATGATGCCGCCAATGTAGTAGAGCGCAAAGTCGCTCAAACCAGCATAGCCGTCACCCGCAAACAGGTTTTTGCCGTCTTTCCACACAGACTGGTGCACGTGCATGCCAGAACCGTTATCGCCCGCGTAAGGCTTAGGCATGAAGGTGGCTGTTTTGCCATAAGCGTTGGCAACGTTGTGCACCACATACTTTTGCAGCTGTGTCCAGTCGGCACGCTCTACCAGGGTGCTGAACTTGGTGCCGATTTCGTTTTGGCCGGCACCAGCCACTTCATGGTGGAACACCTCGACTGGGATGCCCAAAGATTCAAGAATCAACGCCATTTCTGCGCGCATGTCGTGCGTGCTGTCTACAGGAGGCACTGGAAAGTAGCCACCCTTGACGGTAGGACGGTGCCCACGGTTGCCGCCTTCGAGCTTGGCACCCGTATTCCATGGGGCTTCGTACTCTTCGATCTCGTAAGACACGTTACCTGGCTCGTTGCTCCAGCGCACACCGTCAAAAATGAAGAACTCTGGCTCAGGACCAAAGTAAGCGGTATCACCCAAGCCCGATGCCTTCAAGTAGGCTTCTGCGCGCTTGGCGATCGAACGTGGGTCACGGTCATAAGCCTTGCCATCGCTGGGCTCGATCACATCACAGGTCAAAACCAGGGTGGTTTCTTCAAAGAAGGGATCAATCACTGCCGTGTTGGGGTCAGGAATAAGCTGCATGTCAGAAGCTTCAATGCCCTTCCAGCCAGCAATCGAAGAGCCATCAAAGGCGTGGCCAGATGCAAACTTGTCTTCATCAAAGTGCGATACGGGCACCGTGGTGTGCTGCTGCTTGCCACGGGTATCTGTAAAGCGGAAATCAACGAACTTGACTTCGTTTTCTTTCACCATCTTCATCACGTCTGCTACGGTCTTGGCCATCCGGTTCTCCTGAGTAAAACGCTTGTTAAAAAAATCTCACCTTATTTAAGCAGGTAGTGTGCCAACTGCGGGCATTGGCTTGTAGAGGACGCACTAGGAAAGAGCGTGCGGACACTACTTACACGTCAAGCCCAAGCCAAATGCACAAAATTGGTGCAAATTAAATTTGTGGCAATAAAACTATCTTTTTCGCACCATTTCAGTGCCAAATTTTGCACCAAGTGCTTGCAAGCCCTGATGCAGGTCACTCCATGCAGCGGGTACCAATGCTTCTGGGCCTTTGACCCCCAACTCAATGTGACGACCATGCACCGGATGGTCCACACTGGGCAAGCTGAATACCTTGATGGATGGATGCATAGTCTCAAGCTCTTGCATCAAAGGAGTCAAGGCAGCCTCCATGGCACCATAAACAATCACCGATTGCTCTAGGTAGGTAGAAGCGTGAAAAAACTGACCGTAATGAGTATCTAGCACCCACTCCAGCATAGGCCAAGCCATTACGGGGAAGCCGGGCAAAAAATACACCGCTCCATCGCCTGAGCCTTTACAAGAAAAACCAGGTATTTTGTTGTATGGGTTGGGAACAATCTTTGCTCCCTGTGGAAACACGCCCATGTTCAAGCGGTGTACGTTATCGGGGCGCTCAGGCTCATAGGGCTGCCCCTGTTCCAGGGCTACATCACGCATGCGTTCACGTATCAATTGCGCTGCCTCAGGGTGCAATTGCAAGTCGCAACCCCATGCACGCGCAGCACAGGCGCGGGTGTGGTCATCTGGTGTGGCTCCAATACCGCCACAAGAAAAGACCACTTCACCCGACGCACGGGCTTGCTTAAGCAACCCAGTGATGCGATTGGGGTCGTCACCCACATAGTGGCAATAAGCCAGTTCTAAGCCACGTGCCGCCAATATTTCGATGGCTTTGGGCATGTGCTTATCAGCCCTCTTGCCAGACATGATTTCATCACCAACGATGATGAGCCCAAACACAGGGATCATGACGAGCCTTTGCTATCAGGGCCGCTAAGGGCGGGGGCAGATGGTGCATCGACTGCCACTGCTGCCGAGGGTGTCAACTGGACATCTACAACACTTGGCACTTGCGCACGCAATTTGGCAAGTGCTGCCAAACAGTAATGCGAGAACCAAAGCGAAGAAAACGCAAAAACCAGGGTATAGACCCAAATGGCCAAAGGAATCAAAAGCCAGAAAGCAGCCAAAAACAGCACACCCGAGGCCCACAAAACGCTGGGCGCAGCGCCCAAAAAGCCCGACAAAACGCCTATGGCCAATAGATAGGAGCCGTGCTGAGACATCAGGGCGCGCCGCTCATCCTTAGATGCGTGTTCAGCCAAGGCATCAAAGGCCATCACGCGGTATGTAAGCCAGCCCCATATCAACGGCGGCAAAATCAAAACCAATGGTGGGACCAACCACAGCGGGATGGACACCACCAAAGCCAAAACTGCCAGCAAGGTCGAGCCAAGAGACCACAAAATGCTGGCAATGAAGGAGCCGCCTTTTTTCCGCTCTAGTTGATCAAAACGACGCTGTGCCACCAGTGAAACCAACGCTGGGGTCATCATGACGGCAACAAGCAGCATGGACAACACAACCAACACCGGCGTCAACGCCACCACCAAGATCAAAGGCGCCAACACGCCTGAAACGTCCTCAATACCCCAGTCACGCATCCACTGCCACACCACATCCAAAGGGCCAGGGGTGGTCAACCAATGCACGACTGCCGCTACAGAGGCATCCCAGTAAAAATGCCCGAAAGCCCAAGCGAATAGGCCCATCAGCAGCAGTGGCGCTGCAGACATCCATATCACCCGAGGAAGCAAGCAATAGGCAGCCGCCCTCAAAAAGGAATCAATCAAAAGTGCCATGCCTAAAGCATACCCCTAGTGCAGGATAGGCACCTGTAAAGACCCTGAGTGCAAACATTACGCACCGCCAAACAGCCTTAAAACCCCTCGCCACTGCTGCGCCCAAAAACCATTTCCGTAGTCCCGTAAACGTCCTTGCGCGTCGGGCTCGACTTGGTCACGCACACCAGTAGGGTCATAGCGCATTTCAAAATTGGCCGTTCTAAACAGCACATCCCACCAGGGAAGCAACACACCGAAGTTATGGCCTCCGAGAACCGCTTTCCCAACATTGGCGGGCTTGTTACTCTCATGACCTATTCCAATCGTGTGGTGCAAGCGGTGAAAACGTGGGCTGACCCAAAGGCGCTCGCCCCATTTGCCAAAAGACAAGCGGACATTAGCGTGCTGAAAGCTCTCACTAAGCTGCGTGATGGCGACAATCGCAACAAACTGGGCCGGAGCAACCCCAATAGCTTGCGCGACCACCACCAGTATCAAGTCCCTCAGTACATCGTCTAGCAAGTGGTTACGGTTATCGCTCCATAGCGTCATCTGGCGCTGTGAATGGTGCAAAGAGTGCAGACCCCACCACCAAGCAAAATGGTGTTGACCTCGATGAATCCAGTAATCGACAAAATCGAACACCAACAAGTACAGCACTAAGCTGACCCAAGGCGTATCCGTCACTCCAGGCCATAAGGCATCCAAATGCCAAGTGCTAACTCCCCATGAGCGCAGTTGACCGAACATCGCATCGGTCAAAGGGGTCATCACAAAAAACATCACAACCCTGAAAACACCCAGGCGATGCAGCAATGTGTACAGGATATCCACCCTGATCGCACGTAAATCTGTCACAGGCTCAACCGGCTTCCAGCGCTGCAAAGGCACTAGCACTGCAACCATCACAACCAGCTGCAAAACACCCACAAGAAACCAACCTGCAGCCGCATACCCCTGCTCTAACAAATGGCCACCACCAAGAGCAAACAACATGGGTTGAAATAAAGCCTCAAACAGCCACTGCTGGGTTGTATCAAACCATTCAAAGAGTGTGTCCATGGCAATTCCCGCTCAAATACCGCACTGTTAACGACCGTACACCGGGTGGTCTTTGAGCGTCGAGAAACAAAAACCTTTACGCTTCAAGCCTTCAATGAGAGGCTCTAATACTTCAGGTGCCCATGGGTCTTTGCGTGACCAAATGCCTAGGTGCGCTAACAAAATATCCCCCTGGCGAATGTTACGCAACGCTTGGTTGAGCAATGCTTTATTGCTGTAACGTTCACTAGGTAATTCATCACCTAAAAAACCTGCGCTGGACCAGCCTACATGTGCAAAACCACAGCTGCGTGTTTCTTGGAGAAATCGTTCCGAAACCTTGCCGCCAGGGGCTCTGAACAAAGGCAGAGGCTCCACACCAGTTAACTGCTTAATACGATCAGAGGCACGGCGTATCTCAGTGCAGTACTGTGCAGGAGTCATGACAGAAAATTTGCCAGCATCAGGGCCAGCAGATGGCTGCACTCGGAAAACCAACCCCTCTGTTGTTTGTAAATCTTGGCGCCAATAAGTATGGTTCCATGTGTGGGATGCAAAGGCATGCCCTTCACGACCACGCTGACGCCACCAATCTGCCCAATAGTCTCCCAGGCTGCCATCTCCAGCTTTCGTCGCCTCATTGGCGACAAAAAAAGTCACTTGTACTTGCTGGCGCTTTAAGACGTCTGCCACCATGGGTGCAATCTCCATGTGGCCAGTGTCAAACGTAAGGTAAAGAGGCTTGGTGCAGGGCATTGCCCAAGTCGCTCCACACCCTGTTAGGTACAGACCAAACAGAAAAAAAAATTTCCGCAAATCAATCGTGGACATACAGAAACTTTCCTAGCCTTTCAACGCGGCGCATGCTCCAAAGTCCAAATGCCATGCGGTGACTTACCTACGGGTATTTGTCTCACCACTTTTTGCTGCTGGGTGTCCACAACTGACACTTTACGCGCCCAACGTGAGGTCACATAAATCAGCCTCCCATCGGGCGAGACATCCATGCAATCGGGGCCACCAGGCACTACATAACTGGCCACTATTTGATGTGTCTGCATGTCCAGCTTGCTCACCGTATTGGCGACCCTATTGCTCACAAACACGTGTCGTCCATCTCCAGCAGCCCGGAAAGCATGGGCACCATCGCCTGTTTTGATTCGCTTGGAACTTCTTGGCTTGGTGCCGCCCACATCAAAAACCTCCACACTGTCTCCACCAGTGAGGGCAACAAACACGGTTTTACCATCCGCTGTGCCGTACAGATCAGCTGGCATTGGGCCCGTTGGTATTCGCCACTTCACTGCTTGGGTTGGTAAATCGATCGCCACTAACTCATCACTGTCTTGCATAGTGATGTAAACCGTAGAGCTGTTGGCATCAATCCAAATATGACTTGGTGTTTTACCAGTCGGCACGCGCTTTGCAAGTTGCAAATTAACGCCGTCCCAACGATAAAAATCCACATGATCCAAACGATTTGCGGCCGTCACAAACCACTTCATGTCAGGCGAAAATCGCAGATGGTATGGATCCACAATATCACGCACTACGCGTTGAATCTCTGCTGTCCGTGGATCGATAAAAGTCAATGTGTCACTCATGGCATTGGCCACAATCACAGACTTTCCATCTGGCGTCATGTACAGATGGTGGGGCTCTTTGCCGGTATTGAGGCGTTTGGTCTCTTTCCAGGTTTGAGGATCAATAACACTGACACTAGCATCCAAAGAATTCAGAACAAAAAGCGGTGTCCCGGCAAACACTTCAAATGCCGGAAGCAAACCAAAGAACAGCGTAATCACTGTTCGAGCGTATACACAAAAAAACGACACAGAACTCTTTCATGCACCAAAGGTCTCCCGCTCTTATCGCCAGGTGCGGCAGGCTATCTCTGTCCTGCCAAGCAGGGCCCAAGATGCTATTTGGCGGGGTAAATCAAACTCAAATCATTATCCGTTAGCCAGCGCCACTGACCGGGCTTCAACTCTGAGTTCAAGCCTAAATTTCCAACTTTTGTTCGGTGCAAGCCCTCGACTCGATTACTTACCGCTGCAATCATTCTTTTGACTTGGTGGTATTTGCCTTGGGTCAGCGTCAGGTTGATGGTGCGTTCATTGACCATCTCACATTCGGCTGCTCGCACTGGCTTAGGGTCATCATCGAGAATGACCCCTTGCAGTAATTTTTCGATCTGTAGAGAGCTTATCTCATGCTTAAGCCGGACCTGATAGATTTTGGGAACCTCTTTACGTGGCGAGTTCATTGCATGAATGAACTTACCATCATCACTTAACAAAAGCAGTCCCGTCGTATCTTGGTCAAGTCGTCCAACAGCTTGAACACCAGAGACAGCCGATTGACTTGGTCTTTGTCGTAACGGCGCTGGCAACAGGGTATACACGCTAGGGTAAGAAGATGGCTTTTGTGAGCACTCATAACCTGCAGGTTTGTTGAGCATTAAGTAGGCTTTTTCGCAGTAAGGCCACTCAACCCCTTGTACCAAAAAACGCAGACCTAAAGTCACGAATTCTTGGGTTGAATCGGTACAAACTTCCATCGTTTGTTTCCCGTCAATTTTCTGTACTACCGCCACCAAGCCTCGCTGAATCAATCCAGCACACACCCTGCGCGTACCAAATCCTTGAGAAAACAGAATATCTTGTAATTGCATGGTGATTGATCGTTGCCACAATAACTACGGTGCTGACCTACAAACGTACAACTTTCCACAACTGAGCTTTTTTTTCGAACCCAGAGTTGTAACGTGATCTAGCGTACAGTTATTGTGTGATGAGCGATTTGGTTATTTGGGTTGTGATTTAGTTGAATTTTTCTTTTCCCCAAAGCAAGA